>NPID01000020.1_pt2 | contig 80321 bp, 75 predicted proteins | sample 8637491 | NCBI WGS metagenome assembly NPID01 (sample SAMN07420843, study PRJNA396082) | bioreactor metagenome | isolation source: sample BA6 brine-fed electro-methanogenic bioreactor BA | place: Japan: Kochi | collected 2016-06-14 | reverse complement strand
ACCCGAACTTGACGGAGATGAAGCCTACGATGAGGCCAACGGCGATGTTGACGATTGCGAACCACATGTCCATCGGGTTCTGGAGAGCCATGATGATGTTCGTCAGACCCCCCGTAAGCGCTCCCCACCATGGGCCGAGTATCGCCGCGGAGAGAATCGTACCGATCGTATCGAGGAATACGGGCAACTTGAGCGAGCTGGCAAGCAGCCCACCAATCACGTTGATCCCGATTCCCACCGGTACGAACACGAGCGCGATGCGCTTGTTCAATGCAGGCCTCCTTCTTTACCAGATGCCGGTCGGTCGACATGCATGACCGTGCGCTCAAGGTATCATTCTGCTTGATGGTTGTCATCAGGAATGTCAATCTGAATCGTCAAGTGGAATCCTTTCGGTAGCCACGAGGAGATGATCGAGATGACCACAGAAGATGCGGGCCGAAACCCGGTGGATTCCAGGAGTCGCAGAATCGTCTTCGTGTGCCACTGCCTGCTGAACGCGAACTCGAAGGTAGAAGGTCTCGCCCAGTACGCGGGAGTGCACCCGTTGATCACGCAGCTGGCCGCCCTCGGCGTCGGGATCATTCAGATGCCCTGTGCCGAGATGGAATCGTGCGGCATGAGTAGGTGGGGCCAGACACGAGAACAGTACGAGAACGTCGCATTCCGCGGACTATGCGCCCGGCTCTCCGATGAGACCCTCGCACAGGTTCAGGAGTATCGGCGCTGCGGGTACGAGATCCTCGGTGTCGTGGGGGTCGATGGGAGCCCGACTTGTGGCGTGGCGAAGTCGGCTTCGGGCCACTGGGGCGGCGAATACGCCCCTACGGAATGGGCGGAAGTCGTGTCTGGTGTTGAATCCGCGCCGCTGCCAGGAGTTCACATCGAGGCTCTCCTCGAGCGACTTGAGCCTCTCGACATACACTTCTTCGCGATTGACGAGAGCGTCGAGGGCCATCACGTCGACGAGGTGATCCGGGGGCTCACGGCGACGGAGTAGCTGCACAACGGGCAACAAATCGGGCAACAACTCAGTCGAGCGCCGATTCTGGACAAAAGGGACTGCTATTTGGCCGCATGAGGGCATCTACACCCCATCTGAGCTGCGCCTTTACCCCGCGCCCGCTCTCAGCCACAAGACATTTGTAGCCCGAATTCGCACTCGAAATCGGGCTACTCAGGCACTCTGACCTGCGGTTTTATGGTGCCCCCAAGGGAATTCGAATCCCTGTTGCCGCCTTGAAAGGGCGGAGTCCTTGGCCTCTAGACGATGGGGGCGTATTCACTTGTGGTGGGCCGTATAGGGATCGAACCTATGACCTTGGGATTAAAAGTCCCCTGCTCTACCAACTGAGCTAACGGCCCTTGCCAGCACACGCCGTGCCGGGATGAACCGGCCTGAGCGCAACGCGTAGTGTAGCCGCCCGACCGCCGAGGGTCAACGCGCGCGCCCGGGGGCGGGACCGGTCGCGCACCTGCGGCGCGACACGCGCCCACCGCCCTCGCCGACCCGCCGTCCGTCCTCGGGTATGTATACTGGGAAACCGTATCCGACCCTCTGGGGGTATTCGTGGGTCGCCTACTCATCGTTTCCAATCGTTTGCCCGTCTCGCCGGAGGTCGACGCCGACGGCCAGGTCGTCTTCCACGGCAGCGTGGGAGGGCTGGCCACGGGCCTCGGCGCCTTCTACCAGCGCTACGACAGCCTGTGGATCGGCTGGCTCGACCAGCCCGACGACGTCGCGCTCGATCGCTACTCGGTGCGCGAGCGTCTCCACGACGAGCACTCGTGCGTCCCGATCTACCTCGACCCCGACGACGTGCACCTCTACTACCACGGCTTCAGCAACGAGACCATCTGGCCGGTCTTCCACCACTTCACGCAGTACGCGGTCTTTGACGAGGAGTACTGGGAGGCGTACAAGCGCGTCAACCGCCGCTTCGCCGACACCATCGCCGAGATCCTGCAGCCCGACGACATCCTCTGGATCAACGACTACCACCTCATGCTCTTGCCGGGCATGCTTCGCGAGCGCTTTCCCGACATCAGCATCGGCTTCTTCCTCCACATCCCGTTCCCGAGTTTCGAGATCTTCCGCATGCTCCCCTGGCGGGAGTCCATCATCGAGGGGCTTCTCGGCGCCGATGTCCTCGGCTTCCACACGTACGATTACGTGCGGCACTTCCTCTCGAGCGTCCTGCGCCTGACCGGGCACGACCACCAGCTCGGGCGCATCGTCATCGGCAATCGCGTCGTGAAGGTCGACGCGTTCCCGATGGGCATCGACTACGGGCGCTTCGCCGAGCAGGCCGAGGACGCCGAGACAGACCAGGCGGCCGAGCGCCTGCGGCGCGACCTCGGCGATCGCAAGTTCATCCTCTCGGTGGACCGCCTCGACTACACCAAGGGCATCCCCGCCCGCCTGCACGCGTACGAGCACTTCCTCGCCGAGCACCCCGGGTGGCAGCGGCGCGTGGGACTCACCATGGTCGCCGTGCCGTCGCGCGAGGACGTTGAGCACTACCAGATGCTCAAGCGCGAGGTGGACGAGCTCGTCGGCCGCATCAACGGACGCTACGGCACGATGGACTGGACGCCGGTGCGCTACCTCTACCGCGCGATCCCGTTCCCCGAGCTCGTTGCGATGTACCGGGAGGCCGACGTCATGCTCGTCACGCCGTTGCGCGACGGGATGAACCTCGTGGCCAAGGAGTTCGTGGCCACCAAGGGCGACGACCGTCTCGGCGTGCTCATCTTGTCCGAGATGGCCGGCGCTTCGCGCGAGCTCGGCGACGCGCTCTCCGTGAACCCGTTCGACCTCATCGACATCGCCGGAGCGCTCGGCGTCGCGCTCGAGATGGACCCGGCCGAGCAACGCGAGCGGCTCGACTCGATGCAGGGGCTGCTCTCGCGCTACGACGTCGTGGCGTGGGCGACGGACTTCATGGAGGCCGTGGACGAGATGCGCGCGATGCGTGCCGAGCGGGGCGCGCGGCGGCTGACCGAGCGCGCCATCGAGCGCATCGCCGCCGACTACGAGAAGGCGCGTCGCCGGCTGCTGCTGCTCGACTACGACGGCACGCTCGTGGGCTTCAGCCGCAAGCCTGACGCCGCCGGACCGGACGAGGAGCTTCTCGGCCTGTTGCGCAAGCTCGCGGCGGACGGCGCGAACGAGGTCGTTGTGGAGAGCGGACGTTCGCGCGAGACGCTCGAGCCGTGGCTCGGCGACCTCAACATCTCGCTCGTGGCCGAGCACGGCGCGCTGCAGCGCTGGCGCGGGGGCGACTGGATCGCGGCGCCCGTGGGCGAAGCACTCTGGAGAGACGACGTCCGGCCCATCATGGAGCGCTACGTCGAGCGCACACCGGGCTCGTCGCTCGAGGTGAAGCAGTACTCGCTCGTGTGGCACTACCGCGGCGCCGATCCGGGGCTCGGCCCCTTGCGCGCACGCGAGCTGCGCGACGCGCTCGGCACGCTCGTGGAGAACTACGACGTGGCCATCGTCGAGGGCAATCGCGTCGTGGAGGTCAAGCCGGCGAGCCTCACCAAGGGGCGCGCGGCCGTGGACTTCCTGGAGTCGGACGACTGGGACTTCGTGCTCGCCATCGGGGACGGCCGCACCGACGAAGAGGTGTTCCACGTCCTTCCCGATGACGCGTACACCGTCAAGGTCGGCATCGCCGGGTCACGCGCGCGCTATCGCGCGGACACGGTCGCCGACGTCCGTATGTTGCTCTCGAGGTTGGCGCGCTAGGTCTGCTACGCTCGTAGCAGACCATGGAGGTGCGCGATGCCCCGCGGGATCCGCTGCCAGGAGCTAGCGAACGACACGAGGACGTCTTGTAGAGGAGCTGCATGAAGATCTTCGGGGCCACCGTAGAGGAATACGCTATCTTCGCCGCCTGGACGCTCGGCGGCCTGCTCATGGGCTGGCTGATCGAGCGCTTCGTCGCCGGACGAATCCGCGCGCTCGCACGCAAGAGCGAGTGGCCGGGCTGGTCGGTGGTCGCGGACGGGCTCGGCCACATGCCGATGTTCTGGCTCGCCCTCGGCGGCGCGATGATCGCACTCGACGGGCTTGCGTGGAGCGGTCGGGCCGAGGAGTACATCACGCGAGCCGTCATCGTGCTGGCCGGGCTCACCGTCACCGTCGCTGCCGCGCGTATCGCCACCGGGCTCGTCAAGCGCTTCGCGCAGACGACCGACGGCCCCGTCCCCTCGACGACGATCTTCGTCAACATCACGCGCATCGCCGTGGTCCTTCTCGGCGGACTGCTCATCCTGAACGCGCTCAACATCTCCATCACGCCGATCCTCACCGCGCTGGGTGTCGGCGGTCTGGCCGTCGCGCTCGCGCTGCAAGACACGCTCTCCAACCTGTTCGCCGGCGTGCAGGTGATCGCGTCCAAGCAGATCCGCGTGGGCGACTTCGTGGAGATCGATGCGGAGCGCATGGGCTACGTGGAAGACATCAACTGGCGCTACACGGCGATCCGGATGCTGTCGGACAACCGCATCGTGATCCCCAACGCCAAGCTCGCGTCCTCGATCATCACCAACTACGACCTCCCCGACCAGCCGATGTCGGTCCTTGTGCAGCTCGGCGTCGCCTACGACAGCGACCTGGAGCAGGTCGAGCGCGTCACGTGCGAGGTCGCAGCCGAGGTCGTGGCCGACGTCGCCCCGGCGGTCGTGGACTACCAGCCGATGGTGCGGTTCCACACGTTCGGCGACTCGTCCATCGACTTCACGGTCATCCTGCGCACCGATCAGTTCGTGGACCAGTACGTGCTCAAGCACGAGTTCGTCAAGCGCCTGAAGAAGCGCTACGACGCCGAGGGGATCGAGATCCCGTTCCCGCAGCGCGTCGTACACAAGCCCGGCGAGTAGCGGGCGGCCGAGAAGGGCTCGACGCCGCCACGGTATGGCGACCTGATGGTCGTCTCGGCCTAGTGCCGGAAGTGGCGGTGCCCCGTGAAGACCATCGCCACGCCGAGCGCGTTGGCGCGCGCGATGACCTCGTCGTCACGGATGGATCCGCCCGGCTGGATGACCGCGGTCACGCCGGCCGCCGCGCACACCTCGAGCGCGTCGGGGAAGGGCATGAAGGCGTCGGAGGCGGCCACCGCGCCTGACGCGCGCTCGCCCGCCTTCTCCACGGCGATGCGCGCCGAGTCCACGCGGCTCATCTGGCCGGCGCCCACGCCCACGCTCTGGAAGTCCTTGGCGAGCAGGATGGCGTTGGACTTCACGCTCTTGGCGACCTTCCACGCGAAGAGCAGCTGCTCCATCTCCTCGGCGGACGGCGCCCGGTCGGTCGCGACCGTGAACGTCTCCGGGTCCTCGGCCACCGCATCCGAGATCTGCACGAGCATGCCGCCCTCGACCGCGCGCGATTCGTAGTGCCCGCCCACCGGTCGCACGCCGCCCGTCGCGAGCACGCGGAGGTTGGCTTTGGTGGCGAGCAGCTCGAGCGCCTCGGGCTCGTAGGACGGCGCGATCATGACCTCCACGAACTGGCCATTGTCGAAGATCGCACGGATGAGCTCGCCGGGAACGGGGCGGTTGAACGCCATGACACCGCCGTACGCCGAGACAGGATCGCCCTCGTGAGCGCGGACGTAGGCAGCAGTGATGTCCTCGGCCACCGCCGTGCCGCACGGGTTCATGTGCTTGACGATCACGCACGCCGGGACGTCGGTGAACTCCCGGACCGCCGTCCACGCGGCGTCGGTATCGAGGATGTTGTTGTACGAAAGCTCCTTGCCCTGGAGCTGCTCGGCACGCGCGAGCGTGTGCTCCTTGGAGTCCACGAACCGGTAGAACGCCGCCTGCTGGTGCGGGTTCTCGCCATACCGCAGGTCCTGGACCTTCTCCAGCCGGAAGCGCGCCTCGTGCGGGAAGGGCGTGGCGCGGTAGTCCGAGAGGTACATCCAGATCGCGCTGTCGTAGGCGGAAGTCAGCCGGAACACCTCGGTGGCGAGCGCCTTGCGCGTTTCGTAGCAGGTGGCGCCGCTGTTCTCGCGCATCTCGGCGAGGATCGAACCGTAGCACTCGGGATCGGTCACGACCGTCACGGCGTCGAAGTTCTTGGCCGCCGAGCGCAGCATGCTGGGGCCGCCGATGTCGATGTTCTCGATCGCCTCCTCGAGCGCGACGCCCTCACGGGCGACGGTCTTCTCGAAGGCGTAGAGGTTCACCACCACCATGTCGATCATGCCGATCTCGTGCTCGGCGGCCTGCGCCATGTGCTCGGGCACGTCGCGTCGCGCGAGCAACCCGCCGTGCACGCGCGGGTGCAGCGTCTTGACTCGGCCATCCATCATCTCCGGAAAGCCGGTGAGGTCGTCGATGGGACGCACGTTCACCCCTGCCTCGGCCAGCGCCTTGGCGGTGCCGCCCGTGGAGACGATCTCCACGCCGAACTCGTCCTGCAGCGCCCGGGCGAACTCGGCCACGCCCGTCTTGTCGGTGACCGACACGAGCGCACGCTTGATGCTTACGAGATCCATCGAGAAACGGCCCCTTCCTGCGTCGCGTAGCGCGCACACATCACCCGTCGCACGCTCACCCTGCCTCACTCTTGTGTACCACGTGGCTGGAGAAGCCGCTCGCACCGATGCGCAGTGCGCATCCCGTCCTCCAGATACGGCGAGGTCCGAACGTGCCGGCGCCCGGACCCCGTGTCCCCATAGAGTAATGAATATAGCAGCTGCGACTATGCGATTGAAGCACGTGCGGGCCACCTCGACCCGCGCCCCCTGAGCCCCTAGTCCCGCTTGACCACCGCGGTCTCGATGAGCGCGAGCAGGTCGCTCGTCGCTTGCAGGCCGCGATCGATCGCATCGCGCTGGGCGTTGGTCAGCGCACTGTCGATCGGCCGCGAGTCCCAGATCGCGCGTACCCGTGCGAAGAGTTCGGCGATCGGCCCCTCGACGTACTTGACGCACAACGCCTCGGCCGCGTCCATGTCGTCGATGACGGCCGACGGCGACTCATCCGGCAGGTGCATCGCAAGCGCTTCAGCGGCGCACGTCACAGCGCCGACGGCGTCACGGCTCGTCGATCCGATGTCGGTCATCGAATACGCCTCCCGCGCGGTCATCAGCCGCAGCCAGGCCACGCCGAGCATCGCACGCGCGTCCATGAGCGAGCTGTTCCGCGGGATCGGCCCCCCGATAGGACCCAAGACCATCACGTGTCCTCCCCTCATCGGAAAACGGCGGACCGGGTGCCCGTCCCCCTCACAAGCTCCGAGGCGGGCACCGGTCCACCGACAGTCTGAGAGGTGGTCCTTAACCAGCACTAAACAGAATCCAAACCCGCAGGTGAGGCGTGGAGAAATGGCTCTACCGTGGATCGTGCGGAGACCTGTGCGGGTCCCCTACGCGGGAAGGATGCGGACCCGGCGGCCCTCGATGACGAGCCGGCCCTCTGCGAAGAGCTGGACAGCCTGGGGCAACAGACGGTGCTCCACTTCGTGGATGCGCGCCTCCAGCGTCTCGAGCGTGTCGGTCTCCTCGATGCGCACGGCCTCCTGCGCGATGATGGGCCCGCGGTCGAACTCGGCATCGGCGAAGTGCACCGTCACGCCGGTCACCTTGACGCCGTGCTCGAACGCGTCGCTGATGCCTGACGCGCCCGGGAAGGCCGGCAGGAGCGCCGGGTGCAGGTTCATGACGCGACCGGGGAAGCGATCGAGCACCTCGGCCCCCAACAGCCGCATGTAGCCTGCCATCACCACGAGCTCGACATCGTGCGCCTCAAGCGCGTCGGCGATCGCAGTGTTGTAGGCCGAGCGCGACTCGCAGGCCGCGGGATCGATCCAGACCGCGGGGATCCGCGCGCGCCGCGCGCGCTCCAACCCGAACGCGGCTTCCTTGTTGGAGATGACGACTACGATCTCGGCGTCGAGCGTGCCCGCGACGCTGCGATCGATGAGCGCCTGAAGGTTCGTCCCGCTGCCCGAGATGAGCACGCCCACGCGCAGGCGGCGGCGCTCACCAGTAGGGCGCGCCTGCGGTTCGGCCTCGGTGAGCACCGCCTCACGCATAGACGACCTCACCGTCGCCTTCGACGATCTCCCCGATCTCAAAGACGCGCTCTCCCGCCGCGCGCAGCGCCGCCGCCGCGCTGGGCGCCTCGGCTGCTGGAAGCACGAGCGTGAAGCCGATGCCCATGTTGAACGTGCGGTACAGCTCATCGGTCTCGATCTCGGCGGCCTCGGCCACCACATCGAAGATGCGCGGTCGCGGCCATGCCTCGCGCACCACGCGCGCGGCCGTCCCCTCGGGGAGGACGCGGTTCAGGTTCTCGGTGATGCCGCCGCCCGTGATGTGCGCCATCCCGCGCACGCGCACGCCGGCGTTCACCAGCCCGAGCACGCTCTTCACGTAGATGCGCGTGGGCGCAAGCAGCGCTTCGCCGAGCGTCGCGCCGCCGAGGTCCACGCGCGCGAGGCCGAGTTGGTCCTCGCGACCGTCCACGAGCACCGCGCGCACGAGCGAGAAGCCGTTGGAGTGCAGGCCGCTGCTGGCGAGACCGAGGATGACGTCGCCTGGCTCGATGCTCGAGCCGTCGACGATCCGCGGCCGGTCCACCAGGCCGACGCAGAAGCCTGAGAGGTCATAGTCGTCAGGCGCCATCACGCCGGGATGCTCGGCCATCTCACCGCCGACGAGGGCGCACCCCGCCTGCCGGCAGCCCTCGGCGATGCCGGCGACGATCGCTTCCACGCGCTCGGGCACGAGCGTGCCGACAGCGATGTAGTCGAGGAAGAACAGCGGCTCGGCGCCGGAGACGAGGATGTCGTTGGCGCACATCGCGACAAGATCGATGCCGACGGTGTCGTGCGTGTCGAGCAGCTGGGCGAGCTTGAGCTTGGTGCCGACGCCGTCGGTGCCCGAGACGAGGACCGGCTCGACCATCCCCTCGGTGCGCGGCGCGAACATGCCGCCGAACCCACCGATGTCGCCGAGCACCTCGGGCCGATACGTGGAGCGCACCGCGTCGCGGATGCGCGAGACCGCTCGCGCGCCTTGCTCGATGTCGACCCCGGCCTCGCGATACGACCTCGGGCGGCCCCCGTCACGCTCGGTCATGCTCGCTCCGTCCCCTCGTGGCGTGCTGGCGCGTTCAGTGTAGCACCGTGCCTCGGCGCCGAACGCGCTACTTGCGCTCGACCGGGATGACGACCTCGGGGTCCGGCTCGAAGTCCGGACGTGGCGGGAGCCCTGTGGCGTACGCATCGGAGAGCAGCATGAGCTGCTCGGCGATCGCAAGACCCTCGAGCTCCGCAGGCGTGGGATCGCGCCTGACGAGCGGTTCGTCGAGCGGGATCGCGAGCGCGCCACGATCGGGCGTGGCGGGCAGCACGAAGGTGTCCTCATCGATGTAGGAGCCCACGCTCAGCGCGCGACGCATGCCGATCACCACCGGCGCCTCGGCAAACAAGCTTCTGCCGAAGAGGGGGGTCTCGGCAGGCACGCCGAGAAGGTCGAGCACCGTGGGCGCGATGTCGATGAAGCCCGTGCCGTTCTCGGCTATCGTGCCCTCCGCCTGGCCCGGAAGGTGGATGAAGAGCGGGACGTGGGCGCGGTCGATCTGGCCGTACGCCCGGCCGCCATAGAGCGTCTCGACGGCTTCTTTCTCCTGACCCTGTGGGTTGATGTCGCGCAACCCGTAGTGGTCGCCATAGACGATGAGGATGCACTCGTCGTAGAGGCCTGACGCCTTCAGGTCTTCGATGAACCCGCCCACCGCGCGGTCCGCGTACTCCATGTGCGAGAGGTAGTCGCCGACGACGGTGCCTTCGTAGGGCGCGGGCGGGCGGTACGGGTCCTTCTCGGCGGGAAGCGGCTTGAACGGATGGTGCGTCGTCACCGTGACGAACTGGGCAAGGAACGGCTGCCCGGCATCGCGCATCGCCAGGAGCTCGGAAAGCCCGCGGCGGAAGAGCACCTCGTCCGAGGCGCCGTAGCCGATGACATCCTCCTCGCCGAAGAAGTCGTCGTCGTAGTAGGCATCGAAGCCGAGTCCCGCGTACATCTGCCGCCGGTTCCAGAACGACGCGTCGTTGGAGTGGAACGTGACGCTCCGGTAGCCGCGCTCACGCAGGATGCGCGGCAGGCCGGGAACGACCTTGTCCTCCCACGCCTCGGACGCGGCGAGATTCTGCGGCGGATAGATCGAGGTCATCGAGACGAACTCCGCGTCGGCCGTGTTGCCGCCGCCGATCTGGCAGTAGGTGTTGGCGAAGAAGAAGCTCTCCTCGGCCAGGGCGTTGAGATTGGGGGTGATCTCGCGACCTTCGATCTCAAGGCCGACGACGACTTCTTGCAACGCCTCGACCTGGACGAGGATGACGCTCTTGCCCTCGGCCATGCCGCCGGCGATGCCGAAGCGGCGCTCGCCTGTCGGGGCGCCCTTGAGGCGCTCGATGGCCGCACGAACCGAGTCCGGGTCACACACGTCGACGCCGCCCGCGATCTGCACCTCCGGCTGCGGCATGACGCTGGCGACCTGGTAGGCGAAGACGCCGCGCTGCCAGCTCACCGTGCGGCTGGCGAGCACGCCCTCCTGCTGCGTGATGCCATGGACCTGCAACGCGAAGACCGCCACCGCCGCGACCCACGCCGCGCCGGCAAGCAGCCGCTCGGTGCCGCGTCGGGGCAGCGAGAACTCGGTGGGACGCGCTCGCCACAGCAGCCAGAACCACAGCGGCAGGTCCACGAAGTAGAGGATGTCGCGCAACTCGAGAAGCTCGACGACGCTCCCGCCCGTCTCGCCGAGCTGGCCCGCCGCCGAGAGCGCGAGCGGCGTGACGACCTCCCCGAAGTAGCGGGCGTACACGACGACGCCGGCCATCACGAACGAGATGAGGAACGCCGAGACGGCCAGCCACGCGCGTCCCGCGGCGCTTCTCGGCCATACGAGCGCGGGGCCGAGGAGCACGATGATGAAGACGACGTCGGCAAGCACCGCGGTGGCGAACCCGACGCTGCCGAGCGCCTGGATGCGCGCGAGGAGCAGCTTGATGAGCAGCGCGAGCACCACGCCGAGCACGAGCAGGTGCCCGGGACCGAGCCGGGGGGCGGATGGATGGCGGGCCGCAGCGCGCGCGCTGTCGGCACCGTTGGCATCGTGAGGAGTCAGTCGCATGATGGCTGGCAGTATCTCACATCACGACGCGCGCGAGGACGGTGACCACCGGCCCGTCAGCTCGGTGGCGCCACGCGCTTCCAGACGAACCAGCTCCGCACGATGTAGGGCGCGTCCACGCTGCGTGCAGGCAGCGTGGGATCGACCTCAAGGACATCGGGGACACCCAAGTCGGCCACGAGCATCACGCCGATCTCCGAGCCGTCGGTCACCTCGGCCACCGGGAACCTCACCTCGGCGGTATGCCCGGCCGGGACTCGCGCGGCGCCGATCACCTCGTTCTCGTTCTCCCACTCCTCGTCCTCGTTGAGCGTCGGGTCGCCCACGCGGATGGCCACGACCCACGCCTCATCGGGCGCGTCGATGCCCCGCGCCACGACCTCGGTCCCCGATCCCTCGAGGAACGCGGTCGCGATGTTCGCGTCGGGGAGCCGGTAGAAGACGTTGAACGGCGTGAGCCGGAAGTGCGCGGTGATGAGCTCCCTGCCCTCGACGAGCGGCCAGTCCATCGGCTCGTCCATCTCGGGGATGTCGTCGTCCTCCTCGGCACCGCCCATCGACATGCCGCCGGCGCCGCCCCCGAGCGAGACGAAGTCGTCCTCCGGATCGTCGGTGATGTACTCGTACTCGCCGCGCAGCCCGCGGTCGGCCACCACGATGACGAACGCCGCAGGAGGCAGCGGTCGCGACGGGTCGACGGCGACCGGGACGTCCCGGTTCTCCCCCGCGTACACCTCGGCGGCGCCGATGACCGGCCCGGGCACGCCATCGCCGGCGTCCTCGAGCAGCACGACCCAGCCGTCCACGGGCGTGACGACGCGCTTGACCGAGAAGGCCGCGAACCCTTCCTGGTCTACCGCCTCGATGACGACCTCGCCCTCGCCGACGATGACGCTCTCCTGCGGGAGGTCCGCCGCAGCGTGCGCCACAGCCGCCATCGCGGCGACCTCGGCGACGAAGACCAGCGTAATCGCGGCCCGTTTCAGGTTGGTCGGTGCCCTCATCGCGTCTCCGCTCCCTTACGGTGCCCGAACGACGATCTCGCCTGCCATCATGCCCATGCCGCACGTCATCCGGTACGTGCCCGGCTGGCTCGGCGGCAGCGCCACGGCCGTCGTCGCGTTGGGCGCGAGCGCGACGTCGACGCCCATCTCCGGGATCACGAGCCGATCGGAGCACGTGTGGGCTTCTCGGCGATCGACCACCAGACGGACGGCCCGGCCGGCGGGCACGACGACGGTATCGGGGAAGTACCGCACGTCCTGGATGACGAGCGGGACCTCGGCCGTGCCGTCCGCGGCTGTCGTGAACGCCATCGGAGCGTCCGCCGACGTGTCGTGGGCGAAGATCCCCGCCACCGCCTGTGAGTTCACGGGGAAGCCGGTGAGCAACGCCGCTCGGTTCAGGAAGACGAGCCCCGAGAGCATGACGACGATCGCCAACGCGACGTGCAGCCGCGTCTTCCAGCGAACGGGGACGAGGCTCGAGGCGGTACCGAACGCCAGCATGAGCGGGGCGGTGCCCACCCCGAACGCGAGCATGGTGACAGCCCCGTTCACGGCGCTCCCGCTCGCCGCGGCCACGAGCTGCGCCGCCTGCAGGGGAGCGCAGGGCATCAGCCCGGTGAGCAAGCCGAACGTGGCCGGCACCGCGAGGGTGGACGTGCCGGTCTCGGCATCCTCCGTCGCCTTGCGTCGCAGGCGCGACAGCGCGGTCACGAGCGCTCGCGGGGGACGCGGCTGGAATCGCGTCGCCCAGCGCACGCGACCCGTCATGCCGAGGCCGAGCACGATCATGAACACGCCGGCCAGCGCCATGACCCAGGGCCTGAGGGCGTCGACGTCGAGCGCCGAGCCCACCGCGCCGAGCAGGAGCCCCACAAGCGTGTAGCTCGCGATCTTGGCACCCTGGTAGGCCAGGTTCGGTGCGACCGTCCCACGCCATCCGGCGCTGTCCGTGCAGCGCACGGCATAGGTCACGACCATCGGACCGCACATGGAGATGCAGTGGACGCTGGTGGCAAGACCGAGGGCGAATGCCGAGGCGATGAGCGCGGTCACCGTCCCGCCCCCCTCGCCCGCGAGCGCCGCGCGGACAGAGCCCGGCGACCCCGGCCCGGCGTGAAGCGCCGCAGCAGCAGGGAGTTGGTCACGACGCTCACGCTCGAGAGCGCCATGGCGCCCCCGGCGAACTCAGGACGCAGGAGCCCGATCGCCGCGATGGGGATGCCGAGCATGTTGTAGCCGAGCGCCCAGCCGAAGTTCTGGCGTATCTTGCGCATGGTCGCGCGCGACAGCTCGATGGCGGTGACGACATCGCGCAGGTCGTTTCTGATGAGCACGATGCCGCCCGTCTCGACGGCGACGTCGGTGCCGGCGCCCATCGCGATGCCGACATCCGCGGCGGCGAGCGCCGGGGTGTCGTTGATGCCGTCGCCCACCATGGCGACCACCAGGCCGCGCTCCTGGAGCTTCACGACCTCAGCGGCCTTGTGCTCGGGGAGCACCTCGGCGAGCACGTGGTCGGGCGCGATCCCGGCCTCGGCGGCGATCGCCTCGGCGGTGCGGCGGTTGTCGCCGGTGATCATGAAGACCTCGACGCCCATGGCCGTCAGGCGCGACACCGCCTCGGCCGAGTGGGGCTTGAGGGTGTCCGCCACGGCGATCGCGCCGGCAAGCCGTCCGCCCGCGCCGACGAGCATGACGGTCTTGCCCTCGGCTTCAAGCGCCGCCACGCGCGGCTCATGCGCGTCGAGCGCGATCCCCTCACGCCGCATGAGCTTCCGGTTGCCGAGCGCCACGCGCCTGCCGTCGACGTCGCCTTCGACGCCGTGACCCGGCACGGCGCAGAATCCGTCGATGGCGAGCCGTTCCACCTCCGCCGCGGAGGCGTGCGCCACGATCGCCTCGGCGAGCGGGTGCTCCGAATGCCGCTCGAGCGCGGCGGCCATCGCGAGCACGCGTTCGGGTTCCTCCCCGTCCAGAGCGACGACGTCCGTCACGACGGGCGCGCCGTGGGTCAGGGTCCCGGTCTTGTCGAAGATGATGGCCGAGATCGTGTACGCGGTCTCAAGCGCCTCGCCGCCCTTGATGAGGATGCCGTTCTCGGCTCCCTTGCCGGTGCCCACCATGATGGCCGTCGGCGTGGCCAAGCCGAGCGCGCACGGGCAGGCGATGACGACGACCGCGGTGGCTGTGAGCAGCGCTTTCACGAACGGCGTGAGATCGCCGTAGAAGCCCGGCTCGACGATACCGGGAACGATGAACATCCAGACGAGGAAGGTGAGCAGCGCCGCCGAGAGGACCGCCGGGACGAAGATCGCCGAGATGCGGTCGGCGAACCGCTGCACCGGCGCCTTGGAGCCCTGCGCGTCTTCGACGAGCCGGATGATCTGCGCGAGCGCGGTGTCCGCGCCGACCTTGGTGGCGCGGAACCGCAGGCTCCCGAGCTTGTTGAGCGTGGCGCCGATGACCTCGTCGCCGGGCACCTTCTCCACCGGGATCGACTCGCCGGTGAGCATCGACTCGTCGACCGCGGACGCGCCCTCCATCACGATGCCGTCGACCGGGATCTTCTCGCCGGGTCGGACGACGACGAGGTCGCCCGCGACGACCTGCTCGACGGGGACGTCCATCTCCTCGCCGCCGCGCACGACGCGCGCCGTCTTTGCCGCCAGCCCCATGAGCTTCTTGATGGCGTCCGAGGTGCGTCCCTTGGCGCGCGCCTCGAGCAGCTTGCCGAGCAGCACGAACGTGATGAGCAGCGCGCTCGTCTCGTAGAAGACGGGCTCCTCGGAGAACGCGGGCACGAACGTGGCGGCGAGGCTGTAGAAGTACGCCGCCGAGGTGCCGACCGCGATGAGCGTGTCCATGTTGCCGGCCCGGCGCTTGATCGCATGCCACGCGCCGCGATAGAACTGCCAGCCGATCACGAACTGCACCGGCGTGGCCAGCAGGAAGCCAAGGTACTTCCCGACGTCCATGGGGTGCCAGGCGCCGCCGAAGGTGCGCGCGAGCCACATCGCGATCACCGTGGGCACGCCGTCCATGAGCGGCTGGAACATCATCATGAGCAGCGGGAAGGAGAGCATGGCCGAGACGAGCAGCCGCCGCTTCTGCCGCTCGATATGCGCCTGCTGCGCCTCGGCCTGGGCGTCCACCGTGCGTTCGGACCCCGCGACGCTCTGCGGGCGCACGAGCGCATCGTAGCCGGCAGCACGGACCGCGCCGATGAGGTCGTCGACGCCGACGACGGTGGGGTCGATCTGTACCGTCGCGGTCTCATTCGCGAGGTTGACCGCCGCCGAGCGCACGCCCTCGATCCGCGAGAGCGTCTTCTCCACGACCGCCTGGCACGACGAGCACGTCATGCCGAGGATGCCGAGCGTCACGGTGGCGCCCTGCTGCTCGCGCCCGCCCACCGAGAGCACTACCGCGGAGTAGCCGGCGCCGCCGACCGCCGCCGCGATCGCCTCTTCGTCGGTGACCGCGGGATCGAACGTCACCGCGAGCCGCTCGGTCGCCAGATTGACGGCCGCCGTCGCCACGCCGGGGAGTCGTGCGACCGTCTTCTCGACGACCGCGACGCACGATGCGCACGTCATCCCGCCGATTCCGAACACGGCCTCGCGGGTGGCCGCCGAGACCGGCGTCGCCTCGACCTCCTCGCCCTCGATGTCAGCGGGAACCACCGGACACGCTGTCGCCGCCGCGCCCTCCCCGAGCGGCTGGAGTGTCACCACGCCGCCCGCGGGCGTGAAGCCGGCGGCGGCGATGCCGGCGCCGAGCGCCCCGGTGTCGACGTCGGGCATCGCGACGATGTCGACCGTGCCCGCCTCGGCATCCGCAGACACCGAGAGCACGCCGTCGACCGCGCCCACCTGCATCGACACGAGCTTCTCGCACGCGTCGCAGTGCATGCCCTCAACGAGTATCCGAAACGCCTGCGGAGCCGCGGTCGCCATCGTCGTCTTCCTCGTTGCGTGCCGGACAGGACCGGTTCAGCGGGCGGGTGCGCCGACGCGCTCATCGACGCGCAGTCGCCCGTTCGCCATCTCCATGCTACGCGTTCCGTTGGATCTGAGCGCCGAGACATGCGTGACCATCACGATCGTGACGCCGGTCGCGTGGTGGATGCCGCGGAACAGCTCCATCATCTCCGCCTCGGTGCGCTCGTCGAGGTTGCTCGTGGGCTCATCGGCCAGGATGATGCGCGGGCTGTTGATGAGCGAGCGCGCCAGCACGACACGCTGCTGCTGACCCGCTGAGAGCTGACGCGGATACGCCGACGCCTTGTCTTCGATACCCACCATCCGCAGAAGCTCGGCCGCGCGCTCCGCGAGCGTGTCGCCGGCCCGCTTCGCGCCGAACGTGACCGGCAGCGCGACGTTCTCGAGCGCCGTGAGCGAGGGCATGAGGCTCGGGAACTGGAAGACGAAGCCGATGCGCTCGTTGCGGAGCCGCGCCCGCCCGGCATCGGTGAGCGACCAGATGTCCTCCCCGTCGAGCACGACGCCGCCCGATGTCGGAGCGGCCATGCCGGCCATGAGGTTGAGAAGCGTCGTCTTCCCCGAGCCGGAGCGACCGCTGATGACGACGAACTCCCCCGCGTCGATCCGCAGGCTCACGCCGTCCACGGCCGCGACGCTCGTCTCGGCGGAGCCCGTCTCGTACACCTTCCGGACCTCGTCGAGGATGATCGCCGGCGGCTCCGCTGCGCCGTGTCGCGCGTCGGTCGTCATCGCACCTCACTCCCTCATCGCCGAGGCCGGGTCCTGCCGACTCACGCGGATGGCCGGGAGCAGCGCGCCCTCGGTCGCGACGAGCACGGCGGCCAGGAGGCCCGCGAGCACGTAGAGCGCCAGGCGTGACACAGACGGGAACAGGAACGGCACGCCGATGCGGTCGACGATGTAGTCGTGGAAGAGGTAGACGCCCAGCGCCGAGAAGAGCGCTCCCGCCGTGCCGCCCGCCGCGGCGAGGGCGACCGCCTGCGCGACGAGCGAGCCGACGACGTGCCCGTGCGTCGCGCCAAGGGCCCGCCAGACGCCGATCTCGCGGCGACGCTCGTGCGTCGCCATCGAGAAGACGACGCCGATGAGCAGCAGCGAGAGCAGCACCGTGAGACCGACGACCAACGCGATCCCGTCCCGGACCGTCGCGATCTGCTGCCGGAAAGACTCGAACATCTCGGGGCTCATGACGACGCCGACCCCGGGGACGGCCGCCAGGATCGCCCCGGCGACGGTGTTCGCGTCGGCGCCCTCCTCGACCCGCACGAGCACCGAAGACACGGAGCCTTCCGGCACCTCGAGCGGCGCTACCGCCTCCGTCACCGACACCCGCGCGACATCACGCGCGGTCTCGAACGTCAGGAACATGCTCTGGTCCAGGTTCCCGCCCGTCGGCTCAAGGTTCGAGGCGAGCGCGAGCGGATACCCGTAGATGGTGAGACCCTCCTCCGGCTCGGAGACGAACGCGCCGCCGACCGCCTCGCCGAGCGCCAGCGGACCGCCGAGCTCCTCTTCCAGCCACGGCTGGACGGTGAAGTCGGTGGCAGGGTCGAACGCGACGATGAACATGCTGCTCACCGAACAGCATGACGCGCCCTCCAGCGAGGCGAGGTACATCTGAGGGCTCGCGGCGGCGACGCCCGGCACGGCCCGGACCGCGTCGACGGTCTTCTCGGCCATCCATGCATCGGTCGGCGAGCCCATGAGCAGCGCCGTCTCGACGCGCTCTTCGCTTCCCTGCGGCACCACGAGGATGTCGGCGCCGAGCCTGTCGAGGGTGAGACGCAGGCTGTCGCCGGTGCCCTGCACGAGCAGGGTGGTCGCGAGCACGAGGCCCGCGACCACGAACGCGGCCAACGAGACCGTCCAACTCCGGAACTCGTTGCGCGAGATGTCTCTGAGCGCGAACTGTATGAGGGTCAACGCGTGGATCCTCCGGTGCGGTAGGAGCGAGCTCGGATCAGGAAGCCGTGTCGTCAGGGATGATGCCGCTCCTTGCGAAGACGAGCGCGAGAGCGCTCAGGCCCATGGCCACGATACCGAGCAAGACCAGCGAGGGCTTCATAACGTTGAGGCACAGCTTGTCCATCGTGCACACGCCGATGAGGACGGTGGGCAGCGCGACGAGCGCCCCGCCGAGCAAGACGCCGAGAATGCCGAGCAGGCGTCTGCTCTCGGCGCGACGGCTGAGCGCCAGCATGACGCCGAGCGCCGCAAGCGGTATGGCGACCGCGATCGATGCCCGCGATGTCCAGAAGCACTTCATATCGATCTGCCGGCCGTCGGCCGTCTGGATGTAGAGACCCTCCGCGGTGCAGTTGGTGAACGCCGGTATCGCCGCCGCGAGCAGCGCGACGATGACGAGCGCGATCCCGAGAATCCGAATCACCATTGCCTACCTCCCCTTTCGGCTTGCGCGTGAGGCCCGGCCGAGGTCAGCCGGGTGCCCACGCATGGATGGTACCCCGCATGCGCGGTCGTGCTCGTGAACCGGTGCGTGCAGTGCGCGTCGTGCTGGCCGAGGAGCGCCCCGCCGGCAGACGCCGGCGGGGCGCTCGCGTCGCCTACGGAGTGACGCTCACGGCGTTGGACGGCAGCGAGGCGGCCGTCTTCGTGGGGAACCCGATGCTCTGCGGGTTCGCCGCGGTGTAGTCCGTCGTGTCGCCGACCGTGTTGATGGCGAAGACCCGGTAGTAGTAGGTGGTGGCAGCGACAACGGTGGTATCCGAGAAGCTGGTCACCCCCTCACCGACCGTGAAGTCGGTGAGTCCGACCGTGAAGCTGGCGTCTTCGGACCGCTCGATCATGAAGCCGGTCTCGTTGTGGGACTCGTCGGTCCACGTGAGGTCGACCGCCGGTCCGGCCACAGCGGCCGCGCCGAGCCCGCTCGGGGCGCGCGGCTTCACCGCCATCGCGACGCCATGCATCATGTCCATCTCCTCATGGCTGAGGATGTGACAGTGGATGACGTACTCCCATCCGAAGTTGACCATCGTGTTGAGCAGCGGACCGACCGGCTCGCCGATGGGATCCTGGATCTCCCCGTTGTCGAAGAGCACGGCGCCGATCGGCATCGCCGGGTTGATGGGCCGCACGCTGTTGGGCACGTCGAACGGCACGACCGGCAGTTTCGGCCGGAGCGCCACGATGGTGTCCTCGAGCGGGCTCACACGCACGGTCTCCTTCCAGCCGAGCTCGGTGGGGTGCGGCAAACGGATGATGCCGTCCCACCCGACCCGGTTGATCAGCTGTACCTCATAGAGGTGGAAGTGGATCGGGTGCGTGTCGACGCCGTTGTGCGTGATCTTCCAGATCTGCGTGTTGTCGCCGGCCTCGCCGATGAGGGTCCCGCTCACCCCCTCCTCGATGATGTCGACCGGCGGCGACATGAACGGGTAGAGCATGAAGTTCTGCGCGCCGGCGACCGTGTTCGGGCGCTCGAGGCCCAGCATGCCGCTCATCCGTCCGTAGATCGGGTCGAACGACTCACCCATCTCGTCCTGGATGGCCTTGGGCTCAAGGGGCAGCGTCGCCTCGGTGCTGTCGAGCGTCTGGAAGTGGAGCTCGTTGTCCTGGATACGCACGAGACCCCAGTTGGGCCAGCCAGCCGAGAAGGTCGTCTCGTACGCCTCGTTGTACGCGGCCTGCCCGACGATGATGGGCTCCTGGGAGCGCGCGAAGGCGCCGGGCTGCCCGTTGGTCGTCTTGAAAGCGGCCATCAGGGGCGCCGTGTCGTACGCCGGCGCCGGCGCCACGTCCTTGACCTTGATCTGCATGACCGTGCGCGTGTTGGGACCGTAGCCGGGCTTGATCGGCCCATAGCCGCCCGTATCGCGCAGGTCCGGAGCGCCCGTGTAGAAGTCGTAGCGCGGGTCGAGCGCCGGGAACGCCGCCGGGGCGTCGTTGTAGAGGATGAGCGTCTTACCAGCGTACTTGGAGAAGTCGACGATAAGGTCCGCGCGCTCGGCGGGACCGAGCAGGATGGTATGCAGGTCCACGTTGCCGACATTGAAGACCGTCGGGTCCAGGACCCACGTGATCGGCTGCTGCGGCATGACCACCGGTGTCGGCAGGAAGCCGCCCTCCGTGCCGATCTGGATGAAGTCCGGTCCGGCCGTCCGCGGGTCGGGAACGCCGCCGGCGCGCCCGTCGGTGGGCCAGTCCGCCGGGAAGTACGACTGCGTCGGTGATGCCGGCACCATCTTCACCTCGGTCGCCTTGGCCAGGATGTCGATGATCGCCTGCAGAACCGGCTGGCTGACCACGGAGGTGCCACCGAACACGGTGCCCCATGCGACATCCCAGGAGTGCGCCGTAAGCAGGGAGCGCGTCGCGGTCGCCAGCGTCGTCGACGACGTCAGCAGCATGGGCCCGTTGAGGGCGCCCATCGCGACGCCGCCGGACAGCGCATCCACGAGCGATGACGCCACGCCGACCTGGTCCCACGCGAGCCAGCCCTCGGACACCGCGCGGTTGGCGAACGCCGTCGCCGTCGAGAACCGGTTGGAACCCCAGATGCGGTCGCCGGACGGAACGCCGAGGGAGCTCGCGACTGAAGCGCTCACCGCCGCGGTGCCGCCGACGATGTACTTCCGCGTGATCCCGAGCGAGCTCAGCGCCCCCACGGTCTCGCCCGGCACGCCGGTGTTCGAAACGAGCAGGATGGGATAGTGCATCGTGTACGAGGCGGGGCTTGCAACGAGACTGTCGTAGAAGTTCTGCGGGGTCGAGCCGTTCACGATGAAGGCGGACGTGGGGAAGGCCGAGCCGAGCACCGACTTCATCCGTGCGCCGACCGCGGCGGCAGTTCCGTAGCGGTTGGAGCCCGAGACGCGGTCCACGCCCGTGACGCCGGCGACTCCGCCGAGCGAGCTCATGACCTGCGTGGATACGGCAGCCGGACCGCCGACGATGTGGACCTTGATGCCGTCGGGCATCGCCAGAAGCGCGCTGCGCGTGACCGCCGGGATCGAGTCGCGCTCGGTGAGCAGGAGCGGCGCGTCGTACACGCCGGCCAGCCCGGCGCCCGCGAGCGCATCCACCTGCGATGCGTTCTCACCAGACGCGATGATCACGTGCTGCACCCCGGTCCAATTCGGGAACGCTTTGAGCGCTGACTGGACCGCGGTTGAATAGCGGTTCGCACCGCTTGTGCGTCCGGCTTGCACCGTTGGGATCGCCTCGTAGAGCTGCAGGTTCCAGAACCGGTCGTTGGCCGCGTTCAGGATGCGAAAGCGATACGCCTTGGGATCGACCTCCATCGTCGGGTATGCGGTCCCGTTCACAATGGGGGTGTCGAAGAACGACTCCATGCCCATCGAGGGATTGGGCGTCCCCGGGATCTCAGGCGCCTGCCATGGCGCGTTGACGGGGTCGTAGTACGGGTTGGGGATCGGTCCGATCTCCACGTTCTCTGTGGGCGGCCAGAACCACGGTCCGTAGTGCCAGCGGCCCCACGGGTTCACGCCTTCGACGTCATATGGGTTCTGCGCCGGCACGTACACGTGCGGCATCCAGAGATCGCCGGTCTTGGGGTCCGGGTAGCCGTCTGCGTCATTGTCGGGGCCGGTCCCCCAGGCCCACGTGGGGTCGGTGTCGCGGATCGTCTCGGCATCCACGAACGTCTTGTCCTGGATCGTCAGGGCGATCTGCTCGCTCGGTATGATCCCGTCGGCGACCAGCTCCTGCTCGACCGGGTCGGTCAGCAGGTACGGCGCCGCTTCGCCCACGTACACGTTCAGGCGGGTGATGCCGAACGCGTGGTCGTGGTACCAGAGCAGGCGCGCGCTCTGCTGGTTGGAGTAGAAAAACGTCATGGAGCCGGGGCCCGGGTCGGGCATGTCGGGCACGTTCTCCACGCTCACGCCTTCGGGATACGGGGTGACCTCATCGGCGGGAGTGATCCACTGGTGCGGCGTGCCGTCACTGATCCACGGCGTGCGGCCGCCGTGCAGGTGCAGCGACGCCCGGTTCTGCGTGTAGAACTCGCCCGTGGGACCCTCGCCTGCGCCCATAACGCTGGTATCGACCGGGATGAAGAGGTCGCCACCCTCGCCCGTGGGCAGGCTGTTGGTGAACTTCACGCGGACCGGACGGTCCTTCTCGGCGAAGATCATGGGGCCGAGGTAGTGCACCGGATCCGGCGCGATGGTGTTGGCGCCACCCGCGTCGGTGCCGAAGTTGGTCTGGCGGTAGCCCCGCAGCGTCGTGGGCGGCAGATCGGAGTGCATCTGCTCCGTGTACTCCACGAGTTCGATCTCGTAGTAGTCCGAGCCCGGGTACGTGATGGTGTCCGGGTGGGCCACGGACAGGAACTGGCCGAGGTTGTTCGCGTTGGCCGGACCCACGCCCGGCAGAGTGTCCACGAACTTGCGCAACGGGGGCGTGTACGCCCAGTTGGGGTACGTGTGGTAGTCCGGCACGCCACCGGGCACCGGCGTCGTGAGCGCCGACGCCGAGATCTCGCCTGCCTCTATCTGCTCGGCGACCTCGGCCATCTGCTCAGCCAGTCGGTCGGCAGCGGCCTCGCGCTGCTCCTGGGTGATCTTGCGTTCGCGCTGCTCGAGCACCCGCTGGCGAAGCGCCTCGCTCACCGGCTGCTGCTCATCGTCGATCGACTGACCCACGGCGGTGACCGGCATCATCGTGACGATCAGCGCCAAGGCGAGCGTCACCGCGAGCGCCTTGGATGTCCTTCGTATCTTCACGTCGTCCCTCTCCCTTGTCGTACCGCGTGCCTGAATCCGTTGCGGGTGGTCGTGCCGGGCCTCAGCCTCCTTCGGACCGTGGTACACCGGCGGTCGAGCGCGGGCGCGGCCGGTCCCGGTCGGTCAGGGATGCGACAAGAAAGCTCCCCGGCGCGCAGCGATGCGCTGTGCCGAGGGGCGGGTACAACAGGGAGTCACAAGGGAGCGAGCGGAGGTGCGGCAGCCAGCACCACAGCGCTCGGCCTCTTGAGGTCGAGCGCTCGAACCCGTGCCGGCGAGCTGTGCAAGCCACAGGGCGTACCGCCATTCCGCGAACGATTCACGCGATGGCGATACATTCCCACATACTCGTTAAGGTAAACCCGTGCCTCATCCCACCCGGGCCAGGATGGTCGCGACGGCGAGCGAGACACCCGCCGCCACGGAGCCGGCGGCGAGCCAGCCGGTGCCGTGCGTGACACGCCTGCCGACCGCCCACCCGGCCGCGGCCGCCGCGAGGTATCCGGCTGCGAAGCTGACCAGCGCCCATACCACGAGCGCGGCCGCCGCGAGCCAGAGCGGCGAGGACGCGAGCGGGCCGCCGCCCGCGAGCGTATCGCGCAGCCGGCCGATGACACGCAGCCCGTCGCCGATCAGCCAGCCGGCGGCGAGCAGCGTCCACGCCCAGATGCGCTGCTCGCGACGGACACGCGGGTGGCCGCCGAGCGCAGCCGCGAGCGTCGCTGCGGCGACGCCGAGGAGCGGGTTGGGGGAGAGGCCCAGCCGCAACGCCTGCCAGAGCACCTCGGCGGGTCCGGCCGCTTCGGCGAACTCAGCCCACATGCTCGAGACTGAGCTTGCCGCGCCTCATCGACTCAGGGATCTCGAGCGGGTACTCGCCGGTGAAGCACGCGACGCAGTGCCGGTCGGCGGGCCTGCCGATAGCGTCCATCATGTCCCCGACGCTCAGATACGCGAGCGAGTCCGCACCGATGAACGCGCGAACCTCCTCCACGGACTTACTGGACGCGATGAGCTGCTCCTGGGTGTCGGTATCGATGCCGAAGAAGCACGGCCACTTCACCGGCGGCGACGTGATGCGCATGTGCACCTCGGCGGCGCCGGCCTCGCGCAGCAGGTTCACGAGCTTGCGCGACGTGTTGCCGCGGACGATGGAGTCGTCCACCACGACCAGACGCTTGCCGCCGATGATGTGGCGCAGCGGGTTGAGCTTGAGCCGGATACCCTGCTGGCGCAGGTACTGCGAGGGCGAGATGAAGGTGCGCCCCACGTACCGGTTCTTGACGAGCCCCTCGCCGAAGGGAATGCCGCTCTCGCGCGCGTAACCGACCGCGGCAGGCACGCCCGAGTCCGGCACACCGATCACGAGATCGGCGTCCGCGGGGGCCGAGCGTGCGGCCGCCGCGCCGAGACGAGTGCGCGCCTCGTACACGCTGCAGTCGTCGAACACGCTGTCGGGCCGCGCGAAGTAGATGAACTCGAAGACGCACAGCGAGGGCTTCTCGGCAGGCACGGCCTGCTCGCTCTCGAGCCCCGCCGCGCTCACCTTCAGCATCTCGCCGGGAGCGACCTCGCGGACGAACTCGGCGCCGATGATGTCGAGACCGCACGTCTCGGAGGAGACGACCCAGCCGCTGGCGAGCTTCCCGAGCATGAGCGGGCGGACGCCGTAGGGGTCGCGGAAGGCGTAGAGGGCTTCCTCGGACATCATGACCACCGAGTACGCGCCACGGATGAGCTTCATCGTCTCGCGGATGCCGCCGCGGATCGAGCCGTGCACCTGCGTGAAGTGGTCAACGAGCGTCGTCATGACCTCGGAGTCGGTCGTCGAGCGGAAGCGGATGCCGTTGTCTTTCAGGTGGTCGCGCAGGTCGAGCGTGTTGATGAGGTTGCCATTGTGCGCGAGAGCGATGGCATTGGGTCCGATCGTGGAGATCATCGGCTGAGCGTTGTCCCACCGGGACGACGAACCCGTGGTCGAATAGCGCGTGTGGCCGATGGCGAGATCGCCCTGAAGGCTCACCAGGTCGGCTTCCTTGAAGACCTGCGGCACGAGGCCGAGGTCCTTGGTGACGGTGAGCGTGTGGCCGTCGGCCACCGCGATGCCCGCCGATTCCTGCCCGCGATGCTGAAGCGCGTGCAGACCGAAGTACGTCAGCCGCGCGACGTCCTCGCCGGGGGCGTATATGCCGAAGACCCCGCACGCCTCCTCCGGGCGCTCGGGCGGGTCGGAGAGGACCCAGTCCTGCGCGACTTCGGGGACGTCGCGCGCATCTCGTGGCATGTGCCGGAGACTCCTCAAAGACTCAAGGGTGGTTCGATGCCGCGTAGCATAGCACACGCACGGGACGCACGGGTTCGAAGCGGGCGCGGAGGCGACGTGCTTACGGCGCCCATGCCGAGGGGGGCTGCGGCGGCGCCGGCGGGGTCTGCGGAACGGCGACCGCCTGGCTCGCCCGCACGAGCAGCGTCGCGTTCAACCCCACAGCGATGCCGGTGGCCAGGTAGAGGCCCGGCAGTGTGTAGCCTACCCAGCGGTACCACGCGATGCCGGCGAACACCTGGGGGACGGCGAACGCGACGACCCACACGCCGAGGTACGCGACGCTCCGCTTGCCGAGCACCGTGCCGTTCTCGGCACGCAGCTTCACCGTGAGGCTCCACGCCGCGCCGATCCCCGCTCCGACGACGAACGCCGCCACTGCGGCGAAGAACGACACCGGGGCGGGCATGAGCGCCGAGTAGACCACGAGCGCGACGAGCGGGGTGGCGAGCTGCACGATCAGCGAGCGCGTCGTCATCGCCCGCGTCCGGCGCAACGACCGGATGAGGAAGAACGCGCCCACCGCGGCGAACGGGATGCCGAGCAGGCTCGCGAGGCGCATGACCTGGTCGTAGAGCGCCCAGAGCTGGTAGTCCATCACGCACCGCCTCCCCGGGGCGCGCCGCAGCGCGTGCAGAACCGGTCGTCTGCCGAGAACGGCGCTCCGCATGCGGTGCAGAAGCGCGGCCGGTGACCGGTCGCCGCCCCAGCGCGTGAGGACGCCTCAGCGAGCGCGGCGGCGGCGTCTTCGGAGTCGGGGTCCGCTTCGAGCGCGGCGGTGAGCGCCGCCTCGGCGCTCTCGGCATCCCCCGCTTCGAGCAGGGCGAGGCCGAGAAAGTAGCGCGCCTCGAACGAATCGCCGTACTCGAGCGCAGCCATGAAGAGCTCGATGCCGCGGCCGAACCGACCTTCTCGGCAGTGCGCACGCGCCACGTCGGTCAGGAAGACGTGCTCGTCATCGAGCGCGGCGAGCTTCACACGCCACGCCGCGACCTCGGGGTTCTCGGGCTCGGCCTCGGCTGCCTCGTCGATGTGTCTGAGCGCCGCAGGTCGATCGAGCGCGTAGTACGCGGCGACCGCGAGGTCGAGCGAGAGCTCCGGGCCACCCACGCCACGCCCTGCGGCGCGGTGGAACGCATCGTAGGCGAGCTCGCCCTGCCCGCCGGCGAGCGCGACCGTGCCGAGCAGCCACAGCAGCCCGCCGTCCTCGGGGTCGTGCGCGAGCGCCTGCTCCAGATAGCGCCAGGCAGCCGGCAGCTCGCCGAGACCGAGCAGCGCCGACCCCGCGCGCACGAGCGCGGCGACATCCTCGGGGTTCTCGGCCACGAGAGCGTCGAAGAGCTTGAACGCTCCGCTCGCATCGCCGGACGCCAGCAGCTCGTCACCCTCCTTGATCCGCCTGTCGTGCCCCTCGGCCACCCGTCCTCCCTGTCAGAACCTGCGGCGCCACGCGTCGTAGCGCACCACGCGCTCCGTCCCGGTGTCGGTGTGCTTCCAGTCGAACTTCAGCTTGCCGCGCTCGAAACCGAGCGCGGTCTCGCGCGACATGCGCTCGGATCCGTTGCCCGCGCTCTCCAGGTACCGCTCAAACGAAGCCTTCAGCTTCACCTTCTGGTCGAAGATGCGGACCGGCTGCTCCCGGCTGTAACCGAACTGCCCGTCTCGGCCGACCGTGAACTCCTGCGAACCGGCGCCGCCCTGGAGGTCGTGTTCATAGGTGAAGCGGTCGAAGCGCGGGTTCCAGCCGAGGCTGCGCTCCTTCCACCCGACGCCCCACTGATCGCCCTCACGCCCGATCCAGCGGTCGCCGACCTCGAGGTAGCCCTTCCCCTCGCCGTACGCGGCGTTCCACTGCCGGCCCCCGCGCGGCGCATCCCCGAGGCTCCACACCCCATCCTGGCGACCGAGCGAGAAGTCGCGGCGGAACGCCGTGAAGTCGTCGGTGCTGCCGTCGAAGCTCACGCCCCAGCGATCTTTCTTGGGACCGTCGGTGAGCGACCACGCGTCGCCGTCCCGCGCAAGAGAGAAGTCGCGACGCCGGAAGCTTGAGGTGTCTGCGGCCGGATCGTGGGTGACCTGCGCGGGTGCGCCCCCGCGGCCTGAGGTGAAGTCTGCCGAGTACTGGTCGCCCCGCTTGTGCAGGTTCACACCTCCGACGCTCGCATCGGCGACCGCCGGCCCGTCGGCGAAGGGGTCGTGCCCGGGCGCACCGCCCTTGCCGCCCTGCCAGCTGCCCTTGCCGAGCTCGACCCAGGTGTCGCCGAAGCGGCCCTCGAGGCGCTTGGTCGTCGGGTTCCACCGCAGCTTCTCGTGGTCCACCGCCCGACGCTGCACGTCTTTAGGGACTTCCGGCGGACCCTCGATGCCTTCGACCGGCTGCGGCACATCGGGAACGGGCTTCGTCGTCGGCTCCTCGGCGGCATCGGCCTCGGTGGTCGGCGGCTCAGCAGGCGTCGGAGGGGCCTGCACAGCGGTCGAGACTCCGGGCGCCACCGCGTCATAGCCGGTGTCACCGGGGAGCGTCTCGGGAATCGCCGGGGCCTGCACCGCGCCGCCACTCCGCCCGAACCAGTCGCCCATGCTCCACCCGCCGCTTCCGCCGAGCAGGTCCTGCACGTACGAGCTCGCGAAGAGCACGGCGGCCGAGAGCCAGGACGCGAGGAAGACGCTGCACGGCCACCAGAGGCTGCCCTCGCCGTGCGAGTGGTCTTCCTGAGCGAACGCGGCCGATGGCAGCGCGCAGACGACGACGAGCACGAGCGTCACGCATACGGCTGCGGTGGCGATGCGTATGGATGCGAAGCGGCGCATCGGATGAGACCTCCCCTTGCCCTCCCTCACACCCGAGTGTACCCGAACGAGTCCCGGGGTACGGCTTCCCGCGACCAGGGGCTCGGAGAACGGCTCGGGCAGGGCCCCCCATGAATAGGGCCCTGCCCGCAAGGGAGCGTCATGGTCCGTGGTGCTACCGCAGCGCGTCGGTCACCGCCATGCGGACCGCGGGAGCAAGGGCGTTGTCGCCGCCGAGGAACGTGAGGTGCGTGACGTCGGCGGCGCAGATCGCGAGCATGTCGGCCACCGTGCCGTCAAGCGACGTGCCCGGTGTCAGCAGCAAGACCGCCCCCAGGTGCCCTTGGGCGACGCCGCCGGAGAGCGCGTCGGGGAAGTTCTCACCCGTGGCCACCGAGACGTTGTCCCATCCGAGACCGCCGCTCTGCGCGGCGTACTCAGCCACCGCAGCCGAGGTCGCGTAGCGGTTGGACCCTGCGACCCTCGTCACCATGTCGGAACCGAACGCCGCTTCCAGGCTCTCCTGGATGGCCGAAGAGACGGCCGCGTCTCCACCGACGATGATGATGTCGGTGATGCCGATCTCATCAAGCGTTCCGAGCACGTTGTCGGCCAGGCCGTCGGGGCCCGCCAGGACCACCGGAACGATCCGGGCCGTGCTCAGCGGTGAAGCAGCCAGCGCGTCGGCGAACGATCCGCCCGTCGCGATGATCGCGGTCTCCACCGGGGCCGGAGCCTTCTCGGCCACCTCGCGTGCCACCACGATGGAGGTCTGATACCGATCGGATCCGGCGAGGCGTTCGACCGAGCCCACGAGCTCGCCGAGGGTGCGCTCCACCTCCGCCGAGACGACCGCTTCGCCGCCGATGATGTACGCGGCGCTCGCGCCAAGTCGCTCGATCTCGCCGGCGATGGCGCCGGGCAGCGCGTCAGGCTCGGTCAGCAGCACGGGGGCGGAGACCGCGCCCGCGAACGCCGCGCCCGTCAGCGCGTCGGCCCAACCCTGGCCGCTAGCGATGACGACCGCGTCAGATCCCTCAGGGAACGCCTGCTTGGAGGCTTGCACGGCGGTGAGGTACCGGTTCGCGCCGGCGATGCTGACAACGGTGAGGTCGGTCGGGAGGACCGGCGGCTCGGTGGTGACCGGGTCGGGTCCTTCGGGATCGCTCACGGGGGCCGGGATGCCGAGCGTCACGGAGATCGCCGCGTCGAAGGGAAGCGTGAAGACCATGTCGGCGCCGCCGTCATCATTGAGGTCGGTCGCTTCCACAGCGAACGTGGTCGTGGCAGGGCCGATATCGTGCGTACCGGCGAACGACCCGTCACCCGCGCTCTCCACGAGCTGTGAGCTCACGGGTCCGTTGGTGGCGACGAGCAGGTCGACGTCCTCGTCGTGGTCGAAATCGGCGATCTCCACGTCCCAGGGGCCGGAGTCCGGGCTCATCGGCACGATGGTCGCCGCACCGAGCGTGCCGTCACCGGCGCCGGGCAGCAGCCGGATGGTGTCGTCCGCCGAGCAAGCCACTACGACGTCGTTGACGCCATCGCCGTCGTAGTCGCCGACTCGCAGGCCGCGCGGATCCGGGCCGGCCGCATAGGCGACCAGCGGTTCCACCGCTCCCGCAGCGTAGCCGGTCACCACCACGGTACCCGCCCACAGGTCGCTCACGACGATCTCAGCGCCGACATCACCGTCGAGCTCGCCGAGCGCGATGACGTTGGGACGTCCCGCGGGGAACATGGGGGACTGCGCGAGGGCGAACACGCCGGCGCCGTCGTTCACGAGCACCGAGAAGCCCTGGACGCCCGGTGTCGCGACCACGATATCGACGTCTCCGTCGCCCTCGAGGTCACCGACGGCAAGACTGCGAGGCGAGTCACCGGTCGTGTAGTACTCGGCCGGCCGGAAGGTGCCGTCGCCGTTGCCGCGTGCCACCGCGACGCGATCCTCAAGCGTCAGACTCGCGATGAGGTCTGCGTGGCCGTCACCGTCGATGTCGGCCGCCGAGACGCCCCACTGCGGACTCCCGACCTCGACGAGCCGCTGCGCGCCGAACGTCGCGTCGCCCCCGCCGAGCGCGACGATGAGCGCGGTCGGATACCCGTAGTCGCCGAGGCTCGCCACCGCGAGGTCCGCGATGCCGTCCTCGTTGAAGTCGCCGACGGCGCTGTCGTTCGGCCGATCGGCGGTCACTGCCGCGCTCTGCGTGAACGTGTACTCGGCGATCGATATGCCGAGCGCCTGCGAAGGCAGCAGAGCGACCACCATCGCGACCGCCACCATCAGGCTCGCAGACCGGATGCTCCGCTTCATGGTGAACCCCTCCCGTGGGGACCGTTCGTCGGGCCCAGCGCGCTCCTCGCGCCATTCGTCCCCGATGTACGGTTATTCGGAGGGGTTGAGCGGTATCTTGAAACAAATGTGACGAACGGTCACTCCGCCATGTGTGCCGTTCCTCCTGATTCAGCGCGCTTGTGATTCCGTTCACGCTCTCTCAGCGACCGCTCATCTCCCGCACGCTCTCTGCGATGAGCTCGAACTCCGGTTCCCCGCTGGCAGCGAGCTTGTCGATCGTCTCGGCGGCCTTGGCACGCACCTCAGGATTATCCGAGACGATCGCTTCGCGCAGCACCGTGATCGCCTGTGAGCCGAAGATCGTGAGCACGCGCTCAGCGGCGGCGGCCCGGACCGCAGCGTCTTCCGAGCGCAGCTCGGCCCTGAGCGCTTCGATGTCGCCGCGTTCCATCGGCTCAGCGCTCCTCGCCGCGGGGGCGCCACCACAGGCGCCAGGCCATGAATGCGAGGAGCACGAGTCCGGCGGCAACCAAATAGGGCGCGACGATGGCCACGATGGAGAGCGCGGTCGCCGCGACGTCCTCGATCGTGCTCACCACGGGAGCACCGGCGCCGGCCGTCGTCGCGTTCACAGCCGGACGGGCCGTGGCCTTCGTCGCATGCACGCCTCCGGCGAGGAGCACGCCGGCGAGGACGAGCAGCCACGGGCTCACGTCGACGGCGTTCCCCGCGGCAGCGACCGCGACGATGCCGCCCGCAGCGGGGCGCACGACGGTCTGGATGATGTCGTTGACGTGATCGACCGCGGGGACCTTATCGGCAATGAGCTCGACGATCAGCAGCACCGCGATGATGGCGATCAGCCACCATTCGCCGAGGATGCTGAACGGCTCGCGCAGCTCGAGCCAGTCGAAGCGCTGCGCGAGGGCGACGGCGAGCAGCGGGATGTAGGCGTTCAACCCCGCCGGGACCGACAATCCGAGTGCGGTCAGCAGCTCCATGCTCCGGATTGTAGCCCGTCTGCCGCCCCACGCGTCAGCCTTCGGCGATCTCCTCGGTGGCTACCTGCCCGCCGACGAGCCGCTCGAGCACGGGCTCCCACGCCTCGGCAAGCTCGCGTACCGGCACGTCGAAGAGCTCCTCGAACGCGAGGGTGTCGCCTTCCACGGTGCCGAGCAGCGCGAAGGGGACGCGATGCCGGTCGGCGAGCGCGGTCACGATCATGACGTTCTCCGGAGCGCAGCTCACCACGATGCGCGACTGCGATTCCGAGAAGAGCTCCGCGACCGGACGCATCCTGCCGGCGAGCCTGACGCGCGCGCCCACGCCGCCGGCGATGCAGCTCTCCGCGAGCGTGACGGCAAGACCGCCCTCGGAGCAGTCGTGCGCGGACTTCAGCAGGCCCATCTCGGTAAGCTCGATGACGGTCTCGTGCACGTCGCGCTCCCGCTGCAGGTCGAGCGTCGGCGGCAGACCCGCGACGACTCCCTCGGCCAGCTTGAGCGCCTCGCTCCCGCCGAGATCGAAGCGCGTCTCGCCGATGAGCACGATGACGTCGCCCTCGTCCTTGAACGATGCCGTCGCCACGCGGTCGATGTTGCCCACAAGGCCGACGAGGCCCACCGTCGGCGTCGGGTAGATCGGCTGGCCGAACGACTCGTTGTAGAACGACACGTTGCCCGAGATGACCGGCACGCCGAAGACCCGGCACGCGTCGGCGAGGCCGCGGACGGCCTCCCTGTAGGTCCAGAAGACCTCGGGCTTCTCGGGGTTGCCGAAGTTGAGGCAGTCGGTGATGGCGGCGGGTCGGCCACCGGCGCACGCCACGTTGCGCGCTGCCTCGGCGAAGGCGATCTGCGCCCCGAGGTACGGCTCCAGATAGCAGTACCGGCCGTTGCAGTCCGAGGAGACCGCGATGCCGCGCGTGGTGACCTCGCCGCGCCCCGGCTCGCCGATGCGCAACACCGCGGCGTCTGACCCCGGCAGCACCATCGTGTTGAGCATCACCTGGTGGTCGTACTGCTCCCAGATCCAGCGGCGGGAGCAGATGTTGGGGCTCGCGAGCAGCGACAGCAGCAGCGAGCGCGGCTCCCACGCCGGCGCGCCGAAGTCCACCGCGCGCACGTCAAAAGCCTGCACCTCGTCGAGGTACGCGGGACGCTCGGCGGCCGGATCGTACTCCGGCGCGTCTGAGGCAAGCGTCGCCGCTGGCATGTCGGCCACGATCTCGTCGCCTTCGCGGACCACGAACCGGCCGGTGTCGGTGACCTCGCCGATGACGGTGGAGCGCAGGCCCCACTTCTCGCACACCGCCTGCGCGTCGGCAAGCTTGGCCGGCTCGACGACCGCGAGCATCCGCTCCTGGCTCTCGGACACCATGATCTCGAACGGCTTCATGGCCTCCTCGCGCTGCGGGACCCTGCTGACGTCGATATCCAGACCCACGCCGCCGCGTGAGGCCATCTCGCTCGCGCTCGAGGTCAGCCCCGCAGCGCCGAGGTCGCCGAGCCCCACGAGGAGCTCGCCGTCGAGCAGCTCAAGGCACGCCTCGATCAGCAGCTTCTCCTCGAACGGGTCGCCCACCTGTACGCTGGGGCGCTTCTCCTCGGCACGCTCGTCGAACTCCTGGCTCGCGAGCACGCTCGCACCGCCGATGCCGTCGCGACCGGTCGTGGAGCCGATGAGCAGCAGCAGGTTGCCGGGTCCGGCCGCCACCGCGCGCGTGAGGCGCTCTTCGCGCAGCAGGCCGATCGACATCGCGTTGATGAGGCAGTTGCCCGCGTAGGCCTCCTCGAAGTACACCTCGCCACCGACGGTGGGGACGCCGATGCAGTTACCGTACCCGCCGATGCCGGCGACGGCGCCCTCGAAGAGGTAGCGCTGGCGTGGCTCCTCGAGCGGTCCGAAGCGCAGCGAGTCGAGCGAGGCGACGGGACGCGCACCCATCGTGAAGATGTCGCGGATGATACCGCCGACGCCCGTGGCCGCGCCTTGGTACGGCTCGATGGCCGAGGGGTGGTTGTGCGACTCCATCTTGAACGCCACCGCCCAGCCGTCGCCCACGCCGATGACGCCGGCGTTCTCCCCGGGGCCCTGCAGGACGTGCTCGCCTTCGGTGGGGAACGTGCGCAGCGCCTTCTTGGAGTGCTTGTAGCTGCAGTGCTCGCTCCACATGAGCGAGTACATGTAGAGCTCGGTCACGGTAGGCGTGCGGCCGAGGATCTCGACGACATGCTCGTATTCGGACTGCTTGAGGCCCAGCTCCGCGGCGAGCTCGGGCGCGAGCTCGGGCGTCAGGTCTGCCCGCATCAGGTCACCCCTCCGTGGTGTCGGACGAACGGTCGTCGGGCCGGACCGCGTCTGGCGCGAACGGCGTGCCGAGAGAAGCCTCGTCCTTCTCGGCGGGTACCGGCGAGGGCTCCGGCGTCACCTCGGGCGGGCATGGCGCGCCACGCGACGGCGGGAAGACCACGCGCAGCAGGTAGGTGACCTCCACGACGAGCATCACGACGAAGCCGATGCCGACGCCGGTGATCGCCCAGTCCGGACGCCAGATGACGGCGATCGCAAGCACCAGCACGTACGCGGCGGCGAGCGCCACCCAGATCCATCGCATCCACGGATGCCGCCAGCGATCGCGCTTGCGTCCGAGCGCGTGGACGATGATGAAGAGCGCTCCGGCGACGAGCGCCAGCGCCACTGCCTGAATGAAGATCACGAGCGGGCCAGAGAAGTCCAGGATGTGCATCAGCCACCGACCTCCTCGAGTCGCTTCACAATCCCCGTGAAGAACGCGCCGCCGTCCGTCCCGCCGGTGGCGGGGTCGGTCACGCGCTCGGGGTGCGGCATGAGACCGAACACGTTGCCGCGCTCATTGCAGATGCCCGCGATGTTGTCGAGCGCGCCGTTGGGCGCCGATCCGGGCAGCAGGCTTCCGTCCGCCTCGCAGTAGCGCACGACGACCTGGCCGTTGGCGTTGAGCCGTTCGAGCGTCTCCGCGTCGCAGATGAAGTTACCCTCGTTGTGGTTGACCGGGATGCGCACGACCGTACCGGGCTCGTGCTCCACCCACCGGCACACGCTCTCTTCCACGCGGAGCGGCACCGTCTTGCAGATGAACTTGAGCCCCTCGTTGCGCAGGAGCGCGCCGGGCAGCAGGTGCGCCTCGGCAAGTATCTGGAAGCCGTTGCAGATGCCGGCAACGGGACGGCCCGAATCGGCGAACCGCACGACCTCGGCCATCACGGGAGAGAACCGAGCGACCGCTCCACAACGGATGTAGTCGCCGTAGCTGAAGCCGCCCGGCAGGATGATGGCGTCATAGGCCGAGAGGTCGGTGTCCCCGTGCCAGACGTAGGAGGCTTCCTGCCCGAGATAGCGCAGAGCGTGGACGACGTCCTGCTCGCAGTTGCTGCCGGGGAAAACGACGACGCCGAAGCGCATGTGCTACGCCTCCCCGGTCCGCTCGATGCGGTACTCCTCGATGACGGGGTTGGCCAGCAGCCGGTCGCACATCTCGCGTACGCGTTCCTCCGGCGTCCCGTCGGCCACCTCGACCTGGATGAACTTGCCGATGCGCACCGAAGAGACCTCTTCGTAGCCGAGGTTGGCGAGCGCGCGCTCGGCGGTCGCCCCGGGCGGGTCGAAGATGCCCTTCTTGTACGTCACGTAGATGTCGAAGCGCGCCATCCCCCGCATCCTTTCACTCGCCGCGACGATGCGCGGTCACTCGTTCCCCTGTGCGTTCTTCTCGGCCACCTCGCGCATCCGCGCGCGGAGCGCCGCGCGCAGCCGCCGACGGCTGTACCACGCGATGCCGAGGCCGATGACCCAGGCTGCGATGCCCGCGTAGGCGACCCAGGGCACCTCGGTATGCACATCGATCGCCGCCGCGGAAGCGCTGCCGACGGCGCCGAAGCTCGCGATGAACGTGACGATCCCCACAGCCGCGAGCGCCATCCCGAACCACCCGAGGTAGAGGTGCGCACGAACGTGCGCTGGTACCTGCTTGAGACTCACGAGTCCTTCTTCTTGCCGGACGTTCCGGCCATCTCGTCTTTGAGCGCCTGCTTGCGCAGCTTCCGGATCACGAAGATGTCGATGGCGATCGCCGCCGACACGCCTCCGACCTCGACCGCAAGCGGGATGTAGCGCAGCGCGGGGGCCTGGCCGGTCTGATCGGCCCACATCGCGACCGCGAACCCGGCCAGCGCGATGACGATCATCACGAACCAGACACGGCGCCATTTCTTGATCTCGGGCGTGGTCGGCAGCGGCTGGAAGAAGCGGCTCTTCTTCTGAGGCTGCTTTTTGGCGGGTTTGGACGCCGAGGGCGCCGCGCTGCCCGCGGCGCGCTTGGGCTTGGCCGAGCTCGCGCTACGGCGCGTGGACCCGGCCTTCTTGTCCTTGCGCTGGTAGCGGTCGTTGCTGGCGCTCCTGCGGCTCACGGTGCTCAGTCCCCTTCCGGAACGAACGGCTCCCCGGTGATCATCTCGTACGCCTCGATGTACTTCTCGGCCGTGACCGCGATGATGTCCTCCGGCAGCTCGGGCGCCGGCGGGGTCTTGTCCCACCCGCTCGACTCGAGCCAATCCCGCACGAACTGCTTGTCGAACGACGGCTGACCGTGACCTGCCTCGTAGGAGTCGGCGGGCCAGAAGCGGGACGAGTCTGGCGTCAGGACCTCGTCGACGAGCGCGATCTCCCCGTCGATGAGGCCGAACTCGAACTTGGTGTCGGCGATGATGATGCCGTTCCGGCGCGCGAGCTCGGACGCACGGGTGTAGACCGCGAGCGAGAGCTCGCGGAGACGCTCGGCGGTCTCGGCGCCGACGACCTCGGCCATGCGCTCGAAGCTGATGTTCTCGTCGTGCTCGCCGGTCTCCGCCTTGGTCGACGGCGTGAAGATGGGCTCCGGCAGCCGCGCCGACTCCGTCAGCCCCGCGGGCAGCTCCTGCCCGCAGACGGTGCCGTTCGCCTGGTACTCCTTCCAGCCGGAGCCCGCGAGGTAGCCGCGCACGATGCACTCCACCGGGAAGACGTCGGCCTTGCGCACGAGCATCATCCGGCCGGCGAGCTCATCGGCGTAGCGCATGTACTCGTCGGGCAGGTCGCACGGATCCGCCGAGACGAGATGGTTGGGGACGATGTCGGCGAGCAAGTCGAACCAGAAGAGCGAAAGCTTGGTGAGCACTTCGCCCTTGTACGGGATGGGGTCGTCAAGGATGACGTCGAACGCGCTGATTCGGTCGGTGGCGACCATGAGCAGCAGGTCGCCGAGGTCGAACAGGTCGCGGACCTTGCCTCGTGCGGTGGGTCTCAGTTCCGGCGCCACACGCGCGTCCTTCCCTCGGGGGTGAGCGGACGGCCGGCGGCGTGCGGATGCCCCTTCACGTGCCGCGCGGCCTTGGGGGCATTGTAGGCGATACGAGTGATGAGGTTAAGGGCGCGGACCGAGCGGGCCGGCCGGGGGCCGCTATCGGGGCAGCGCGCCGCGCCGCAGCGCGTCGTCGAGCTCCGCGCCGGGCGGCGCGAGGCTGTCGCGCAGGCCGAAGAAGCTCCAGATGAGGTCGTCGAGGGTGTACTCGTAGTAGTCGACGACGCCGTAGTCGCCCTCGATGCCTCCCGCCTCGGCGGCGGCGTCCAGACCGTCTGAGTAGTTCCCGATCTCGTCGATGAGCCCCAGCTCGAGCGCTTCCTCGCCGAGCCAGACCCAGCCCGTGGCGAGCTCGGTCACCTCGGCCTCGGACATGCCCCGCCCTTCGGCGACATCCCGGATGAACTGCCGGTACGCCTGGTCCACCTGCTTCTGCAGCATGGCGGTCTCCGTGGCGGTCATGCTGCGGTACGGGCTGCCCGTGTCCTTCAGCTCCCCGGCGGTGATGACCGCGAACTCCACCCCGAGCTTGTCGAGCAGGCCCTGGAGGTTCGGCACCTCGAGGATGACGCCGATGCTGCCCACCGAAGACCCGGGCGCCGCGATGATCGTGTCGCACTGCGATGCGACCATGTACGCACCGGACGCTCCCATGTCTCCGATGGACGCGATCACAGGTTTCTCCTCGGCGGCATCGCGTACCGCCATCGCGATCTCCTGGGAGGCAGCGACGGTGCCTCCCGGCGAGTCGATGCGCAGCAGGATGGCCTTCACGCTGTCGTCGGCCAGCGCCTGGTCGAGCTGGTCGATGATGCTCTCGGGCGTGGTGACGCTATCGATGCCACTGCCTGTGCCGGCGATCACGCCGCCGATATGCACGAGCGCGACGTTCTCTCCGAAGCCCGTGGCACCGGTAGTGTCCGAGAAGAGCGCGACCATCGCGCACGATGCGCCGCACGCGACGACGACGAGGGCGACGAGGACGATCGCCGCGATGGCGAGCCCGCGGCCGGACTTGGTGCGCGGGGCTGCGGACGGCTGTGCGGCGACCTGGGGCGGTGCCGACGGTCGGGTGGAGCGCTCGTCGCTCATCAAGACCTCCCTCGTGACGTGCCGCACTCAATCATCCGGCCTGGCCGGACGGCAGGTCAACCTTCCCGCGACGGCACGGCGCGCGTCAGCGGAACACGCCCAGATAGACGAGCGCCATCAGGCCGTGGACGGCGGCTACGGCGAGCGTCGCGTAGGCGCTCGCGCGGTGGATCTTCATATGGAGCCGGCCTTTGAAGCGGATGACGCGCGAACCCTGGAGCACCTGGAAGAGGAAGAGCGCGAACACCACGAGACCCCCGTATATCACGAGGGTCGAGGTGATCCGGATCCCGAGCAGCATCGGCGTCTCCGTTCGTGGGCGCGGCCTGACTACTACGTGCGCCGAAGCCGCTTGGGCTAAACGCAGGCCCCACCCCACCGGCACAGGTTCTTGGAGAGAACCTCCGGGAACGCGGCGATGAGGTCGCGGGCGGACATCGCGGGTGTGATGCACTGCCGTTCGCCCGCATGGCGGTTGGCGAGCGCAGCACAGCGCGCGGCCTCGACGACGGGGAAGCCTGCTGCCATGAACGCCGCCGCAAGTCCGGTGATAGTGTCGCCCGTACCGCCGACGGCCTCGAGCGCCGGGACGTCAGGCGCGTCGATCGTCGCTGCTACCACCCCATCGAGGACGACGCGATCCACAGCGCCCTTGATGAGCAGCGCTCGCGCGGAGCCACCCGTCTCGAAGGCCCGACGCGCCAGCCCGGCGGGATCGAAGCCAGCGGTACCGAACAGGTAGTGCGAGACGTACGCGGGATGAGTCGCCGCGGGATCGGCAAGGAAGCCGAGCTCACCGACATCAGGTGTCATGAGCGAGAAGCGAGGGGCGAGCCCTGCGGCTTTGGCGGCGTACATCCCGCCGGCGTCAGCCACGAGGGATACGCCGGGCAGCATCGAATCGAGCTCCTCCGTGGCCGAGCGCATGAGCGCCATCACCGGCTGCATGTAGTGGAAGGCGACCACGTCGGGACAGAGCGACGCGCACGTCTCGGCAAGCCGAGCGAAGACCGCTCGAGTCCCTTCACCTCGCCCGATGTCGCCCGCCACGAGAGCGAACGGCGCGGGCAGACCCAGGTGGTCCGCGACGACGCATGCAGCACCGAGCATCGCCGAAGTGCCCTGCGCTGAGGGCACCGGATCGCCGCCGATACTCACCGTGCCATCGACGCAGGTGACCGGGCCCATGAAGACGGGCCCTCCCGAGACAGGGTAGGTCGCGACCACGAGCAGGGTCACGACACGACCCCCTTCTCAAGCATCGAACACGCCTCCGTGAACGCCCGATCCAGCATCAGACCGCAGAGCGTGTAGCCGAGGTCCTTGGGTCGGGGGGCATCAGTCAGACGCATCCCCACAAGCTCAAGATTCAGGTACGGGATATCGGGACAGCCGCCGCCCGACGTGTTGACGATCAGCCCGGACGACTTGGCGACGGTGATCTTCATGTTCCCGGCTCGGACCATCAGCCACTCGCCGAAGTCCACCGTGGTGATGAGCTCGGTTATCGCCGATGTGCCTTCGGTGTCATCGACCCACTCGCGAACCACGACGCCCGCCTGTTCCAGCAGCCGGGCAGCGCCGACGTGCTCGAATCTGGGCACTGCCACAGCAAGATCGCAACCCGCACGCAGGTGGTGTGGCGGTGCGACGAGCAAGACATCGTAGCCCTGTGCGACGAGGACCTTCTCGGCCCGTATCGCGCTCGACACCTCGTCGAAGAGGAAGATGCCGAGCGCCTCGGCCGGCACCTCCTCTCGACGTCTTGAACGCTTGAAGATCACGAACGGGTCGCCTCGATCCGGAAATCGTCACCATCCTCGGTCACCGCGACCGAGTAGCCCTCGTCCTGCAGCAGGTGCATCACGTTGGTCTTCGCCGTTCCGTCACTGGCGAGCACGACGAGCCGCTCAGGGCTCGACCCCAGCGCCGCTTTCGTCCGCATGAGCGGGACGGGGCACATGAACCCCCGCACATCTACTTCGATCATCGCGTCCTCACTCCCCCTATGCCGCTGCCTTCTGCGTCCGCAGGAAACCGATCCCCAACGTCACGACCGCCATGATTCCCAGTGCCAACCAGGCAGCCGAAGCCGGTCCGGCGGGCGTGGAGGCGATAGAGGCCGCATGAGCGACCACCGCGCCGACAAGCATCCCGGCCACGGAAGAGGTCGCATCCAGGTCGCCCTCCGAAGCCATGACCACCTGCCTGAGCGGGCAGCCACCCATCAACACGGCGGTGAGACCCACGAGGACCATCGGTAGGTAGTTGCCGAGGAAGTTCGTGTGTGCAGCCGGCTGACCCTCGAAACCGAGGCTGAACTGGCCGAGCGCCACGTTCATCACGAACACGCCGAGCACCAGCCCAGCCACCCCCACCAGCAGGTCATAGCGCTTGACGAGGATCGCGTCTCGGACACCGCCGACCGTGCAGAAGCGGCTCCTTTGCGCGGCGAAGCCGATGGCGAGGCCGGCCCCGAGCGAGAGGAACAGCGGTGCGCGGACCCCACCGGGAACGCCCGAACCTGCTTCAGCCGAGGTGAAACCAAGGGGTGCCGACCCGGCGGCAGACGTCACGAGCGCCAGCACGAGCAGCACCACCGCGATCGCCGGCATCAGCCAGCCCACAGCCGTCGCGAGCTTCCTGGACCGGCCCACGACGTACCCGCGCTTCAGGAACCAGGTGCCGATCAAGACACCGGTGATGAGTCCGGCGACGCCCACAGCGGCGTTGAGGTCACCCCCGCCGAGGCGAAGCCACGCTCGGACCGGGCAGCCGAGGAAGATCAAAGCCGAGACCATGAACACGAAGCCGAGCGCGAAGCGGTACAGGGCGCCCGAGCCTCCACGCGCCCTGAATTCCCGAAAGCCGAGCGACGCGACCGTGGCGCCAAGCATGAGACCGACGATCTCGGGCCGCAGGTAGGCGGTTCCCGCCATGTTCGCAGCTTCTCCAGCGAAGAAACTGGCGATATCGCGCAAGAAGCACGCGAGGCACAGACCCATGTTGCCCGGATTCCCCTGGCTCACCAGGATTGCCGCGACCACCCCGATCAACAGGCCCGTCGCACCCAGCATCCACGCGGATGGGCCCAAGACACGTCGTTTCCCCATCACTCCCCCTTGCCTTTCTCGGACAGGACATCTGCTAGACCAATGCCATAAGCAGTCCTGAGTTGTCAAATGATGTTTCCTTATCCCATGTAGCATACGACGCCCCGTTCACTCCCATGGTGGCGGGTACGTCAGGTCTCCGGGAAGCCGAGCGCGGCGATGAAGCGTTCCTGGAAGGCCGGGTCGCCGGCGAGGTCGACCGTCTCGACCGCCGAGGCGATCCGCTCCGCTTCGGTGCGGGAAGCGCTGGCCAGCAGCGCCGCCGCCGCCCCCGCGAGCGCGGAGTTGCCGGCAAAGGCCAGTCGGTCCGCCCACTCGGCAGGGACCATGCCGGTCCGCGCGAGCGCGGCGCCTCGCACATGCAGTCCGAAGCCCCCGGCGACGACGACCGATCCGACCGCTCCGGCCGGGACGCCGGCACGCTCCAGCAGCAGGTCGATCGCGGTGCGCACCGCGCCCTTCGCAAGCTGGAAAGCGCGGATGTCGCGCTGGGTGAGCATGACATCTCCGTCGATATCGACCGCGAACGCCCTGACCCCGTCGTCGCGCATGAAGACGCGACGGCCGAGCGGCGGCGCGGCGTCGGTGCGGAGCAGGCCGTCGGGAGTGAGCGCGCCGCCGTCGAGCAGCGCCTCGGCGAGGTCGATGAGCCCGCTGCCGCAGATGCCCTCAGGCGGCGCCTCGCCCACGGTCGTGATCCGCAGGTCGCCGGCCTCGAGCCAGGCGCGCTCGATCGCGCCCGTCTCGGCGCGCATGCCGTGCTCGATGCCAGCGCCTTCGAGCGCCGGCCCTGCCGCCGCCGACGCGCCATAGCGCTTATCGCCCACCGCGAGCACGATCTCGCCATTGGTGCCGAGGTCCACGAACACCCCCGGCGCGTCGCCTTGTCCGGGGTGCGTCACGAGCAGCCCCGCTGTGATATCGGACCCGATGAACGCCGAGACCCCGGGCAGGGTGGTGAGCACCGCGAGGGGGAAGGCGATGAAGCCGAGCGCGTCGGCAGGGACGGTCTCGGCGCCGGTCCGGGCGCCCGCATAGGGCGCGGCCGCGAGCGGCGACACATCCGCGCCGAGCAGCAGCGACGTCATCGCGGTGTTGCCGACGCACACGATCTCGCGGAGCGCTTCGACGGCGACGGGCACTCGCGAGGCGATGCCGGTCACCAGCTCCTCGATGGCCGAGACGACCGCGCTCTGCAGCGCGGTGGCCTCGCCCGCGAGCGCCGCGCTCACACGCGAGAGCACGTCGGCGCCCCACGATGCCTGCGGGTTCGCCGAGGAGGCCGCGCCGAGGAGCTCGCCCGTCCGCAGGTCGTAGAGGCGCGCGGCGATCGTAGTGGTGCCGACGTCCACCGCGGCGCCGATCAGCGGCTCTCCGGGCCAGCGCGGCACGTGACCCCGCGCCTCGGGCGCCTCGAGCGCGGGATCGGGAGCGGTGGCGCTCTGGACGATGCGTAGCGAGCCCCGCTCGGCGGCGATCGAGACGGTGACGTCGCCCTCGATCACGGCCCGGCAGGCCAGCCGCACCCCGCGTCGGCGGTCAGCGGCCGAGAGGAGCGCGAGCTCGTCGTCGTCGGGTGGGCGGACAGACCCCGAGACACGCACGCGACAGCGGCCGCACCGCCCGATTCCGCCGCAGGGAGCATCGATGACGACCCCCGCCGCGCGTGCGGCGTCGAGCACGGTGGAGCCGACGTCCGCCGCGACCGAGCGATCGCCCGGCTGGAAGGTCACGCGTGCTGCGCCCATGAACGCTCCTCGCCGCCCGTCCTCACTGAGCCGACGATAGCACGGCGTCACGCCCGCGCGTCAGGACTGGCGCAGCGCGCTCACGAGCGTCTCCGGCAGACCCGCCGCGCGCATCGCCGCGACCGTCGCGTCGATGTCGTAGGCCACGCGATGGCACCGCGCACCGAGCCACACGGGCCCGAAGCCCACGCGCGCCGCTTCGTGATCACCGCTCGCTGCCGTGACCTCGGCCTGCTCGCCGAGCACGAGCTCGACCCAACCGGCGCGCCAGTCGCCGTCCTTGGGCTTGCCCACCGAGCCCGAGCTCACGTAGTGCGCGGTTCCGAAATCCTCGGCGGGCGGGTACACCGCGTGCCGGTCCGCGCTCTCGGCCGCCGGCATCGCGCGATGATACGCGACGTGCACGTGTCCCACGCACACGATGTCGGCCGCGGCCCCGGCGGCCAGTCGCGCGAGCTGCTCGTCGGTGCGGTCGAGCAGCAGGTACTCGTTCACACGACGGGGACTGCCGTGCGCCAGCATGATCCGCGCGCCCTCGTGCTCCAGGCGCACGTGCGGGAGCAGGCCGAGAAGGTACGCCGCCCGTGCATCATCGACGCGCTCGGAGGTGAACGCGTAGGACGCGGCACCGTCCTCCCGGGCCTGCGCCGTCGGATAGTAGCAGCCGCAGTCGCCCCGGCGTGAACCGATCCCCTCGTCGTAGTTGCCTTGCACGACGGGGATGCCGAGCCCGCGCACGCGGTCGATCGTCTCGGCGGGGAACGGCCCGTACCCGACGAGGTCGCCGAGGCAGTAGCGCTCCGTCACGCCGGCGCGATCGATGTCGCCGAGCACGGCGTCGAGCGCGGGCAGGTTCGCGTGTATGTCCGAGAAGATCGCGATACGTCGCATGGTTGGATTCTCCCCGTCCGGGCGTCATAGCACAACGCCCGCTCGTTGCATCCATGTTGCCTCCTTTGGGGATGTCTGCTGGGAACAGCCCATCGCGCGCCCTCGGGATCCGCTCGGTAGCCACGGTCTTCACACCACCTTCCCGGGACGCGAACGGGGGCCGCGCCCTCGCGCGGCCCCCGCTGTACGTCGGGTGGAGATGCGTCGCTAAAGGATGTCCATGATCTGCTTGTAGACGCCGTCGGATACGGCGTTCACGCCACCGAACATCCTGATCGACAGGATCTCCTCGGCGTGGTTCTTGATGGCGACCTCCGTGAACGGGCTGAGCGTGGTGGCCGGCGTCAGCAGCAACACGCCGTGCGCGGCCCCGATGCCGGCACCGCCCGAGAGCGCGTCGGCAAAGTCGAGACCGGTCGCGACTCCCGTCATGCCGAAGTCCGCGTAGTCGTTCTCGGCTGCCCACGCCGCAAGCTTCGCAGCGGTCTCATACCGGTCCCTCCCGTCGAGTCGCTCGGAGGTAAGCATCTTCTGGATGCCGTACTCCACGCCCGGGCCGACCGCCGACGTTCCGCCGACGATAGCCGCATTGGTGACGCCGAAGTCGTAGAGCACGTCGACGGTGGTCGGCGGCAGCTCATCTGGCGTCACGAGCAGGATCGGCGCCTTGTTGGCGTAGGCGATCGGCGCCGCCGCCAGCGCATCAGGGAACAGGTCGCCCCGGGCGATCAAGGTGAACGGAACGGCATCCTCGCCCTGACGCGACAGTATGTGCTCCGCGATAAGCGATGCGGTCTCGTAGCGGTTCGACCCGCCGATGCGGACGATCTCGTTCACGCCGGGCAGGGCGTCCAGCTGCGTGGCCACGATGCCGTTGACCGCCGCCTCGCCACCGCAGATGAAGACGCGAGAGGCGCCGAGACGGGCGATCTCGCCCGCAACGCCACCGGAGAGCATGGTCGGCTCGGTCAGGAGCAGCGGCGCATTGTACAGTCCAGCGAGCCCGGCCGCCGCCAGACCGTCAGCAAAGGTGCGACCGGTCGCGATGACAACCGTATCGGCCGTGCCGAAGTACTGTGCCGAGGTCTGCGCCGCGGTCGCGTACCGGTTGGCTCCCGCGACACGGCCGCTCGGCATGTACTCGTACGCGCCGGCGTCGAACTCCTCGTCGCCGTCGGCGTCACCGTCGGTGGGGCGTGACAGCACGTCCCGGTCCCACTCGATCGGAGACCAGGCGTCCAGGTAGTCGGCCCACTCGTCCGGGACCCCCTCGGCGCCGACATCGATGCACGGCGAGCCGGGCATCAGGCGGTAGTCGCCGTTCGCGCTGTCCCTGAACAGCGGGTCTTCCGCAAAGACGCCGACCGGGGCGTCGGTGAACGGGTCGTCCGGGTCCACTGTGAGGTCGGAGTTGAGCACGAAGCAGCCCCACGTGTCGTAGTCAGAGGCGTTGTCCCAGGCGATCGTGTTGGCGACGAGCGCGTCGCAACCGTAGTCGGCGCCCGACCAGATCGACAGACCGCCGGGGAACGTGCCGCCCAGAAACGTGCTGCCCTCGACGGTGAGCAGGTGCTCGCGGTCGGGGAGCATGTCCCCCATTCGATCGGCTCCCACGGTAGTCCAGCTATCGCTGCCGGTGAACACGGAATTCGAAACGTGCAACGGCTGCTCGATAGCCAAGACGTTGGCCGAACCCATGTTTGCGGAGAAGAAGCTCGCGTCCACCCAGGTGCCGACGTCGATGGTCGACTCAACGATGCCAGTCGGCCTGAGATCGAGCGCCGCAGCATCTATCTCGTAGCCCGCCGGTACCGCTACGATGGCGTCCACACACTCGAACACCTCCGCGCCGCGGATCGTCACCTGCGATTCCATCGTTCCGACCGCACCGCCGAACTCGGACCAGCTCATGCCGAACACGCTGTCGCGCACGTTGACGACCGCATCGAGCGCTCCGATGCAGCCGCCCAATGACTGCGCCGGCTGCGCGGCACGCACCTCGGGACGCTCCGCTGCGAGGTCGTCGACCTCCGAGATGTCTTCAGCGATGTTCTCTATGAAGGAGCAGTCATACGTTTCGATCGTGCTCATCTCGGTGGCGATCCCGCCGCCGAGATAGGCCGCCGAGTTCGCCTCGAACCAACAGCCCTCGAACGTCGCGGTACCGCCGAACGAGGCTACGCCGCCGCCGGCCATGCACCACTCAGGCACGAACGCGGCCGCGATATCCGCCGACGGATCGACCTGCGGCACGATGTCGCCGGCGGCTTCGATCGCCACGTCCCACAGGAACGGGTTGCCGTTGGCGACGACGTAGGAGCGCCGCATGGTGAGGTCGGCATTCTCGGCATAAATCGCGCCACCCACGGGAGCTGACAGGAAGACGAACGCGCAGTCCTCGAACAGCACGCTCGACGCTCCCACGTACGCGCCCCCGCCGGGGCTGCTGTCGACTTCGGCAGCGACCTCGCCGAACGCGGGGACCGAGTTGAAGTTCTCGGCCACGACGATGTTCCGGACGATGTTTCCCTCCACGCCCGTGAAGACGAGCACCGGAGCGGTGGCATCAGAGGTGCCGAGCAGCACCGGCAGCTCGCCGTCATCGGCCTTGAGCCCCTCGATGGTGACTCCGGTCGGGATGACGTACGGAGGTACTTCGCCAAGGGCCGGGTCGTATCGGCCGGCAGCGACCTTGATCGTGCCACCAGGAGCGACCGCCTCCACCGCGTCGGTGAAGCGGCGGAACGGGTCGCTTGCGGTACCCGCTCCCGGACCGGCGACCGAGGCATCGACGTAGACGACCGAACTCTGAGGGATGATCACCGCCCCCGCCGGCACGACCGGAACGAATGCGATGACGACCGCTACGATCGTCATCAGGGTGAGGAGCCGGCGCCCACCGGCTCCCTTTCGCGCGGTTCGCATCATTGTCTCCCCTCGTCGAGCCCCTGTGTGCCGACACGCCGAACGGAGTCCGGCGCGCCGATTCCTCCAATATAAGGAGTACAGCCTCCAGCCACCGACTCCGAATCACCCCGCAGCGCGAAGTGAGGAACGGTCGCTTCCAGACGCTCAGCGGCTACGTGCTGGGTCCGTCATCGTGCGCCACGAACGGGCCGGTGTTCTTCACACGGATGGTCACCCCGTCGACGTCGCCCGGAAGGTCGCTGACGACGCTGTCCGCCGAGACGCCCACGACGATGGCCGGTGCGCCCTCCTCGGTCCTGCCGAGCCCCACCGACACGACGCCGTCGAGTTCGAGCAGCGCCGGCGCGTACGCACGGCGAACTTCGGCGGCGCGCGCCCACTCGTCGGGCGGCTGCGGCCGCCGGCGACGCAGCAAGCGATCGAGCAGGCTCACAGCGTGACCCCCAGCGCGGCGAGGACGTTGGCCGAGCGGTTGACGAGCGTGGTGTTCTCGCTTCCCGCGAAGAGCAGGCCCACGAGCCGACCCTCGGCGTCGAGCACCGCCGAACCGCTGTCACCGCCCTGGCTCATCGCACCCGCCATGAGCTGGTCGGTGAAGCGCGCGGTCGTCGCGCCGAAGCGTATATCCGCGGTGACGTCGACCTGCACGATCTCTCCCGACGTGACACCCGTCGTCCGTCCGCTCTTGCGCACGGCCGTGCCGAGCGTGGCGTCGGCGACGCCCGTCGGCATCCCGAGGCCCACGATCTCGGCGCTCACCATGGCGTCGTCGATCGGTCGCGCAATCGCACAGTCCACGAGATTCTCAGCCGCCTCCGCGCTCACTGCATGCAACCGCGCGCCGCTTCCAAGCGCCCGCGCGATCGCGTTCAGCATCGCGGCGGAGGCGCGCGCGAACGCACAGCTGCTCGCCTCCTCGGCCATGCGCACCGGCACGAAGTCCGCGAGGACGGCGATGGCGTCTTCCGGCGACCGGCCGCCATCGTACGCGCCCGGCTGCAGGATGGGATCGCCGATCCGTGCCCGATTCTCGTCGGCGAGCACGTGGTTGTTCGAGAGGATGTACGGCTCACCGTCGCGATACACGAGGCATCCGAGTGTGCCCGCCGTTACGGCAGGATGGCCGATGCTGACGCCGCCGGGCGCCGGGCGGTGACGATCGGTCGGCGCCGCGAGCGCCCTCAAGACGCCGGTCGCCACCACGTCGGTCGCGACCTCCCCGATGGCCGGCGGGATGCGGTCGGCCGCCGCAAGCCGTGCGAGCGGGACCTTCTCGGTCACCGAACACACGATGCTGAGCTCTCCGGTACGCACGCCATCGCTGACCTTGTAGCCCACGCCCGTGGCCACCACGTTGCGGCGCCCATGGAGCGCTTGGCGCGCCTCGCGCAGGCGTCGCGCTACGGTCGCTTCGTCCATGTCCCCTCCCTCGATCGCCCCTCGGCGAACGGTAGCACGTCAAGGCGCACGTCAGGAATCGACGAGCAAAGCGGTGCACGCCGGACAGCGCGTGGCGGCGATCGGGATAGCGCCCTCGGGCGATGAACTACCGGAACTCCTTGAGCACATGCGCCACTCCCTTCTCGGCCGACGCTGCGAGCATACCCCTCCGCGCGTTGTCGCAACGCTGCTCGCGTGCTAGGATGCGCCCACGTGAACCGAGGCCGGGCACCGACGCGCATGCGCGGAGACCCGGGGACGGAGCGAGTCTCATGATCCGCACCATGCTGGGCGGCAAGGTACACCGGGCGACGGTGACCGGAGCCGACATCCACTACGAGGGCAGTATCACCCTCGACGCCGAGCTGCTCGACGCGGCCGGCATCCTCCCCAACGAGGCCGTCTCGGTCTGGGACGTCACCAACGGCGCGCGCTTCGAGACGTACGCGATCGCCGGTCCGCGCGGCGGCGGCGACGTCTGCGTGAACGGGGCCGCCGCGCACCTCGTGCAGGCGGGAGACCTCGTCATCATCGCAAGCTTCGTGCGCCTTACCGACGCCGAGGCGCGCTCCTGGGAGCCGCGCGTCGTGTTCGTGGACGCGAGCAACCGCATTGTGCACGCTCGAGCCGAGAGCCCGTTCACCGTCGCCACCTCGCCGCGGTAGAGCCGGCCGCGTAGCCTCTCGGGGACCTCGGGTATGTTGTAGTAGATCCGAGGACGCGAGACGAGAGGTGGTGCCCGTGGACGCCGAGTCGGCCGCTGTCATCGACCGTGAGCGTTTCGACGCCGTCGTCTTCGACATGGACGGCGTCATCACCGATACGGCGCGCGTGCATGAAGCGGCGTGGAAGCGCCTGTTCGACGACTTCTTGCGCGAGCGTGAGGGCGAGGGTTTCGCACCCTTCTCGGCGGAGGAATACCGCAGCCACGTGGACGGCAAGCCGCGTTACGACGGGGTCCGCGACTTCCTCGCAAGCCGTGGCATCGCGCTCCCGGAGGGTTCGCCTGACGACGCGCCGGGGACGCCGACGGTCCAGGGGCTCGGCAACCGGAAGAACGAGTACTTCCTCGCGTCGTTGGCCGAGGGCGTCCGCCCCTATCCGCATGGCGTCGCGTTCGTGCACCGGCTCCAGGACGCCGGATTCGGGACCGCGATCATCTCGGCATCGCGCAATGCCGCCGCAGTGCTCGAGGCGGCGGGGCTCGCCGACCTGTTCGCCGTACGCGTCGACGGCGTCGTGGCCGCCGAGCTCGGCCTCGCCGGTAAGCCGGCGCCCGACGTGTTCGTCGAGGCCGCGCGACGGCTCGGCGCGACGCCGGAACGCACGGTGGTCGTCGAGGACGCGCTCGCGGGCGTCGAAGCCGGACGCGCCGGCGGCTTCGGCCTCGTGATCGGCGTTGACCGCGCAGGCCAGGCCGACGCGCTGCGCGAGCACGGAGCCGACGCCGTCACGAGCGATTTGGGAGCGCTGCGCGTCGTCGGGCCGCCTCGGCCGATCGCCGCGCTCCCCGACGCGCTCGACACGTGGCCGCATGTGGCAGAGCGGCTGCGCGACGCGCGGCCGGCGGTCTTCCTCGACTACGACGGCACGCTCACACCCATCGTCGAGCGGCCTGAAGACGCGCATCTCGATCCGGGGATGCGGGCGGCGCTCCGGCGCCTGGCGGCGGTCGCGCCCGTCGCGATCGTCAGCGGACGCGACGTCCGCTTCGTGATCGACGAGGTCGACCTTCCCGACGTCTACTACCTCGGCAGCCACGGATTCGACGTGGTCGCGCCCGAGGGGACGACGCTCTCGACGGGACGCGAGGATGAGTTCCGCCGCTTCCTGCCGGTGCTCGATGACGCCGAGAAGAGCCTCGCCGACGCCGCCAGCGCCATCGCCGGCGCGCGCATCGAGCGCAAGAAGTACGCGATCGCCGTCCACTACCGGCAGGTGGCCGAGAACGACGTGCCGGCCGTTGAGCGCGTCGTCGACGCCGAGCTCGCCCGGCGCCCGCTGCTGCGCAAGTCCGGCGGCAAGAAGGTCTTCGAGCTGCGGCCCGACATCGACTGGGACAAAGGGCGCGCCGTGCGCTGGGCGCTCGAGGCGCTCGGGCTGTCCGCCGAAGACGTCCTTCCCGTCTACCTCGGCGACGACCTGACCGACGAGGACGCGTTCGCCGAGATCGCCTCTGACGGGCTCGGCATCGTCGTCGGCGACGGAGAGCGCACGACCCGAGCCGCCTACCGCGTCTCGACCACCGATGAGGTAGGCGCGCTGCTCGACCGGCTCGCCGAAGCGATCGAAAGGAGCCGCGGATGAGCGTGTGGACGCTCTCGTACGACCGCTACGACCCGGCCGAGGAGCCGTTGCGCGAGGCGCTCTGCACCGTCGGCAACGGGTTCTTCGCCACGCGCGGCGCCGCGCCCGAGGCCGAAGCCGACGGTACGCACTACCCCGGCACGTACGTCGCCGGCTACTTCAATCGGCTCACCGATGAGATCGACGGCAAGACCATCGAGAACGAGTCGATCGTGAACATGCCGAACTGGCTGCCCCTGACGTTCCGTATCGGCGATGGCGAGTGGTTCCACATCGACCGGGTGACGATCCTGGACTACCTGCAGGAGCTCGATCTGCGGGCGGGCGTCTTGAAGCGCCACGTCCGCTTCACGGACGAGGCCGGGCGGACCACGTCGCTCACGCAGCGCCGCTTCGTTCACATGGCGCACCGCCACCTCGGCGCGCTGGAGACGACCGTGGTGGCCGAAGACTGGTCGGGGACCGTCACGTTCCGCTCGGCCATCGATGGTCGCGTCGCCAACCGTGGCGTGGAGCGGTACAACGCCCTCGCGGGCGACCACCTCGAGCCGGTCGGATGCGGCGCGGACCCCGAGGATGGCCAGGTCGTGTTCTTGCAGATGGAGACGAACCAGTCCCACGTGCGGGTGGCTGAGGCGGCGCGCACGCGCGTCTACATGGGCGAGAAAGAGCTCGACGTGCCGCGCGAGACCGTCACCGACGACGAGTACGTCGCGCACGAGTTCTCGGTCCAGGTCGAGGAGGGCGAGAGCGTCACCGCCGAGAAGGTCGTCGCGCTCTTCGCGTCGCGCGACCGCGCCATCACCGAGCCCTGCGAGGAAGCCCGCAAGCACGCACGCCGGTGCCGCGATTTCGACGACCTGCTCACCTTCCACCGTCTCACGTGGGACCACCTGTGGGAGCGCTTCGGGATCGGGCTCTGCGACGAGCAGGACGAGATCGGGCGCATCTTGAACGCCCACATCTTCCACCTGCTGCAGACGGTCTCTCCGAACTCCATCGACCTCGACGTGGGCGTGCCCGCGCGGGGGCTCCACGGCGAGGCCTACCGCGGACACATCTTCTGGGACGAGATCTTCATCTTCCCCTTCATCAACTACCGGCTGCCCGAGCTGACGCGAGCGCTTCTGCAGTACCGGTTCCGCCGCCTTCCGGAGGCACGCTGGCGGGCGTATCGCGAAGGGCTCCGGGGCGCGCTCTATCCGTGGCAGAGCGGCAGCAATGGCCGAGAAGAGAGCCAGACCTGGCACCTCAACCCGCGCTCCGGAGAGTGGGTGGAGGACAACTCGCACCTGCAGCGACACATCGACATCGCGATCGCGTTCAACGTCTGGTCGTACTACGAGGTGACGGGCGACACGGAGTTCATGGCGTTCCAGGGTGCCGAGATGCTGCTGGAGATCGCCCGGTTCTGGGCGTCTCTGGCGACGTACAACCGCGCCGAGGACCGCTACGAGATACTTGGTGTCATGGGCCCGGACGAGTACCACGACGGCTATCCCGATGCCGGCAAGCCGGGGCTGGACAACAACGCGTACACCAACGTGATGGCCGTATGGTGCCTGCTGCGCGCCCTCGACGTGCTCGCTATCCTTCCGCCGTATCGCCGGCGGGAGATCTGGGACCTCCTCTCCCTCGAGCGAGAGGAGCTCGAGCTTTGGGAGGAGATCACCCGGAAGATGAAAGTGCCGTTCCACGACGGCGTCATCTCGCAGTTCCAGGGCTACGAGGACCTCGATGAGTTCGACTGGGACGGCTACCGGGCACGCTACGACGACATCCAGCGGCTTGACCGCATCCTCGGCGCGGAAGGCGACACCCCTAATCGCTATAAGGTCTCCAAGCAGGCCGACGTGCTGATGCTGTTCTACCTGCTCTCGACCGATGAGCTGCGCGAGATCTTCGATCGTCTCGGCTATGAGCTCACCGATGAGCTCATCACCAACACGATCTTCTACTACCTGCAGCGCACGTCGCACGGCTCGACGCTCTCGCGCGTGGTGCATTCGTGGGTCCTCGTGCGACATGACCGCGAGCGGTCGTGGCAGTTCTTCGCGGAAGCGCTGAAGAGCGACATCGCCGACATCCAGGGGGGCACCACCTCGGAGGGCATCCACCTTGGCGCCATGGCCGGAACGGTGGACCTCGTCCAGCGCTGCTACACCGGGCTCGAGGCGCGCGAGGACACGCTGTGGCTGAACCCGGCGCTCCCCGCCGAGCTCGGATGCGTGGAGATTAACCTGCGCTACCGGGGCATGTGGCTGCATCTCACCTTCGAACATGACAAGGTGACTATCTCCAGCGATCCGGAGGACGCGGGCGCGTGCCACGTCGGCGTGAATGCGACGCGGTACGAGATTCAGCCCGGCGAGACGCGCGAGATCGCCGTGCCCTCATGAGGAGGTCGTGACGATGGACTGGCTGGCAAGCATCCCCGCGGGCGGCGTGATGCTGGAGGGCGCGCTCTCGGTGCCAGAGACCGCGAGCGGCGTCGTGCTCTTCGCCCACGGCAGCGGCTCAAGCCGACTCAGTCCGCGCAACAACGCGGTCGCGCGGCGATTGCGCGCGTCAGGGCACTTCGGCACCCTGCTCTTCGACCTGCTCACCCCGGCGGAGGACGCCGACCGCTCCCTGCGGTTCGATATCCCGCTGCTGGCCGAGCGGCTCACCGCCGCCACCGACTGGCTTCGTGCGCAGACCGAGATCGGCGGACTCCGGCTCGGCTACTTCGGTGCGAGCACGGGTGCAGCCGCGGCGCTCATCTCCGCCGCCCGCCGGGACGACATCGGAGCCATCGTCAGCCGAGGGGGCCGGCCCGACCTCGCCGGCCAGGCGCTGACGCGCGTCACGGCGCCGACGCTGCTCATCGTGGGCGGCGCCGACCCGAGCGTCCTCGATCTCAACGAGGCCGCGCTCCACCAGCTCGCCGGCCCCAAGGAGCTCCACGTCGTCGAGGGCGCGACGCACCTGTTCGAGGAGCCGGGCGCGCTCGACGAGGTAGCCGAGCAGGCCGGGCTCTGGTTCGAACGCTACCTGCGGCTCCCCAACTGACGAGGCCGTGACCGGCTCACGTTGCCCCGGCGCTCGTGTACACTCATCGCTACCAGCGTCGAGACGAGAGGCGTCCATGGGATACTCGCCCCGAGAAGCGCTCCGATGGCTGCGCGACGGCAATGCCCGGTTCGCCGCGGGCAAGCCCCGTGACCGGTACACCGCGGCCGAGCGCGCGGCGTCGGTCGAAGGCCAGCGCCCGTGGGCGGTCATCGTCGGGTGCTCGGACTCCCGCGTCCCGGTGGAAGCGATCTTCGATGCAGGCGTCGGCGAACTCTTCGTGGTGCGCACCGCCGGGCACGTGCTGACCGAGGCCAGCTACGCCTCGGTGCGGTTCGCGCTCGAGAAGCTCGGCACACGCCTCATCGTCGTGCTCGGCCATGAGGACTGCGGCGCCGTGAACGCAGCGCTCGCCGGGAACGCCCCCGAGTGGCTCGAGCCCATCACCGGCGCCATCGACGTCGCTGGGGTCACGCCCGCAGCGGCTCCGCCCGACGCGGACGATCCGCTGCTGGCCGCCGCCGTGGACGCCCACGTCCGCAACACCGTGCGCGCGCTGCGCGACTGGCTCGACAGCATCGACCTCGTGGCCGGCGAGCCGCTCGTCACCGGCGCTGCGTACAAGCTCGCGAGCGGCGAGGTGCACTGGCTCGACTGACGCGGCGTCAGGACTCCGGCGCGTCCTCCACGGACTCATCGGTCCCCTCGGGCGCGGTCTCGTCGGCGGCGGGCGTATCCTTCCGCTCCATGCGCTCGGCGGCCTCTCGCAGCTTGCTCGCGGCCCCCTTGAACGCGCTCGCCATGCGCGGTGCCACCTCTTCGCTGAAGCGTTCCCCCGCCTGCTTGAAGGCCTCGCCGGTCTTGTCGGCGGCCTCCCTGAACGACGCTCCGACCTCCGATTCGCTCGCCGAGTCCACGGCGCTCATGACCGTGTCCGCGATGCCGCCCATCCGTTCCTTGAGCTCCTCGGCGCGTCTCCGGTTATCGGGATCGTTCACCGCGGCGTGCAGCCACCGTCCGATGGCGTCGCCGAGCGCATCGAGCTCGCTCACCACATCGCGCCACGCCGAAGCGGCCTCGGGCGCCGCCTGAGCGGTCGGCTCCTCGGCACCGGTGCCCGTCGTGTTCGTGTCGTCGGTCATCTGGCGTCCCTCCCTCGTCCTCATATCACGAACGTGATGATACCCTCATGCCGTGCCGAGACCCCCTGCAGGGCGCGATGCCGGACCGGCGGCGGCACGGGCTGTCAGGTGCGCTGCGCGCTAGAGACGCACCCGGTCGAAGAACCGAGCGCTCCGCTCGGATCGCGGGGTGGCCGAGAGGCGTGTTGCCCGACGGGTATACCTCGGCTAGCGTGGGGAGAGCGAATGACCGAGGAGGAGCCATGCCCCGTATCCCCCGATGCATGAGCACCCAGCACCCCGACAACGCCTCGGTGCCGTTCTTTGCGACGGCGCCGGTGCTCGCCGGCGAGGACGAGATCCGCGAGGCGTACTACGCGTACTCGCACCTCGGCTGCGACGAGCAGATGTGGGACGTCGAGGGCAAGGAGATCGACACGTACGTCGTGAAGAAGCTGCTCTCCTTCTTCGAGCAGTACTTCCGCGACAACGTGCTCGGCGAAGACGTCCGCCTCACCCTCCGCGTGCCGAACCCGACGGTGGAGACCGCCGAGGCCAAGGTCCTGCTCGAGACCCTCGAGTCCATCCCGCGCTCCTACGACGCGGCGCGGCTCTTCTACGGGCGGGACGTGTCGCCGATCTTCGAGGTCATCCTGCCGATGACGACGTCGTCGCGGTGCATCGACCGCGTCTACCGGTACTACCGCGACTTCATCGTGGGTCGCCAGTCGCAGCGCTTCGGCACAGACGACATCACCATCGCCGAGTGGATCGGCTCGTTCGGTCCGGAGCGCATCGATGTCATCCCGCTCATCGAGGACCTGCCGAGCATGCTCGCCGCCGACGCCATCGTCGAGGAGTACCTGGCCGACAAGGACGTCACGGACCAACGCGTCTTCCTTGCCCGCTCGGACACGGCGATGAACTACGGGCTTGTCTCGGCGGCGCTCGCGAACAAGATCGCGCTGCACCGGCTCGACGAACTCGCCGGCCGGCTCGGCATCGGTCTCCACCCGATCCTCGGCATGGGCTCCGCGCCGTTCCGCGGCGGTCTTGCGCCGGACACCGCCGATCGCGTGGGACGCGAGTATCCGAGCGTGGTGACGTTCACGATCCAGTCAGCGTTCAAGTACGACCACCCGCCAGAGGAAGTCCGTGAGGCCATCCGATCGCTTGAGGCGCGTACCATCGGCCGCGCCACACCGGTGGATGCCGAGCGCGCGACGCCGCTCATGGAACGCTACAGCGCGTTCTACCGCGAGCGCGTGACGGCGCTCGCCGACCTCATCAACCGGCTCGCCAAGGCGGTCCCGTCGCGCCGGGCACGCAAGCTGCACATCGGGCTGTTCGGCTACGCGCGGCAGCTGGAGGGCGTCACGCTGCCCCGCGCGATCTCGTTCACCTGTGCGCTCTACTCGGCGGGCATGCCGCCCGAGCTCATCGGCTTCGAGGCGCTCACCGACGCCGATCTCGCGTTCGTACGCGAGGTCTACCCCGCATTCGACACCAAGGTCGCCGAAGCGCTCTCCCGGTGCGACATCGATGGGCCGCACGTATCGCCCCAGCTGCGGAGCGCCCTTGTCGCGGCGGGTTACGATTGGCAACCCGATGCCGAACACCTCGCCATCGTGCGGCGCATCCAGGAGGCGCTGGACCGCGGCGAGGCGGCACTGCTGCCGGACCTCGTGCTGCGCGCGGCGCTCGTGCGCCGCTTCCTCGGCTGAGCGCCGCCCCTACCGCTGAGCGAGGGGAACGTACTCGCGCCTGCTGTTGACGCCCTTGTACGCCGGCCGGATGATTTTGCCCCCGCTCGCCAGCTCCTCGATGCGGTGGGCGCACCAGCCGACCACGCGCGCCACAGCGAACAGCGGGGTGTACAGCTCGGCCGGGATGCCGAGCATCGTGTAGACGAATCCGGAGTAGAAGTCGACGTTCGCGCTGACGCCCTTGTAGACCGTGCGCTTCTTAGCGATGGCCTGCGGCGCGAGACGCTCGACGCGCTCGTGCAGGCGGTACTCCTCGGCCAAGCCCTTCTCCTCGGCAAGTTGCGCAGCGTAGTCGCGCAGGATGATGGTCCGCGGGTCGGAGACCGAGTACACGGGATGACCCATGCCGTAGATGAGGCCGGTCTTGTCGAACGACTCCTTGTTCAGGACGCTCAGAAGGTAGGACTCGATCTCCTCGTCGTCCTCCCAGTCGCGGACGTTCGACTTGAGGTCCTCGAACATCCGCACGACCTTGATGTTGGCGCCGCCGTGCTTGGGTCCCTTGAGCGAGCCAAGGGACGCGGCGATGGCCGAGTAGGTGTCGGTCCCGCTCGAGGAGACGACGTGCGCGGTGAACGAAGAGTTGTTGCCGCCACCGTGCTCAGCCTGCAGGACGAGCGTGAGGTCGAGCAGCGTGGCCTCGAGCGGCGTGTAGCGGCTGTTGGGCCGCAGCATGTGCAGGAAGTTCTCGGCAGTGGAAAGCTCGGCCACTGGACGATGGATGACGAGCGACTTGTTCTTGAACTCCTCAAGGTACGCCTGGTAGGCGTAGACCGAGAGCATCGGGAACTTGGAGATGAGGTGCAGGCTCTGGCGCAGAACATTCTCGATGGAGGTGTCCTCGGCTCGCTTGTCGAGCACGTACATGCCGAGGACGCCACGCGCCATCGCGTTCATGATGTCGCGGCTCGGCATGCGGAGGATCACGTCGTGCACGAACCCGCGCGGCAGCTTGCGATAGGACGCGAGCGTCTGCTCGAAGATGCCGAGCTCGTCTTCGCCGGGCAGCTCGCCGAAGAGCAGGAGGTAGCACGTCTCCTCGAAGCCGTGACGCCCTTCGGCCGAGAAGCCCCGCACCAGATCCGTGATCTCGATGCCGCGGTAGTAGAGCTGCCCCGGCGCCGGGACGGACGTCTCGCCCTCCTGCCGGTAGCCGACGACATCGCCGATCCGCGTCAGGCCGGCCACGACGCCCTTGCCCGTGACGTCTCGCAAGCCGCGCTTGACGTCGTGCTTGACGTACAGCTCGGGATCGACCTGGCTGCTCGCTTCGGCCATCCGGCTCCAACGGTCGAGGGGGACCTCGGGTGCGTTCTGCGTCACGTCCACCGTCCTTTCGCCCGGGTGCAGGTACAAGGCAGCCGAGAAGGGCCGCCTGCTATAAGACGAGTGAGCGCCGCGCCGGGGTTTTCCCCGCGTTCTTCCCCGCGGCAGGGTGTGTTCCTCTTACAGTCTACCCAAGCGGAGCACCCGAGGCTCTCCGGACGAGCGTGGGATTGCCCGGGCGCGCCTAGAACTCGCAACCCTCGAGACGTTCGAACAGCACGTCGATCCTGCCGAGGAACGCCCACGGGTCGAATATCGCGTCGAGCTCGGCCGCGGACAGCGAGCAGTCGGGGTCGGCCTCCAGCGCTTCTCGGTAGCTCGGGCCTCTGCGCGCCTGTTGGATGTCGTCCCACACGCGCATGGCGTTGCGCTGCACGATCGCGTACGCCTCCTCGCGCGTGACGCCCGTGTCCACGAGCGCGAGCAGCACACGGCTCGAGAAGATGAGCCCGCGCGTCGCTTCCAGATTCGCCCGCATCCGTTCCGGGTAGAGCACGAGCCCGTCCAACACCCACTCAAGCTTGCCGAGAAGGTAGTCGAGCGCGATCGTCGAGTCAGCCAAAACGACGCGCTCGGCCGACGAATGCGAGATGTCGCGCTCATGCCACAGCGCCACGTTGTCGAATCCGACCTGCGCGTTCGCCTTGACCACTCGCGCGAGTCCGCAGATCCTCTCGGCGGTGACGGGGTTGCGCTTGTGCGGCATCGCGCTCGAGCCCTTCTGTCCCCGGGTGAAAGGCTCCTCGGCTTCCAGCGTGTCCGACTTCTGCAGCGCGCGAACCTCGGTAGCGATCTCCTCGGCCGAGGCGGCGACGGTCGCCAGCACCGCGAGGAACTGCGCATGCCGATCGCGCGGGAGCACCTGCGTGGACAGCGGCTCGGGCGTCAGGCCGAGGCGCTCGCAGACGTAGCTCTCGACGAACGGATCGATGTTGGAGTAGCTGCCGACGGCGCCGCTGATGGCGCCGGTGGCGACCATCTCACGCGTGCGCAGCAGGCGCTGCTCGGCCCGCTTCATCGCCCACGCCCAGCGGCCGAACTTCATGCCCATCGTCATCGGCTCGGCGTGGATGCCGTGCGTCCGGCCCACGCAGAGCATCTCGCGCGTCTCGAACGCTCGCCGCTTGCAGATCGCCCCGATCCGCCGGACGTCGGCGATCAGGATGTCGGTGGCCTGCACCATCTGGTAGCAGAGCGCCGTGTCGCCCAGATCCGACGACGTCATGCCGTAGTGCACCCATCGGCTCGGCTTCGGGTCGCCCTCCGCGAGACCCGCGTCGATGTGCTCGGCCATGTTCGTGAGGAACGCGATGACGTCGTGGTTGAGCGTCGCCTCGAGCTCATCGATGCGTGTCACCTCGAACGCGGCATGCTCGCGGATGTGCGCGGCCTCCTCGGGGGTGATACCGATCCGGCCGAGCTCCGCCTGCGCCTCGCAAGCAAGGACCTCGATCTCCTTCCAGATGGCGAACTTGTTCTCGAGTTCCCAGATGCGGCCCATCTCGGGCCGGGTGTAACGCTCGATCATGCGCGGATGCCCCCTGATCTCGGCCGTGAGGGCGCGGCGCCATGCGGGCGCCGCGCCCTCACATTATCGCCGACGGCGGCGCGAGGGTCACGCGGCGACCCGCGCCGCGTCACGGCGAGCCCGGCGCGCGCGCTTCGAGAAGACCTTGGTCGGGAGGAACATCCCGGTCGCCTCGGCATAGGCGTCGTACGCCGGTCCGAACTCGGCGCGCATGTCGGACTCCTCTCGCCGGGCGAGCCGGTAGTAGATGACGCCGAGGATCGGCCACATGATCAACGTCGGCAGCGTGGCCCACTCGGCCAGCATCCCCGTGGTGATGAGCGCGAAGCCCGTGTACTGGGGATGCCGGATGAGGCGGTAGATGCCGTCGGTAACAAGCCTGCCCTCGCCACGCTCCTTGCTCCAGTAGTCGCGGTAGATCCTCCGCCAGCCCGCGATGATCAGCGCGGCGCCGAGCAGGTAGAAGACGAGCGCGACGTTGGTCCCGGCGAGGCCGATGTGGGCGTTCAGCGTGTGCCCCCACAGGACGCCGTCGGGCAGGTAGCGGCCCAGCACCGCCGAGAGCGCATACATTGAGAGCGGCACTCCGAACATCTCGAGCGCGAGCGCCACGACGAAGGCCAGGAAGGCGCCCTTGGGCTTGACGCCGCTCTTCTTGTAGAAGGGCGTGAAGAGCAGGAACAGCCCGAAGAGCGCGATCCACAGCGCGACCGCCCACCACTGTCCGAAGTGGTCGCGAACGGGGTCGATCATGACGTGTCCTCCTGTCGGTCACCGGTGTTGGCCGGGGTTGATGTCTACGGCGTAGACACTGTACTGTCTACAGTGTAGACATGTCAAGCATGTCCCCGACTCGGCAAGGAGCGCACCCGTGAGCCCACGTGCCGGCCTGAACAGAGACATCCTCATCGCCGCCGCGCTCGATGTGGTGGACCGCGACGGGCTCGATGCGCTGTCCATGCGTCGTCTCGGAGCGGAGCTCGGCGTGGACCCGATGGCGGCGTATCGCCATATCCCGAACAAGGACGCGCTGCTCGACGGCATCGTCGAAGCGGTGGTCTCGCAGGCGGATCTCACCGACGACCCCGCGCTTTCCTGGCAGGAACGCCTCGGGCGACTCGTACGCGCCTACGTGGAGGCGCTCATGGCGCACCCCAACGCGCTGCCGGTCATCGCCGAGCGACCATGGCGCACGCCGGGCGCGTTGAGGGTGCTCGAGCGCGCCCTGGACGTCATGACGAAAGCAGGCGCCTCCCCGCACGACGCGCTCGTGGCCATCAACGCCGTCGGGTTCTTCACGAGCGGGCTCGCGCTGGCGATCGCGGCGCAGAACCGCGCACCCGGGGTCGCCGAACAGCACGCGGACACCCTGTCGTCACTGCCCGCGGAGCAGTACCCCGCGATCCACGAGCTGCTCCGGTCGGGCCAGACGACGAGCGGGCCCGACGACATCGTCGAGTTCGCGGTGACTGCCGTGGTCGCAGAGGTGGAGCGTCGCATCGGCTCATAGCGGCGCCGCCTGCATCCGCCGCGCGTCACTCGCGCTGCAGCACGACCTCGACCGTTCCGTTGATGGCGCTCATCGAGCCTGAGAACGTCCCGCCCGCTATGCTTCCCTTGACCGAGAAGTCCCCCGAGTCGCCGACCGTCTCGCCCGAGCCGCTGAACGTCACGGACGAGCGCGCGGTTCCGGATGCCGTCACCGTCCCGTCCTCGGCGACCGTGCCGGTGAACGTCCCGCTCTCGCTCCAGTTGGTGACGCCCGAGATGCCGGGGTTCCCGGAGTAGTCGAAGCTGCCGGATACGGAGTTGTCCGCGCCGACCGTCATCGTGATGGGAACCTGGATGTCCGCCGAGCCGCTCGGCCCGCGCAGCGGGTCGATGAAGTAGCCCGAGTAGGTCCCGGCGAACGATTGGATGGTGACGCGCCAGCACGCGCCGGAGTCGTGGCGCTTCACGTGGATGGTCATGTCGTCGTCAAGCAGCTGGGCGGTCCACTCCACCGTGCCCGGCCCGGAGAGGTTCTGCCGCGTCAGCCCTCCGATGGCGCCCTCGCCCTGGTACGAGAGCTCGACGTCGGATCCGCCCTCGGCCACCTTGGGGAGCGTCGCGCGAACGCTCCAAACCCCGTCTTCGCCGCTTTCGGCGATCAGTTCGATCGCGCTCGAACCGCTGATGTCCTCCTCGGTCAGCACCGCAAGGCCCTTCTTGACGCGCATCTCGTTGACGACCTTGAGGACCGCCTCGTCGATCGCCAGGATCCTGCCGCCCACCTCCTGGGGGATGAGGATGCTCTGCTCCAGCTCAGGCACCTCTACGCCAGGTCGGGCGGTCTCAGAGAGGATGCGCTTGATGTCGGCTGCCTTGAGATCGGGGTTGATGGAGAGCAGCAGCGCGGCCGCCGAGGTGACCTGCGGCGTCGCGAAGCTTGTTCCGCCGTACTCGTTGGAGATGGTGCCGTCCGCCGTCACGCCGCTCACGATCCGATGCCCGGGTGCCGCAAGCGTGACTTCGAAGTTGGCGCTGTTCATGTTCGAGGAGTTCCAGCGGGATCCGTCGTTGTCGAGGTTGCCCACCGTGATCATGTTGGAGAGCGCAAGCCCGCTCGGATAGCGCTTCGTCCCGTCGAGCGCACTGCCGTTGTTGCCCGCCGAGCAGACGAAGAGCACGTCAGGATGGTCGGCCGCCATCTTCTCGAAGAACTTCTTGTACGCGGCTGCGGTGTAGGGGTGCGCGTTGCTGTTGCCCCAGGAGCAGTTGATGACCTTCGCGCCTGAGTCGACGAGTCCCTTGAGCGCGACCAGGTTGCCGACGGCGAATGTGCCGTTGCTGTACGCCACTTGGGTCGGGTCGTTCGGGTCGACCGACTCGGTCGCCACCCGGGAGTACTTGCCATACTTCGGACCGAAGACGTTCTTCATCTCGACCGTGAGCTTGTCGCCGAGGGCGGGTGCGGCGATTCCGACCATGCCACCGTCATCGGGATTGGCGCCGATGATGTTCGCGACCGCTGTGCCGTGACTGCCGTTCGGGTCGGGGACGCCGCCCTTGATGAGCGGCGCCGCCAGCTTGTCATCCGCTTCAGAGGTGACCCACGTGGTCTTGCCGTCGAGCTCACCGGTGTCGCAGAGTCCGTCGTCGGTGATCCCGACGCGCACAGGGCTCAGGTCGAGCCCCGCAGCCCGCATGATCGCCATGGCGCGCTCGTGACCGATCATCTCGTGCGGACGACCGCGTCCTTCGGAGTACGCATGGTCATCCATCGGGGTGCACATCACGCCCGTGAAGGTGACGTCGAGGTACGTGACCTGGTTAGGGAAGGCGAACTCGACACCCTCGGCGGACTGCGCGAGCTCGAGGGCCTGACGCAGCTCCTCTTCGGTCGTGTCGCCCGTATCGATCACGTACAGATCGATGAAGCCGATCTCGCCGGTGATCTGGCCGCCCAACCGCTCGGCCACCTTCTCGGCGGCCCGGCGCGACTCCCCTTCCAGAAGCGTCACGCACACCTGACTCGCCGGGACCGCGCCCCACTCCTCGGTCTCGACGACGGCGCTCTCGGCCGGCGGGGTGTAGGTCAGTGCGTCGTCCGGTCCGCCGCCTCCGTCGCCGAAGAGCAGGAATGCCCCGATGCAACCGCCGATGGCGACCACCGCGGCGAGGCCCAGGCCGATGAGGAGCGGCGTGCGCGACCGGCGCGGGGAAGTCGGCTGCTGCTGCGGGCCGGGCTGCGGCGGCGGTGTGACGGACTGCGGCGGGGTGACGCCGAACAGCCCGGGCACGTCGGCCGCCCGCACCCACCTCGGGTCGTCCGAGCGATACACCAGGTCGTCGGGCATCACCCGCCCCTCGCGGACCATGGCGACGAGCTGCTCCCAGTCGAAGGGACCGAATGTCTCGCCCGCACGGGACACGTGCCAGTCGCTGATCATGCTGACCCCCTGGCTCACGACCGACCGCCGATGGCTCGATGATAGCAGCGGGCAGCCTGCACGGCATGCTCCTCGCTCCCGGTGGCGGCCCTCGAGGGTCGAACGGTGTCCTGTGCGGGTCCGAGCGGGTATCACCTCACTATGGACCGTGACAGGGGGTGTATACGCATGCAGGAACACGCGCCGATGCGAGAGACCGAGGTCGGCGAGGTCATCCACTACTGGACGGACCTGCACGTGGCCGGCGTGCACCTGGACGCGCCGCTCGACGTCGGAGACCACATCCACGTCCTCGGCCACACGTCGGACTTCGAGCAGAACGTCGGCTCGATGCAGATCGAGCACGAGACCGTCCGCCACGCCGAGCCCGGCGCCGACGTGGGCATCCGCGTCGCCGAACACGCACGCGAGCACGACAAGGTGTACAAGGTCGTGGAGATGGAAGACGTCGGGGCCGAGCAGAACGAGCTCTAGGCTGGCGCACCGCAGCATGGCGCGGCGCGATGGGCTATCATCGCGTCGTCTGCCCCCGCGCGATGAAGGAGCGGCGTGCTCGCCATCAAGGAGCTGCTCGGCGGCAAGCTGAAGTTCGGGTTGATCGCACTGGCGATCGGCCTCGTCGTCGCGCTCACGATGCTCATGTCGGCCATGTCCGAGGGGCTCATCACGGGTATGACCGGCGCCAAGGGCTCGATCGCCGCCGACGCGCTCGTGTTCCAGGGCGACACGTACCTCGCGCTCGAACGCAGCGTGCTGTCCGCCGAGGCGCTCGAGGAGGTCGCATCCGCCTCCAGCGTCGCCTCGTCCTATGCGATCGGTCACGTGATCGTCTCGGTGGACTCATCCGCCGAGGAGTTCGACGCGCGCGTCTTCGGCCTGGGCGACCGCTTCGACCAGCTGCCGATCGTGGAGGGCGAGACGACCGCGCCTGGTCCCGGCGAGGCCATCATCGACATCACCGCCAAGGCCAACGGCGTCGAGATCGGTGACACGCTCCACCTCACGCCCGCGGATGCGGAGCTCACCGTCATCGCCTTCACCGAGCACCGCCGATACGTGATGGCGCCGGCCATCTACACGGACATGGCCACCTGGGAGCAGCTCTACGTCGCGTCCGCCCTCGGCACGATGGCCGAGGGCGAAGACGTCTCCGACGCCGCGATGTATGAGGCCGCGGGGCGGATGACCGGAGGGGCGTCCATCGCCGCGGTCGATCTGGCCCCAGGCGCTACCATCGAGAGCCTGCAGGCCGAGCTCGGCAGCGCGTTCGAGGTCACGACGCCCGAGGAGGCCGCGCTCGCCGGCAACGGGATGCCGGTGATGATCCTTGCGGTCGACGGCATCCAGATAGTCTCGCTCGTCATCGGCGCGCTCGTGATCGGCGTCTTCTTCTACATCACGACGCTGCACAAGACGGCGCAGATCGCGGCCATCAAGGCGCTCGGCGCGTCCAACGGCTACGTCTACCGGCAGCTGCTCCTGCAGATCACCATACTCGTGACCGTCGCGGCCGGGGTCGGCGTAGCGCTCGCGCTCGGCGCGGGGAGCTCCATGCCGCCGACGATGGCGTTCGATCCGCAGGCCGACCGCTGGCTCGTCAGCCTCGCAGCCGTCTACGCCATGGCGTATCTCGGCAGCCTGTTCTCGCTTCGCTCCATCTTGAAGATCGACCCGGCCACCGCCCTCGACCATTCGGGCCACTAGGACCGCCGATGAGCCTTCTGGAAGTCAGGAACATCACCAAGACCTACGGGAGCGGCCGAACGCAGGTGACGGCGCTCGAAGACGTCTCGTTCGAGCTCGAGCGCGGCAGGCTGCTGGCGGTGCTCGGCCCATCGGGCTCCGGCAAGACGACGCTGCTCTCGATCATCGCGGGCTTGCTGCACCCCACGGCCGGCGAGATCATCATCGATGGCAAGCCGGTGCACCTCCACGGCAGCCGGGCGGCGGCCGCGTTCCGCCGCGAGCACGTCGGGCTCGTCTTCCAGGACCACCACCTGGTGCCGTATCTCACCGCCGCCGAGAACCTGCTGCTCGTGCCGCACTTCTCGGGCAGGATCGCGCGCGAGGACCGTGAGCGCGCGTCCGCGTTGCTCGCCGAGTTCGGGCTTGCCGAGCGGACGGACCACACGCCGCCCGAGCTGTCGGGCGGCGAACGTCAGCGTGTCGCGATCGCCCGTGCGCTCATGAACAGCCCCGAGATCATGCTTGTGGACGAGCCCACGTCGAATCTGGACACGGAGCGCGGCAAGCACGTGGTCGAACTGCTGCGAAGCCATATCCACGGGCGGGAGATGACGTGCATCATGGTCACGCACGACCCGCGTATGGCCGAGGCGGCCGACGAGGTCTTGCGGATCGTGGACGGCCGCGTCGCGGGCGACCTGCCGGCGTAGCGCCCTAGCCGCGGGCGCGGGCCTTCTTGCGGTCGTTCTCCGAGAGCAGGCGCTTGCGCATCCGCACGCTCGTGGGCGTGACCTCCACCAGCTCGTCGTCCTCGATGTACTCGAGCGCCTCTTCGAGCGTGAACGTGCGGGGCGGTGTCAGCTGGATGCCCTTATCGGCAGACGCGGCACGCATGTTCGTGAGCTGCTTGGACTTGGCGACGTTGACGACGAGGTCGTTGTCCTTGGCGTGCTCGCCCACGATCATGCCCTCGTAACACAGCTCGCCGGGCCCGACGAAGAGCGTGCCCCGCTGCTGGAGCGCATCGAGCGCGTAGGCGACCGCCGGCTCGGTGGACATGGCGATGAGCGACCCGTTCTGGCGCCCGCCCACGACGCCACGGTACGGACCGTACTCACTGAAGTGATGGAAGAGCGTCGCCTCGCCGCGCGTCCCGTTCAGGATGCGGGTGCGCAGACCCATGACGCCGCGGCTCGGTATCTTGAACTCGAGGTGCACGTGCTCATCGCGCTGGACCATCTCGGCCATCTCGCCGCCGGCAGTCCCGAAGATCTCGATGACCTTGCCCGCGTACTCGCTCGGCACATCGACGACCGCGAGCTCGATCGGCTCGAGACGCTCGCCGTTCTCCCCGCGCTTCTCGATCACCTGCGGGCGGCCCACCTGGAATTCGTAGCCTTCGCGACGCATCGTCTCCATGAGCACCGAGAGATGCAGCACCCCGCGTCCCGAGACCTCCATGCCGCTGCGGTCCTCGCTCTCGCGGATACGCATCGAGATGTTGGACTCGGCCTCCCTGAGCAGGCGCTCCTTGATCTGGCGGCCGCCGACGATGGTCCCCTCGCGTCCGACGAGCGGGCTCGTGCTGGCCGAGAAGACCACCGACATCGTCGGCTCCTCGACGTGGATGGGGTCGAGCTGGACGGGCTCGAGTCGCGACGTGAGCATGTCGCCGATGTCGATGTCCTCCACCCCCACGACCGCGACGATGTCGCCCGCGTGCGCCTCGACGGCCTCGGCCTTGCCGAGCGCTTCGAAGGTGTAGAGCTGCTTGACGTTCGCCTGATAGCGGCTGCCGTCGTTCTTGATCACGAGCAGCGGCTCTCCGTCGTGGATCGTCCCGCTGAAGAGCCGGCCCACGCCGATGCGGCCGACGTAGTCCGAGTAGTCGATGGTGCACACCTGCATCGCCACCGGACCGTCCACGTCCACGTCCGGCGCCGGGATATGCTCAAGGATGGCGTCCAGCAGCGCCGTCATGTCGGTCGCCTCGTCGTCCGGCGACAACCGCGCGTAGCCGTTGACCGCGCTCGTGTAGACGACCTGGAAGTCGAGCTGCTCGTCATCGGCGCCCAGGTCGACCATGAGGTCGAACACCGCATCCACGACCTCGTCGGGTCGCGCGCCGGGGCGGTCGATCTTGTTGACGACCACGAGCGGCTTGAGCCTGTGCTCGAGCGCCTTCTTGAGGACGAATCGCGTCTGCGGCATGGGCCCCTCGAACGCGTCAACGATGAGCAGAGCGCCGTCCGCCATCTTGAGGACGCGCTCCACCTCCCCGCCGAAATCCGCGTGCCCTGGCGTGTCGATCACGTTGACTTTGACGTCGCGCCAGCGGATCGAGATGTTCTTGGCGAGGATGGTGATCCCCCGCTCGCGCTCCTGGTCGTTGGAGTCGAGCACGCGCTCGGCCACCTGCTGGTTCTCCCGAAAGACATGAGTGGCCTGCAGGAGCCGGTCCACGAGCGTGGTCTTGCCGTGGTCGACGTGGGCGATGATGGCGATGTTCCTGATGTCGTTGACGCGCATGGTGCTCCAAGTCCGGTAGAGACGGGCGCGCTAGGATACCACAGGACGGCGCGCCGCGCTCAATGCCTCCAGGCCGGCGATCGAAACGACCGCGTGGAACACGAACGCGGGGATGAACCCCGTGTGAGCATCGTGTGAAGGGGCCGAAGCTGGCACCCGCCTCGCTCCACAGTGGGCGAACACACCCACTCAAGGAGGTGGATGAGATGCACGGGTATCTCTGGGACGGACTATGCTCGACGTCGGGTGCCTCCGGCGTCTTCGGATACGGAGGGATGTGGTTCCTCGTGGGTATCGGACTGCTCCTGATCGTCGGCCTCATCGTGTGGTTCGTCGTCTCGCAGCGCACCACGCAGCCGCAGGGCGGCGGCACGGCACAGGTCTTCGGCGCACCGCGCCCCACTGGCGAGGACGCAGAGTCCATCGCCCGCACGCGCCTCGCGCGTGGCGAGATCGATGCCGATGAGTACGCTCGCATCATCGCCGCATTGCGCGGCTAGCGCAGAGCGATGGCGGATCCGCTCCGGCGGTTCCGCCGGGCGGAGAAGGGCCCGGGAACGCTCCCGGGCCCTTCTCGTGTGCGACTGAAGCGACCGGACAGGCCTTCAGCCCGCCAGTTCGTCAGGCCTGCGTCGCGTCCGGCTTGACGCTGGCGAACATCCTGAAGGCGAGCCATCCGAACGCGAGAGTGACCGTGGCGAAGATCGCGAACGGCACGACCTCGAGGCCGCCTTCGACGAGCGCCGCGACGATGAGCATCGCGCAGATGGCCGCCGCCATCGTGACGCCCTTGACCGCGAGCGCCGTCGCCAGAAGGAATCCTGAGGGCCGACGCGCGTAGAGCAGCCCCGCGGTCAGGAACGCGAACGGGACGACGACGCCGAGGTCGAGCGCCTGTATCGCAAGCGTGGGCGTGCCGAGGAGGATGCCGTCGATATCCCCGCGAAGCCCGGCGACGATACGCTGCGACCACATGCCGATGAGCAGCAGCCCGACGGCGGCGCTGGCCGCGATCATGCCGCGGCGCGGGAACCGCGCGGAGAACCGCTCCGGCAACCGCCCGACGTCGATCGTGTGCACGATCCAGATGATTCCGGCGGCCGCCATCGGATACAAGACGATGAACAGCGGGAAGAGCGGGCCGAGCGCCCAGTACACGGAGTACATGAGGTACTGGTAGACGAGGTAGCCGAGCAGACCGAGCGCCACCAATCGGGCGCGCAGCGATCCGCGGGCGATCCCGGGCAACGCGATCAGCAGCGCGGGAACCGCGAGGAAGAGCGTGACGGCGTCCCATCCCGCGCCCTCCGCCACGACGCGCTCGGCGTTGTACTTGTAGACACCGCTGGTGACGTACTCGAACCGCTCGCCGCGAATGCTGACGGCCTCCTCGGTGCTGCCGTCGCCACGGGCGAACACACCGAACGCCGCCGCGATACCGGCGAGCAGCGCGACCGCCAGGCAGAGGGCCACCAAGCCCCGATATGTGCGTGTCATACTTCGGTCCTCCTCGATCGTCGTGAGCAGTCGCGCCATGATCACGACGCTCGCCAGGACGAACAGGCCCCAGAATCCCATCAGGTAGCAGTCGCTTCTGGCGGTCTGTCAGATACCGAGCTTGGGGGCGGTCTCCCGCACCCACGCGGCGATCGCATCCATGTCGCGGAAGTCTCCCTGCGGCGCCTTCATCGCCTTCATGATGAGCCGCTCGGGAAGCGAGAAGCGCTTCGGCTCGTTCATGCCGGCGAACAGCCCGATGTCCACCGGCTCCACGCCCGTCTCGGCGATGAGCGGATCGGTGTAAGCGCGCACCTCGTCGGCCTTCTCGGCACCACCAGCCATCGTGAGGCATGCGGTGAAGAACGCCGTCGGCATCTCCTTGAGCTTCCATGCATGCGCCGAGACCCACTCCTTGACCGCGCCGTGCCAGCTGCCCGCTCGCACGCCGCTGCCGACGACGACCGCGTCGTAGCCCGCGGGGTCCGGCTTGTCCTCAGCGCGCCTGACGTCCACCGCCGCGCCGAGGTCGACCAGCGTCGCCCCGATGTGCTCGGCGATCCCCTGTGTGCATCCGGTCTTCGTCCCGTAGACCACCAGTACGTTGCCCATCCGTGTCACCGCTCCTTCCGCGATGCCGCTCCCGACCAGAACAGGTCGAAGAGCTGCTCGATCCCTTCGTCGCTCTCGATGTCCGTGGGCACATCCGCCGCCCCCATGACCATGCGATACATCACGTAGCTCGATGTGAGGCCGAAGAACGCTTCGGCCATCACACGCGGGTCCACGTCGGCGCGAAGCTCGCCCGTGCGCTGGTGCTCTGCGAGGTACTCGGCCAGGCCCTCGAGGTTGCTCGGTATCCCTTCGCCGAGAAGCTCCCCCACCTCGGGCACGGATCTCGCCTCGAACGCGAGCCGGATAGCGAGGCCGCCACCTTCGATCGCGCCCTCGATCTCCATCCGCGCCAGCCGCAGCAGCGTCTCGCGCACGCTCTCGGAGTCGGGCGCCGCTTTCGCCGCACGCCCCGCTTGCCGCTCAGCCAGGCGCGCCGCCAGCGCCCTCAGGACGCCCGCCTTGTTCTCGAAGCGCCTGAAGAGCGTCACCTCGTTCACGCCGGCGGCCTCGGCGATGGCGCGTGTGGTGGTCGCCGCGTACCCGCGCTCCGAGAAGAGCTGGGTCGCCGCTTCCAAGATGCGTTCCTCGGTCTGGTGCGCCGGGCTCATCACAGCCTCCGAACCGTCCATGAGTGCAAGTGCTTGCTTGCAAGCCTACGCTCTGGCGTCGAGCATGTCAAGCAAGTACTTGCATGCACATCGGGAGTCCAGATACCGGTCGCCGCGGTCTTCTAGCGACGGCGCCGGACCAACGTCGCCAGCGCGAGTCCCGCGACCGCGCCGATCGCGGCCATGCCCCAGACGCGTCGAAGCGCGCCCCGGCCGCCGGCGGGACCGCGCGTCTCGGTTCCAGGCTCCCCTCCATGCAGGGGCGCGTACCGCTCGGCGAACAGACCGCGCCACCGCAACACGCGTGCGCCGACGTGCTCGATGACGGGCTCGCGCACATCGAACGGCACCGTCAACGTGACGTCGTCACGCATCGGGTGGTTGGGATCGTAGACACGCAGACGGACGCAGTCCTCGCACGTCTCGGCGGCGTACGCCAGCACCTGATGGTTGCGCGCCAGGTGCGGGAAGCCGAGGGCGCTCACAAGGCCGAGCGGCACGGGCCGCCCGGCGGCGAGTTCCCGGAGCATGCCGTCGAGCTCGCTCCGTGCGCTCCGCGCAGCGCCGAGCGCCGCGTGTGTCGGCAGGTAGGTCAGCAGCGCGAAGCGCCAGAGGTTCACGCCGAGACCGCCGAGCACGCTGTCGACCTGGCGGCGCCAGATGCGCCGCGCGAGCGGGGAGTCGTGGGGCGGCATCTCCTGCACGCCACGAGGCGCCGCGGGCAGCATTTCGGCGGTAGCCGATGGAGTCTTTGGATCGCTGTCGGCCATGAAGCGGTCGAGCGCGAGGAACACCATGCCGCCGCAGCGGCCGCGCGACGTGAAGACACCGAGCAGCGTGTCGTGCCAGGCGTTGCGAAACGCGAACCCGTGGACTGACGGGCGGAAGCCGGTGTCGATCAGCATGAGCGTCTCCTCACCACGCGCGGCAGTGTACCATGCCTGAGAGACCCGCCGGACCGTGGAGGCCACATGGAGCATACGCCGTCCGCGCTCGTGAAGCGTGCGTGAGAAGCGGTTCTGGCGTCTTTCCGCACGGATCCCGCCGAGCACGACGTGTTGTCGTGCTTCAAGGAGTTGGATCGTCCGGTGACGTTCGGCCGAGTGCCAACACATCATCCGTGACACGACGGGCAAGCCTCTTGAGACGATTCGGAGCTTGCGCGACATGCCTGCTTCGATGCTCTCACCGCGCGCCCCGAGGTGCTCCCCTTGGTCAACCCGCGCCCCGCGCGGAGCCTCGACCTCAACGAAGCCGAGTTGCGTTCGTCCCGTGAGGAGACCTCTGCCGGCGGCTGACGGCGCTGGGCGATGGCCTCCTCGAGCGAGGGGAGCGTGAGTGACCGATGGCCGATTCCGACGCCAGGCACGCCCGGAAGCGAGCCACGATCGCCGAGCGTTCGCCCATCCCCGCCGAGGAGATCGCGTCTTCTCCCTCAGTTCGAGGGCTCGATGCGTGCCCGTGCCCCGAGTCGTGCGAGTGGCACGGGGACTGCGTGCCGTGCGTCCAGCGCCATGCCCGTCGTGGGAGGCTGCCTTTCCGTGAACGCTGAGGTCTCGCGCCGTGTGCGACCGCCCCGCCTCGGGTATCACACGAACGAGGTCCGCCGAGAGGAGCAGCGCGATGTGCGATGGTCACGAGCAGCCTTCAGCCGACAGCTACTGGCGCAATCTCCGACAACCGATGCCGCTCGGCAAGAAGCTGCGGCTGCTCGTGCGCAATGCGTCGCGACGGCTCTTCCCGAAGCCGGCGACGTGCTGCGGGCACCCCGGCGAGCCGGGCTGTTGACGCTAGCGCTTCCCGCGCGTGCGCGGTCAGACGTCCCGGAATCCCACGGCGATGTGCGAGCCGTCGCAGAACGGCTTGTTGGCGCTCGCTCCGCAGCGGCAGAGCGTCACGCGGTTCCGCACCTCGTACGGCACTCCCTGTGCGTCCACTATCGGCACTCCGCCGCGTACCCAGATGGGGCCGCTCACGCCGAGCTGCGGGTCTTCGACGATGGCGATGGAGGGCTCCAGGTCGGGCTCGATGGGTCCGCCTGTCTCGGCATCGCACGCGACGTAGCGGCCTGAAGGGCAGAGCGTCGCCTCCTCGATGGCCAGCTCACGTACGGCCGGGTCCTCGCACTCGCCCACGAGGTTCCACAGTCCGCCGGCCCGATCGCAGAAGCGTGCCTCGGCGCAGAGCTTCCGCACGTCGTGGAGATCGAGTCCCGAACCGTTGATGACCACCGCTTGCTCGGCATACGAACTGTGCCCGGCCGTCTCCTCGCCGTCGAACTCCGCGAGGTGCGAGAAGTCGCAGAACGGCTTGGCGGACGAGCGTCCGCAGCGGCAGAGCAGGTACTCGTCAGGCGCTTCGATACGCTCGAGCTCGCGCCACGCGACGGATTCGCCCTTCGCATTCGTGACGATCTCGACGCGCAGAAGCGGCACGCCGCCCGTCACGCGGTACGGACCGTTCTCGGTTACTTCGATGCGCATGCCGCCTCCTCCGACCGCCGACACCGCTACACAGCGTACCCCCGCGCAGCGGTGCGCGTCATCGTCGGCCTGTCGCGTCGAGCAGCCGCTCGAGATAGGAGCGGTACGTGGCGAACGCCGCCTTACCCTCGGCTGTCATGCGCGCGGTCGTCCGCGGCGTCTTGCCCACGAACGTCTTGTCGATGGCGATGTAGCCCGCCTCTTCAAGCCGAGTGAGCTGTACCGAGAGGTTACCTCTGGTCAGCTCGGTCTCGTGCATCAGGTACGTGAAGTCCGCGCTCTCGGCCACCGACAGGACCGACATGATCTTCAGGCGTGCCGGTTCGTGGATGACGCGGTCCGGATCGGCCGCGAACTCGAAGCCGCTCATCGCTGTTCCCCGTCCGAAGCTGACGTCGCGCGCAGGTAGCGTCCGAGCGCCAGAGCGCCGGTGACGAGCGACGCGGCGCCGAGCGCGGTCCAGACCGCCCCCATGCCCGCGATGAAGCCGAGGCCCTCGGCCAGGCTCCACACGGCTGCGGCGGCAACGATCGCCGCCGACAGGTAGAAGCGCGGCATCCCCATCCGTGTCGCCCGCACCGTGAGCCCGGCTGCCACGGCCACACCGAGCGCCACGAGCATGTACGTCCCGAGCGTTCCCTCGAACGTGGGCTCACCGAGCGCGAGCGCGCCCCCCGCGAAGGCCGCGCCGAGCACCGCCGCCACGATGGCGCTCGTCGCGCGCCGCTTGCCCGATGGCTGCGGGTAGCTCACGTAGCCGGTGCGCTGGTGCGTGAGCCGATCCTTGGCCCAACGGACGACCCGGGCGCTCAGCGGGAATCCGATGATCATCACGCCCAAGGCCAAGGTGGCGAGACCCTGGTTGTCCGCGATGACCGAGAAGTACAGCAGCACACCCACGGCCGCAAGCACGATGCCGCCGATGATCTCGGCGAGCCCGTCGATGAACCAGTACGCCTGTGTCCGGCGCTGCGTCTTCGTGATCTCGTTCATGTGGCATGCCTCCTCCGTCTGTGTCCGAAGTGAGTTTACGCCACAAACTTGTTGTCGTCAACTATCCAGTTCATGTGCAAGGCCGTATCCCGTCAGAGCGAACGTGTGGACCACAACCGGGCCGTCAGTCGGCCGTGCTCCGCATCGCCGCACGAACCGCGATCGCAGCGAGCGCCGCGAATCCGGCGAACATCGCCACGAACCCCCACTGGCCCTGCTGTCCGAAGTAGCCCGGGCTCACGATGAGCGTGTACGCGAGCAGGCCCGCCGCGAACAGGTATGTCCCGCGCGCCCACACCGCGCGGCGCGCGACCCCGATGCCTGCGACGATCAGCATGACCGCCGTCGAACCCTCGGCCACCAGATGGAACCCCAGACGTATCGGCTCCGCCTCGAGTTCCGGCACGTCGCCGGCGATGAAGAACATCGTCCACATGCCGATCATCCCCACACCCATGAGCACCGCGAACCACGCCGCATACGAGCGCATCGCGCCTCCTCTCCTCGGCAGCCCGATGGTAGCGCAGGCTCGCGTGTCTGCCGAGAACGGCAGCGACCCGACCCGCTTGAGGACGGGCCGGGTCGCATCAACCTTCATCGTACGCGCCAGGCGTCGGGTGTCTCGGCCAGGAAACGCCCCGCGACAGCGGGGCCGACACGGCTCCGTGGCCGCGGCACGGCCTCACGTCGGCGGAGCGCATCGGCGGCGGTGCCGAGCAGCGTGGATAGCGCATCGGGCGTGGCAACCCATTTGTTGGAAACGGCTCGGTGATGGTGACCGAAGGGTCGCCGACGCGCTAGCGGGAATCGTCCCCGCGTTTCGGCACCACCATGAACGCCGCTTCCGCGTCGTCGGGCAGCAGTCCGATCGCCTCGTCGATGAGCGCGGAGCGCCGGTCGTTCTCGGCGAACACGGCACGATCGAGCAGCCGCGCGGCCCGCGCCTCATCGGTGACGACAAAGCCGCGCACAAGCCCGACGACGAGCACGAGCGTGCCGGCCGAAAGCACGAGGATGAAGCCCGACAGCACGGCGTTCTCGTCATCGCCGAGCCCCGTGACGCCCACGAGCGCGCCGAGACCCGCGGCCGCGAGCATCAGCACGAGGTAGAGGATGAACAGCGGCAGCGAGTACATCATGAGCGCCTTGGGCACGGGCCCCTGGTGCAGTTCCGGCCGCCACCACGACGGCTTCGGAGCCGGCAGTCCCGCGCGTTCGCGATAGCGCAGCAGCGTCACGGCTGTCACAAGAGCGCGACGCCGGTACCACGCGGTCACAAGGACCGCCAGAGGCGGCCACATCACCGACGCCGTCAGGATGAGGGTAAGCACGAGCGAGCGATACGCACCGGTGCCGTCAAGCAGCAATCCCGCCGAGAGCGCGACGACGAGGATGCCGACCACCGGCACGGTCACGATGATGAACGCCCAGGTGAGGGGGCTTGCCCGCCACCAGCGATCGGTGGCGAGCGCACTGGCGGCCTCCGCGGCCGTGACCGAGCGCCGCGCCTCCTTGAGGTCGTGCAGGTAGGCTCCCACGGCCAGACCGACGTACGCAAGCGCGACGAGCGCTGACAGCGTGGCGTCCATCTCAGCGCTCCGAGGGCTCGATGCGGAACACGCGCCCGGCCGAGTACGCCTCGGCCACCTTCTCGCCCAGCCGGCGATACTCGCGCGAACCGGCGATGTAGATGAGCGGGTCGAGCGCCGCTGCGTCCACCTTGTCACCCGCGGCGTCAAGCACATCCTCCTCGGCATGCGACTCGACGACCTCGCCGATGACGTGGACGTACTCGCCGACCTCGATCTCGTGCGTGACGCGGCACTCCAGGTTGTACGGGCACTCCGTGATGATCGGCGCGGCCACCACTGCGCCCGGCTGCACGGTCCACCCCGTATCGGCGAACTTGTCACGCTGCGCGCCGCTCGTGATGCCGAAGTAGTCGACGACCGCAGCATCGGTCGCGCGCGGGATGTTCACCGTGAACTCACCGTGCGCGCGGATGAGGCCGAGGGTGTGCCGCGAGCGGCGGAGCGCCATCGCGACGCTCGGCGGCGTGCCCGCGCCGATCCCGATCCACGCGACGGCGAGCGCGTCGTGCTCGTCCATCGTGCCGCCGAGGACGAGCGGACACGGCATCGGGTAGAGGCGGTCCGTGGGGCCGAGACGTTTCTTCACGAGCATCCTTCCATCGAGTGCGATTGCCGAGAGTGTAGCGCAGCAGCCTGGACGTAACAGCGAACGGGTACACTTCTGACAACCCCCGTACGACCAACCACGAAAGGAGCCCACGCATGAGCGTGAAAGGCACGCGCACGGAGCAGAACCTCCTGAAGGCCTTCGCCGGAGAGTCGCAGGCGCGCACCCGCTACACCTACTTCTCGAGCGTCGCCAAGAAGGAGGGCTACGAGCAGATCTCGGCCATCTTCATGGAGACCGCGGAGAACGAGAAGGAGCACGCGAAGGTCTTCTTCAAGTATCTGGACGGCGGGCCTGTCGAGATCACTGCGACCTATCCGGCCGGCGTCATCGGCACCACCGCCGAGAACCTGCTCGCCGCTGCTGAAGGCGAGAAGGAGGAGTGGGGCGAGCTCTATCCGGAGTTCGCGAAGGTGGCCGAGGAGGAGGGCTTCGCCGACGTCGCGTACTCGTTCCGCGAGATCGCCGAGGTGGAAGAGGAGCATGAGAAGCGCTACCGCAAGCTGCTCGCCAACGTCGAGAACGGCACCGTCTTCAAGCGCGATACCGTCGTGCGCTGGAAGTGCCGCAACTGCGGCTACGTGCACGAGGGTCCCGAGGCGCCGACCGAGTGCCCCGCATGCAAGCACCCGCAGAGCTACTACGAGCTGTGGGTCGAGGCGTACTGATCGAGCGCCGCGCAACGAACCTCCGGAACGGGCGCCTGCGGGCGCCCGTCTTCGCGTCTCCGGCGGAGCGCCGAAGGTCCTGCGCTGCGAGCCGCTGCGCTGCTAGCCGTCGCGCTTGTCCTTGTAGTAGCGCTTGATCGTCTTCGCGAGCGTCTTGTGCTCGCGCTTCTCGGCCAGCTTCGCCCGCACGTCGGCCGCCGCTGATGCGCGCTCGCTCTCGGCGCGGAGCTTCAGATAGCTTTCGAGCCGCTCGGCGGGCAGCTCCTCCGCCTCGACCGCGGCGCGCACGGCACAGCCCGGCTCCGCCTCGTGCCGGCAATCACGGAACCGGCATTCGGACGCGTACGCCTCAACGTCCTCGAACGCGCGGGACAGGCCCTCCTCGGCGTCCCACATGGCCACCGCACGCAGGCCGGGCGTGTCGAGCAGGACACCGCCGCCCGGCAGCGGTACGAGCTCGCGCGTGACGGTGGTATGACGGCCTCTGGCGTCGGTCGCCCGCACCTCGCGCGTGGCGCGCACGTCCTCGCCCACGAGCGCGTTCACGAGGCTCGACTTCCCGGCCCCTGACGGCCCGATGAACGCCACGGTGGCCCCGCCGCGCGCGTAGGCGTGCAGGGCTTCGATACCGCGGCCATCGACGATGCTCGTAGCGTGCACATCCACGCCGAGGGCGATCCGCTCCACCGCCTCCAGCGCCGCGTCGAGGTCCTCGGCGAGGTCCGCCTTCGTGAGCACGATCGCGGGCGTCGCCCCGCTGTCCCAGGCGAGCGCGAGCTCGCGCTCGATGCGGCGCACGTTGGGCTCGCGGTCGAGCGGGTGCACGATGAGCACGGTGTCGACGTTCGCGGCGAGAACCTGCGCGACCGACGCGCGTCCCGGATCGCCACGCATGAACGCCGAGCTTCGCGGAAGCACCGCCTCGACGAGCGGCACGTCGAGCTCGCCGTCGGCGCGCACCGCGACCCAGTCGCCCACCGCAGGCATCGCGTCGGCATCCTCAACTGTCTTCATCAGCTTGGTCGCGACCTTCGCGTGCGCGACGTCATCAGCGGTTGCGATCGCGAGGAAGCCCTTATCGGCACGCACCACGCGGGCAGGCACGAGGCCCTCGGCCGCATAGGGCGCGAACAGCGCGCGGAAGCGATCGGTGAAACCGAGCGCTTCGAGCTGGCCGGGCGTGCTGTCCTGTTGGGGCATGCGGTTTCCTCGCTCACAGACGCCGCGATTCTACCACTTCGCCTACACTGTTCTTGTGAGCGCACGGACGATCATCCTCTCGGACATCCACGGCTTCGCTCCGCTTCTGGAGCGCGCGCTCGACCACGCGCGTCCGCAGTCGACCGACCGCGTCATCATCGCGGGCGACCTCGTCGACCTCGGCACCGACGACGTCGTCGCCCTGGCCGAGAAGCACGGCGCCGAGGTGCTCGTGGGCAACCATGAAGTCGCGGCGGCGCTCGGCATCCGCATCGCCCCGCAGAACCCGGAGACCCGTGCGCGGCAGGCCGAGTTCGCCGAGCGGATACTGAACGGCTCCTGGCAGCTCGCCACCATCGCCTCGGGCTGGCTCGTCACACACGCGGGCGTCTCGCGGGCCTTCCTGCCGCTCTGGGAGGATGCGGAAGGCGACCTTGAACACTTCGTGGCAGCGCTCAATGTGCGCTTCCTCCTCGAGATGCGCGAGTACGCCGCGGGGCGGATGCCGGTCGAACGCGATGGCATCCCCGGCCTCGTGGCGCTCGGCGCAGGCCCGCTGTGGTTCCGGCCACACGAGTCCGCTGACATCCTGCCCGGCGTTCGCCAGGTAGCGGGACACACGCCACCTGAGGCGCTGGATGCCGATACGGTCGACGAGCTTTCGGCGCGCGACTTCTTGCTCAGCGATCCGGGCGCGCACTCGAGCGGCGCACGCGATGGCCGCTTCCGCTACGTGGTGATCGATGCCGACGGCGCCGCGCGCACGGTCGAGGGCGGGGCCTCGTGAGCCGACACCACGGTCTGGCGCTCTTCACCGTGGGTGCTTTCCTCGTGCCGTGGGCCGCGTGGATCCCGATGGCGCTCGCCTCTCAGGGCCTTGTCGACATATCCGTGCCGCCGATCATCAAGGACGTAGCCGCCTGGGGGCCGACTCTCTCGGCCATCGCAGCGGCATTCGTGCTCGAGGGGCGCGACGGAGTCACGAACCTGCTGCGCAGGCTCGGTACGTGGCGGGTGCCTGCGCGCTACTACCTCATCGCCGTGCTCGGGCCCTTCGCGCTGGCGCTCGGCGCGATCGCTGCATACTCTGCAGCAACGGGAACCACCGCGCAGTTCGAAGACCCATCGCAGCTGCCCATGCTCCCGATCGTCTTCGGATACATCGTTCTTCTGGGCGGTCCGCTGGCCGAGGAGCTCGGATGGCGTGGTTTCGCGCTCCCCCGGCTTCTTGAAAGGACGGGCCCGCTCGGCGCTTCAGCGGCACTCGGTCTGGTGTGGTCGCTGTGGCATGTACCGCTCTTCTTCATCGAGGGCAGCGTGCAGGCGAGTCTTCCCTTCGGCCTCTACGCTGCACAGACGGTCGCGGCGACGTTCGTATACACCTGGCTGTTCCAACGCACCAAAGGGAGCGTCTTGCTCGCAGTGCTCTTGCATGCCGCAGGCAACACCGCCGCTGGAGCTCTGCCCGTGCTGCCGTATGGAGAGACTCCTGCGCCGATGAGCCAGTACGCTGTGTTCGTCGTATCAGTGACGCTGGTGGGGCTGGCTGCCGCGTTCGCGATGTGGCGCACGCACAGGTCTTAGCTTCTTCTGAACATCCAGCGCAGCGCGAGGGCGGTCAACACGGCTCCCCCGACAGCGAGCATGCCGCCCCACCGCACGGGCAGCACTCTGCTGCCAGGGGCCGCCGCGCGAATCCCGTCCTTGCCATACGTCGCAAGCGTCTCGAATGAAGGCATAGCGATCCCGGTCGCCCGGCTGAGGGCAACGAGCTGGGACGACAACAACCCGATCTCCTCGCGCGCGACAGCTGCGTGCCGCGCAATGATGAACTCCGCGTACGGGGTGCGCGCCGCCCAACCAAGGAGCGCGACCATGATGGGTTCAGGGGCGGCGAGCGCCAGAGCCAGATGCGACGGTGTGACCGGCCAGCCCCCGCATCGCAGCATGCGAAAGCCTTCTTTCACCGCTCGCGTGGCCAGGACCAGAGCATCACGCGTCCGTGCCAGCCGCAACATGTCCCCGCCGGCCATGTAGAACGCGTTCGCGATGGGTGCGACCAGCGCTGCGTGCGTCTTGAGCCAGGCGTCCATGTCGCCAGAGACCGCCGAGGGGAAGCCCGCCTCTTTGAACATCCGTGCGATCCGGGTCGCGCGGGCCGATCTCCCGCCTCCCGATTCTCCGACCGTCGTCTTCTGGATCAGAGGATGCACGACACGTGCGTGCACCACGTGTCCGTCCTTGCTGCCGGCCGCACCCGGGAAACCGAGCATGACACGGTCGGACCCCAGGGTGTCATTGAGGATCCCGGGGCCTGCGGCCGTGTTGTTCATGAACAGGATCGTCGGTGCGGCCGCGTTCGTCGCGATCGTCGGCAACGCATCAGCCACCTGCTCCGCACGGACAAGCACGATGATGACGTCGTAGCGCTCGGCAGGGTCAAGAACAGCCGTGACGGGAACGCGAAGATCGAAACGCTCACCGGTGCCATCGTCCACGACGACAAGCCCGTGCTCCTTGATCTCCTCCAGGCGGCGGCCGCGCGCCAGCATGGTCACGTCGTGGCCATCCGCCGCCAGGCGAGCTCCGTAGTACGAGCCCAGCACACCGCTACCGAACATGAGCACCTTCATGCCGCTTCCTCCTGCGTTCCGAAGACGGACCGAGCATAGCACCCATATGAAGAGCCGGAACCCGTGAGGGTCCCGGCTCTCATCGTTGGACTTCCTCGCGCTATCGGTATTCTCCACCGTCACTCGACCGGCGCCACAGCCTGAGGCCCGCTCCTGCGGCACCTGCCACGCCGACGAGACCGAGCAACAGGGCCGGGTCAGCACCAGTGAACGGGAGGAACGGGTCATCTGGGGTCGCCGGATCCTCAGGATCCGGGGTGAACGGGAGGAACGGGTCCTCGGGGTCCTCAGGGTCCTCGGGGTC
>NPID01001104.1_pt1 | contig 80572 bp, 92 predicted proteins | sample 8637491 | NCBI WGS metagenome assembly NPID01 (sample SAMN07420843, study PRJNA396082) | bioreactor metagenome | isolation source: sample BA6 brine-fed electro-methanogenic bioreactor BA | place: Japan: Kochi | collected 2016-06-14 | reverse complement strand
GACGAAGATCTTGAAGTAGTCGAGGCGCAGTCTCGATTCGACGGAGGGCTGAGAGTTGGCGAACCAGAAGATCAGGATCCGGCTGAAGGCCTACGATCACGAGATCGTAGACAAGTCGACCCAGATGATCGTAGAGACGGCGCAGAAGACCGGTGCCAAGGTCGCGGGACCCATCCCGCTGCCGACCGAGCGCAACCTCTACTGTGTCATCCGGTCGCCGCACGTGAACAAGGACAGCCGGGAGCACTTCGAGATGAGGACGCACAAGCGTCTCATCGACATCCTCGAGCCCACGCCGAAGACGGTCGACTCGCTCATGCGCCTCGACCTTCCCGCCGGTGTGGACATCGAGATCAAGCTGTAGGGAATCACCCGGCGACCATCGCCGGTGTCAGGGCAGACGCGGTCCTCTGGGAGCGCGGCGGGTGCGCCGCGGACGGACCCAAGACCGCACGAGTGTGAAGGTGAATGGAATGGGAAAGGCGATCCTCGGACGTAAGCTGGGCATGACCCAGGTCTGGAGCGACGACGACAAGCTCATCCCGGTCACGGTCATCGAGGCCGGCCCGTGCGTCGTCTCGCAGGTCCGCACCATCGAACGCGATGGCTATCGGGCCATCCAGCTCGCGTATGGCGACATCAAGGAGTCGAAGGTCAACAAGCCCATGAAGGGCCACTTCGACAAGGCCCGCGTCGAGCCCAAGCGCTACGTGCGCGAGGTGCCGGTCGACGAGGGCGAGGAGTACAAGCTCGGCCAGGAAGTCACCGTGGCGATCTTCGAGCCCGGTGCCGAGGTCCACGTGACCGGCACGAGCAAGGGCAAGGGATTCCAGGGCGTCATGAAGCGCCACAACTACCGTGGTGGCCCCGGCGGCCACGGCTCGCACTTCCATCGCGAGCCCGGCTCGATCGGCCAGGCGTCGACGCCGTCGCGCGTCTTCAAGGGCCTGAAGCTTCCCGGCCGCATGGGCGGCGATACTGTGACCGTTCGCAACCTCGAAGTGGTGCGTGTCGATGCCGAGCAGAACCTGCTGCTCGTCAAGGGCGCGGTACCCGGGGGCAAGGACGGCCTGCTGACCATCCGTACCGCCTGACGCGGCTCAGGCTTGGAGGAGTGAACGATGGCAACGGTTGATGTGAAAGACAAGACGGGCAAGAAGGTGGGAACCGCCGAGCTGGCGGACTCCGTCTTCGGCATCGAGCCCAACATGTTCGCCATGCATCAGGTGGTGCGCAGCCAGCAGGCGGCGCGTCGCCAGGGCACGCACAGCACCAAGGGCCGCAGCGATGTCTCGGGCGGCGGTGCCAAGCCGTGGCGCCAGAAGGGCACCGGCCGCGCCCGCCAGGGCACGATCCGTGCGCCCCAGTGGAAGGGCGGCGGCGTGGTCTTCGGTCCGAACCCGCGCAGCTACGCGTTCAAGGTACCGAACAAGGTCGTCAAGCTCGCGATGCGCAGCGCGCTCGCGGCCAAGCTCGGCGATGGCGAGCTCGTCGTGATCGAAGGGTTCGGTCTCACAGAGCCCTCGACCAAGAGCGCGGCTTCCGCGCTCAAGGCGCTCGAGCTCGACGCTAAGCGTGTGACGGTCGTCGTTCACGACGACGACACCCCGGCGATCCTCTCGCTCCGCAACCTCGAGAAGGTGCGCGTCATCACCGCCTCCGAGGCGAACACCTACGATCTCATCGACAACGCGTCGGTCGTCTTCACGCGCCCGGCTCTGGAGTGGCTCGAGGGGGTGCTCAAGTAACATGGACGCCCGCAGCATCATCATCCGGCCTGTCGTCTCGGAGAAGTCGTACGGGCAGATGGAGCTCAATCGCTACACCTTCGAGGTGGACAAGCGTGCGAGCAAGCCGGCGATCGCCCAGGCCGTCGAGGAGATCTTCGGCGTCAGGGTCGCGAAGGTGAACACGATGAACGTCCCTGGCAAGCCGCGCAGGCTCCGGTACAATAAGGGCTTCACGCGTTCGTGGAAGAAGGCGATCGTGACCCTCGCCGAAGGCGACACGATCGACCTGTTCGAGGGCGTGTAGATCCCCGGTAGGACGTAGTTGCGGGGCGGTGTGCGTAGCACGATGGAGCCGCCCGGCACCGTGGTAGAAGGTCCGGCGTCGAGCCGTTCCGCACCAGGAGGCGCGGAGTCCCAGGCGGCCCGGCAATCGGACGGAAGGAGACACGATGGGACTGAAGAAGTACAAGCCGACCTCACCGGGTCGCCGTTTCCAGACGGTCTCGGATTTCTCCGAGATCAGCAAGGTGGCGCCCGAGAAGTCGCTGCTTGAGCCGCTCCATAACACGGGTGGCCGCAACAACAACGGACGCATCACCACCCGCCACCAGGGTGGCGGGCACAAGCGGCGCTACCGCAAGATCGACTTCAAGCGGAACAAAGACGGCGTTCCCGCCAAGGTCGCGACCATCGAGTACGATCCCAACCGGTCGGCCCGGATCGCGCTGCTGCACTACGCGGACGGCGAGAAGCGCTACATCCTGGCGCCCGAGAAGCTCACCGTCGGTGACACCGTGATGTCCGGCGCGGGTGCGGACATCCGTCCGGGCAACGCTCTGCCGCTCGCGGACATCCCGACCGGTACCGTCGTGCACGCGATCGAGATGCAGCCCGGCAAGGGCGCCGCGATCGCTCGCTCGGCGGGCACCTCGGCGCAGCTGATGGGCAAGGAGGGCGACTACGCCATCCTCCGTATGCCCTCCACCGAGATGCGCATGGTGCCGGTCACGTGTCGCGCCACCGTCGGCGAGGTCGGGAACTCCGACCACGCGAACATCTCGGTGGGCAAGGCGGGCCGCAACCGTCACCTCGGCAAGCGCCCGACCGTTCGTGGTACTGCGATGAACCCGGTCGACCACCCGCACGGTGGCGGCGAGGGCAAGAACAAGACCGCCGGTCGTCATCCCGTGACGCCGTGGGGCACGCCCACCAAGGGCCACCGCACGCGCCACAAGAAGAAGGCGTCCGACCGTCTCATCATCCGTCGCCGGAAGAAGTAGGAGCTGGAGCCGAGATGAGCAGAAGCCTGAAGAAGGGACCCTACGTCGAGCCGCGTCTCCTGAAGCGTGTTCAGGACATGAACGAGGCCGGCGAGAAGAAGGTCATCAAGACCTGGTCGCGCGCGTCGACCATCTTCCCGGAGATGGTGGGCCACACGATCGCCGTGCACGACGGCCGCAAGCACGTCCCGGTGTACGTCACCGAGTCGATGGTCGGCCACAAGCTGGGCGAGTTCGCGCCCACGCGCACGTTCCGCGGCCACGCGGCCGACAGGAAGGGCCGCCGCTAGCGGCGTGGAGACACCCGATTACGGTCAGCCGCACACGGCGAGCCGGTGATCCGGAGGTACGAGGAGTAGATGGAAGCCAAAGCAACAGCGAGATACGCGAGAGTGAGCCCGCGCAAGGCGCGACTCGTCGTCGACCTCGTTCGCGGCAAGTCCGTGCACGAGGCCGAGGCCATTCTCAAGTTCACGCCGCGTGCCGCAGCGGAGGTCGTGGGGAAGGTCGTGGCGAGCGCCGCGGCCAACGCCGAGCAGAACCTGAAGCTTAGGCCGGAGACGCTCTACATCTCCGAGGCGTATGTGAACGAGGGCCCGACCCTGAAGCGGATCCGTCCGCGCGCCATGGGTCGCGCAAACCGCATCGACAAGCGCACGAGCCACATCACGGTGGTCGTGAAGCAGCGAGAGGAGGCTTAGGCGCATGGGTCAGAAAGTCTACCCGATCGGCCTGCGCCTCGGCATCACCGAGGAGTGGCGCTCCCGCTGGTACCAGGACAAGGGATACAGCGAGACGCTGGCCGAGGATCTTGCCATTCGCAAGTATCTGAACGCCCGGCTTGCGCGCGCTGCGGTCTCCCGCATCGACATCCAGCGCAAGGGCGACAAGGTGATCGTCGACGTGTGGACCGCGCGTCCGGGCATCGTGATCGGCAAGAAGGGCTCCGAGGTCGACGCTCTGCGTAAGGAGCTCGAGACCCTCGCGGGTCGGCCGGTCGCCGTGAACATCGTCGAGATCAAGCGGCCGGAGCTCGATGCCGCTCTGGTCGCGCAGAGCGTGGCCGAGCAGCTCGTCGCTCGCGTGTCGTTCCGCCGTGCGATGAAGAAGGCCGTTACGAGCGCCATGAAGAGCGGCGCCCTCGGCATCCGCATCCAGTGCTCCGGTCGCCTCGGCGGTTCCGAGATGGGTCGTCGTGAGTGGTACCGCGAGGGACGCGTGCCGCTGCACACGCTGCGCGCCAAGATCGATTACGGTGCCGTGGATGCTGTGACCACGTTCGGTGTCATCGGCGTGAAGGTCTGGATCTATCGCGGTGACGTCGTCGGCGGCAAGATGCCTGAGCTCCCCGAGCAGGCGCAGCGTCCGTCCCGTGAGCGGCCGTCCCGCGGCCGCCGGCGTGGCAACGGAGGAGGTGCGTCCGATGCTTCTGCCTAAGCGCGTCAAGCACCGCAAGGTCATGCGTGGTACGATGCGCGGTCCGGCCAAGGGCGGCACCGAGGTCCACTTCGGCGACTATGGCCTGAAGGCTATGGAGGCCGCATGGATCACGAACCGTCAGATCGAGGCAGCCCGTATCGCGATGACCCGTTACATGAAGCGTGGCGGTAAGGTCTGGATCAACATCTTCCCGGACAAGCCGGTCACCCAGAAGCCTGCCGAGACCCGCATGGGCTCGGGCAAGGGCAACCCGGAGAAGTGGGTCGCGGTCGTCAAGCCGGGTCGCGTCATGTTCGAGGTGGCGGGCGTCAGCGAGGAGGTCGCGAAAGAGGCCATGCGGCTCGCGGCCCAGAAGCTGCCCATCAAGTGCAAGTTCGTCACCAGGGCCGATGTTGGCGGTGAGGGATAAGATGAAAGCTTCCGAGATCCGAGACCTGCAGGACGTCGAGCTTCAGGAGAAGCTGAAGGACGCCCGCACGGAGTTGTTCAACCTGCGGTTCCAGTTGGCCACCGGTCAGCTGGACAACCCGCAGCGCATCAAGGCTGTCAAGAAGGACATCGCCCGGCTGCACACGGAGCTTCGCGCACGCGAGCTCGAGGCCGCGCGCCAGCAGGCGTCCTAGGGCGAGGAGGAGACGTACGGATGACTGAGCGCAACCAGCGTAAAGAGCGTCAGGGCGTGGTGGTCTCGGCGGCAGGCGACAAGACCTGCGTCGTGCTCGTCGAGGACCGTAAGAAGCACCCCCTGTACGGCAAGATGATGACGCACAGCACCAAGTTCCACGCACATGACGAGGAGAACGCGGCTGCCGTCGGCGACCGTGTCCGGATCATGGAGACACGTCCCGTTTCGAAGCTGAAGCGGTGGCGCCTCGTGGAGATCGTAGAGAAGGCCAAGTAGTCAGCACCGGTCCGCTCGGCCGGAAACGAACGGTCCGATGACCGGGAAGGTACGGAGGAAACGATGATCCAGGCAGAAAGCCGACTGAAGGTTGCCGACAACTCCGGCGCCCGCAAGGTGCTCTGCATCAAGGTGCTGGGCGGGTCCCGCCGCCGCTATGCGCGTGTGGGCGACACGATCGTCTGCAGCGTCAAGGAGGCCATCCCCAACGGCCAGGTCAAGAAGGGCGACGTGGTCAAGGCGGTCGTGGTGCGGACGGCGAAGGAGGTCCGTCGACCTGACGGCAGCTACATCAAGTTCGACGAGAACGCCGCGGTCATCATCGACCAGCAGGGCAATCCTCGTGGAACCCGGATCTTCGGGCCGGTGGCACGCGAGCTTCGTGATCGCAAGTTCATGAAGATCGTGTCCCTCGCGCCCGAGGTGCTCTAGGAGGATATGAGATGGCGAACTCGATGACGATCCGCAAGGGCGACCGTGTCAAAGTCATCGCCGGCAAGGACAAGGGCAAGGAAGGCAAGGTCCTTCGCTCGGTGCCGGAGAAGCAGCGCGTGGTCGTCGAGAACGTGCACATGATCAAGAAGCACAGCCGCCCGAGCCAGAAGAACCCGCAGGGTGGCATCGTGGAGATGGAGGGCACCATCCACGTGTCCAACGTCATGCTCGTCTGCCCCAACTGCGGGGAGCCGACGCGCGTCGGCCGGCGGCGTGAAGACGGCACTCGCGTGCGCGTCTGCAAGAAGTGCGGCAAGGACGTCGACAAGTAAACCGCGCGGTCACGGTGACCGCGAGAAGTCCCGCCGGGTCGGCAATCCGTCGGGCGCGAACGAACCGGAGGTAGGAGCCGAATGACACCACGGCTGAAAGAGCGGTACAGGACGGAGATCGTCCCCGCACTCATCGATGAGCGCGGGTACGGGAACGTGCACCAGGTGCCGCGACTCGAGAAGGTCGTCGTCAACATGGGCGTCGGCGCGGCGGTCCAGGACCCCAAGGCCCTCGACGCCGCCATGGAAGACCTCGCGACGGTCACCGGACAGAAGCCGGCGATCACGAGAGCCAAGAAGTCCATTGCGGGCTTCAAGGTCCGCCAGGGAATGCCCATCGGCGCGAAGGTGACGCTGCGAGGCGACCGCATGTGGGAGTTCGCCGACAGGCTGCTCTCGACCGCGCTGCCGCGTATCCGCGACTTCCGCGGCGTGAGCACCAAGTCGTTCGACGGTCGGGGCAACTACTCGCTCGGCGTCACGGAGCAGCTGATCTTCCCGGAGATCGACTACGACAAGGTCGATCGGGTCCGGGGCATGGACATCACGTTCGTCACGAGTGCAGACAACGACGAGGACGCCCGCGCGCTGCTGACGGCGCTCGGTTTCCCGTTCAAGCGATAGTACCGGCGGGCGGGTACGACGCCCGTCCAGGCAAGGAGGTCACCTACAGTGGCTAAGAAGTCGATGATCGCCAAGGCGAAGCGCAAGCCGAAGTACGGTGTGCGCGCGGTGAACCGCTGCAACCGATGCGGGCGCCCGCGCGGGTACTTCCGCCAGTTCGGCCTGTGCAGGATCTGCCTGCGTGAGCTGGCGAGCCGCGGCGAGCTTCCCGGCGTCCGCAAGGCAAGCTGGTAGACGACGGGAGCCGGCCGTCCGGCAGGCGTCGTGACCACGGGTCGCGGCGAACCGCCGGGACGGAAGTCTCTGGATCATAGGAGGAATCGAACGATGAGCATGACAGACCCCATCGCCGACATGCTGACGCGGGTGCGCAACGCCAACTCCGCGTTCCTGCCGTCGGCGGCCATGCCGTCTTCCAAGAAGCTCGTGGAGATCGCGCGCATCCTGAAGGAAGAGGGCTATATCGAGGACTACGTGGTCACAGCCACCGAGCCGCAGGCGACGCTGGAGATCACCCTGCGCTACGGTCCCAAGAAGGAGCGCGTCATCACGGGCATCCGCCGGATCAGCAAGCCCGGCCTGCGCGTGTACGCGAAGAAGGACGAGCTCCCGCGCGTCCTCGGCGGCCTTGGAACGGCCGTCATCTCGACGTCCAAGGGCGTCATGACCGAGAAGCAAGCGCGTTCGGCCGGTGTCGGCGGCGAAGTCATCGCCTACATCTGGTAACCGGACAGGACAGGAAAGGAGCGATAAGCCGTGTCTCGTATCGGCAAGCAGCCTATCCCGGTCCCGTCCGGGGTCAAGGTGACGATCGACGGGAGCGAGGTCGTGGTCGAGGGGCCGAAGGGCACCCTGAGCCAGACTTTCGACAGCGACATGCAGATCGTGCTCGAGGGTGACACCGTGGTGGTCACGCGCCCGAGCGACGAGCGGCGTCATCGCGCGCTGCACGGGCTCACGCGGACGCTGATCGCCAACATGGTGCAGGGCGTCTCCGAGGGCTTCAGCAAGAACCTTGAGATCGTCGGCGTGGGCTACCGCGCGACGCTGAAGGGCACTGACCTGGATCTGAGCCTGGGCTTCAGCCACCCTGTGGTCGTCCCGGCCGAGGAGGGGATCACGTTCGAGGTTCCCGCTCCGACCAAGATCACCGTGCGCGGCATCGACAAGCAGCGCGTCGGTCAGGTGGCCGCCGAGATCAGGAAGATCCGTCCACCCGAGCCGTACAAGGGCAAGGGCGTGCGCTACGCCGGCGAGCACGTTCGCCGCAAGCTCGGCAAGGCCGCTAAGTAACGGACCCGAAGCGCGCACATCGCGCGTCGTGAGGAGAGCTAGGACCAGTCATGAACAAGATGAGAGCAAAGGCAGCAGGGCTGAGCCGGCGCCAGGCACGGGTCCGGGGCAAAGTCTCCGGCACAGCCGAGCGTCCGCGCCTGCGCGTCACGCGTTCGAATGCGAACATCTACGCGCAGGTGATCGATGATGCGTCCGGTACGACGCTCGTGGCCGCATCGACGATCGATCCCGAGCTTCGTGATGGACTCTCGAGCGGCTCGAACGTCGAGGCCGCCCGAGCGGTGGGCGAGCTTCTCGGCCGTCGTGCCATCGAAGCCGGCGTCAAGAGCGTGGTCTTCGACCGCGGCGGACGCCTGTACCACGGCCGTGTTAAGTCGCTCGCCGAAGGCGCCCGTGGCGCCGGCCTCGAGTTCTAGGCAGGGAGGAGTCTGATGGCACGCGAACAGAATCCCGCTCCGGTCGCCGAGCTGCAGGAGAGGGTCGTCTACATCAACCGGGTCGCGAAGGTCGTCAAGGGCGGTCGTCGCTTCTCGCTCACCGCGCTTGTCGTGGTCGGCGATGGCGCCGGCCGGGTCGGCGTCGGTCTCGGCAAGGCCGGTGAGGTGCCGGTCGCGATCAAGAAGGGCGTCGAAGACGCCAAGAAGAACATGTTCAGCTTCCCGCTGCAGAACGGCACGCTGCCCCACGAGGTGCTCGGTCGTTTCGGCGCCGGGAAGGTGTTGCTCAAGCCGGCCGCTCCCGGTACCGGGATCATCGCCGGCGGCCCCGTCCGTGCGCTGCTCGAACTCGGAGGCGTCACGGACGTCCTGTCGAAGTCGCTCGGGACGAACAACGCGCTCAACATGGTGAAGGCCGCTGCCGAAGGCCTGCGCGAGCTGCAGTCGGCGGACAAGGTCGCCCGCAAGCGCGGGAAGTCCGTGTCCGAGGTATACGGATGGGAGGGCTGATCCGTATGGCCAAGCAGGCGACTCTGCGCATCACCCAGGTGAAGAGCGTCATCGGTGCCCCCAGGGACCAGAAGGCGACGGTCAAGGCCCTCGGTCTCAAGCGCATCAACCACACCGTGGAGCAGCCGGACACCCCGGAGATCCGCGGCATGGTCTTCAAGGTCAAGCACCTGGTCAAGGTCGACGAGGGCTGATCGGTCGGAACCGCACCCGCTTCCGGCGGGTTCGGTCTTGTAGTCTGCCGGCGGCGAGCGGCCGGCGACCGGGATGCTGTCCCGGTGGCGATACGAGAAGGAGCAACGAACGATGCAGATCAACGACCTGTTCCCGGCACCGGGCTCGCGCAAGGCGCGCAAGCGCGTGGGCCGCGGTCACGGCAGCGGTCACGGCGGCACGTCCGGCCGTGGCGACAAGGGCCAGCTGTCCCGTTCCGGCGGCGGCAAGGGCCCGGGCTTCGAGGGCGGACAGAATCCGCTCCACATGCGGTTGCCCAAGCTTCCCGGATTCAAGAACCGCAACCGGGTCGAGTATGCGGTGGTCAACGTGTCCCGTCTCGACGAGTTGTTCGAGAAGGGTGCCGTCGTGGATATCGACGCGCTGTTCAGCAAGGGCGTCATCAAGTCCAAGACCGTTCCGGTCAAGGTGCTCGGAGACGGCGAGCTCTCCAAGTCGCTCACGGTGAAGGTGGACAAGGTGTCCGCCTCGGCCCGCACCAAGATCGAGGCGGCGGGAGGGACGGTCGAGCTCTCGTGATCGAGGCACTCGTCAACGCGTTCCGCATCCCGGATCTTCGCAAGAAGATCATCTTCACGCTCGGCATGATCGCGCTGTACCGCGTCGGCGCGCATATCCCGGTGCCTGGCGTCGACCCGGGCTCGATACAGGAACTCGTGGAATCAGGCGCGGCGCTCGGCCTGCTGAACCTCTTCGCAGGCGGCGCGCTCGAGAACTTCGCGATCTTCGCGCTGGGCATCATGCCCTACATCACGTCGTCCATCATCATGACGCTGCTGCAGGCGGTCATACCGACCATCGAGCGGTGGTCGAAGGAGGGCGAGACTGGTCAGCGGAAGATCACGCAGGTCACCCGCTACATGACGCTCGGCATCGCACTCGTCGAGTCGATCGGTCTCCTGACGCTGTTCCAGGCGCCCGTCAACTCGGGTGGGCTCGGAGTCGACTTCTCGTTCTTCAACGAGATCATCATCGTGGTGAGCCTCATCGCCGGCACGGCGTTCATCATGTGGCTCGGCGAGCTCATCACCCAGCGCGGTATCGGCAACGGCATGTCGCTTCTGATCTTCGCGAGCATCGTGGCGCGTTTCCCGGTGACGATCGTGCAGTCGCTGCAGATCTCGAATCCGGTGCTCGTGCTCATCTTCCTCGTGATCTCGCTCGCGGTCGTCGCCGCGGTCGTCTTCATGGAGCGCGGACAGCGTCGCATCCCGGTGCAGTACGCGAAGCGAGTCGTGGGTCGTAGAGTGTACGGCGGCGTCGGCACCTACATCCCGCTCAAGATCAACGGCGCAAACGTCATCCCCATCATCTTCGCGTCCTCGGTCCTGCTGTTCCCTGCGACGCTGGGGCAGTTCTTCCCGAACGTGGCCTGGCTGCGGGACGTCTCCGACTTCCTGTCACGAGGCACCGGCCACATCGTGCTCTTCGCGTTGCTCATCGTGTTCTTCACGTACTTCTACACCGCCCTGCTCTTCAACCCCATCGACCTGGCGGACAACCTGCGCAAGAACGGCGGGTTCATCCCCGGGGTCCGTCCGGGCAAGAACACGGCGCAGCACATCGAGAGCGTGCTGAACCGCATCACGCTCCCCGGCTCCGTGTTCCTCGCGGCGATCGCCGTCGGACCGCAGATACTCTTCCAGGCGACGAATGCTCCGCTGCTCCAGTCGTTCGGCGGAGCGTCGATCCTCATCATGGTGGGTGTCGCGCTGGAGACGATGACGCAGCTGGAGAGCCAGCTGAAGATGCGCCACTACGACGGCTTCTTCAAGTAGGAGCGCAGCAACGAACGGGCGAACATGGGGCCTCGGACCGATCCGGGGCCCCATCGCGCATGACGAGCAGGGAGGGGTTCGATGAACATCATGCTTCTGGGCGCTCCCGGCGCCGGCAAGGGTACGCAGGCAGCTCGGATCGTCGATGACTTCGGGCTCGTGCACCTGTCCACCGGAGACATCCTCAGGGCCGCGGTGGCCGACAAGACCGCGCTCGGCCTGGAGGCCAAGCGGTACATGGACGAGGGCGCTCTCGTCCCCGACGAGGTCGTCATCGGCCTCGTCGCCGAGCGGATCGCCAAGCCCGACGCGCGAGAGAAGGGCGTGCTGTTCGACGGCTTCCCGCGGACCATCCCGCAGGCGGAGGCGCTCGATGAGGCGCTGTCCGAGGGCGGCATGCGGCTCGACGCGGTCGTCAACATCGCAGTCGACACCGAAGCCATCGTGGCCCGCATCACCTCGCGTCGCCAGTGCCGCGAGTGCGGTCGCGTGTACAACGTGATCACCGATCCGCCGACCAGCGAGGGCGTCTGCGACGCGTGTGGTGGCGAGGTCTACCAGCGCGACGACGACCGCGAAGAGGTCGTGCGCAAGCGGCTCGAGGCCTACGAGGCGCAGACCAGCAAGCTGATTCCCTACTACGAGGCGCAGGGCCTCCTTCGGACCGTCGACGGCAACCAGGCGCCGGACCAGGTCTACTCGGCCATCAAGGCGATCCTCGAGGGCTGATCGACAGCATGATCATCACCAAGTCGCTGGCAGAGCTCGAGACGATGCGCGAGGCAGGCCGTATCACCGCGGCATGCCTGCGGATCGTCGGCGAAGCCGTACGGCCCGGCATCACCACCGCCGAGCTTGACGCCCTGGCCGAGGAGTACATCCGCGGCGAGGGCGCCCTCCCGGCGTTCAAGGGCTACCATGGCTTCCCGGCGACGCTGTGCACGTCGGTCGACGAGGAGGTCGTGCATGGGATTCCCGGGCCCCGGGTGCTGACCGAGGGCCAGATCCTGTCCGTGGACTGCGGCGCTATCGTCGAGGGGTACTACGGCGATGCTGCGCGGACGTTCCCCGTCGGCGCGGTCTCTGCCGAGGTGACGCGGCTACTGGAGGTCACCCGTGCGTCGCTCGAGGCCGGCACGGCATGCTGTAGGCCGGACATGCGTCTCTTCGACATCTCGCATGCCGTACAGCATGTCGTGGAAGACGCCGGCTTCTCGGTGGTGCGCGAGTATGTCGGTCACGGCATCGGTCGCACCATGCACGAGGAACCACAGGTCCCCAATTATGGCCCCGCAGGCAAGGGGCCGCAGTTGAAGCCGGGGATGGTCTTCGCGATCGAGCCGATGGTCAACGCCGGCGGGGCGCCCGTGCGTTCGCTCGATGATGGCTGGACCGTGGTGACCGAGGACGGGAGCCGGTCCGCTCACTTCGAGAACACGATCGCGGTGACCGAGGAAGGCCCGTTGGTGCTGACACGCGAGTAAACCCGGCCTGGACGGGAATACGATGCTTGGTTATACTGCGAGTTTGTGACTAAAGACCATTCGAGGAGATCGGGTATTTGAGCAAGCGCGAAGACGCCATCGAGATGGAAGGCACCGTCGTCGAGCCGCTCCCGAACGCGATGTTCCGGGTCGAGCTTGAGAACGGCCACAAAGTGCTTGCCCACATATCGGGCAAGATGCGGATGCACTACATCCGTATCCTGCCTGGCGACAAGGTCATCGTCGAGCTGTCGCCATACGACCTCAGCAGGGGACGGATCACCTACCGCTACAAGTAGGGAATCCTCCTCAGGCCTGATGGAGACTCCCGGCGCCGTGTTAGGCGCCACTGGTGTCTGTACGACCGCAGGAAAGCACACGCGAGCGGCTGCGCGTGGAGATAGAGACTAGGTGAACCGAAAGGACGATCGATGAAAGTTCGACCGTCGGTCAAGAAGATGTGCGAGAAGTGCAAAGTGATCCGCCGCCATGGCAGGGTGCTCGTGATCTGCGACAACCCTCGCCACAAGCAGCGGCAGGGTTAGGCAGGAGGGAACCGGATTGGCTCGTATCCAAGGCGTCGACCTTCCGCGCGAGAAGCGCGTCGAGGTAGGACTGACCTACATCTACGGGATCGGGCTCACCACGAGCCAGACGATCCTGCGAGAGACCGGGATCAACCCGGACACGCGCGTCCGCGACCTCACCGAAGAAGAGGTCGTTCGGCTTCGCGAGTACATCGACCGCTCCCTCAAGGTGGAGGGCGACCTTCGCCGCGAGGTGAACCAGAACATCAAGCGCCTCATGGAGATCGGCTGCTACCGTGGCTTGCGCCATCGTCGTGGACTGCCGGTGCGTGGCCAGAGGACCCACACCAATGCACGTACGCGTAAGGGTCCCCGCCGCCAGATCGGCGCTAAGAAGAAGGGCAAGTAAGGTATGGCAGCCAAGAAGAGGACAGCCAAGACGCGCGTCCGACGCAGCGAGCGCAAGAACATCGCCGTCGGCCAGGCGCATATCAAGAGCACGTTCAACAACACCATCGTGAGCATCACCGACCCCCAGGGCAATGTGATCGCGTGGCAGTCAGCGGGAACGGTGGGCTTCAAGGGGTCGCGCAAGTCGACCCCGTTCGCTGCGCAGCTTGCCGCCGAGGCGGCGGCCAAGATGGCGCAGGAGCATGGCGTCCGCAAGGTCTCCGTGTTCGTGAAGGGTCCCGGATCCGGTCGCGAGACCGCTATCCGCTCGCTGCAGGCCGCAGGCCTGGAGATCGCGAGCATCCAGGACCGGACCCCTGTCCCGCACAACGGCTGCCGGCCGCGCAAGCGCCGCCGCGTGTAAGTACTGGGAGGACGTACTCTTATGGCACGTTACGTTGGGGCGGACTGCAGATTGTGCCGCCGTGAAGGTATCAAGCTCTTCCTGAAGGGCGATCGATGCTACACCGACAAGTGCGGTGTGGAGCGTCGCCCGTACCCTCCGGGCCAGGCCGGCAAGAGGCGGCCGCGGGACTCGGAGTATCGCCTGCAGCTTCGTGAGAAGCAGAAGGCGAAGCGCATCTACGGGCTGCTCGAGAAGCAGTTCCGCAACTACTACGACATCGCGACCCGTCAGTCGGGCATCACGGGCGAGAACCTGCTGCGTCTCCTTGAGAGCCGGCTGGACAACGTCGTGTATCGACTCGGTTTCGCTGCGTCGCGCGATGAGGCCCGTCAGTTGATCCGACATGGGCACTTCCTCGTCGAGGGCCGCCGGGTCACCATCCCGTCGTTCCGTGTCCGACCGGGTCAGACGGTCGCCGTGGCCGAGAAGTCCAAGGACCTCACGGTCATCAAGGCCGCCATCATCTCCTCGTCGAAGGTAGAGATCCCCGGTTGGCTCGAGGTCGACGTCGAGAAGCTCGCCGGCAAGGTCCTCTCGCTCCCGAACCGCGAGCAGATCGATGCGCCGGTGCGCGAGCAGCTCATCGTCGAGCTGTACTCGAAGTAAACGTAGGCCAAGGAGGCTTTGAGCATGACCGAGTTCATGAGGCCGCAGGTGACGGTCGATCCCATCGACGAGCGCACTGCCCGATTCATGGTCGAGCCCCTCGAGCGTGGCTATGGCTACACGCTGGGCAACTCGATGCGCCGCGTGCTGCTGTCGTCCCTTCAGGGCGCGGCGGCGACGTCCATCCGCATCGAGGGCGTGCAGCACGAGTTCGCGACCATCGAGGGCGTGCGCGAGGACGTCACCGATATCGTCCTCAACGTGAAGGGCCTCGTCTTCCGCGCCACCGGCGTCGGCGAGGACGAAGCCGTCGCGACGCTCGCGGCGAGCGGCCCCGGGGATGTCACCGGTGCCGACCTCAAGGTTCCCGCGGAGTTCGAGCTGGTGAACCCCGGGCACCGTATCGCGACGCTTGAGAAGGGCGCCAAGCTCGAGATGAGCGTGCGTATCGGTGTCGGTCGCGGCTATGCGACCGCCGACAAGAACAAGCGCACCGAGGACCCGCTCGGCGTCATAACCGTCGATTCGCTGTTCAGCCCGGTCTCGCGTTGCACCTACACCGTGCAGAACACGCGTGTCGGCCAGCGGACCGACTACGACAAGCTGGTGCTCGAGGTAGAGACCAACGGTGCCGTCGAGCCCGCCGATGCGGTCGCCCGTGCGGCCCGCATCATCAACGAGCACATGATGCTCTTTGCCGAGGAGGCGGTGACGTCGCTGCCTGAGGAGGGCATCTTCACCGCGCTTCCCGACGAGCACGACACCGTGCTCGACACGCCCATCGAGGAGCTCGACCTCTCGGTCCGCTCCTACAACTGCCTGAAGCGGCAGGGCGTCAACAGCATCGGTCAGCTGACCGAGTGCACCGAGGCGGATCTGCTGAACATCCGCAACTTCGGCGCGAAGTCCATCGAAGAAGTCAAAGACAAGCTGCAGGCCATGGGCCTGGGCCTGGCTGGGTAGGAGTACGCCGGTATGAGACACGCCAAGCAGGGACGGAAGCTGGGCACCGACGCCAGCCACCGCAAGGCGATGCTGCGCAGCCTCGCGGCCGCTCTCCTCGCCAACGAGCGCATCAAGACCACGGAGCCGAAGGCCAAGGAGGTCCGTGCGCTCGCCGAGCAGATCATCACCTGGGGCAAGCGTGGCGACGTGCATTCGCGCCGTCTCGCGCTCGCCGAGATCAACGACAAGGCGCTCGTCAAGAAGGTGTTCGATGACATCGCCCCTCGCTACGAGGAGCGCAACGGCGGCTATACGCGCATCCTGAAGCTCGGTCCCCGCAAGGGCGACGCCGCGCCGATGGTGCTCATCGAGCTCGTCGACTAGCGCTGAGCGCAACGATCGTTCGTCGAAAGGCCCCCGCCGAGCTGGGGCCTTTCCGCGTTCAGTGAGACAATGCGGTCATGATCGAGTTCATCGACGTAGCATTCACATATCCCGGTGTCGCTGAGCCCGCTGTGAGCGACGTGTCGCTGCTCGTGCGCCCCGGCGAGGTCGTCGCCGTGGTCGGGCCCAACGGCTCGGGCAAGTCGACCATCGCCCGTCTGGCCGACGGGCTCCTGACGCCGGGCCACGGTCGGATCATGGTCGATGGCATGGACACCCGCGACACGGAAGCGATCTACCACGTGCGAGCACGCGTCGGCCTTGTCCTCCAGAACCCCGACAACCAGATCGTCGGTACCGTGGTCGAGGAGGATGTGGCGTTCGGCCCGGAGAATCTCGGCGTGCCGCTCCCGGAGTTGGCCGAGCGTGTCGCCGAGGCCATCGAACTGGTAGGACTCGCAGGGCTTGAGCGTCGTGAGCCGCACCTCCTATCCGAAGGGCAGAAGCAGCGGCTTGCGATAGCGGGTGCCCTCGCGCTCCGTCCCCGGTATCTCGTGCTCGATGAGCCGACCGCCATGCTCGACCCTGAAGGGCGGACCGCGGTGCTCGCTATCATCGAACGTCTACGCGCCGAGGGTCGCGGTATCGTTCATGTGACGCACCACCTGGAGCACGTGGTCCGGGCCGATCGCGTGCTCGCGCTCGATCGCGGTCGCATCGTCTTCGCCGGCGTTCCCGAGGAGTTGCTCTCCGACGTCGGGCTTCTCGGACGGCTCGGCCTAGAACCGCCCGCGCTCGTTCGTCTAGCCGAGGAACTGGGCCGTCATGGGTTCGCGGTCCCGCGCGCAGTGTCGACCGCCGAGGAGCTCGCGGGGGCGCTATGGCGCTCGTAGCGAAAGGCCTGTCGTACACGTATGCCGTTGGGACCGGTTTCGCGACGCCGGCGCTGCGGAACGTCGACCTGACGGTCGAGCGGGGAGCGGTGGCGGTCGTGCTTGGCGCTACCGGCTCGGGCAAGTCTACCCTCCTGCGCCTGTGCGCCGGACTGCTCGAGCCCGGATCGGGGAGCGTGACAGCCGACGGGACGCTCATCGCCGGCCACGGTGCCCGCCCGGCGCGTGGCATGATCGGTCTCGCTTTCCAGAATCCCGAAGCTCAGCTCTTCGCCGAGTCGGTGCTCGACGATGTCGCGTTCGGTCCCCGCAACCTCGGCATGCCGGACCCGGAGGCGGCAGCGCGCCACGCGCTGGCGAGGGTCGGTCTCGATCCGGATGAGTTCTGCGGGCGATCGCCGTTCACGCTGTCCGGTGGCGAGGCCAGGAGGGTCGCGCTGGCCGGGGTCCTGGCGATGTCCCCAGCGTATCTCCTGCTCGACGAGCCGACCGCCGGACTTGACCCGCTCGGCCGCTCGGCGGTGCGGGACGCGATAGCGGCAGCGCGCGAACGAGCGGGCGTCGTCATCGTGACGCACGATGCCGAGGACTTCCTCGGCATGGCGGATGAGATCGTCGGTATCACCGGTGGAGAGGAAGCGTTCAGGGGTGCTCCGGCGGAGTTGCTCGCCTCCGAGGAGCCGTGGCGGCGCGCGGGCATCAGGCTGCCCGAGATCGTCCGCGTCCAGCTGCTTGCCGCGCACCATGGCGCCCGCATCGATGCGCCGACGCTCGAGCCGGAGTCCGCGGCGCTCCTGCTCGCCCGCGCGATCGGGGGTGCGCAGTGAAGGTACCCACCACGTTCGGGCAGTACGTCCCGATCGAGTCGCCCGTCCACTCCCTCGATGCGAAGGTCAAGCTCGGGCTCGTCGCGGCGTTCACGGTAGCGCTCTTCATGGTGGACGGCTTCCCCGGCCTCGGGGCGCTCGGCGCGGCGACCGTGGCCGCTGTCGCCATCTCCCGGGTCCCCTGGCGCATCGCCGTGCGTGGCGTCAAGACGGTGCTCGTCATCCTGCTCTTCACCCTCATCGTGCATGCGCTCCGATTCGACGCGGCGACTGTCGCTCTCGTCCGCATCGGACCCGTCTCGATCGATTCCGGTGGCCTTCGCACCGGCCTGTTCTTCGTGACGAGGATCGTGCTGCTGGTGGTCGGTACGTCGTTGCTCACCCTGACGACCACCCCGGTGCAGTTGACCGACGCCATCGAACGTCTGCTGCGTCCGCTCGAGCGCTTCGGGTTCCCCGCCGGAGACGTCGCCATGATGCTCACGATCGCGCTTCGTTTCATCCCCACGACCGCCGCCGAGGCCGAGAAGATCGTCGTGGCCCAGACCGCGCGGGGCGCCCGCTTCAGGGAGGGAGGGCTTCTGGCGCGCGCACGCGCATATGTGCCGGTGCTCGTCCCGCTGTTCGTGAACCTGTTCCGGCGTGCCGAGGATCTCGCCACCGCGATGGAAGCGCGCTGCTACCGGGGCGGTGTCGGCCGCACACGTCTGCATCCCGCGGTGATGGGGGCAGGCGACTGGGCGGTGCTATGCTGTGCCTCGGCCGGGCTGATCGCGCTCGGCGTGCTCCTGTGAGAGGGGGAGACGTGGGAGGCACCATCGCGCTGACGCTCGCGTACGACGGCTCGGGATTCGCGGGGTTCGCGCGGCAGCCGGGACAGCGCACGGTGCAGGGCGAGCTCGAGCGGGCGCTCGGGACCGTGCTGCGTCGCGAGGTCGAGGTGGTCGGCGCAGGTCGTACCGATGCCGGTGTGCACGCGCTCGGCCAGGTCGTGAGCTTCCCTGCAGCCGGAGATGAGCCGGATCACGGCGTGTTGTTGCGGTCGCTGAACGCGCTATGCGGTGATGGGATCGTCGTGACCGAGGTCCGCCCTGCCGAGAAGGACTTCAGCGCGCGGCACTCGGCAGTCGCGCGCGAGTACCGGTACCGTCTCGTTCCGGGGCCGGTGCCCCCGCTGTTCCTCGCTGACCTGGCATGGTGGGTGAAGGGTCCGCTCGCGCTGGGGCCGATGCGGGACGCGGCCTCGTATCTGATCGGCGAGCATGACTTCCGCTCGTTCTGCGTGGTGGCGTCCGCAGAGGGCAGGCGCACCTTCCGCTGCGTCGAGCACATCGACATCGCACCGGAGACCGCCCTGGGCGAGCACTGTCTGGTGATACGTATCGTCGGCAATGCCTTCCTCCACTCGATGGTCCGCATCATCGTCGGGAGTCTCGTCGAGGTCGGACGCGGTCGTCGTCCGGCCGAGTGGATGGGCGAGGCGCTCGAGGCCGGGGACCGCGCGGCGGCAGGGCCGACCGCGCCCCCGCACGGGCTCGTGCTGTGGCACGTCGACTACCCGGAGGAGTGCTGGCTGTAGCCCCCGTGCGGGCGTGCCGCGAGTCGTTCGACGGCATGGACACGCCCGGCACCGTTTGTTGACAGCCCCCAGACTCGCCGATATAGTCAAAGGGTTCGCTTCTCGAGCCCCGTGAACTTGAGAAACGGAAACGTCCAGCACCATCTTGGAGGAGCAGTTGAAGACCTATCACGCCAAGCCTGGCGAGGTCGAGCGCGAGTGGCTCGTCATCGATGCCACCGATATCCCGCTTGGCCGTCTCGCGAGCGAGGTGGCGTCCATCTTGAAGGGGAAGCGCAAGCCGCAGTACACCCCGCACGTGGACACCGGTGACTTCGTCATCGTCGTGAACGCCTCGAAAGTGAAGCTTACGGGCAACAAGCTCGCCGACAAGAAGAAGTACCGCCACTCGGGTTACCCGGGCGGGCTCAAAGAGACCCCGATCGCGGACATGCTCGCAACGCGGCCTGAGCGCGTCATCGAGGGCGCCGTCAAGGGCATGCTGCCGAAGAACACGCTCGGGCGGGCAATGGGCAAGAAGCTCAAGGTGTACGGGGGACCCGATCACCCGCACCAGGCCCAGAACCCCCGCCAGATCACCCTGGAGGTCTAACGCATGGCTGAGAACAAGGCTGTCTACTGGGGAACGGGTCGCCGCAAGACCTCGGTCGCGCGCGTTCGCATCACCCCCGGTACCGGACGCTACTTCATCAACGGTCGCGATTTCGACGACTACTTCGGACGCGCCACGCTGAAGACCTACGTCGAGCAGCCGTTCAAGGTGACCGACACGATCGGCCGCTTCGACGTGCATGCCAACATCAAGGGTGGCGGACTCTCCGGTCAGGCCGGGGCGCTGCGGCACGGTGTCGCCCGCGCTCTGCTCGAGGCCGGCGAGTACCGAGACGACCTCAAGCGTGCCGGGTTGCTGACCCGCGATTCGCGCATGGTCGAGCGCAAGAAGTACGGCCTCAAGAAGGCGCGCAAGCGCCCGCAGTTCTCCAAGCGCTAGGACTGCGAGGCACCGGAATCAAAGACAGGGCCCGCCCTCGCGGCGGGCCCTTCGCGTGAGGGGAGCGCAGGATGCCCAGACTGTTCGGCACCGACGGCGTACGCGGCATAGCGAACGCCGATCTCACCCCTGAGCTTGCCTTCAAGCTCGGCGAGGCGGCAGGACACTTCCTCGGCGAACGCGGCCGGGGCCGCATCGTCGTCGGCATGGACACGCGGCGCAGCGGCGATATGCTCGAAGCCGCGCTGGTCGCGGGCGTGTGCTCGGGAGGCGCGGATGCCCTGCGGTGCGGCATCGTTCCCACGCCGGCGGTCGCGTACCTCACGCACGCCCTGGGTGCTGACGGCGGCGTGGTCATCTCGGCATCACACAACCCCGCCGAGTACAACGGCATCAAGTTCTTCGACCGCGACGGCTTCAAGCTTCCCGATCTCGTGGAAGACGAGATCGAGGAGTTCCTCGTGTCCGAGCGGGATTGGGACCGGCCGATCGGGGCGGGCGTGGGCAGGGCGATCGCGGTGCCTGACGCTGCCGAGCGCTACATCGTCCACGCTGTCGGGACCGTGCGCGGTGACTTCGCCGGCATGCGGATCGCCGTCGACTGCGGGCACGGCGCGAGCGCGCTCACGACGCCGGCCGCGCTGGAGCGGCTCGGTGCGGAGGTCGTCGCGACCAACTGCGACTGGAACGGCACCGACATCAACGACGGCTGCGGTTCGACGCACCTGGGCGTCGTCGCCGACCTCGTACGGGAGAGCGGTGCCGTTCTCGGCATCGCGCACGATGGAGACGCTGACCGCGTGCTCGCGGTGGACGAGACCGGCGCCGAGGTCGACGGTGACGCGATCATGGCCATGTGCGCGCTCCACCTGCACGACCAGGGGACGCTCAAGGGCGATACGGTCGTCGCGACCGTGATGAGCAACCTGGGGCTCGAGGTCGCGCTCAAAGGTCACGGCATCACGGTGATCAAGACGAGGGTCGGCGACCGCTACGTCCTCGATCAGATGCGCACGTCCGGCGCGGTGCTCGGCGGCGAGCAGTCGGGGCACGTGATCTTCCTCGCGCACAACACGACCGGCGACGGCCTCGTGACCGCGCTCCAGCTCATCCAGATGGTGCGCGACGCAGGAGCGCCGCTCTCGGAGCTGCGGCAGGTCATGCCGCACTTCCCGCAGCACATGGTGAACGTGAAGGTCGCCGATAAGACCCGGCTGGCGACCAGCGCTGCCGTGCGGGACGCGATCGCTGAAGCCGAGACCGAGCTCGGTGACGCCGGGCGCGTGCTGGTCCGCGCATCGGGCACCGAACCGCTCGTGCGGGTGATGGCCGAGGCCGCCGACGAGGCGACCGCCGCGCGGATCGTCGACCGCCTGGCCGGGGTCGTCCGCGCGGAGCTCGGGTAGCCGCTGCCACACGGTCGTGTACGAGCGGTAACCGTCGATATCGCCCCGCTCTGGTAGAATCGCAGCGACCTGTCGCACGCGACCGGAGGAGGGATGCGCGGCACGATATCGCTCGGCAAGCGCCTGGCCTGACGCTCCGTCAGGTGACGAGGTGAGGGCTTATCGAAAGACTCGGCGGATGGCCCTCCGGCTCAACCCGGGGTCGAGACGGCGTCGACAAAGCCCGCGGGCGACCGCGGAGACAAAGCGACGGCGGACCGGGAACGCGCATCGAGCATCGACGCGCCCGAGGGGAAGCGAACCCTCGTTCGAGCGGCGAGCAGCCGCTGATACCCCGCTACCACCACCTCACGGAGGAGGACTGCCCATGTGCGGCATCGTCGGATACGTAGGTCCGAGGCAGGCGAGCGACGTCCTGCTCGGCGGCCTGGCCAGACTCGAGTACCGAGGCTATGACTCGGCAGGAGTCGCCATCATCGGTGACGCGAGCATCGACGTCGAACGGAAGGTCGGCAAGCTCGCCAACCTGCGCGCGGCACTCGACGACGCGCCGCTTGTCGGCAGCGTCGGCATCGGGCACACGCGGTGGGCGACGCACGGCGCGCCGACCGAAGCGAACGCGCACCCGCACACCGACTGCACCGGGCGCATCGCTATCGTGCACAACGGCATCATCGAGAACTACAGCGAGCTGAGAGAGGAGCTCGCCGCCAACGGTCACGCGCTGCGCTCGGACACCGACACGGAGACCGTCGCGCACCTCATCGAGAGCTACTACACCGGTGACATCACCGATGCCGTCCGGCGGGCCGTCCGACGGCTCGAGGGCAGCTACGCGCTCGCCGTCGTGCATGCCGACGAGCCCGGGACCATCGTGGCGGCCCGCAAGGACTCGCCGCTCATCGTCGGGGCGGGCACCGACGAGAACATCGTGGCGAGCGATATCCCGGCGGTCCTGGAGTACACGCGCGACGTGCTCGTCCTCGAGGACGGCGACGTGGCGACGGTGACCGCGGGCGACGTCGTGGTCGTGGACGCCGGGGGCGCCGCGCGCGAGCCGGAGCGGTTGCACGTGGAGTGGGACCTTGCGGCTGCCGAGAAGGGCGGCTACGAGGACTTCATGCTCAAGGAGATCTACGAGCAGCCGACCGCCATCCGCGAGACGCTCCGAGGCCGGATGGGCGCCGACGGCACGGTCCAGCTCTCCGAGCTCGACATGACCGACGCCGAGGTCGCGGCGATCGACCGCGTCTTCATCGTCGCGTGCGGGACCTCGTATCACGCCGGCATCGTCGCGAAGTCGCTCATCGAGCGGTGGGCGCGCATCCCGGTGGAGGTCGACGTCTCGAGCGAGTTCCGGTATCGGGACCCCATCGTGGACCCCGCGACGCTCGTGGTCGCCATCACGCAGTCGGGCGAGACGGCCGACACCCTTGCCGGCGTGCGCGAGGCCCGCGAGCTCGGCGCGCGCGCGTTCGCGATCACGAACGTCGTCGGCAGCCGCGTGACCCGCGAGAGCGATGGCGTCATCTACACGCACGCGGGGCCGGAGATCGGCGTGGCCGCCACCAAGACGTTCACCGCCCAGATCGCGGCGCTCAGCGTGCTCGCCCTGAAGCTCGCGCAGGCACGCGGGGCGCTCTCGCCGGAGCGCATCGCCTCGCTCTGGGAAGAGATCTCGCTGCTGCCGGAAGTCGTGGAAGCCGTGCTTGCGGACACGGACGGGATCGAGGCGTGTGCGGCCGAGTACACGGGCGCCGTATCCTCGCTCTTCCTCGGCAGGGGGATCGGCGTCCCCGTGGCGATGGAGGGCGCGCTCAAGCTCAAGGAGATCAGCTACATCCACGCCGAGGCGTATCCGGCGGGCGAGATGAAGCACGGACCCATCGCGCTCATCACACCCGAGGTGCCGGTCGTGGTCGTGGCGACCCAGGGCCACACGTACGAGAAGGTGGTCTCGAACATCCAGGAGGTCAGGGCCCGCGGAGCCCGCGTCATCGCCGTGGCGACGCACGGCGACGAGGAGATCGCCCGCCACGCGGAGCACGTCCTGTACGTGCCGCGCACCTCCGAGGCGATCTCGGCCATACCCGCGACGGTGCCGATGCAGCTGCTGGCGTACCATATCGCCAAGATGCGCGGGTGCAACGTCGACCAGCCGCGCAACCTCGCGAAGTCCGTCACGGTGGAGTAGCCCATGACCGAGCTCGGCAACGCCGGGATCTCCGGCCTCGGAGTCGATATCGTCGAGATCGACCGCATGCGCGCAGCGCTCGAGCGTCATCCGCGCATGCGGGAGCGTATCTTCTCGGCGGAGGAGCGTGCCTACTGCGAGGGCAGGAACAAGCCCGAGATCCACTACGCGATGCGCTTCGCCGCGAAGGAGGCGGTGCTCAAAGCGCTCGGGACGGGTTTCTCGGGCATCCGCTTCACCGATGTCGAGGTGCTGCGCGACGACCGCGGGAGGCCGGTGCCGCGCCTGTCGGGCCGCGCCGCTGAGGCCGCGGCCGCGGCCGGCGTGATCGAGATGCACCTCTCGCTGTCGTTCACGCACACCACGGCGGTCGCGTCCGCCGTGGCGATCACCGACAAGATGCGTCCCCGCGCCGAGGAGAGCGAGCCGACCCCGGCCGAGAAGCTCGCGGCGTCGTTCAAGGAGGCGCGCGCGCTCCTCGACGAGATGCCGGGGAAGGAAGAAGACGACGAGGCGTGACCGGTTCGCGGAGCGCTGCGACTCCGCGACGTGATCCCGGGGGGAGCCATGCGTTACGCGCTGACGGCGGGTCAGATGCAGGCGGCTGAGCACAGAGCCGTCGAGCGAGGCACGACCGTCGAGAGCCTGATGGCGCGTGCGGGCGAGGCCGTGGCCGAGGAGGTCTTCTCGCGCGTCGCGCTCGGGCCGATCGCGATCGTCACCGGGAAGGGAGACAACGGCGGTGACGGCTGGGTCGCCGCCCGCGCGCTGCATGCGGGCGGCAGGGAGGTCGAGGTGCTCGCGCTCGCCGCGCCCGACGACCTCTCGGGCGCCGCTCGCGCCGCCGCTCAGGCAGCCGTCGAGGCGGGCGTACCCTCCAGGACGCTCGCCTCCGCGGAGGAGTTCGCCGATGCGCTCGTGGGGGCCACGTGCGTGGTGGATGCGATCTTCGGCTTCGGCCTGGCGGGTGAGGCCCGCGAGCCGTACGCCTCGGCCATCCGGGCGATCGCCGCGAGCGACGCGTACGTCGTCGCTGTGGACATCCCGTCCGGCGTGGGCGCCGACAGCGGCGCCGTCGAAGGCCCGGCGGTGCACGCGGATGTCACCGTGACCTTCTCGGCGCCCAAGGCGGGCTGCGTGCTCGAGCCCGGCGCCTCGCACTGTGGCGAGGTCGTGGTAGCGGACGTCGGCGTGCCGGCGGAGCTGCTCGCACACACGGGGGCGCTGGAGCTGTGGGAGCCGGCCGAGTACGCGGCGCTCCTGCCGACGGTGCACCCGACCGACCACAAGGGCAGCCGCGGTCGCGTGCTCGTGGTGGCGGGCTCGCAGGCGTTCACCGGCGCGGCGGTGCTCGCGACCGGCGGCGCCGTGCGCATGGGCGCCGGGTACGTGCGAGCGGCGGTGCCCGCACCGGTCACGGCCGTCGTGCAGTCCGCGCTGCCGCAGGCGATCGTGATGGGCATGGCCGCCGACGAGAGCGGCGCGTTCGGGCCGGAGGCGGTGCGACCCATCCTGCACCTGGCCGAGGAGAGCGACGCCGTCGTCCTCGGCCCTGGCATCACGACCGGTCACGGCGCGCGCGACGTGGTGCGCGCGCTGCTCGGGGAGTGCGACCGACCGCTCGTGATCGATGCCGACGCGCTCACCGTGCTGGCCGAGGAGGGCACGGAGCTGGCGCTCGCTCGCCCGGCGCCGACGGTCCTCACGCCCCATCCCGGCGAGATGGGTCGCCTGCTCGGCATCTCACCGACCGACGTGCAATCCGATCGCGTCGCCCACGCACGGGCGCTCTCGAGCGACACCGCGGCCTGCCTCCTCAAGGGTGCGGGATCCGTGACCTGTGGCGACGGCCGGTGCGTCGTCAACCGCAGCGGCAACGCCGGGCTGGCCAAGGCGGGGACCGGCGACGTGCTCTCGGGGATGTTGGGGACGCTCCTTGCGCAGGGGACCGCGGCGTTCGCGGCGGCGGCCCTGGGGGCGTATCTGCATGGCAGGGCAGGGGACCTGGGCGCAGCGGAGCTCACGGAGCGCTGTCTTGCGACCACCGATCTCTGGCGCTACCTGCCGCAGGCGGTCGCGGAGCTCGAGCGCGGGTGAATCCCGCCCGCGCCGGCCGACGACGGGTATCATGTGAACGAAGAGGACGCGTGCCGGGGATCCCGGCCACCCCGGATGGAGGCACCATGGCATCGCTCACCGCGCGGGACATCATGACCGCCGAGCCCATCAGCGTCGCGCCGGACCTCAGCGTGACGGACGCCGCCCGGCTCATGGTCGAGCACCGGATCGGCGCCCTCCCCGTCGTCGAAGGCGGCGTGCTCGTGGGCATCGTCTCCGAAGGCGATCTGATCATGCAGGACGTCAAGATGGAGTTCCCGACCTACATCCACCTGCTCGACGGCTTCATCATGTACCCTCCGGCGACGGCGCGCTTCGAGGACGAGCTCAAGAAGGCAGTCGGCGCCACGGTCGGCGACGTCATGACCGCGGAGCCCGTCACGGTCAGCGTGGACGCGCCGGTCGAGGACATCGCGACGACCATGGTGGATCGCGACGTCAGCCGCGTGCCCGTCCTCGACGGCGACCGGGTCGTCGGTATCGTGAGCAAGTCCGATATCGTCCGCTCGCTGCTCCTGGAGGAGTAGGATGGCGTACCGCCGGTACGCCTGGGTCGAGATCGACCGGGCGGCCATCACCGCCAACGTCCGCGCGCTCAAGGCGCTCACTCCCTCGGCCACCCGCTTCATGGCGGTCGTGAAGGCTGACGGCTACGGCCACGGCGCTCTCGAGGCCGCCCGGGCGGCTCTTGACGGAGGCGCCGACCGCCTCGGCGTCGCAACGGTCGAAGAGGCGCTCCAGCTTCGTGAGCACGGGCTCGACGTGCCGCTCCACCTGCTGTCCGAACCGCCCGCGGAGGCGGCGCCGCTCGTTCTTGAGCACGGCATCGTCCCGGCGGTGACCACGCGGGAGTTCGCCATCGCGCTCAGCAGGGCGGCGATGCTGGCCCAGAGGGCCGGTCGCTACCACCTCAAGATCGACAGCGGGATGAACCGCATCGGCGTCCGCGCCGAGGAGAGCGTCGATTTCGTCGCGTGGCTATCGGGTCTTCCGGCCATCGAGATGGAGGGCGTGTTCACGCACTTCGCCACGGCCGACACGCCCGGCGACTGGGAGTTCGACCGGCAGGTGCAGCGATTCCGTGACGCGCTCGCCCGCCTGAAGACCGAAGGCGTACGACCCGCTCTCGTTCATGCAGCCAACAGCGCCGCGACCATCCTGCACCCCGAGACGCATCTGGACATGGTGCGCTGCGGGATCGCCATCTACGGCCTCCACCCCGCCGAGTCGACCTACCGGGCGATCGATCTCGCCCCCGCCCTGTCGGTCAAGGCGCGCCTCTCGTTCGTGAAGCGCGTGGGCCTCGGTGAGGGTGTGAGCTACGGCTTCACGTGGCATGCGCCCGCACCCACCACGATCGCGACGATCCCGCTCGGTTACGCGGACGGTCTGCACCGCGTGCTGTCGAACAAGATGGACGTGCTGATCGGCGGTCGGAGATGCCCCCAGGTGGGGCGGATCTGCATGGACCAGTTCATGGTGGAGGTTCCCGCCGGGCTCGACGTCCGGCAGGGGGACGAGGCGGTCCTCATCGGGCGGCAGGGCAGCGAGTCGCTGCTCGCGGATGAGCAGGCGTCGCTCGCGGGAACCATCAACTACGAGATCGCGTGCGGGTTCGCCCAGCGTATGCAGCGACGATACGTCTAGCGGCACCGGCGCGACATTTCTTCGCCACTCTTGCAGGAACACCCTCGCCTTCGGCGAAATCCCCTCCTGAGAGCGCACGCATGCCCTCGTACGTCGCGCGTGCACGCTTACGGCTCAGCAGCGACCTTCTAGGCGGGTCGTTGGCATGCGGTTCCGATCTCGTCCGGTCTGACGTCGATCGGGCCTGCAAAGAGAACAGACACGAGAGGGGAGCTCGATGGACGAGAAGGTTCTGGAGGAGATCAGATTCCATCAGGACGTCCTGGACAAGGACGCCAGCTCGCCCCTGTACCAGATCCGCGAGAAGGAGATGGAGATCTCCGGTCGCGTGCTGGCCGCCAAGAACCAGGCCGAGAAGGTCGTCGCGGAAGCCCGCAAGAAGGCGACCGAGATCGTCCAGCAGGCCGAGGTGGAGGCGGAGCGCCTCGCGAAGGAGCACATGGAGAAGTCGCTGAAGGAGGCCGAGGAGGAGGCTGCGTCCATCAGGGCGGGAGCCACCGGCGAGGCTAAGAAGCTCGAGGAGGAACTGTCCGGGCGCAGGGCCGAGGCGGTCGACTTCGTCGTCCGCATGGTCACGACGGCCTAGAACCGGATTCGATCGGACCGGTCCCGGCACACGGGGGGAGGGTACGCGCATGTTGGTCCCAATGGCCAAGGTCGAGCTGATCGGCCCGAAGAACCGCTTCTTCGAGGTCGTGAGCTTGCTGCATGACCAAGGCACCCTGCACATCGAGGACCTCTCAAAGAAGATCCAGCAAGGCGAGGTCCCGCTGGAGCAGATGGAAGTCGTCGAGAACCAGCAGGCCGAGAAGGAGCGCATGGAGGACCTGCTCATCAGGTTGCGCTCGATCTTGAAGGCCCTGCACCTGCCGGATACCACGGTGGATGAGGCCGCCCGGCAGAAGTCATATCTCGAGTTGTGGCAGAAAGACGCCAAAGAGCTGGCGTCCGACGTCACCGACGTGCTCGAGCAGGTCGAGGACAAGACCTCGGCGCTCGCGCAGGCCCAGTCGTCGATGGAGGCCGAGATAGCGCTTCTCGGCCGGTATGAGCCGATCCTCCAGAAGATCCAGCCCCTCGCCAAGCAGATCGTGACCACCGGTGCGTACGATTCCGTGGCGCTCCTCGTGGAGCGGCGCTACAAGGGCGCGCTCGAGGAGCTCAAGAAGGAGCTCGACCAGATCACGAACGCCCAGTGCGAGATCGTGTCGACGGACGTCGATGAGGATACGACCGCGGTCATCGTGGTGTTCGCGAAGAAGTACTCCGAAGCGGTCCACAAGTTCCTGGCCATGGAGAACGTCAACCAGGTCCGTCTGCCCTCCGACTTCCAGGACATGCCGTTCGACGTGGCCTACGACCAGATCAAGGAGCGTCGCGCGGAACTGCCGAAGAAGCTGGAGGCCGTGCGCAAGGAGCTCGACGAGCTCTCCGGGACCTGGTACCTGCGTCTCGTCAGCATCAGGGACGTCCTCGTCGACAAGATCGACGAGCTCAGCGCGATCCCGAAGTTCGGCCAGACCGAGTACGCGTTCGTCATCACCGGCTGGCTGCCGGCCGACGATGTCAAGGCGCTGCGCAAGATGATCGTCGAGCACTTCGGGACCGACGTGATCGTCGACCAGCTCGAGATCGACGAGCACGACTTCGATGAGACCCCGGTCGCGCTCAAGAACCCCAAGTGGGCCGAGCCGGCATCGTTCGCCATGAGCTACCTCATGGGCGGCAAGCCGAAGTACGGCACGATCGACCCGTCGATCATCTGGGCGATCAGCTACCCGCTCATCTTCGGCATGATCGTCGGCGACATCGGCTACGGCGCCATCATGCTGGCTATCATCCTGTGGCTGCGGTTCAAGTACAAGGAGAACAACGCGGTCCAACTGGCCACGGGCCTGCTCGGTCCCGCGGCGACGGCCGCGATCCTGTTCGGCTTCTTCTACGGCGAGTTCTTCGGCGGCGTGTTCTGGGAGGCCGGCTGGATCCAGACGTTCGACGTGCTCGGCTTCACGATCCCGTACAACCGTGAGCATGTGGTCGAGCCGTTGATGCTCATGGCGCTCGGCCTGGGCGTCGTGCAGATCCTGTTCGGCCTGATCCTGGGCACCGTGAACTCCATCAAGACGAAGCACAAGAAGCACGCGTTCGTGAAAGGCGGGCTCACCGGCTTCATCGTCGGAGCCATCATCCTCCTTATCGCTGCGTTCTTGCTGAGCGCGAACCTCGCCCCCATCGTCCAGGCGATCGGTGCGGTCGTCATGCTGGTCGGTTTCCTGGCCGTGCTGCGGTTCGGCGGCATCATGGGCGTGGTTGAGACGCTGGAGTCCGTCTCGCACATCGCGAGCTACATCCGTGTCATGGCCGTCGGTCTCTCGGACGCGATCTTCGCGACCGCCATCAACCGCATGGCCGCGAACGACATGATCCCTACCGTGGTCGGCATCGTGCTCCTCCTGCTCTTCCACGGCCTGCATCTCATCCTGGCGATCTTCACGCCCACCATTCATGCACTACGTCTCAACTTCCTGGAGTTCGGCGGGAAGTACTACGAGGCGAGCAAGTCAGAGTACGAGCCGTTCCATAAAACCGGAGGTGAAAAGAGCGCATGATCAAGAACAAGCTCGCAAAGGTGGTCTTCGGAAGCGCATTCCTGACCACCATGATGGTCCCGGCGATGGCGCTCGCCGAGGAAGCTGCCGAGGCTGGCGGCGCCGCACCCGACTGGCGCGCAGAGGTCGCCCGCTACGCGGCTGCCGGCATCTCGATGGCCGTCGCGGCGTTCAGCGCCGGCTATGCCCAGGCCAAGATCGGTTCGGCTGGCGCGGGTACGCTCGCCGAGCGCCCCGAGGCCGGTACGAACATCATCGTTCTGCAGGCTCTGCCGGAGATCATCGTCCTGCTCGGCTTCGTCATCGCCTTCATGGTGGGTACTGCGTAGAGACGCTACGACCGTACAGCCATGCGAACGCGGAAGGACTGACGAATGGCGATTGAGGACATCTTCAAAGCGCTCGAAGAGCAGGCGGACGCCGAGTGCGACCAGATCCGCCGGGCGGCTGAAGCACAGGCCAAGGCCATCAAGGCCGAGGCCAAGCAGGAGGCCGAACGGATCAAGGAGCAGCGGCTGAAGGCTGTCAACGAGGTCGTGGAGACGAAGACCGGCAAGACGTTGAACGCCGCCCGGCTCGACGTCAAGAAGGCCCTCGCAGCCGTTCGCGAATCGACTGTGGAAGCCGTGTTCGAGGATGCGCAGAAGAAGCTCGCGGACCTTCGTTCCGGCAAGGAGTACGAGGACGTCTTCACGCGGCTGGTCCAGGAGGCCGTCAAGAACGTCGACGGCGCGTGCGTGCTCCTTGTGGATCCGGCGGACAAAGCGGTCGCCGAGAAGGTCGTCGGCAAGCTTGGCATCTCCTGCGGGGTCGATCCGTCCATCGAGACCATCGGTGGCGCGGTCGTCTCCTCGGACGGGGGACGGGTGAACCGGAGGAACACGTTCGAGTCACGTCTTGAGAAGACGAAGGGCATCGCGCAGGCGAAGATCGCGGAGATCCTGACCCAATGAGCACAGCGACGCGGGAAAGCACACGCAAAGGACCCGGCGGCAAGGACTACGGCTACGGGAACGCACGTGTGCGCGGCATGCGGTCGCGCCTCCTGAAGCCGGCCTTCTTCGAAGACCTGATGCACGCCAAGGACATCGGTGCCGTCATCCAGACGCTGATGGACACGGAGTACAGCAGCGAGCTCGAAGAACGCCTCCTGCAAGGGCGCACCGCGAACAACGTCGACGAAGCACTGCGCGACAACATGGTGCACACCTTCAACAAGGTGCTCAGCGTCATCAACGACGAGGCGTACGAGCTCGTCACGACGCTGCTCGGTCGGTGGGACGTGTTCAACATCAAGACCATCGTCCGTGGTCTGCATATGCATCTCGCCGAGGAGGAGATCACCGAAGGGCTCGTCCCGGTTGGTCAGCTGTCCTACATCGATCTCGAGGAGCTGACGAGGCAGGGCGATATCAAGGCCCTGGTCGACACGCTCAGCACCTGGGACCTGCCGTTCGGTGTCCCGCTGCGCGAGGTGCTTCCGCAGTACCTGGAGAACGAAGACCTGTCGCTGCTCGAGCTCGCGCTCGACAAGTACTACAGCGAGTGGGCGGCGAAGGAGCTCAAGGGGCGCGGGCACAACGAACAGCTGTCACGTCGCTTCCTCGGCATCCAGGTCGACACGATCAACCTTGTGACCTGCCTGCGACTGTTGAACTCGGACATCGGAGACCAGGACCCCAAACGCTTCTACCTGCCGGGTGGACTGCGCGTGACCGAGCAGCTCTTCCTCGATCTCGCCGCCAAGTCCGACGTGGACGAAGTCTACGACCGGCTGAAGAAGACGCCGTACGGGCGAACGGTCGAAGAGGTGGCGGTCAAGTACATCGAGAGCGGGTCGGTGGCCGTGTTCGAGCGCGCGCTCGAGGACTACCTCATGCGCAAGGCGTTCGCCGCCGGACAGGGCGATCCCCTCGGCGTCGGCATCGTCATCGGCTACCTGTGGGCGAAGGCGAACGAGGTGACCAACCTGCGTATCGTCGTGAAGGGCGTCTCGGTCGGCATGCCGGTCGATCGGATGAGGGAGGAGCTCATTGTATAAGCTCATCGTTCTCACCGATCCGGACACGGCCGACGGCTTCGGGCTTGCGGGCGTGGACGTCGTCACCGCGTATGACGACGACGACGCGCGCAAGAAGCTGAACGGGCTCCTTGACGACGACACCAGCGGCATCGTCGCTGTGAACCAGGCGTTCATGACGGACATCGATGAGCGCACGCAGCAGAAGATCAACCAGACGTATCGGCCGATCGTGATCTCCCTGCCGATACAGGAACGGCTGCACGAGGAAGAGGACCATCGGGCGTATCTGTCGCGCCTGATCAGACGGGCAATCGGATTCGATATCACACTGAGGCGAGGCTGATGATAGTCGGAACGCTAGCCAAGATCACCGGCCCCGTCGTCGTTGCAGACGGCATGACGGGGACCAAGATGTACGACGTCGTCCGGGTCGGTCATGCCGGCCTGATGGGCGAGGTCATTCGACTCGAAGGGGATCTCGCGACGATCCAGGTCTATGAGGATACCTCGGGCCTGCTCATCGGCGAGCCGGTCGAGTCGACCGCCGGACCGCTCATGCTCGAACTCGGCCCGGGACTCCTGTCGTCCATCTACGACGGCATCCAGCGGCCGCTGCCGGTGATCGCTGAACAGACGAACAGCGACTTCATCGCACGCGGTACCGTCGTCGCGGCACTCGATCACGAGAAGGAGTGGGAGTTCACTCCGACGGTCGAGGTGGGTCAGGAAGTGGTCGCGGGCGATGTGCTCGGGACCGTGCCCGAGAGCGCGACCATCCTGCACCGGGTCATGGTGCCGCCAGGCCTGCGCGGGAAGGTCACGAAGATCGTCCCCGCGGGGTCGTACACGGTCAAGGACGTCATCGTCGTGCTCGACGGCGAGCATGAGATCCGGATGAGCCAGTGGTGGCCGGTCCGTGAGGGCCGCCCGTACGTCCGGAAGCTCGATCCGACGACCCCGTTCCTGACGGGCATGCGCATCCTCGACACGTTCTTCCCGATCGCGCTCGGCGGCAACGCCATCATCCCGGGCGGGTTCGGGACGGGCAAGACGGTCACCCAGCAGTCGCTCGCGAAATGGGCCGACGTCGACATCATCATCTACGTCGGTTGCGGCGAGCGCGGCAACGAGATGACCGAGGTCCTGAAAGAGTTCCCCGAGCTTGAGGACCCGCGCACCGGCAATCCGCTCATGGAGCGGACGGTGCTCGTGGCCAACACCTCGAACATGCCGGTGGCGGCGCGTGAAGCCTCCATCTACACCGGCGTCACCCTGGCCGAGTACTACCGCGACCAGGGCTACAGCGTCGCCATGATGGCCGACTCGACGTCCCGCTGGGGCGAGGCGCTGCGTGAGGTATCCGGCCGGCTCGAGGAGATGCCGGGCGAGGAAGGCTACCCGGCGTATCTGGCGACCCGGCTCGCGGCGTTCTACGAGCGCTCCGGGCGCGTCGAGGCTCTCGGCAGCGACAAGCGGGTCGGCTCGGTCACCATGGTCGGCGCCGTCTCACCTCCCGGTGGCGACATGTCCGAGCCGATGACGCAGAACTCGCTGCGCGTGAGCGGCGCCTTCTGGGCGCTCGACACCTCGCTGGCGCACCGTCGTCACTTCCCGGCCATCTCATGGACCAAGTCGTACACGCTGTTCCTCGGCCAGGTCCGCACGTGGTTCGAGGAAGAGGTCGCCGACGACTGGGCCGAGGTCCGCGAGCGCGCGATGTTCATCCTCCAGAAGGAGACCGAGCTTCAGGAGATCGTGCAACTCGTCGGCCCCGACGCGTTGCCCGAGACCGAGAAGATCATCCTCGAAGTCGCCCGGATGCTGCGCGAGGACTTCCTCCAGCAGTTCGCGTTCGACGACGTTGATGCGTACTGTCCGCCGAAGAAGGCGTACTGGCTGCTCAAGACCGTCCTCGGCTTCTACGACCAGGCGACGCAGGCGATGTCGCGCGGCGTATCGCTGCGCCAGATCATGCAGCTCCCGCTGCGTGATGAGATCGCGAGCCTGAAGACGACGCCACACGAGGAGGCGCTGGAGCGAATGCCCAAGCTGGTGGAGCAGCTCGCCGACGAGATCGCCGGAATCGAGGTGCTGTAGATGGCCGTGGAATCCTTGCTTGAACGCTCGCTGCTCTCGGTCGAATACCAGACCGTCAGCTACGTCACGGGCCCGCTCGTCTTCGTGGAGAACGTCCACGGCGTCGCGTACAACGAGATGGTCGCGCTCCTGATGCCCGACGGCTCCGAGCGGAGCGGCCAGGTCCTCGAGGTAGCCGGCAATACCGCCGTCATCCAGGTCTTCGAAGGCACGCAGGGCATCGACGTCGACCGCACGCGGATCCGCTTTCTCGAAGAGGTCGCGAAGATCGACGTATCGCCTGAGCTGCTCGGCCGTATCCTCAACGGCACCGGCAAGCCCATCGATGGCGGCGCGCCCATCATCCCCGAGCAGCGTCTCGACATCACCGGCTCGCCGATCAACCCGTTCAGCCGCGAGCAGCCTGCGGACTTCATCGAGACGGGCATCTCGGCCATCGACGGGCTCAACACGCTCGTCCGTGGGCAGAAGCTGCCGATCTTCTCGGGCTCGGGTCTGCCGGCCAACGAGCTCGCCGCACAGATCATCCGACAGGCGCGCGTCATCAGCGGTGAGGAGTTCGCCATCGTGTTCGGCGCGATGGGCATCACCCACCGCGAAGCGGCGTACTTCATGTCGCAGTTCGAGACGACCGGCGCTCTGGAACGCGTCGTGTTCTTCCTGAACCTCGCAGACGACCCGACCGTCGAGCGTATCCTGACGCCGCGTTGCGCGCTGACCGTGGCCGAGTATCTTGCGTTCGAGAAGGGCCTCCAGGTGCTCGTCGTCCTCTCGGACATGACGAACTACTGCGAGGCGCTGCGCGAGGTCTCGACCGCCCGCGAAGAGGTCCCCGGTCGCCGTGGCTATCCCGGCTACATGTACACGGACCTCTCGACGATCTATGAGCGCGCGGGCCGTATCAAGGGCAACAAGGGCTCGGTGACGCAGTTGCCCATCCTGACGATGCCCGACGACGACATCACGCACCCGATCCCGGACCTCACCGGCTACATCACCGAGGGTCAGATCGTGCTCTCGCGGCACCTGCACCGCCGCGGCGTCTATCCTCCGATCGACGTGCTCCCCTGCCTGTCGAGGCTCATGAACCTCGGCATCGGTGAAGGCAAGACCCGTGAGGACCACCGGGCGGTCGCCAACCAGCTCTACGCCGCATACGCGCAAGGCCGCGACCTGCGGCGCCTCGTGGCGATCGTCGGTGAGGAAGCGCTGTCCGACACCGACCGCCGCTATCTGCACTTCGCCGATGCGTTCGAGAAACACATCATCGGCCAGGGCGAGAGCGGGCGATCCATCGAGCAGACGCTGTCGATCGGCTGGGAGCTCATGTCCGAGCTGCCGATGGGTGAGCTCAAGCGCGTGCGTGACTTCATCGACAAGTACCATCCGACGGCCGGCGAGCAGGCCGCAGCAGAGAAGAACTGACGACCCGCTCGCGACGAACCGGAGGAGGTGGGTAGATGGAGGAAGTCCGGCCGACACGATCAGAGCTGCTGGAGCGCAAGCAGCAGATCACGCTTGCCGAGCAGGGCATGGACCTGCTCAAGCAGAAGCGCGATGCGCTGCTCATCGAGTTCATGTCCGTCATGGACGAGACGCTCCGGCTCAGCAATGACCTGCAGCGGACGGTCTCCGAAGCCCAGTACAGCCTGGCGATCGCCAAGGCCGTCGACGGCGTGGTGTCGGTGCGCTCGGCGGCGATGGCCACTCGTGGCGAGATCACCATCGACATGACCGGTACGAAGATCATGGGCGTGTCGGTCCCGGTCGTGACCAAGGGCGAGAGCCCCGTGCGCTCGTCGTTCACACGCGGATACGCCATCACGGGCGTCTCATCACGTATCGATGAGACCGCCGACAAGTTCGAGCGGATCCTGGACGTCATCATCGAGTACGCCGATATCGAGACCCGCCTCAAGCGGCTCGGTGAGGAGATCCAGAAGACGAACCGGCGCGTGAACGCCCTCGAGCAGGTGACGGTCCCCGCGCTGCGGGAGCAGGTGGCGTATATCCGCCAGGCGCTTGACGAACGCGCACGCGAGGATCTCTTCAGGCTGAAGAAGGTCAAGAAGAAGATCGAGCGACGGGAGGCGGAGCGCAGGCAGGTCGGCTGAGCTTCGCTCGCTCGCTCGTCACAGTGTGGGGCGGTGCCGCCTACCGGGGGGTGTCTGGCGCCGTCCCGCGCCTATTCTAGCGAAGATCGCGCATACGGACACGACGATGGCCGCCTCCCGGAGGGGGCGGCCATCGGCCTTCTCGGTCATGTGTCGAGATCAGACGCTGCGGGCGCGGATGATGTCACCGGCCCGCTCCAGCGACTCGACCGTGTTCTTGGGGTCGGAGCGCAGGCCCTGCGCGATCTCGATGAGCGCGCGCACGTCATCGGAGTCGAGCTTGCTGAAGTGCAGGTCCTCCCAGTCGGCCCGCTTCTCGAAGGCCCAGAGCTCGCCGATGATCCAGCGAAGGTCGTCGAGCTCCTGCTGCGTGAAGAAGCTCCACGCCGTCTTCAGCCCTTGACGGAGCCGGTCGAGCGAGCGCTCGATCGCCTTCTCCTTGCGGAGCTGGAACGCACGCATTCCGATGTCCTCGTCCGTGAGGTCGGGGCGGTTCGGACTCATGTAGCTCACCTCCTGACTGGTGGATTCCACATCGGGGCGGCCGACTCCTGCTCGGCAGGCGATGTTGTCGCTCCGCGAGCGGCTCACCTAGAATGGACTGGCGGGCCGCACGGGCTCGTGTGCGATCCACGATGCGAAGGAGCCGCATGGAGTTCTCCGAGGTCGTCTCACGGCGACGCAGCGTCCGGCACTTCGATGCCAAGCGGACGGTCTCCGATGAAGACCTCCGGGAGCTCCTGTCAGCTGCCGTCACGGCGCCGAGCGCCGGCAACATCCAGCCCTGGCGCTTCGTCGTCGTACGGTCGAAGGAGGCGCGCCAACGGCTGGCTGCGGCGCTGTCGCAACGATGGGCCACGAACGCGCCGGTATCCATCGTCGTCTGCGTGGACCCGCGACCGTGCGCCGCGCGCTACGGCGACCGCGGCGAGTATCTGTACGCGATCCAGGACACCGCGGCGGCTGCCGAGAACATCCTGCTGGCGGCCGTCGACCGGGGGCTCGCATCCTGCTGGGTGGGCGCGTTCGACGACGGGGCGGTCGCTGAGGCCATCGGGGTGTCCGCTCCGGTGACGCCGGTTGCGATCCTGCCCATCGGCTACTCGGCCGAGTCGGCGGGCAAGCCGGGCCGCCGTCCGCTGGACGAGATCGTGACCTGGCTCTGAGAGGAGGCTGCGGCAGTCGTGACCGATGCGAGCCGGATGCCGGACCGCGTGCGGCTGGGCGCGGTCGCCGACCTCGATGAGCTGTGCGCGTTCATCGGCGATTGCCGGAGATGTCGGCTGGCCGAGACGCGCACGACGCTCGTGTTCGGTGTCGGCGATCCCGGTGCCGACCTGCTCTTCATCGGCGAGGCGCCCGGCAAGAACGAGGACCTGAAAGGCGAGCCCTTCGTCGGTGCCGCGGGCAGGTTGCTCGACGAGCTTCTCGGCAGCATCGGCCTCCATCGTTCCGAGGTGTACATCGCCAACGTGCTCAAGTGTCGGCCGCCGGGGAACCGCGATCCGCAGGCCGATGAGATCGAGACGTGTACCCCGTTCCTGGCGGAACAGGTGCGGCTCATCGACCCGCTCGTGATCGCGACGCTCGGCAACTTCGCGACGCGCTATGTGCTGGGGACCGACGCAGGCATCACCCGGCTCCGCGGGAGGCTCTTCGAGGTCGACGGCCGCCGGGTCGTGCCCATCTACCATCCGGCGGCGGCGCTGTACTCGCCCGACAAGCGCGGGGTGCTGTTCGACGACTTCCGGCGTCTCGCGACCGTCATGCAGTGGGCGCGCGAAGGGCGTCCGGTGGCTCCGACGGCCCGGCTGTCGGCGGGCCACGAAGACTGGCTCGAGGTCTTCGCCGATCCCTCCGGAGGCGCCGAGCGGTCCGCTGGCGAACACGAAGCGGACGCCGGCGAGGGTGCGCCCGCCGACCAGCAGAAGCTCTTCTGACGACATGACCTCCCACGTCTTCATCAGCCGTTCCGCCGAACAGACCCGCGACTTGGGCCGCGCGCTCGCGGCGGCGCTCCGACCCGACGACGTCGTCACGCTCACCGGGGATCTCGGGGCGGGGAAGACCTGCCTGGCCCAGGGTGTCGCGGCGGGTCTTGGAGTGACCGAGGCCGTGACGAGCCCGACGTTCAACATCCTGCTCGAACATCGCGGCAGCCTGACGCTCTACCACTTCGACCTGTACCGTCTCGAGCGTGCCGACCAGCTCGAGGACATCGCCTTCTGGGAGACGCTCGAGGCGGGCGGCGCATCTCTGATCGAGTGGGGCGAGCGATTCCCCGGGGCGTTGCCCGACGACCACCTGGCCGTCGTCATCACCATCGAGCCCGATGGCAGTCGGAAGCTGGTCCCGGAGCCACGCGGCCCGCGCGCGGCGGGACTGCTCGAGCGCTGGGAGCACGCAGCCGGCTGGACGGGGGTGGGCGCGTGACCCGGGTCCTCGCGTTCGACACCGCGACCGAGCACATCGCGATCGCGGTCGCCGACATCACTCCCGACGCCATCCGCGTCGAGGCACAGCGTGACTTCTCGGCACCACGCGCGGCGCTTTCGGCGCTGCTGCCGGGCGTGCGTGACCTCCTCGCGGATTCGGGGATCGCCCCTGCATCGCTCGACGCCATCGCCGTCGGGCGCGGTCCGGGCTCGTTCACCGGCGTTCGCATCGGCGTCGCGTCGGCGAAGGGGCTCGCGCAGGGACTCGGCGTACCGCTCGTAGGGTTCGGTACCCTGGATGCCGTCGCATGGCGCCAGCAAGGCCATGAGGGCCTCGTGGCGGTCGTCGGGGACGCGATGCGGGGCGAGGTCTATCCGGCCCTGTTCCGGCTGACAGCGGACGCCTGCGAGCGCCTGGAGGCGGATCGGGTGGTGCGCCCGACGGAGGCCGCCGAGATGTGGGCCGCGCGCATCGCGGAACCGGTGCTGCTCGCCGGCGACGGGCTCGCGAAGCACGCCGACGTCTTCACCGACGCGCTCGGCGATCGCGCGTCGGTCGCTCCCGAGGCGTGTTGGACGCCGGACGGTCGCAGCGTCGCGTTCGCCGTCGCCCATGCCGCCGGGCCGCCGGACGTGCGTGGCGTCACCCGTCGCTCCCGCGCCGAGGCGTACACCTACGCGCATCCGGCACTGCTGCTGCCGATCTACACCCGGCTGTCCGATGCCGAGGAGGCCGAGAAGGTCCGCCGGGCTCGGAGCGAGGCGCCATGAGCGTCCGTCTGCGCCCGATGACGCCCGCCGACCTGCCGGCCGTGCTCGCCATCGAGCGGGCGAGCTTCTCGGCGCCCTGGTCCGAACGGCTCTTCGCCGAGGAGCTCGAGCGGACGGCGATCGATCGTGCATGGATCGTCGCGGAGCGTGACGGCGCGATCATCGGCTACGGCGGCCTCATGGTCCTCGGCCCCGAAGCGCATGTCATGAACCTCGCGGTCGTCGAGAGCGCGCGCGGCAGCGGCGTCGCGCGTGAGCTCGCGCTCGAACTGATGGCGATCGCGGTCGCGCGGGGAGCGCGGCGTCTGACGCTCGAGGTCCGTGAGCGCAACGCAGCCGCGCGGCGGCTCTACGAGTCGCTCGGCTTCACGCAGGCAGGCACGCGACCCGGCTACTACGCAGACACCGGCGAGGACGCGCTCATCATGTGGACAGGCGAGCTGACGCCGGCGCACGTCTCGGCCATGCGCGCTGCCGATGCCGGGACCGATCTCGTGCTGGCTATCGAGACCTCGTGCGACGAGACCGCGGCGGCGGTCATGCGGGGCGGACGGGAGCTGCTCTCGAGCGTCGTCGCCACGCAGGTGGACTTCCACGCCCGTTTCGGCGGGGTGGTGCCCGAGATCGCCTCGCGCAAGCACACCGAGGCGATCGTGGGTGTGGCCGAGGAGGCCCTCGCCCGGGCGGGCGTGTCGCTCGGGGACCTCGATGCGCTTGCGGTGACGCGCGGACCGGGGCTCATCGGCGCGCTGGTGGTGGGCGTCGCGTACGCGAAGGGACTCGCGCTCGCCACGGGGCTGCCCCTCGTCGGGGTGAACCACCTCGAGGGGCACATCTTCGCGAATCGGCTGGCCGACCCCGAACTCGAAGCGCCACTGCTCGCTCTGCTTGTCTCGGGAGGGCACACCGCGATCGTGCACGTCCCCGAGTGGGGACGGTACGAGGTCCTCGGCCAGACGCTCGACGACGCCGCGGGTGAGGCGTTCGACAAGGTGGCCAAGGTGCTCGGACTCGGCTACCCGGGCGGGCCGGCCATCGCGCGCCTGGCCGGCGAGGGCGATCCCGCTGCCGTCGACTTCCCGCGCGCGATGATGCGATCGGGCGACTACGACTTCTCGCTCTCAGGGCTGAAGACCGCAGTGATCACCTACGTCGACCGGGAACGTCGGGCGGGACGTGACGTGCGACTGCCCGACGTGGCGGCATCCTTCCAGGCGGCGGTGGTGGACGTCCAGATCGCCAAGACGGTGCGAGCGGCGCTCGAGCGTGGCGTGGAGTGGGTCTGCCTCGCGGGGGGCGTCGCGGCGAACGCGGCGCTGCGGGAAGGTCTGCGGGCGGAGCTGGCCGAGCACGGCATCCGGCTCTCGGTCCCGCCCTTCGACCTCTGCACCGACAACGCGGCGATGATCGCGGCGGCGGCTCATTTCCGACTGCGGCGCGGGGGTTTTCTCGGACTCGAGGCCGAGGCGACGGCGAGTCTTCCGCTTGACTAGGTACTTTTTTCCACGGCAAGGGGCATAATCAAGGAATCGGCGTCACGAGGGGTCGCTTCTGCGACCGGAGGGAGGACAGCGGTGGGAACACGATTGATGAGGGTGGCCAGCGCCGTGCTGGCCATCGCGCTCGTGGGGGCACTGGCACTGCCGGGCCTCGCGCTCGCCAAGGACAAGGGCGGCGGCGTGAGCACCGAAGATGTGATGTTCGTCCCGGCCGACAGCTGGGAGTCGGACGATAGCACGGCCACCGCGAAGGTGCTCCCCGCGGTGAGCAGGCACACGCTGCACGTCCTCGGCGACGAGGACTGGATGAAGTTCTCGATCACCGAGGACGACACGCCTGTGGTGTTCGAGACGCAGATCACGGGCGGCAACGACAGCTTCGATATGTACATGTACCTGTACGAGCTGAACGCTGACGGCACGATCACCGAGGTCACGAGCTCCGACGATCACACCTACTGGGACGCGTACTCGCAGCAGATCATGGAGTACCTGGACGCGGGCGACTACCTGCTGCTCGTCGAGGGCTACTCGGATGAAGACACCGGTATGTACGACCTGTGCTGGGCGAAGGGTTACGCGCGTCGCATCTACGGCGCGAACCGCTACGACACGGCCGTCGAGGTCTCCCGCCTGATGTATCAGCAGGCGTCTGTCGACATCGACTGGGGCTTCGACCTCGGGGGCTTCGTCATCGCGAGCGGGACGGATCCGGCCGACGGCATCGCCGGCTCGCTCCTCGCGAGCATGATCGACTCACCGCTCCTGCTCGCCGGTCCGGGCGGACTGAGCGCCAAGACGCAGGCCGAGATCACGAGGGCGCTCATGCCCGAGGTGTACTACGACGGTGAGTCGCTCACCATCTACATCCTCGGCGGGACGAGCGCGGTCCCGTCGCTGGTGGAGGCGCAGCTCAAGGCGTTGCCGCTCATCAAGACGGCGATCGCGGCCGAGCAGCTCGAGATCGTGCGGATCTCGGGCACCGATCGCTACGACACAGCGGCGAAGGTCGCCAAGGTGTATGACGACAACGCAGGTGTGAGCTCCACGGCGTACATCGTGAACGGCGAGGCGTGGGCCGACGCCCTCGCGGTCGCCGCGCCGGCGGTCTACAACAGCAGTGCGATCCTCGAAGTCACGGGCACCGGGATCCCCGCGGCGACGCTGAAGGCGTTCGATGACCTCGGCATCACCGACGTGGTCGTCGTCGGTGGCGAGGCCGTGGTCAGCCCCGGCGTGTACGCCGGGCTCGAGGCGCGCTTCGGCGCCGCCAGCGTCGACCGTATCGCGGGCGCCAACCGGTATGCGACCGCGTACAAGGTGGCCGTGCATGCCGTCGATACGGTGGGGCTGGACTACGATCAGTTCGTGCTCGTCGGAGGCGAGAACTTCGCCGACGCGATGCTCGCGGGCCCGATGACCTATGGGTACGTGGGCGAGAACGGCACGTACGCCCCGATCCTTCTGACCCCGGCAGCCTCGTTGGCGCCGCAGGTCAAGATGTTCATGGACGACTACGGGACACCCGACTACCTCTGCTACGTCCTCGGCGGCCCTGCTGCCGTGAGCGATGCGGCGATGGGGCAGCTGAACGCGTATCGAGTGATCGCAGCTCCGTAGCAAGCACTCGAGTTCGACGGTTCGCCTGACGGCCCCGCCGGTCAACCGGCGGGGCCGTCGTCGCGCGCAGCACGATGTGAGTGCGGGCGCATCATATTATTGCCGCCGGGTCTTGCGCCTGTCAGAGCGTCGTCGTAGAATCGCCAACGGTTAGCACTCGGGGGTCGAGAGTGCCAACGCTCCGGTCCAACCCCGGTCGGGAACGGGTACGTACCAAGGTGCGTCCCCGACCGCGGAGACGGCATACAGGGACGGTTCGAGACGAGGAACACAGGAGGGTAGAGCATGAATCTGAAGCCGCTGTTCGACAACGTCGTCGTCAAGCCGGCGAAGGCCGAGGAGACCGTGAAGTCGGGTATCATCATCCCCGACTCGGCCAAGGAGAAGCCCACGAAGGGTGAGGTCGTCGCCGTCGGCGAGGGCCGCTTCGACGAGGCAGGCGAGAAGCGCATCCCCATGGACGTCAAGGTCGGCGACGTCGTCATGTACAAGGAGTGGGGCAAGACGTCGGTCAAGGTGGATGGCGAGGAGTACTACATCATGTCGCAGAACGACATCCTCGCCGTTCTCGAGGGGTAGAGACATCGACCTCGGCAGATGGCCGAGACAGCTGAAGGAGGGACGTACCAGGAATGGCTAAGGAGATCCGCTTCGACGAAGAGGCACGGCGCGGGCTGGAGGCCGGTGTCAACAAGCTGGCCGACGCGGTCAAGGTCACGCTCGGCCCCAAGGGCCGCTATGTCGTGCTGGAGAAGAAGTTCGGCGCGCCGACCATCACCAACGACGGCGTCACCATCGCCCGTGAGATCGAGGTCGAGGACCCGATCGAGAACATGGGCGCCCAGCTGGTGAAGGAAGTCGCCACCAAGACCAACGACGTCGCCGGTGACGGTACCACCACCGCGACGCTGCTGGCACAGGTCATCGTGCGTGAGGGTCTGCGCAACGTGGCCGCCGGCGCGAACCCGCTCGCGATCAAGCGCGGCATCGAGAAGTCGGTCGAGGCCGTCGTGAGCCAGATCAAGGACCACGCCAAGGAGATCGAGGACAAGGAAGAGATCGCGCATGTCGGCGCCATCTCGGCCGCTGACGACGTCATCGGCAACAAGATCGCCGAGGCGATGGAGATCGTCGGCAAGGACGGCGTCATCACCGTCGAGGAAGGCCTGACCTTCGGCATCGACATCGAGACCGTCGAGGGTATGCAGTTCGACAAGGGCTACATCAACCCGTACATGATCACCGATCCCGACCGCATGGAGGCCGTGATCGAGGATCCGCTGATCCTCATCGCCAACAGCAAGGTCAGCAACATCCAGGACCTGCTTCCGGTGCTCGAGAAGGTCATGCAGGCGGGCAAGCAGCTGCTGATCATCGCCGAGGACGTGGAGGGCGAGGCGCTCGCGACGCTCGTCGTGAACAAGCTCCGCGGCACCTTCACCTCGGTCGCCGTCAAGGCACCCGGCTTCGGCGACCGCCGCAAGCGGATGCTCGAGGACATCGCGATCGTGACCGGCGGCACGGTCATCAGCGAGGAGCTCGGCTACAAGCTCGAGAACGCCACGCTGGACATGCTCGGTCGCGCCGAGAAGGTCAAGATCACCAAGGACGATACGACCATCATCGGTGGCAAGGGCTCTGAAGACGACATCAAGGCCCGGATCAACCAGCTCAAGGTGGAGATCGAGAACTCCGACTCCGACTTCGACCGTGAGAAGCTCCAGGAGCGTCTGGCGAAGCTCTCCGGCGGCGTCGCCGTCATCAAGGTCGGCGCGGCCACCGAGGTCGAGCTGAAGGAGAAGAAGCACCGCATCGAGGACGCCCTGCAGGCGACCCGCGCAGCGGTGGAGGAGGGCATCGTCGCCGGCGGCGGCGTCGCGCTCGTGAACGCCTCGGCGGTGCTCGACACGCTCGAGCTCCCCGAGGAGGAGATGATCGGCGTCAAGATCATCCGCAAGGCGCTCGACGAGCCGCTGCGCCAGATCTCGGCGAACGCGGGCTTCGAGGGCTCGGTCGTCGTGGAGAAGGTGCGCGCCATGCAGCCGGGCGAGGGCCTCAACGCCGCGAACGGCGAGTACGGCGACATGCTGAAGATGGGCGTCATCGACCCCGTCAAGGTCACGCGCTCGGCGCTGCAGAATGCCGCGTCGATCGCCGCGCTCATCCTCATCACCGAGACCACGGTGAGCGACATCCCCGAGAAGGAGGATGCTGCCGCAGCCATGGCCGGTATGGGCGGCGGAATGGGCATGATGTAAGGTCTCGCCTCTGGCGACCGGGGCCCCGGGCCGATCGGCCCGGGGCCCTTTTTCGTGTGCGACGCGGCGACGAACGGCTACTGAGACAAAACGAAAGGAAGCCCTATCAAGTCTAAAGGCAGCATGTGCCGATAAACGGTGCATGGCCCGATATCAGGGCGACATCGGCGCCCGACCTTCGTCCGGCAACGAAGGGAGCACGACCATGCGTTTCAGACATCGCATCTTGTTCATGGCCGCTACCAGCGCTGTCGTGGTGGCGGTCGCGGCGTCGCTCGCCGCGCTCTACCTCGTGCGGGCGAACGAGTCGTTCGTGCGCGCTCAGGACGCCGAGCAGACCGCGCATGCGGTGCTCATCGCTCCCGCGACCGACGCGGCTCACAGCGCCGAGCGCTACGCTGCCTCGGGCGACGCCGAAGACGCCGCCCGCTTCGAGCGAGCCCTCGCCACGGCACGGGCCGCGGTGGCGGCCCCGGTGGCTCCCGGGGACATCGAGCGAGCGACGGACGCCGAGGCCCGGCTCGAACGCCTGCAGCGCGAGCTCGACGACCTGGCCGAAGCGGTGCCGGTCGGCGGGGGCCGGCAGGAAGCCGCGGACGCCGCCCGGACGCTGGCCGCGAGCGATGCGGTGCACGAGGCCGCCGAAGAGCTCGAGGCGTCGTTCTCGGCGCAGAGCGCTGACGCGGCTGCCGCCGTACGCGGCGCTGCGCTGCGCGTGATCACCCTCATCGCCGGGCTCGCGGCGCTCGGTCTCGTCGGTATCTCGGTCGCCGCCGTGTACGCGACGCGCTCGGTCCGGCGACCCCTTGCGGCGCTGCGCGCCGCAGTCGCACGCATGGAGGCTGGCGACCTCGAGGGTCCGGTGGCCGTGACGGGGCGCGATGAGATCGGGGAGCTCGCCTCGGCGTTCGAGGCGATGCGCGACAGCCTGCGCTCGGCCCTCGCCGACCTCGAGCAGGAGATCGAGGAGCGGCGGCTGACCGAGGAGGCGCTGGCCGAGAGCAACCATGAGATGGGCGTGTGGCTCCACGAGGTGGAGAAGACGAGCGAGGCCGTCCGTGAGATGGCGGCAATGAGCCAGACCCTGCAGGCCGACCTCAGCGTGGACGAGGGGCTTTCGGTCATCGCCGCGTATGCCGAGCGGCTCTTCCCCGAGCTGACCGGCGCCGTCTACCTCCGCGAGGACCTCGGCGACGAGGAGTCCCCGCTCGTCAGGCGCGACGGATGGGGCTCGGCGGACATGATGGCCGAGACGTACGCGCGCCATGAGTGCTGGTCGCTTCGTTCGGGGCGGCCGCTGCAGATCTGGGGCGGCGCACGCGCGCTCGGCGTATGCGCCCACGCGCCCGAGGGCACCGACTGCTACGCGTGCATCCCGCTCGTGGCGCACGGAGAGGTCTTCGGCACGCTCGTCATGGAGGGTTGCCTCGACTCGGCGGCGCTTCCCGCCCGCGGCATCGCCGCCGATAGCGCCGAGACGATGCAGATCAGCTTCGCGGAGCATGTCGCCCTTGCGCTCGCCAACCTCCGCTTCCGCGAGCGGCTCAAGCAGGAGTCGCTCACCGACCACCTCACGGGTCTCCACAACCGGCGCGCCCTCGAGGACGCGCTGGGGCGCGAGGCCGCGCGTGCGCGGCGGGACGGGAGCGCGCTCGCCATCGCCATGATCGACGTCGATCGCTTCAAGGAGTACAACGACGTGCATGGCCACGAGGCCGGCGATCGGGTGCTGGCGGCGGTGGGGGGCTTCCTGAAGTCCCGGACGAGGGCGGGGGACCTGGCGTGCCGCTACGGCGGTGAGGAGTTCGTCCTTGCCTGGCCCGGAATGACGCTCGAGAACGCGTACGCGCGCGCCGAGCAGCTGCGGCAGGCGATCGCCGACCTGCGCGTCACTCACGAGGGCACGGAGCTGCGGCCGGTGACCGTCTCGGTGGGCATCGCCACGTTCCCCGACCACGGCGTGACCGGGGAGGCCCTCCTCGCGGCCGCCGACGTGGCGCTCTATGAGGCGAAGGCCGAGGGGCGCGACCGCGTGGTCGTGGCGGAGCTCGTCGCCTGCGCAGTCGAGCGAGAGGTGACGCTCAGCGGGCAGTGAGGCGGCTGCTCAGAGCACTCCGAGGCCGTCGAGGAGGAAGCGTCCACCGAGATAGACGAGGAACGCAGCACACACACCGATCACGACGCGGTACGCCGTGTCGCCGAGCAGCGTGCGTCCCGAGTGTACCGCGCTGATGACGAAGCCGTACCACGCTACGTCGGCGAGCTGGTGGCCGATGAAGAACGCGGCGATCCCGACGGGACCGATCGCGAGCCCGTCGAGCGCGAGCTTGACGCCGATCGTCGCCCACCAGAGCGTCCAGTACGGATTCGAGAGGCTCACGGCCGCTCCGTGGAGCACCGGGCCGAGGCGTGACGGGCGGCGCTCCTCGGCAGCCTGGGGGTGGATGGTCCCGCGGATGGCGCCGTTGACGAGCCCCGCGCCCATCCAGAGTAGGAAAGCGCCGCCGACGACGGCCATGACCGCGTGCACGGTCGGCCGCGCCAGCAGCTGTTGGAGCCCGAACGCGAATCCGACGAGCAGGATCCCCTCGAGCGCCGCGTGGCCTACGAGCATGAGGAACGCGGGGCCCCGACCCTCCCGGATCGTCCGCGTCACCGTCACCGTCAGATAGGGTCCGGGCGCCATCGCTCCGGTGAGGCCGATGAGGAATGCGGCCCCGCCCAGGCTGATGGCGCTCGTGAGGGTCTCGGCGGACATGCAGCGATTATGGCAGACCACCGGGTCCGGGACCCCGGCGAGTGCTATACTCCGCGTTGCTCATCGGCAGAGAGGAAGCAACGCGTGTCGCTCTCCATCGGTATCGTCGGCCTCCCCAACGTGGGGAAGTCCACGCTGTTCACCGCGCTCACCCGCAAGCAGGTGGATGCGGCGAACTACCCCTTCGCGACCATCGAGCCCAACGTCGGCGTCGTGCCGGTGCCCGATCCGCGTCTCGATCGGATCGCTGAGATCGTCCGGCCCGAGAAGGTCGTACCCGCGACGGTGGAGTTCGTCGACATCGCCGGCCTCGTGAAGGGTGCGAACGAGGGGGAGGGGCTCGGCAACCAGTTCCTCGCCAACATCCGCGAGACCGATGCGATCGCCGAGGTCGTCCGCTACTTCACCGACGAGAACGTCATCCACGTGGACGGCAGGGTTGATCCGGCCTCGGATGTCGAGACGATCAAGACCGAGCTGGTCCTCGCCGACCTCGGCACGGTGGAACGCGCGCTTCCGCGGCTCGAGAAGGAAGCGAAGCGCGACGCCGAGGCCGCCGGCCGGCTGGAAGCCGCGCGTCGCATGCATGCCTGGCTGGCCGAGGGACACCGGGCGCGGACGATCGAGATGACGGACGCCGAGCGCGCGGCGCTGCGCGACCTGCACCTGCTCACGATGAAGCCGATGCTCTACATCGCGAATGTCGACGAGTCGGACATCGGCGGGACGTTCGAGGCTATCGACGGTGTCGTGCCCGTGCCGATCTGCGCCAAGATCGAGGCCGAGATGGCCGAGCTCGAATCCGGGGAGCTCGCCGAGTACCTCGAGATGGAAGGGCTCGCGGAGCCGGGCCTGAACGCGCTCATCAGGGAAGCGTACCGTCTGCTCGGCCTGCAGAGTTTCTTCACAGCAGGGCCGAAAGAAGCGCGCGCGTGGACCGTCCGGCAGGGCGCGACCGCGCCCGAAGCGGCGGGCGTCATCCACACGGACTTCCAGAGGGGCTTCATCAAGGCCGAGGTCGTGGCGTACGAGGACTTCGTCGCTCTCGGCGGCGAGAAGGGCGCGCGTGAGGCGGGCAAGCTGCGCGTCGAGGGCAAGGAGTACGTGGTCGCCGACGGCGACGTCATGCACTTCCGGTTCAACGTCTAGCGAGCGCCGCTACTCGGCCGTGACCGTCGCGTCGCCGGTCTCGAGCAACTCGGCCGGCGTGCCTGCGGCTGTGACCGCGGGGGGCGGCGTCCGTCGCGCCTTCAGCAGCTCCCATTCGAGCAGGTGCGTGAGGACGCCCGGTCCGCCGACCATCGTCCATCCGGCGATGCGGTCGCTCCTGTGAAGCACCCACGCCCGCGTCTGCTTGCCCAGGTAACGCGCGCCGCACAGCACGACCGGCTGCCCCCGCTTGGCGGCGAGCGCCCCCGCGACGAGCGCGTCGGGGAAGTTCTCGCCGGTGGCCACGAGCGGAGAGAGCTCGCCCTCCACGTAGAAGCGCTTGAGCACCGCGACGTTCGTGTCGTAACGGTCGGCGCCCCACAATCGGGTGACTCTCACGCGCTCGTCGAGCGCGATCTTCACGTCGCGGCTGACGACAGCGGGTCCCCCGACGATGACGGCCGAGGTGACCTCCGCGGAGTGGGCCGAGAGGTACGCGCCGACGTGCGGCGACACGCGGTCCGTCTCGGTCAGCAGTATCGGCATGCCGAGCGTGCCGGAGAACGCCGAGGCGGAGACCGCATCGGGGTATGCCGTGCCCGAGACGATCGATACGCCCATGCCGGGCGTGGTGCCGACCTCCTCGGCGATGAGCGCCGCTGTCTCGAAGCGATCGCGGCCCGCGATCCGGCGGACCGCGTCCGGCGACAGTCCACCCGCGTCGGCGGCGGCGTCGACCACCGCCCGTGCGACCGCCGCGGTCCCGCCGAGCACCACGATCCCGGATGGGCCGAGCCGCTCGACCGCAGCGGCCACGGCCGCGTGCGGCGTACGGGCGGGCGTCAACAAGACCGGAGCGTCGAGCTTGGCCGAGAGGGGCGCGGCGGCGAGCGAGTCGGGCCACACCTCGCCCGAGGCGAGGATCACCGTCTGAGCGCCGTGCGGCCATCCGGCGAGCGCCGCCTGGGCCGCTGTCACGTACCGGTCTGCGCCCTGGATGCGGGGCTCGATGGCGGTGTAGGGGTTGCTCGCCATGTAGCGGTCGACGCCGTTCGCGATGCCGATGGCGACCTTGGTGCGGAACGCGGGGGAGAGCAGCCTGGCTCGATCGGCCGAGCTCGAGAGGAACGCGGCCTCGATGAGCGCCGCGGGCATGTTCGCCCACCGGATGACGTAGTAGCCCACGTCGTCCACGCCGCGGTCCGTGGTGCCGGCGACCCGCACGATCTCCTGCTGCACGAGCGTCGCCAAGCGCTTGGAGAGCACGGCGTCGGTAGCCGTCTCCCAGCTGTTGTAGTATGTCTCGGTCCCGGTCGCCGAACCGCCGGCGTTGTTGTGGATCGAGATGAAGAGGTCGGCGCCGAACAGGTTGGCCTTGTCGCAGCGCGCCTGCAGGTCGTCGTAAGGGATGGGGTAGGCGCCGGTCTCCCCGTCCGCGTAGAGGAAGTAGGTCTCCTCGGCATCGTCCCAGTGCCACGTCGCGATGTCCCGCTTGTTCACCGTGACGTCGCCCGTCCGGCTCAGAGCGACGGTGTGTCCCCGTGCCTGGAGTACGCGCCGGGTCTCGAGGCCGAGCAGGAGGTTGACGTACTGCTCCTCCACGCCGGCGTAGACCGCGCCGGGGTAGGCGCCGCCGTGACCGGGGTCGATGAAGACGCGCGCGGCGAGCGCGGCGGACGGGTGTGCGAGGACGAGGAGCGCGACCGCCATGCCGACGAGCGTCGTATGAGCGGCGGCCCGCATGCGTGCTGCGACTGAGTGCTGCGACTGCATCGTTCCTCCTGCGAGCAGAAGGGTGCTTCTCGGCCATTAAAGCACACGCCGGCCGGCCGTTCAGTGACGTGGGCAACGAATCCGGCGCTGCCGGTTCACTATCCGGCGGCGCTCCACTAGAATGTCTCCACCGGGGGCGTACCGGCCGCGGCGCTCGCAGACGCGAGCAGCCCATATGCAGCTCACATCGGACCAGGCAGTTCGCTGCGGAATCCCGCGAGGACATGACGCCTGGTCTTGTCGTACACCGACAGCCCCCGCCGCATGCGACGACAGACCGCCGGACACGGCGTGAGACGAAGGAGGCACGCACCGCTCATGGAAGTCGAGATCGGACGTGGAAAGACGGCCCGACGGGCCTATGGCTTCGACGACATCGCCATCGTTCCCTCACGCAGGACGCGCGACCCGCGCGACGTGGACATCCACTGGGAGTTCACGTACCGGGGCAAGGAGTACTCCTTCGGTCTGCCGGTGCTCGCCTCGGCCATGGATGGCGTGGTCGATCCCGCGTTCGCCGGCGTGATGGGCAAGCTCGGCGGCCTCGCGGTGCTCAACCTCGAGGGCATCCAGACGCGCTACGAGGACCCCTCGGCGCAGCTGGACGCCATCGCCTCGTTCGATAACGAGGAAGCCACCGCCAGGATGCAGGAGATCTATGCCGCCGAGGATGTGAAGCCCGAGCTCGTCACGCGGCGCGTCGCCGAGATCAAGGAGCAGGGCGTGCTCGCCGCGGCGAGCCTGACCCCCCAGAACGTCGAGCGCTACATCGAGGCCGCGCTCGCCGGCGGCCTGGACATCCTCATCATCCAGGGAACGGTCGTCTCGGCGGAGCACGTGTCGAGCTACGATAAGCCGCTGGACCTCAACACGTTCATCCGCGACCTGGACATCCCCGTCATCGTCGGCGGCTGCTGCAGCTACCAGGGCGCGCTGCACCTGATGCGCACCGGCGCCGTCGGCGTCCTCGTGGGCGTCGGCCCCGGCCACGCCTGCACGTCGCGTCGCGTGCTCGGGATCGGCGTCCCGCAGTGCACCGCGGTCGCTGACGCCGCAGCGGCACGCATGCGGCACCTCGACGAGACGGGCGTCTACTGCCACGTCATCGCTGACGGCGGCATGCGCACCGGCGGCGATCTCGCGAAGGCCATCGCGTGCGGCGCCGACAGCGTGATGATCGGGTCCCCGCTGGCGGCGGCGGCCGAGGCGCCGGGTCGCGGCTACCACTGGGGCATGGCGACGTTCCATCCCGACCTGCCGCGCGGCACGCGCGTGTACGCCGGCCAGAAGGGGACGCTCGAGGAGGTCCTCGTGGGACCCGCTCGCCAGAACGACGGCACGCTCAACCTCTGCGGCGGGCTGAAGACGTCGATGGCCACGTGCGGCTACGAGAACCTCAAGACCTTCCAGAAGGCCGAAGTCATGGTGGCGCCCGCCCTGCAGACCGAGGGCAAGGCGCTGCAGCAGGCGCAGCGCGTCGGCATGGGCCGGTAGGGCGCGCGGATGCAGACGGGCCAGCCGACCGTCCTCGTCCTCGACTTCGGCGCGCAGTACGCGCAGCTGATCGCCCGCCGCGTGCGCGAGGCGCGCGTCTACAGCGAGATCGTCCCGTTCGACATATCCGCCGAGGAGGTGCGCCGCCGCGACCCGGCGGCGCTCATCTTGTCCGGCGGTCCGGCAAGCGTCTATGCCGATGGCGCGCCCCACATGGACCCCGCCGTGCTGACGCTCGGCATCCCGGTCCTCGGTTTCTGCTACGGCATCCAGGAGATGGCGCTGCACCTGGGCGGCGATATCCCGAGGACCGACATCGGGGAGTACGGCTATGCGGAGCTCGAGGTGCTCGGGGACGGCGGGGAGCTGCTCTCCGGCACCCCGGAGCGCTCGCAGTGCTGGATGAGCCACCGCGACAGCGTGGGGACGCCGCCGCCGGGCTTCTCGGTCACCGCGCGCACCGCGACCACCGCCATCGCGGCGATGGAGGACGGGAGCCGCAGGCTCTACGCGACGCAGTTCCACCCCGAGGTCGCGCACACCGAGCACGGCCAGGAGATCATCAAGCGCTTCCTGCACGACATCGTGGGCGCCGCGCCGACGTGGACGATGGTGAACATCATCGAAGACACCGTCGAACGCGTGCGTGAGCAGGTGGGTGAAGACCGCGTCATCTGCGCGCTCTCGGGCGGCGTCGACTCGTCGGTCGTCGCCGCGCTGCTGCACCGCGCGATCGGCGACCAGCTCACGTGCGTGTTCGTCGACCACGGGCTGCTGCGGCTCGATGAGGCCGAGGAGGTCGTCCGCGTCTTCCGCGACCAGTTCCACGTCGATCTCGTTCACGTGCAGGCCGAGGATCGCTACCTCTCCCTGCTCGCCGGCGTGACCGACCCCGAGCTGAAGCGTCGCATCATCGGCGAGGAGTTCTGGCGCATCTTCTTCGAAGAGGCTACCGCGCTCGAGGGCGTGAAGTGGCTCGCGCAGGGGACCCTGTATCCCGACGTCATCGAGTCCGGCGGGCGGGCCGGCAAGGCGACGGCCAAGATCAAGAGCCATCACAACCTCATCCCGTTCCCGGACGGCGTGCACTTCGACCTGATCGAGCCGTTGAGCAACCTCTTCAAAGACGAGGTGCGCGCCGTGGGCGCCGAGCTCGGATTGCCCGACGAGATCGTGCACCGGCAGCCGTTCCCGGGACCGGGGCTCGCTGTTCGGGTCATCGGCGATATCACGCGTGAGAAGCTGGACCTGCTGCGCAAGGCGGACGCGATCGTCCGCGAGGAGATCGCCGAATGGGACCGCGACCGCCAGGTCTGGCAGTACTTCGCCGTCCTTCCCGACATCCGGAGCGTGGGCGTCATGGGCGATGAACGGACGTACGCGCACCCGATCATCATCCGCGCGGTCGCTTCGGCCGACGCCATGACCGCTGACTGGGCGCGTCTGCCGCACGAGCTGCTGGCCAAGATGAGCAACCGCATCATCAACGAGGTGGACGGCATCAACCGGGTCGCGTACGACATCACGAGCAAGCCGCCCGGCACGATCGAATGGGAATGAAAACCTATCCGGATCCGCGGACGCCGGCCATGTGCCGGCGTTCGGCGCACGACGGTCGACGACGGAGTGAGGGCCATGGCTGACGAGCGAACCGACGAGGTCCAGGAGCGCATCGCGGAACTGCGGGCGCAGATCGACCAGGTGGACTGCCGGCTGGTGAAACTGCTGAACGAGCGGGCGGAGCTTGCTCTGGCGATCCGAGAGCTGAAGCCCAAGGTGAACTGGGGCCTGTACGACCCGAAGCGCGAGGAGCAGATCTTCGGCAACCTGTCGGCATGCAACGACGGGCCGCTGTTCGATGACAACCTGCGCGAGATCTACGAGGCGGTCCTCCACGTCATGAAGGAGCTCTGAGGAGCGTGGGCGGGGATGCGCGTGCGATCGGGGCGGTGGAGCGCGACGGCGCACGCGTCACGATCATCGCGGGGCCGTGCTCCATCGAGAGCCGCGAGCAGATCATGGAGGTCGCCGCGGTCGCGGCCGAGCTCGGCATCAGGGTCCTGCGGGGCGGAGCATACAAACCCCGCACGTCTCCTTACTCGTTCCAGGGGATGGAGGAGGAGGGGCTCAAGCTGCTTGCCGAGGCGGGCGAGCGCTACGGCCTGCTGACGTGCACCGAGGTGATCGACTCGGCGCATGCCGAGCTGGTGGACTCCTATGTCGATATCCTGCAGGTCGGTACCCGCAACATGGCCAACTTCTCGCTCCTGAAGCGCCTCGGCGCGGTGACGGCCGACAGCGGGAAGCCGGTGCTGTTCAAGCGCGGCATGGCGGCGACCATCGAGGAGTGGCTGGCCGCAAGCGAGTACATCACGATGAGCGGGAACCCCAACGTGATCCTGTGCGAGCGCGGCATCAGGACCTTTGAGACGTCCACCCGCTTCACCCTCGATATCACCGCCGTCCCCGTGGTCAAGAAGCTCTCGACCCTTCCGATCGTCGTCGACGCATCACATCCAGTGGGGCAGGCGGACCTCGTGCCGGCCGTGTGCCGGGCGGCCGTGGCCATCGGTGCCGACGGCCTGATGGTCGAAGCGCATCCCAACCCGCGCAAGGCGCTCTCGGACGGGCCCCAGTCGCTCGATCTGCCCAGATTAAGGAGCCTGGTTGACGAGCTCGCGCCTGTGGCACAATCAGTAGGACGCGAGGTCTCCTGACGCATCCCGGCACGCGAATCGCTCGCATCACCCGCAAGGACTGCCCGCCTTGGAGGTGAACCACGTGGTGCACCCATCACCGCTCGGCCGATTCTGCGCCCACTGCGGCGCCGAGGGCGAGATGCGTATCGGCATCTGTGCCGAGTGCGGTGCGCCGGTGTGCGCCAAGTGCGGGAACATCCAGCACGTGGGGGGCGAGCGCAAGCCGATGCACGATCTCTGCCTGAAGCACAGCGAGGACTCCGGCTTCTCGATGATCAAGTTCGTGAAGTAGGAGGCCGACGCGCGTCTCCTTGGCCCTGTCGAAGGTACGGTCGGCGGCCGGGTGGTGCCACAGGGCGACTTATGTTAATATGAATGAGCTGGCCCGCGGCTTCGGCGTGCGGGCCGCATGGTGTCCGGGGACGGATCGCCTGTAGGCGGGTAGAATCCCCTGAGGCATCAGCGACCAGGTTGGGTGGGTACCCTGTGCCGGGCGTTCCGGCACTCTTCCGGCGGGCGTGCTTCGTGCCGCCCGCATCGCGGCGAAGGCGCTCGCGCCACGCGCGTCCCCCCACCGAAGGCGAAGCAGCGACGATGTTCGTCGCACGCGACCGGAGGTGATGCATGAACACGCTCAGAGCAGAGGGTCTGTACAAGATCTTCGGCCGGCGGGCCCCTGAAGCGCTGGCGATGCTGCGCGAAGGGCACGACCGTGAAGCGGTCCAGCAGGCGACCGACACCGTCCCGGCGGTGATCGACGCCTCGTTCGAGGTGCAGTCCGGCGAGATCTTCGTCGTCATGGGGCTCTCGGGCTCGGGCAAGTCCACGCTCGTGCGCATGCTGAATCGCATGCATCCGGCCACGGCCGGCCGGGTGCTCATCGGCGATATCGATGTGACCTCGCTCGCCCCACCGGAGCTCCGCGCCCTGCGCGCCGAGAAGATCAGCATGGTCTTCCAGCACTTCGGGCTCTTCCCGCATCGCACCGTGCTCGAGAACGCGATGTGGGGCCTTGAGGTCCGCAAGGTGCCCGAGGCGGAGCGCCGCACGCGCGCGGCGGAGGCGCTCGAGCTCGTTGGGCTCGGGGGCTGGGGCGATTCCTACCCCGGGGAGCTGTCCGGGGGCATGCAGCAGCGCGTCGGACTGGCGCGCGCGATCGCGACCGATGCCGACATCCTGCTCATGGACGAGGCCTTCTCGGCGCTCGACCCGCTCATCCGCAGCGAGATGCAGGAGCAGCTCGTCGAGCTGCAGCAGAACCTGCACAAGACGATCATCTTCATCACCCACGACCTCAATGAGGCGATGTTCCTCGGCGACCGCATCGCGGTCATGAAAGACGGCCGTATCGTGCAGATCGGTACCACCGAGGAGATCCTGCAGGATCCCGCGAACGACTACGTCGAAGCGTTCGTCCAGGACGTGGACCGCTCGCGTGTGCTGACGGCGTCTGCGGTCATGGAGGAGCCCATCGCGACGATCCTGCGACGCGAGGGTCCGAAGGCCGCGCTCAAGCGTATGCGCGAGCGCCAGGTGAGCGCGCTCTACGTCGTCGACCCCGGCCGGCGTCTCGTGGGCGCCACCCTCGACGACGAGGTCATCGAGGCGATCATGGGCGGCGAGCATCACCTCGAGAACATCACGCATACCGATGTGCCGGTTGTCGATCCCGACACACCGCTCAACGAGTTGCTGATGCCCTCGGCCCAGAGCCGGCTCCCGCTCGCGGTCGTCAAGGACGGCAAGCTGCTCGGCGTCATCCCGCGCGTGACGCTCCTGGCCGCGCTCGGCGGCGTGCGTCGGTCCAACGGCACGGAGGTGCCGCAGGTCGACGTGCCCGGTGACGACGACCGGGAGGAGGCGGGCGCATGATGACACTCACCGACTTCAGGATCCCGATCGGCGACTGGGTCGACACGGGCGTTGAGTGGCTCACCGACAACGCGGAGTGGCTGTTCAGCGCTATCAGCGATGCGCTCGGCGGTCTGATCGACCTGCTCGAGGCCGCGCTGCTCTGGCCGCCTCCACTCGTCCTCGTGATCCTGCTCGCGGCGGTCGCCCTGATCGTACGCAACTGGCGGTTCGGGCTGTTCACGGGTGCATCGTTCGCGCTCGTGGCGATGATGGGCCTGTGGGACGACGCGATGTCGACCCTCGCGCTCGTGCTCGTGGCGAGCCTCGCCGCGGTGCTCATCGGTCTGCCGCTCGGCATACTGGCGGCCCGCAAGGACGGCTTCAGCGCGTTCGTGCGGCCGGTGCTCGACTTCATGCAGACGATGCCGTCGTTCGTCTACCTGATCCCAGCGATCGTCTTCTTCGGCATCGGCAAGGTGCCCGGTGCCGTGGCGACGCTCGTGTTCTCGATGCCGCCGGTGGTGCGGCTCACCGAGCTCGGTCTGCGACAGGTGGACCGCGAGGTGGTCGAGGCCGGAGAGGCGTTCGGCGCCGCCCCGCGCAAGATACTGACATCCATCCAGATCCCCCTCGCCCTGCCGACCATCATGGCGGGCGTCAACCAGACCATCATGCTCGCACTCTCCATGGTGGTGATCGCGGGCATCGTCGGCGCCGGAGGGCTCGGCGCAGTGGTGTTCCGGGGAGTGACCCGGCTCAACGTGGGCCTCGGGTTCGAGGGTGGATTGAGCGTCGTGATCCTTGCGATCTTCCTGGATCGGATCACGGCCGCGTTCGGCGATCGCGCGTCCAGGCGGACGTCGCACTAGCCGCACGCATGTACTGAACGGACGACAGAAGGAGGACTGTGACCAGATGACCATCGCAACCAAACGGTCGAGCCGGCTGTGGATCAGCCTGGCGCTCGTCGCCATGCTGCTGATGGCGTCGGTGGCGCTCACCGGGTGCAACGGTGAGGGCGACGACGGCGCCGGCGGTGACGCCGAGAAGGGCACCATCCACATCGGCTGGATCCCGTGGGATGAGGACATCGCGGCCACGTACCTGTGGAAGCGCATCCTGGAGGACGAGGGCTACACGGTAGAGTTGACGCAGCTCGACGTGGCGCCGGTCTACTCCGGGCTTGCCGCGGGCGACCTGGACCTGTTCCTGGACGCCTGGCTGCCCCAGACGCACTCGGACTACTGGGCCGAGTACGGCGGGGACCTCGAGGATCTGGCGGTCTGGTACGACAACGGTGCGCTGACGCTCGCCGTGCCGACGTACGTGGACCTCGACAGCATCGGTGACCTCGACGGTAACGCCGACATGTTCGACGGGCAGATCATCGGCATCGAGCCGGGTGCGGGTCTCACGCGCGTGACGCGCGAAGAGGCCATGCCGGGCTACGGCCTTGACGATGAGTACACGCTCGTCGAGGGCAGCACGACCGCGATGCTGGCCGAGCTCGATCGCGCCACCAGCAACGAGGAGCCCATCGTCGTGACGCTGTGGCACCCGCACTGGGCGTACAGCGCGTATGACATCAAGGACCTCGAGGACCCCCAGGGCCTCATGGGTGAGGCCGAGGAGATGCACGCGCTCGCGCGCAACGGATTCTCCACGGACTTCCCTGAGGTCGCCGAGTGGATCTCGAACTTCGAGATGTCTGACGAGGCGCTTGCCTCGCTCGAGCAGCTCGTGATCAACGAGTACGGCAGCGGCCAGGAAGAGGCCGCCGTCGAGGAGTGGCTGAGCGATCCCGACAACCAGGCGCTCGTCGACAGCTGGCTCCAGTAGCGGCTGACATGCCCCACCCACGAGGCCCCGGCATCCCCGCCGGGGCCTCGTCGCATCCGGGCTTCTTGGCGGGGCGGACGCCGTGTACACTAGTGACCCCATGAGCGTGAACCTCACCGATCTCAACCCCGCGCAGCGCGACGCCGTGCTTGCCACCGAAGGGCCCCTGCTCGTCTTGGCGGGCGCCGGTTCGGGCAAGACGCGCGTGCTCACGCACCGGATCGCCCACATCGTGGGCGATCTTGGCGTGTCGCCGGCGGAGGTGCTCGCCATCACCTTCACCAACAAGGCGGCCGCCGAGATGCGCACACGTCTCGAGGGCCTCATCGGCCCGGCTGCCCGCACGATGTGGGTGATGACGTTCCACGCCATGTGCGTGCGCATCCTGCGCGCGGACGCGCACCGGCTCGGCTTCACCCGCTCGTTCTCCATCTACGACGCGGACGACACCAAGCGCATGATCACCGCTGCGATGGGCGAGCTCGACATCGACACCAAGAAGTATCCCGTCAAGATGATCGCAGGACGCATCTCGGCAGCGAAGAGCGAGCTCAAGACGCCCGAGGCGATGGCCGAGGAAGCCGTCATGCCGCCGCACAAGAAGGCAGCGAAGGTCTACGGGCTCTACCAGCAACGCTTGCGCGAGGCGAACGCGATGGACTTCGACGACCTCCTCATGCTCACCCACCGTTTGTTCGAGCAGGAGCCCGGCGTCCTCGGGTTCTACCAGGGCCGGTTCCGCTACATCCACGTCGACGAGTACCAGGACACCAATCACGTGCAGTACTCGCTGCTCGGCCAGCTCGCCGGCGGGCACCGCAACCTCATGGTCGTCGGCGATGACGACCAGTCGATCTACTCGTGGCGCGGAGCCGACATCCGCAACATCCTCGAGTTCGAGCAGGACTTCCCCGACGCGAAGGTCATCAAGCTCGAGCAGAACTACCGGTCTACCGAGACGATTCTCGCCGTGGCTAACGCTGTGGTGGCCAACAACAAGGGTCGCAAGGCCAAGACGCTCTGGACGGCCAACGCCGGTGGCGAGTCCATCACGCGCTACGTGGCTACCGACGAGCGTGACGAGGCCCGCTTCATCGCCGAGGAGATCGAGCGCCTGCTCAGGGCCGAGCACCGCCACTACGCCGACTTCGCGGTCTTCTACCGCACCAACGCGCAGTCGCGGGTGATCGAGGACGTCTTCCTGCGTGCCGGCGTCCCGTACCAGCTCGTGGGGGGCACGAGGTTCTTCGAGCGCGCGGAGATCAAGGACGTCATGGCGTGGCTGCGCGCGGTGGTCAATCCTGCGGACACGCAGTCGATGGAACGGCTGCTCGCCAAGCGGCCGGGCATCGGCAAGACCACCATCGAGACGCTGGCGTTCCGCGCGCGCGAAGAGGGGGTCACGCTCTCCGAGGCGGTCGCGCGCGGCGCGGACGAGGGGTGGCTCTCGACGGCGCCCGCACGCCGGGTGGCCGAGACCGCCGCCGCTCTCGACGAGGCGCGCTCGGACGGGGAGGGCACGCTGCGCGAGCGTGTCGAGCGGATCGTGCACATCTCCGGGCTCATCTCGGCTCTGGAGGCCGAGCAGACGAGCGAGGCGGACGGCCGCATCGAGAACATCCGCGAGTTCTTCGGCGTCGTGGATGAGTACGACGAGACGCACGAAGAGCCCGAGCAGCGGACGCTCGACGCGCTGCTCGAGTGGGTCGCCTTGCGGTCGGACGTCGATCAGCTTGCCGAGAACGACCCGATGCGCGCCGAGAGCGGCACCGTGACGCTCATGACCCTGCATACCGCCAAAGGGCTCGAATACCCCGTCGTCTTCCTTGCCGGCATGGAGGACACGCTCTTCCCGCACGCGAACAGCATGTTCGACCCGGAGGGGCTCGAAGAGGAGCGCCGGCTGTGCTACGTGGGCATCACGCGCGCCCGGGAGCGCCTGTACCTCACGCATGCGCAGCGGCGGACGATCTTCGGCACGTCCCAGTACAACCCGCCCAGCCGCTTCTTCGCCGAGATGCCCGAGGAGCACCTGCGGACCGAGGGACTCGGCTCGGCCGGATTCGGGGCGTCGGCTCCGGGAAGGGGACGCGGCGATCGCGGCGGGTCGGTCCGATGGGGCGGGCATGCGCACGAGGCACATGAAGGAGGCCGCGTCTTCGGCTCGGGCACGCCGCGCGCACGCAAGGCCGAGCCCGAGCTCGTCCTGCAGGCCGGAGACCGCGTGGAGCACAAGGTCTTCGGGAAGGGGCGGGTCGTGAGCGTGACCGGGGACAAGGTCGCGGTCGACTTCGGCGCTCACGGGACGAAGAAGCTCCTTTTGGGTTACGCTCCCATACGGAAGCTCGACGGCTAGCGACGCCGCGGAAGGACAGCCGATGGGACCGATCCTCGTCTTCGGCCACCGCAACCCGGACAACGACTCGCTGTGTTCGGCGGTGGCCTACGCCCATCTGAAGAATCGCACCGACGCATCCGCCGTCTACGTCCCCGCGCGCCTCGGACCGGTGCCGCCCGAGTCCGCATGGGTGTTCGAGCGATTCGCAGTGGACCTGCCCGATGAGATCGACCACGTGCACACGCGCGTGCGCGATGCGATGACGACCGACGTCGTCACGGTCCGTCCCGAGCAGGACATGCTGTCGGCGGGCAGGCTCATGCGCGAGCGCAGGGTGCGGGCACTGCCGGTCGTGGGAGATGACGGGAGCGTCCGTGGGCTCGTCAACGACAGGATCCTCGCCGAGCGCTACATAGATGAGACCGCGGTCGTCGGTTTCAGCGAGCTGCCGGTCACGGTCGGCCAGCTCGTCGCGACGCTCGGCGGCCGGCTGCTCGCCGGCGACGCGAGCACCGTGCTCTCCGGTGGTGTCGCCATCGGCGCGATGGAGCCGGAGACGATGCTCGGCTACCTCAAGCCCGGTGACACCCTCATCGTCGGCGACCGACGGCGGACGCAGCCGATGGCGCTGGAGGCGGGTGTCGCGTGCCTCGTCGTGACGGGCGGGCGCGAACCGGAGCCCGACGTCCTCGAGATCGCGGAGCGCACGGGGGCAGCGGTCGTCTCGGCGCCGCATGACACCTACGCCACCGCGCGCCTCGTGAACCTGTCGCACGCGGTGGGCGCGGTGATGGACACCACCGTGCTGCAGGTGCATCCGGACACGCTGCTTGCCGACGCCACCGAAGACCTTGTCGACTCGCCGCACCGCGAGGTCCTCGTCACCGACGAAGAGGGCGCGCTTGCGGGCATCCTCACCCGGACGAACCTCGCCCGGGGACTGCGCCGCCGCGTCATCCTCGTCGATCACAACGAGCTGGCGCAGTCAGCGCCGGGCGTTGAGAACGCCGAGGTGGTGGAGATCGTGGACCACCACCGCGTGGGCGACGTCCAGACCGCAGCCCCCATCCTCTTCCTCAACCTCCCGGTGGGCTCCACCGCGACCATCGTCGCCGAGCGCTATCGCGAGCTTGACGTGGACGTCCCCGAGCAGATGGCGGGCCTGCTGCTCTCGGCGGTCCTGTCCGACACCGTCCTGCTCAAGTCGCCCACGACGACGCCGACCGACGTCGATGTCGCCGAGCGCCTGGCGTCGATCGCACGCGTGGACGTCGAGTCGTTCGGTATGGAGATGTTCCGCGCACGCTCGGCTACGGTCGCGTTCTCCACCGAGCGGACCGTGGAGTCCGACCTCAAAGAGTACCGGCTCGGCGACGCGCTCGTCGCGGTCGGCCAGGTCGAGACGGTCGACGCGGGGTCGGTGCTGGAGCACCGGGACGCCCTGCTCGGCCACATGGCGACGCTCGCCGAGGCACGGCGCTACGACCTGCTGATGCTGCTCGTGACCGACGTCGTCCGCGAGGGCAGCGAGGTCCTTGCGGTCGGTAAGACGCGCATCGCCGAGCGGGCGCTCGGCATCGACCTGTCGGGGGGATCGGCGTGGATGGACGGCGTACTGTCCCGCAAGAAGCAGATCGCGGCGCGCCTCGTGGAAGCGTCGGGCACCGACCGATGAGAGGGCTCCTGCCTGCCGAGAGCTGGCGGCGGGACCCGCGTGCCGGGGTGCTCGTCATCGTGGCGGGCGTGTCTGTCGCGGGGTTCGTAGCGCTCTCGATCGGACTGCTCGTCGCCCCCGCGTTCGCCGAGGTGGATGAGGCGGTCTCCTCGGCCATCAGGCTTGTGAGCGTGCCCGGCTCGTTCGCCGCGGCCCGCTTCTTCTCCTGGATCGGCGACTTCTGGCCGATGACGGTCCTCACGCTCGTGACCGCGGCCGCGCTGTGGGCCAAGGGGCGCCGCTCCGAGGCGCTCCTCGTGATCGTCACCGTGGCGGTCGGGGTGGCGCTAGGGCACGGCGTCAAGCTCGTCGTCCAGCGCGTGCGACCCGCGCTCGAACACGCGCGTATCGCCATCCCGGGCACGTACGCGTTCCCGTCGGGGCACGCGCTGGCGAGCACGCTCTACTTCGGCATCGTCGGCTTCGTCGTCGCGCTCACGGAGCGCCGTCTCAGGCACAGCGCGCTCGTCGTCGGGGCGTGCCTCGCCATCGCCGTCCTCGTCGGTCTGAGCCGCGTGTACCTCGGCGTGCACTACCTCGGGGACGTGGTCGGCGCCTGGCTGCTCGGCGCCGCATGGCTCGCGACCATGGTGCTCGTTGGGGCCTCCTGGGGCGCTGGTCGTCCCGAGCGCCCCTAGCGGGCGCGCGGGAGCACGAGCGTGACCGTGGTGCCGCGCCCCTCCTCGGAAGCGATATCGACCCTGCCACCGCTCCGCTCGGCCACGTGGCGGACGAGCGCGAGCCCCAGGCCGGTTCCGCCGCTCTCGCGCGACCGGGCCCGGTCCACGCGGTAGAAGCGTTCGAACACTCGCGGGAGATCGGCCGCGGGGATGCCGATGCCGGTGTCCGAGACGCGCACGACGAGGGTGCCCTTCTCGGCCGAGACGGCGACACCCACCGAACCCCGCTCGGTGTAGGCGATGGCGTTGGCCAGGAGGTTGTCGAGGGCTATCGCGACGTCGGTGGGGTCGGCGGCGGCGTAGACGTCCTCACCGGGGACGGCGGCGAAGTCCGCGTTGAGCGCCAGGCCCTTCTCGCCGGCTGCGCGCCGGTGCGCGGCGAGCGAGAGGTCGACCGCCTGTCGCATGTCGGTCACCGCATCGGGAGCGGGAGCGGCTTCGAGGCGCGAGAGGTCGAGCAGGTCGAGCACGAGGTGCTGCAGGCGGGAGGACTCGTCCCGGATCTGCCGCATGAAGGTGAGCGCCTGCTCGGTGTCGCCGTCGGAGGCCGCGGCGTCGGCAGCCTCGGCCAGCAGCTGGATCGCCGAGGCCGGCGTCTTGAGCTCGTGCGACGCGTTCGCCACGAAGTCCCGGCGCACGCTGTCGAGGCGCATCCGGTCCGTCGTGTCGCTGACGACCACCAGATGCTGCCCGCGACCGTCCGCCTCGCCGAGCGGCACGACCGTGAGCCGCTGATAGCGCTGGAGCGGATCGGGACCGAGCTCACGGACGACCGTCCCGGGTCCTTCGAGCGCTTCACGGATGGCCGAGACGAGCCCGGCGGGAAGCCCGGTCTGCTCGAGCGCGGCGCGCGCGACACCTGACGGGGAGCGGGAGAGGGCGTCTGCGCCCGCGTTGGCGACGCGCACGAGGTCGCCGTCGAGCAGCATGACCGCGTCGGTGAGGCCGTCCAGCACCGCGCGCAGGTTCTCGCGCTCGGCCTCCAGCGCGCCGATCCGCTCGCGTAGCTGCGCGCGCAGTCCTGAGAGCGCGTCGGAGAGCGGCGCGAGGGCGCCGCGCTCGTCGGGCACGTGCGCCGCGAGGTCACCGGCGGCCATGGCGCACGCCGACCGCGCCAGGCGCTCGACCGGCGCCGCAGCGGTGGAGGTCATGCGCGCCGCGAGCGCCAGCGCGAGGACGAGCGCCGCACCGAGGAGGACGAGGCCCGTGCTGCGCGCCTGTGCCGAGAGCTGACGGATGCGCTCGAGCGACTCCGCCACACGCACGGCCACGCGCTCGCCCGCCAGCTCAGCCGGCACGGCGACGTACATCTGGTCGATGCCGAGGGTGGCCGAGCGGCGCACGTCGTGGCCGACCGCACCGCCGAGCGCGGCGCTGACCTCGGGCCGGTCAGCGTGGTTCTCCATGACCGCCGGGTCCTCGTCGCTGTCTGCGAGAACGCGTCCGTCGGCCGCGACCACGGTCATCCGCAGGTCGGTCCGCGACACGATCTCCTCGACGAGCGGTCCTGTCGGGCGTCCCGTCTCGGCAAGCGCCACGGCGCCCGCTTGCGCCACGCTCGTGAGCTGCCCCCGCTGCTGGTCGATAACCGCGTCGGTGAGCGGGCCGTAGAGGCTCCACGCCCACAGCACGGCGAAGAGCGCGACCAGCACGACGTAGCCCGCCGCGAGGCGGAAGCGGTACGACGTCATCCATCGCCGGGCGAGGCGCGTCACTCGGGCTCACCCGCCCCGGTACGCTCGTGCGGCTCGAAGCGGTACCCCACACCGTGGACGGTGTGCACGTAGTCATAGGCCGAGTGCTCGTCGAGCGCCTGGCGCAAGCGGCGGATGTGCACGTCGATGGTTCGGGATGACGGCAGGAAGTCGTACCCCCACACGTCGCGGGCCAGTTGCTGGCGCGACATGAGCCGACCCTCGTGGGTGGCCATCGCAAGCAGCAGCTGGAACTCCTTCAGGCGCAGTCTCACGGGGGTCCCGGCCACGGAGAGCCGGAGCTCGCTCGGCTCGATGCGCAGGTCTCCGGTCTCGATCACGTCGTCGGTCCTGAGCACCGTGCGCTCGCGCACGCGACGCAGGTTCGCCCGCACGCGGGCGAGCAGCTCTTCCATGGAGAACGGCTTGGTGATGTAGTCGTCGGCGCCAGCGTCCAGGCCGCGGACCTTGTCGCGCTCCTGGTCGAGGGCGGTGACCATGATGATGGCGACATCGTGGTCTTCTCGGCGGACCTGCTCGGCGAAGGAGTACCCGTCGACGCCCGGCAGCATGAGATCGAGCAGGATGAGGTCGGGGAGCTCCGCGCGCGCACGGGCGAGCCCCTCGGCGCCGTCGGCCGCGGTGAGCGTGTCGAAGCCGGCACGCCTGAGCGCGTAGTCGACGGTCTGTCTGATGATCGGGTCGTCCTCCACGACCAGCACGGTCGCCATGTTCGGGCTCCTCGGTTCCGGGGTCGCCGTACGGTCATCATGCCAGGGTCGACATGGAGGTAATAGCCATTTAACAAAGACTTCACACAAGGGCGACAAGCATTTACATCCGTGCAACCACCGCCGGTCTGTCAGTACGTACGCTGGGATCGTCCGGCGGCGCTCTCGCCGGCGACCTGACTTCGACATGAGGAGAGGGATCGGTGAAGGTGAAGAGACTGCTTTCCATCGGCCTGGTCGCGGCTCTGCTCGTCGGCGCGCTTGCGCTGACCGGCTGCGGCGCTGCCGAGGACGGCTCCGGCGAGGCCGGAGACGGTTCGGAGCTCTCGGGCACGATCGACATCCAGGGCTCGGACACGCTGCTGAACGTCGCGACCGCGTGGAGCGAGGGCTTCATGGACGCCAACCCGGGCGTCGACATCTCCGTGCAGGGCGGCGGCTCGGGCACGGGCATCGCGGCGCTCATCAACGGGACCGTCGACTTCGCCAATGCGTCGCGCGAGATCAAGGACGAGGAGCGCGAGGCGCTTGAGGCGCAGGGCGGCACCGTCGTGGAGCACCGGGTCGCGATCGACGGCATCGCCGTCATCGTGAACCCGGCCAACGGCGTGGCCGACCTCACGCTCGAGCAGCTCGGCCGGATCTACCGCGGCGAGATCACGAACTGGAAAGATGTCGGCGGCGCCGACGCGGAGATCGTGCTCCTGTCCCGCGATAGCTCCTCGGGCACGTACGAGTACTTCAAGGAGGCGGTCGTGGCCGCCGATGACGAGAACGCCGAGTATGCGGCGAGCGCCAAGCTGCTGCCGTCGAACCAGGCCATCGTCGAAGAGGTCGTCGGCAACGAGGCAGCTATCGGCTACGTGGGTCTCGGCTATCTGTCGGATGACGTGCAGGTCGTGGCGATCGACGGCGTCGAGGCGTCGATCGAGACCGCAGCCGACGGCTCGTACCCCATCAGCCGCTACCTGTACATGTACAGCGACGGCGAGCCCGAGGGCGTCATGGCCGCCTACCTTGAGTGGATCCTGGGTTCGGAAGGTCAGCAGCTCGTCGCTGACGAGGGCTTCGTCCCGCTGCCATAGCAGTGACGAACACCCCGCCTCATCCGAGCGGACGGAGCCTCGGTCGTGCGACCACGCGTCGCGCGGCCGAGGCCGTCGTCCGCGGCATCATCTACGCGTGCGGCTGGATGGCGATCGTCATCCTCGCCGCTATCGCGCTCTTCCTCGTGTACAACGCCGGACGCGCGCTCACCGAGGTCGGCCTCGGGACCATGCTGTCCGGCATTCAGTGGTACCCGACATCGGACCCGGGGAAGTTCGGCATGCTGCCGCTCGTGCTCGGCTCGCTGCTCGTGACGGGCGTGGCGCTCGCTGTGGGCGTCCCGGTCGGCGTCGGGGCGGCCGTGTTCATCTCGGAGTTCGCCGGCCGGCGCCTCAAGGAGGTCATGAAGTCGGTCATCGAGTTCATGGCGGCGGTCCCGTCGGTGGTCTACGGCCTGATCGGCGTCGCGGTCCTCATCCCCCTGGTCAAAGACGTCTTCGACCTCTCAAGCGGGCTCACGGCGCTCGCCGGCGGCATCGTGCTCGGCGTCATGTCCGTTCCCACGATCGTCTCGATCTCCGAAGACGCGCTGCACGCCGTTCCGGATGACCTTCGGCACGGCTCGGCGGCGCTCGGCAACACGCGCTGGCAGACCACGTTCAAGGTCACGCTTCCCTCGGCCAGCTCGGGCATCTTCGCGGCGGTCATGCTGGGGCTCGGGCGCGCCATCGGCGAGACCATGGCCGTCCTCATGCTCACCGGCAACGCGGCGGTCATGCCGACGAGCCTCTTCGACTCGGTGCGGACGATGACCGGGACGATCGCCGCCGAGATGGGCGAGGTCGTCCAGGGCGGCCTCCACTACTCGGTGCTCTTCACCGTCGGCCTCGTCCTGTTCGCGATCACGTTCGGCATCAATCTGGCCGCCGACCTGGTGCTCGAACGGCAGCGGAAGCGGTGGCGCCGATGATGAGCCGCGCCAGGACGCGACAGGCCCGGGTCGCCGAGTCGATCGCCCGCGGGGTCATGGGCGCGATGGCCGCCTCGGTCATAGCCGTGGCGCTCTTCGTGCTTGCCTACATCGTCTACCAGGGTGTCGGCGCGATCGACTGGCAGTTCCTTACCGACGTGCCCCGCGACCGTGGACGCGCGGGCGGCATCTACCCGGTCATCATCGGCACCGCGTACGTGGTCACGGCGACGGCGGCGTTCACGCTTCCCGTGGGCGTGCTCGCCGGGATCTACCTGTCGGAGTACGCGCCGCGCAACCTGGCGACGCGCGCCATACGCCTCGCCATCACGAACATGGCCGGCGTCCCTTCGATCGTCTACGGCCTGTTCGGCCTTGCGGCGTTCGTGCTCGCTGCAGGCATCGGCCGCTCGGTCCTCGCGGCTGCGCTGACGCTCACCTGCATGACGCTGCCCGTGGTGATCACCGCCACCGAGGAGGCGCTGCGCCAGATACCGCAGGACATCAGGCAGGCGTCCCTGGCGCTCGGCGCTACGAAACTGCGCACCATCTACAAGGTGGTGTTGCCGGCCGCCGCTCCGGGCATCGTCACCGGGTCGATCCTCGGCCTTGCGCGTGCCGCGGGCGAGACGGCCCCCATCCTGTTCACCGGCGCGGTGTTCCAGATGCGACAGACGCCGGACTCGCCGCTCTCGCAGTTCATGGCGCTCCCCTATCACATCTACGCCCAGGTCACATCGGTTCCCGACTGGAACCGCACGCTCGTGTGGGGGACGGTGCTCGTGCTTGTGGCAGGGGTGAGCATCGTCAGCATTGTCGCCGCGGCGTGGCGTTCGGTACAGAGGAGGAAGATCAAGTGGTAAGCGTGCTCAGCATCGCAGATGAGGGAACCGCGGCTATCGTCGTGCCGCGCCCGAGCGTCGATGACCGGACCGCGGGGATCGCTGAAAGCGCTCGCGGCAGCTTCACGCTGGCGGACGTCTCGGTCGCCTACGGTGACGACCTGGTGATCGAGGGGGTGGACATGGAGATCCCCTCGCGCGCCGTGACGGCGCTCATCGGGCCGTCGGGCTGCGGCAAGTCGACGCTGCTTCGCTGCCTGAACCGCATGAACGACGAGCTCGGCACGGTGCGCGTCGGCGGTACGATCACGCTCGACGGGCAGGACATCATGCGCAGGGAGGTCGACCCTGTCGAGTTGAGGATGCGCGTCGGTCAGGTGTTCCAGCGACCGAACCCGTTCCCGATGAGCATCTACGACAACGTCGCCTTCGGTCCTCGGACGCAGGGCATCCGCCGGCGCGCCGACCTTGACGCGCTCGTCGAGGAGTCGCTTCGCGGTGCCGCGCTCTGGGACGAGGTGCGCAAGAGCCTCAAGAAGCACGCGTTCGAGCTCTCGGGCGGCCAGCAGCAACGGCTGTGCATCGCCCGGGCTCTGGCCACCAAGCCCGAGGTCGTGTTGATGGACGAGCCCGCGTCAGCGCTCGATCCCATCTCCACGCAGCAGATCGAGGATACGATCGCCGAGCTGAAGTCCTCGGTCACCATCGTCATCGTCACGCACAACATGCAGCAGGCTGCCCGGATATCCGACCGCACCGCGTTCATGCTGCGGGAGAGCCTTGAGGAGCCGGCGCACCTGATCGAGGTCGGGGAGACGAAGAAGATGTTCACGAACCCTGACGACAAGCGTACGGAGTCCTATATCACGGGGCGCTTCGGGTAGGCCGCACCGGCCGAGAAGAGGAAACGAGGCGCGTGGGGGGATACGCGCCTCGTTCATTTGAGCGGCGTGCCCCGCGTCCGAGGGGGGAGGGGTTGCGGGTCGCTCTGCTCGACCATCAGGAAAGCAACGCCTGTGCCAAACTAGGCCGCATCCGCCGACGTGTCTTCGAGCATGCCCGGTCGCGCCACGAGCAGCAGCGCGTATGCGATGAGCACGACCGACCCCGTGAGGATCGCCCGGCTGGGCGTGATCAGGTCGCCGAGCCAGCCGAAGGCGAGCGCGCCGAACGGCATCACGCCCATGAAGCTCAGCACGAACAGCGACATCACGCGACCCCGGATGGCCGGCGGCACCGCGGTCTGGAGGTTGGTGTTGATGCTGGAGACGCACGCCAGGAACGCCGCACCCATGACGAGGAGCACGCCGAGCGCGATCCACAGCGTGCGTGTGAGCGACAGCGCCAGCGCGCCGACGGCCATGACGAGCAGCCCGTAACGGATGACGGACTCGCGCCGGAAATCGGGCGGCAGGCTCGCGACGGCGAGCGCGCCGACGAGCGCACCGGCGCCATTGGTCCCCATGAGCGCCGAGTAGCCGGTGCTCGACAGCCCGAACACCTCGGCGGCCACCGCGGGGAGCAGCGTGGCGAAGGGCATCCCGAAGATCGTCAGCATCAGCGCGCTGACGAGGTGCATGCGCACCCGGCGGTGCTGACGGGCATACGTCAGCCCCGCCATGATGCGGTGCCACGAGGTCTCGCCGGCGCGGTGCTCGGCGCGCTCCTGACGCGGCCGGATGACCGCCAGGGCCCAGATGACGAACAAGAAGCTCACCGCGTTCACATAGAAGACGGCGGTGAGTCCCAGCGACTCTCGTGCGCCGAAAGCCGCAAGGACGACGGCCGCGAGCATGGGTCCGACGAGCCGGGCGGCGTTGAACTGCGCCGAAGAGAGCGCGATGGCGTTGAGCAGCGACGAGCGGGGGACGAGGTCGGGCACCATCGCCTGCCAGGCGGGGAACATGAACGCCGAGACGATGCCGCCGGCCAGGGTGAGGCCGTAGATCCACGTCATGGTGATCGTGCTGGACTGGTTCAGCGCGCCGAACGCGAATGCCTGGAGCATCAGAAGGGCCTGCGCGCCGATGAGCAGCTTGCGCCGGTCGAGATGGTCCGCGAGCGTGCCGGTGAAGATGGTGAGCACGAACACCGGGATCCCGGCGAGGAACTGCACGGCGCCCAGGCTCGAGGACGAGCGTGTGAGCGCGTACACCAGCCAGCCGAGAGCGACCTGCTGCATCCACGTGCCTGTGTTCGAGAGCACGGCGCCGACGAAGAAGTACGAGTAGTCGCGATAGCGGAACGACTCGAACGTGCGGATCCCGCGCAGCAGCCGCCGCGGCGGGCCCGAGACATCCGCCTCATACGTCGCCGTGTCATGAGGCAAGGGGCACTGCTTCTGCTGTTCTTCAGTCTCGGTCACGTATTCGCTCCCCGACGAGAGACGAACGCTGCCCCGGCCGCGGGGCCGGGGCAGCGTGTGCGACGCTGAGATGCGAGTATACGCCTACTCGCTGATGATGCGCATGGCCTCTTCGCGCTGGACGTCCATCACGTACTCGAGTCCGGAGACCGAGGCGGCTTCCTCGGTGAGGGCGAACACGTCGCTGCGGGCGATGGACGGGATGTCGAACTTGCGGCTCCCGCTCATCAGCTGCTGCAGACCGACCTTGAGCTTGTCGGCGAAGGTGTAGAGCGCGATGGCGCCAAGCGGCATCGAATCCACCTCGTTGCCGAACTCGGCCTTGAGCGTCTCGTAGCTGACGAAGATCTCCTCCTTGCTCGTGCCGAACTCGGAGACCGTCTTGGGCAGGTTCTCCTCCTTCATCCAGAGCTCGATGTTCTTGCCCACGAAGCCGGGGATCATGAGCGCGCGGCCCATGCAGACGGCCTTGGTGTGCGGCGAGCCCATCGCGAGGACCTTGTACACGTGGTCTTCAGTGGAGAAGCCGCCGGCGATCGCGATGTCGGGGATGTAGGCGCCGTCGCGCTCGCGCAGCTTGTTCACGAGCTCGTTGGTCATGCACTGCAGGTAGAAGGTCGGGATGCCCCACTCCTCCATCATGCGCCACGGGCTCATGCCGGTGCCGCCGGGGGCGCCGTCGATCGTCAGCAGGTCGATGTGCGCGTTCGAGGCCCACTTGATGGCCATCGCGAGCTCGCGCATGCCATAGGCGCCGGTCTTGAGTGTGACGCGCTTGGCGCCGAGCCCGCGGAGTCGATCGACCTCGGCGTAGAACGACTCCTCGTCGATGAAGCCAAGCCGGCTGTGACGCTCGAACTGGCGGATGGCGCCGTCCTGGTACGCCGCCTGGATGGCCGGATCGCTCGGGTCGGGCGTGACGAGGTAGCCGCGACGCTGCAGCTCCAGCGCCCGCTCGAGGTCGTTCACCTTGATCTCGCCGCCGATGCACTTGGCGCCCTGGCCCCACTTGAGCTCGACGGTCTCCACGCCGAGCTTGTCGATCACGTACTCGGCCACACCAAGGCGGGTGTCTTCGACGTTCATCTGGACGAGCACGTCGCCATAGCCCTGATGGTAGCGGCGGTAGTTCTCGATACGGCGCTCCATGTCAGGCGCCTTGGTGACCTTGCCGTTCTCGTCGCGCTCGAGCTGCGGGTCGATGCCGCAGACGTTCTCGCCGCACACGAGCGAGATCCCGCTGATGGCGGCGCCCACGGCGAAGTGCTCCCAGTTCTTACGGGCGATCTCCGTGGAGCCGAGCGCGCCCGTGAAGACCGGTACCTTCATCTTGACCTTGTTCTGGTAGCCGAACTCGGTCTCGGTGTTCGCGTTGGGGAAGAGCGTGTTGTCCGGTGTGCCTACCGCGCCGCCGGGCAGGCCCTCGGCTCCGAGGGCGTAGCCCATGATGTTCAGGTGCGAGTAGTCGATGGGGTAGTCCTTGTCTCCGCCCGCGGTGATCTCGCCGAAGGGACCGGGGTAGATCACCTCTCGGCCACGGAACGAAGCCTTGAAGACCTCGCAGTTGCCGCGACACCCGTCGACGCACCGGGTGCAGATGCCGGATGCGGGAGAGACGTCGCGGGATCGGTTGGACGTTTGCGTGGCTTCGTTGGCATTGGGACGCTGCAGTGTCATCTGGCTTACCCCCTGGGGAACGCGCACACGGCCGGACGGATTTCGGCTATTGTAACCTGATAGAAATGCGACTGAAACGGCGCAGAAAAGCAACCATCGCGGATACGGGGTACGCACATGCCTGAGCAGCTGAAACAGGACGTCATCAAGGCGATCAAGGACCAGAAGATCGAGTTCATCCATCTCTGGTTCACCGACGTGCTCGGCTTCCTGAAGAGCTTCACGATCGATGTCGAGGAGCTTGAGCTCGCGATGACCGAGGGGATGGGCTTCGACGGCAGCTCCATCCAGGGGTTCGCGCGCATCCAGGAGTCCGACATGATCGCCATGCCGGACGCCACGACCCTGCAGATCCTGCCGTGGCGGCAGAAGGGCGCGCTGGTGGCCACGATGTTCTGCGACATCCTGCGGCCGGACGGCTCGTACTACGAGGCCGATCCGCGCTACGTGCTGCGGCGCAACCTCGAGCGGGCCGCGGAGATGGGCTTCTCGTTCTTCATCGGCCCTGAGCTCGAGTACTACTACCTGCGTGGCGAGGCGAACCCCGAGGTGCTCGACCGCGCGACCTACTTCGACCAGACGACCCGGGACCTCGCCATCGACCTGCGCAAGGACACCGTGCGCGCGCTCAAGCGCTTCGGCATCCAGGTGGAGTACAGCCACCACGAGGTCGGCCCGAGCCAGCACGAGATCGACCTGCGCTACTGCGAGGCGCTCAAGATGGCCGACAACGTCATGACGTACCGGCTCGTGGTCAAGGAGATCGCGCAGATGAACGACGTCTACGCGACCTTCATGCCCAAGCCGCTGTTCGGCGAGGCGGGAAGCGGCATGCACGTGCACCAGTCGCTATTCAGGGACGGCAAGAACGCGTTCTACGACGCCGATGACGAGTATCACCTCTCGGACATCGCCAAGTCCTACATCGCGGGGCTGCTCACGCACGCACGCGAGATCTGCGCGGTAACCAACCAGTGGGTCAACTCGTACAAGCGGCTGGTCTCAGGCTACGAGGCGCCGGTCTACATCTGCTGGGCGCACCGCAACCGCTCGGCGCTCGTGCGCGTGCCCATGTACAAGCCGGGGAAGGAGAACGCCACGCGCATCGAGCTGCGCTCGCCGGATCCCGCGTGCAACCCGTATCTAGCGTTCGCCGTCATGCTCGCTGCCGGCCTGGACGGCATCGAGAAGGGCCTGACCTTGCCCGCCGACGTGACCGACGACGTGTATGAGATGACCGCCGAGGAGCGCGCCGGGCTCGGCATCGCGCAGCTGCCCGAGGACTTGTCCGAGGCCATCTCGGCCATGGAAGAGAGCGAACTCGTGCGTGACGCGCTCGGGGAGCAGGTCTTCCACTGGTTCGTCCGGAACAAGCGCATGGAGTGGAACGACTACCGGACGCGGGTCACGCCCTACGAGCTCGAGCAGTACCTGCCGTTGCTCTAGGTCCGCTATACTCGACGGACGGGCGATGGAGCTCGCCCGACCCAACCGCCGCAGTGCTGATGGCTCCTGCCCCATGCCGGGGCAGGAGCCTGTCTTGTCCTGAAGGGAGTCCGCGTGGCTGATATCGCGCTTGTCGCCGCAGGCGGAGCGGCCGGTGCCGTGCTGCGCTACGCGATCGGCGGCGTGATCGCGTCCCGGGCGGGAACGGCCTTCCCGTGGCACACGCTCGTGGTCAACGTGCTCGGCGCGTTCCTGCTCGGGCTGTTGATGGCGCTCTCTGCCGAGCGGGCGCTGCTCGGGCCGTCGTGGCGGACGTTGCTCGGCATCGGGGTGCTCGGCGGCTTCACGACGTTCTCCACGCTCGCATACGAGAGCGTCCGCCTCATGGAGCAGGGACTACCCACGGCCGGGCTGCTGAACGTCTTCGGCAGCGCGCTACTCGGCCTCATCGCCGTCGTCGCCGGTCTCGGGCTCGGCCGCGCGCTCTGAACGGTCGCTGCGGGAGCCGTGGGTGTACGCCCAGACGTGGGTGAACTCGGCACCGAAGAGCGCGAGCTGCGAGGAGAAGTTGACCCACACGAGGAGGACGACGACCGACCCGGCGGCGCCGTACGCCGAGCCGGGACTCGCCTGCGTGAAGTAGAGGCCGAGCGCCAATCTGCCAATCGTGAAGAGCAGCGACGTGATGGCCGCGCCGAGCCAGACGTCCTTCCACCCGATGGACGTGCGGGGGAGGTACCGGTAGACGATCGCGAACAGTGCCGTGATCAGCAGCACCGAGACCACGAAGTCGAGCACCCGGAGCGTACCCGACCCGAGCGTGAGCAGCGGGGCGAGGTGCGTCGCCGCTACGGTGATCGCGCTGGAGGCCGCGAGCGCGGCGAGCAGGAGACCACCCACCGCGAGCACCATGAGAAACGCCGCGAGGTTCTGCTTCCCGAGCGCCGATAGGCCCCACCTCACCTGCGTCCAGAAGTCGCCGTCCGGCGGCTCGTCCGACGGGATGTCCCACATGCGATCGAACGCCGTGCGCAGCTGCCGGAAGACACGCATGGCGCCGAAGATCGCGACGGCGATCGCGGCGGCCGACGTGAGCGTGCTCAGCGTCGGGAGGTCCGCCACGGAGAGGAGCTCGCGCGCTACGCCGCGGCCGAGTTCGCCGGCGAGCACCTCGGCCTGTGAGAGCACCTGCTCGGTGACGGTCGCGCGCCCCAGCACGCGCCCCGCGACGCTCACGAGCACGACGAGGAGCGGCGCCACCGAGAGCAGCGTGTAGTAGGTGAGCGCGGCGGCGATCTGCGGCGCGCCGTCGGTGCGCCACTCGTCGTACGTCCGCTTGATGAGGTCGAGGATCGTGTCCTTCATGGGTAGAACCCTACCATGCGCGGCATGCAGGGCCGCGCTTCGCACGTTCGTCAGCAGGCCCGCGACAGGGGGCGCGATGCCGTACGCCGTCCGCCGGATATGGAACCCAGCGCTCTTCCAGGGCGGTGGTCGGAACCGTCGCTACTTCGAGGGCTGGTACTTCAAGATGCACGGACCCGATGGCGCGCGTCCTATGGCTGTCATACCCGGTCTCGCCCTGGCGGCTGACGGCACGGGCCATGCGTTCGTCCAGTTGATCGACGACGCGGGCGCCACGTCGTACTTCGAGTACGCCCTCGAGGACTTCGCGTACTCGCGCCGTCGCTTCGAGGTCACGGTGGGGCCGAACGCGTTCAGCGAGTCGGGGATGTCGCTGGACCTTGCAGGACCGGAGGGGCATGTCATGGCCGAGATCGAGTTCGGCGACTGGTCACCGTGGCCGGTCACCGCTCTGTCGCCGGGAATCATGGGCTGGTACCGCTTCGTCCCCTTCATGGAGACGTACCACGGCGTGCTGTCGATGGACCACTCGGTCCGGGGCGTGGTCTCCCGTGACGGGAGCGAGACCCGTTACGACGGTGGACGCGGCTATACCGAGAAGGACTGGGGTCGGTCGTTCCCCAGCGCGTGGTTGTGGGCGCAGTGCAACGCCTTCGAACGCGAGGGCGTCTCCGTGACCGTCTCGTTGGCGCACATCCCGTGGCTGCGAGGCTCGTTCGTCGGGTACATCGCCGGCGTGCTCCTCGACGGGGAGCTCCACCGGTTCACGACGTATGGCAGAGCCCGGCTGGGGCACCTGAGCGTCGGGGAGACCGGCGCCGAGGTGGTTCTGGCCGCGGACGGTCACGAGCTCGTCGTCAGCCTCGAGGGCGCGGCTCCGGGACAGCTGCGCGGCCCGCTGCTCGGCGCGATGAGCGAGACCGTCCGCGAGACGATCGCCGGTCGCATGCGCGTCCGACTCTCGCGGGTCGCCGGAGGCGGGACGGAGGAGTTGCTCGACGTGCGGAGCGAACGGGCGGCCTTCGAACTCATGGACCCGCACGGCACGCTATCCGCGACGCACACACCCGAGCGATAACCGCTCAGGGCGCATTAACGACCGTTCATCTGTCTGGGGTCAAGCCACTCTCCCTGTCTGCCGAGACAAACGGTATCAGGCGTCAACCGAACGGCGCACAGGGAATGAGGGCGGACACGGTGGCGGAACTCTGCAAATATGCGGTCGCATGCCCGGTCTTCAACAACGCGCTTCGCAGGATGCCGCATACAGCCCTGCGTTATCGCGAGCGGTACTGCCGGGCGCGCTTCTTCGAGTGCGCGCGGTTCGAGCTTGCCGAGACGATCGGCGCGGACCACGTGCCCCAGATGCTGCTGCCCAACCAGTACGCGGAGGCCGCCGACCTCACGCTCGCGCTCGACTAGCGATCGCTACTCGGCCTCAGGCGGGTAGGCGGTCATGAGTTCGAGCGTGTCGAGGTCGACGCGCAGCGCCTCGCCGAGCACGGCCGGACCCACCGGGTGGAGCGTGGCTTCGCTCCCCACAGCGCCGAGCGCGCTCGGCGCGCCACCCGCTGCCGAGAACGGCCGGATCCCTTCATCGACGTCGTAGACATCCGTGCCGAGCGCCGTGTGAGCCGCGGACATGCTGCCGGCGCTGATGGCCCCGGTGCCGCCGTAGACGTCGAGTTCGAGCACGTACGGTCCGAACGCCCCGAGCGCGATACGGGCCCCCGCCGGGAGGCGGTCTGCGGGGGACAGCAGCATCGACCCGCGCAGCATGCCCATGACGATCCCGCCGGCGAGCGCGTCAGGATAACGGTCGCCGTTCGCGATCCCGAGGACGTCGAACGGCCAGTTCGCGCCGAAGGCGACGGTCGCGATGGCCGAGGTCTCGTAGCGATCGGCGCCCGCGATGCGGGCGTAGCTCACCTGCTGGTCGACGCTCGTGCCGGCGAACTCCTGGATCACCCGCTGCTCGACCGCGGCCGTGCCGCCCATGACGTAGAGGACGTCCGCACCCTTCTTGGACATCGCGTTCCATGCCCTGGTCACGGCTGCGGGCACGTTGGACTTCTGGGTGAGCAGGATCGGATAGCCGTACGTCGTCGCGTGGGGCGCCGCGCTGAGCGCGTCGGCGAACGAGTCGCCGCGGCAGACGAACGCGACCGTGTCCTCGCCGATACGGTCCTGGTAGCGGTAGACGATCTGGGCGGCTGTATCGTAGCGGTTCGAACCGGCGATGCGTGTGACCGTCGGTGCCGACGGAAGCTTCAGGGTCTTGAGGCGGTCCGCCACACCTTCTGACACCGCCGCCGTGCCGCCGATGATGATGACCTTTGACGGCTTGAGCCGCTCGATCTCCGCCGCCACCACGGGCGGCAGGGAGTCGCGGGCCGTGAGCAGCAGCGGAGCGCTCTCGGCATGTGCCACGAACGAGGCGCAGAGCGCATCGGCGAAGCCCTCTCCCGAGGCGAGCAGGAGCGTTCCTGTCGGCAGCCCGTCGGGGAAGGTCGAGCGCACGGCCTGCACCGCGGTGGCGTAGCGGTCAGCGCCCGCCACGCGCACTGTGCGTTCGGCCTTCAGGCGGACGAGCGGGACGAGGCTGGCGTCGGCGGTGTACGTGGCGCCGAGGGTGGGGGAGACGCCGTAGCTGCGCTGTACCGGCAGACCCCGCTGCGGGAAGGTCATGTCGCGGTAGATCCCGGAGCGGTCGACGAACGCGAGGATCCACGGGCCCGCCGAGGGCACGGTCACCTCGTACGTGCCGTCCGGCGCGGAGGTCACCGTGTAGGCGGGCGTGCTCGTCGTCTCGGCCCAGGCGGCCTCCCACGGCCAGACCTCGACATCGATCCCGCCGAGCGGCACACCGGTCTCGTATTCGGTGACGGTCCCGGCGAAGACGGCCGCGTGCGGCGCCACCGCGGCCGCGGTCCCGGGCACGGACGCCACCAGGACGGAAGCGATGAGCGCGCGAGCGATCAGGCGGCGCGAGCGCATGCGAACGGCCATCGGGTCCCCCTCTGCGACGGTACGACGTGTCCTGTGCCAGTGTAGCCGAGGGGTGTGGCGCGGGGAATCGCGCCGCGGCGCCGGTCGCGCTACTCGAACGTCCCGAGCGTGCTGCCCCACCCGTGGCCGGTGATGGCCGAGTTGAGCTGGTCGCAGAGGCGCTGCCGGGTGTACGTGCCGGGCGGAAGCAGGTCGAGCAGGCCGAGCACCTCGGCGGGCAGGTCGGCGACGTGCGCGCGCGTGATGATCTCCAGGCGCGGCGCGCGGTGCGCGGACGCGAACACCGCGTCGATCACGCGGGCGAGGGACTCGTGGGTGTCATCGGGGAAGCGCATGCGGTAGATGGTAGCGCAGCGGGCGCGGTGTGTGCGCGGCAGGATTACCGCTTGTGATTGACACGGGGGACTGGGTATCATCAAGTCGTAAAGGTTCCACCCCGGCGACAAGAGCTCATGGAGCTCTTCCTCTGCGAGGATAGCTGGGGTGGTCGCATGTTCTGGGTCCAAAGCGAATCAGTAGTACACTTGATCGCCGTCCCGGAAGAGATTCCCTTCTGAGCGTACGCACCCACTGACCAGGTCGTAGGACCGCATGTCGCCGTTGTTCCACTTGCGATAGATCGCCCATGATATGTAGTCCGCGACCTGCAGGTTCAGGTCCGCCTTGGCCTGGTGGTGAAAGAGATCGAACCTCACGCCGTAGGGCAGATGCGCCTTCAGGTGAGGTTTCAGGCCCTTGGCGGCCGCTCCACGAAGCTTCTTGATCGGCAGCTGGTCCGTGATAGCCACCACGTGCGAGCAGTCCACCGCGCGGGGACAGGCGTACTTCACAAGCCACTCGAACGCACGCTGATAGAAGACTTCGGGCGCGCGAAGGGACGGATTCGTCTTGTTCTTGGCGAGAATCACCGAGTACGCGTTGATGTCCGCCAGATGCGCCCTCACTGCCTCAAACACTCGATCCCGGACCCATTGGCGGTCTTCCGTGGCGTGGAAGTATTCAAGATCCAGGCCTGATTCCAGGATGTCGTACTTCGCTGCGAGCAGCGGCGCATGCAGGGAGAACGGACGATGCAGCACGACACACGTCATGCAGAACACGGCTGTGCCCTGTGGGCTGAAGTCGAAGTTCCCAGCCTCGTCGAAGTACATGTACACGCAGCTGTTGGGCATCACCGGCATCCCTTATCGAACAGACGTGCGGAGCACAGTGTACATCACGGGCATGTCACATCGCCCCTGATGTCACCCGCTCCTGGTATTCTTGGAGTGCCGAAGCCACAGGTCTCAAGGGGGTAGGCGTGCGCGATCCCGTCGAAGCGTATTTCGCCGCGTTGCGCGACATACACGCATCGGGTGCCGGCGTTGCTGAGACCAGCTACTACCCCGCTCTCGCCGAACTCCTCACGGCGCTCGGTTCGAAGCTCAAGCCGAAGGTCACGGCGATCATCAACCTGCGCAACACGGGCGCAGGCATCCCGGACGGTGGCCTCTTCACAGCGCCGCAGCTGAAGGGCTGGGAGCCCGGCACCGACCCGCTCGCCGGCCAGCTTCCCGCCCGCGGAGCCATCGAGGTCAAGAGCCCCGCCGAGGACGCGTTCGCGACTGCCGAGGGTGAGCAGGTTGCGCGCTACGTGGAGCGCTACGGCCTTGTGCTCGTCACCAACCTGCGCGACTTCCTTCTCGTGGGTCGGGGGGCAGACGGGGCGGGAACGCGCATCCTGGAGACGCTGAAGTTGGCCAAGACCGAGGCTGGCTTCTGGGCGCGCGTTCAGCAGCCGCGCAAGTACGCCGAAGACGCGGGAGAGGGTCTCACCGAGTTCCTCCGTCGGGTGCTACTGCACAACGCGCCGCTCTCCGACCCCAAAGACGTCGCCTGGTTCCTGGCCAGCTACGCACGCACCGCACGGTTGCGGCTGGAGCAGAGGCACGAACTCCCGGCGCTTGACGCGCTGCGTGCCCAGCTTGAAGACGCGCTCGGGCTGAAGTTCGAGGGCGAGAAGGGCGATCACTTCTTCCGCTCCACGCTCGTGCAGACGCTCTTCTACGGCATGTTCGCCAGCTGGGTCTTGTGGGCACGCGGTCGTGACCGCGCCGAAGTCATCCCATGGGAGCGTCGCTTCCAATGGGAGACGGCCACTGCCACCCTCCACGTGCCGATGGTCTACGAGCTCTTCCGCCAGTTCGCTGATGTGCACCAGCTCGGACAGCTCGGGATCTCCGAGGTGCTTGAGTGGGCCGAGGAGGTC
>NPID01000951.1_pt1 | contig 81155 bp, 90 predicted proteins | sample 8637491 | NCBI WGS metagenome assembly NPID01 (sample SAMN07420843, study PRJNA396082) | bioreactor metagenome | isolation source: sample BA6 brine-fed electro-methanogenic bioreactor BA | place: Japan: Kochi | collected 2016-06-14 | reverse complement strand
GCTCGGCGTGGGTGTACATCTCGACTACGACAGCTCCGATGTAGTAGTTCTGGACGCAGAGCTTCTCGATCCACTTCTGATCGTAGGTCCCGGTCTGGTAGCTCACCGGCATGTACTCGAACTCAGCTTCCTTGCTGAAGTTAATTTCGTCGTAACAATTCCCCTGCCCATACGGAGCGTTTTCATGGATACATTCGGATCCATAAGGATCCCGCGTCGCCTCGATCTCCGTCCTCTCGGTGATGACGTTTCCGCTCCCCGACTCCTTCTCGACCAGCTTGTTTCCGGCGAGGCCGTACTGAGTCTGGATGATCGTCTCGACGTTCTTGTAGCCGACGCCTTTGACGTTCGCCTTCTCGTACATGTAGTTAGCAGCCCCTGCCATGCCGACGACGGCGATGCAGAGAACCAAAAATATTGCTATTCTCCTTCTCGTTTGGATTCCTCCCAATTTTTGTTCTGAACTTTGATATAAATAGTTATCCAGTGCTGGGAACTGTTCAGATTCACCAATGCCACCCCGGATGAAAGCTCCAATTCGATGTGATACCGAGAGAATCAACTGAGGACTATTTCCAACGTTTTGCCGCATCGGAGAAAATAGGTGGGAGCCCCTCCGAAGACCCGGCCGATTTCGGAGGGGTTCGATCGATCTCAGATTCAAATGCAGGGGAGCCAGTCGACCTGGACGTCGCCGCAGGTGTCGTTGCCCCAGAGCTGGATGAACTTCTCGATGGAGAAGACGCCCGTCAGATCCTCGACGGACCTGCCCCACTCGGCGTGCCTGCCCTTGGTTTCTGTACTAGTAGTGGGGTTCTTGGAGAGCCAGCCGATGTGAGCGACGCCGATGACGTTGGAGTTGAAGTTCGCCTCCAGGGCTCCGGTGCAGCATCCGCATCCCTTCTCAACTTTCACCGGGGCGCTGTTATCGAGTTCTTCTTCGCAGCATTGTCTCCTCGTCTTCACCTCGGTGTTCTTCTGGAGGTGCTCGGCGTGGGTGTACATCTCTACTACGACGGCCCCAATGTAGTAGTTCTGGACGCAGAGCTTCTCGATCCACTTCTGATCGTAGGTCCCGGTCTGGTAGCTCACCGGCATGTACTCGAACTCGGCCTCCTTGGTGAAGTTGATGTAGTCGGCACAGGCGTTAGGATCCTTATACGGATAATCCCGATCATCCGAATTTTCGCGGTTATCGCATCCCGCTCCCAGCGGATCCCTCAGGGCCTCGATCTCCGTCCTCTCGGTGATGACGTTTCCGCTCCCCGACTCCTTCTCGACCAGCTTGTTTCCGGCAAGGCCGTACTGAGTCTGGACGATCGTCTCGACGTTCTTGTAGCCGACGCCCTTGACGTTCGCCTTCTCGTACATGTAGTTGGCAGCCCCCGCCATGCCGACCAAGGTCATGGAGAGGACCAAAAGCACCGCTAAATTTTTCCTCGTGAAATTCCCTCCATTCGTTCATCGAAAGGTCGGAGATAATAAGTTTACGCTATTCGATTTTTTCATTTTGAACCATCCTCCAAACAGATCAGGATAAGTGGCCCGTCGGGAGAGGTTTCGCTAAGTCTCATATCCATGACCTGAATTATAAAAATTAAAAAAATAGAAACGACAGATCGGTGGGCGACGAATCCCGGATGGCTTTCGGAATCTTCCGTTGGAAAATCGACAGCTGAAAAGGTAGCGACTTCTGGGGGAGAGATGTGAGGTCGGGATCGTCCGCGAGGGCTAAAGCGGCCTCCTCATGATGATCGCACCCTCGCCGTCGGGGTAGTAGTTCTTGCAGGCCGTCACGATCTCAAATCCCAGGTCGTGGTAGAGACTTTGAGCCCTTTTGTTTCCGGCCCTCACCTCCAGGATCACCTCCATCACCCCGAGCCTCCGAAATATCTCCAGAAGCTCCGTCAAAAGCCTCCCGCCCACGCCCTGGCCCTGCCGTTCAGACCTCACCGCCAGCCAGAAGATCCTCCCCTCGAGGGGCGACTGCCGAAACCCCAGGACCATCCCGACGACCCTTCCGCCCTTCTCCGCCACCAGGAAGGTGGTGGGGTAGTTCTCGAAGAAGAAGGTGAGAAGGTAGGGGTCGTGATCGCCCCCCGCCTCGGCGTCCAGGGAGACGGCCTCGGAAAAATCGCAAGGCTCAAACCTTCTGATCTTCAAGACATCTTCGGGCCGGCCAGCGGCGTTCAACGAGTTCATCTTCTGCGGACGGACCATCGGCCTCAAGATAAAAATAGCTTATCTACGGAAGAAGCGGTCGCGGCATTTCGCCTGAGATATCTCAAGCTTTTTATCCGATCCAGTTCTGGTGGAGGAATGATGGCGGACACCGCGCCGTATCGACTGATACGATCGCGGGTCTAAAATCGGGTCGATTCGGGATCTTCGGAGGCGATGAATTATGAACCTGAGAATTGGTGGGCTCCTGGTGCTGCTGGCTCTCGCCCTCTTTATGATCCCCGTCCCCATATCCGTGGGGATGGAAACACGCGGTTTCAACGGCACCACCTACCGCCTCACAAGCTCGGAGGCCGAGGTGACGGTTCCCGTCAACGGCACAAGCTTCAACCTGACCCTCTCCTTCAAATCCGAGGTGAGGCTCTTCGACTCGAACGGCGAGGTCCCCGTCGAGACGGAGGTCACTTTCTGGCGGGGCTCTTACAACTACCGGATCATCTCGGAGGAGCATGTGGAGGGGCACCTCAACTACACCCGCCCCATCACCGACCAGAGGTTCGTCGCCCTCGCCGACGAGAACGTTCCGGTCCGGGTCATCCTTCCGCCGGGATACGCCACTGGCGATCCCCTCCTGGGAAAGGCGAGGCCGAAGCCCGACGAGGTCGAGACGCTGGAAAACAGGACCGCCCTCATCTGGGCAGGTCCAGATAAGAGGACGATGATCGACGTCAGCTTCTATCGTGACGATGCGCCGAGAAGCTTCAGGCTATTTCTCCTCCTCCTCGCCTTCCTGGCCGGGGTTCTCGCCCTGGAGCACCTGACGAGCATAAAAAGGCTCAGGTCCGCAAGGGAAGAGTCCGACATCGACCGGGACGAGGAAGGCCTCCCCTGACGAAAGAGATCGACACTGCCGAAAGAGATCAATTCTGAATCAAAGAGGCTGATTCACCGAGAAGCCGGGTCAGATCTAAGTATCAGACCCTTTCATTCAAGGCCACCATGAAGCCGAAAGAGATCGCGGAGGGGGTCTACGTCGTGGGCGGGCCGGGGATCTCGGATCCGAGAGACTGCTGTGTCTACCTCGTCGATGCCGGCCCGGAATATGTTTTGATCGACGCGGGGGCTGGCCCCGGCGCTGATGCGATACTGAAAAACGTCGAGGCCCTCGGCTTTGATCCGGCAAAAATCGGCACCATCATCGCCACCCACTGCCACATCGACCACATCGGGGGTATATCCCGGATAAAAGAGAAGACCGGCTGCACCCTCGTCGCCCACCAGCTCGATCGGGACGGTATCGAGCTCGGCGATCCTAGGCTCACCGCCGCCGACCTCTACGGGATCGAGTACTGGCCGACGAAGATCGACGTCGTCCTGGAGGGGGATGAAGAGACTTGCGTTCTTGGCGACCTGGAGTTTCATTTCGTCGCCACCCCCGGCCACACCCCGGGGTCCATCGCCGTCTACATCGACCTGGAAGAGGGGAGGGTCCTCTTCGGCCAGGACGTCCACGGCCCCTTCAGCGACGAATGGGGGTCCGAGATCGACGAGTGGAGAAGGTCGATGGAGAAGCTCCTGGGCCTTGAGGCCGAGATCCTCTGCGAGGGTCACGCCGGGATCTTTCGGGGAAATGAGGTCCGAGACTACATCGAGTCTCAGCTGAGAAGGTACCGACGACTCTAGGCGTGAGTCACAGATCCGCCCGAAAGGTCGCAACTTCACCCAACTCGACGGATATATCGACGTCGAGAAACCGGGTGGCAGTCCAGATGTTCGTCGAGGCGTGCTTCGAGACCTCCGGGGCGGTGTACGACCCTCCCGCCAGGGCCAGGTAGGGGACGAGCTGGTCGGCCAGGCGTCGGTCGACCGCAGCCTTACTCTTCAGCTCCGCTGCCATCTCCACGGCGGCAGAAGCCCCCACCTTCTCCGCAGGAAGGCCCCGCTCCCCAAGAGCGCTCGCCCCTTTGCGGCCCGACCAGAGGGTGATGCCGCTCCCGGTGGAGGGGAGAGCGTTCTTTTCGCATTTGATCTCCGCCTCGAAGCCCGCCCGCTCCAGGACCTCCACTGCGGCCTCTGACTGCCTCCTCGCCACGTGCTCGGGGAGGTTTGAAGAATGGGACGTCCCCTCGACGACCCCGGGCTCGAGGGCCACTAGATCGGCCCTCGCGAGCCTTCCGGGCTCCACCTCCAGGGTGGCGACGCCTCCTCCTATCGGGTAATAGCCGCGCTGGGTGCAGGTGAGATTTGAGCGGACCCCGAACTCGGCGAAGGTGGGAAGGGCGACTCGCGCCAGGTAGTCTATCGTCGGGGACCACTTGACGTCGGTTCCGCCCCGGACGGTCAGAGCTGTCGGCGAGTCGGCGAAGACGAGGGCCGGTAGGAGACACTCCAGAAGAAGGGCGATGCTTCCGGCGGTACCGATATCTATCTTTCGCCGTCCCCCCCGGACCTCTCCCGGCTGAAAGATTATCTCCGAAGACCTCGGCTTTGCGCCCTCGATTTTGGCGTTCGCGACCTCTGCGAGGGCCAAAATCGCCGTCGCGTGCTGGGGCGATAAGCCCGGATTTTTTCTCCCCTCCCTGATCCTCGTTATCCGGACGGATTCGCCTGTAACCGCCGACAGGGCGACGGCGGTCCGCACGATCTGGCCTCCCCCTTCGCCGAAGGACCCGTCTATCTCTATCATTCGACCGCGGCGTTGAAGGAGGCCTCGAACTCCTCGCAGCTTTCGGCCACCTTTTTGGCGACCTCGTTCAAGAGGACGACGGGGTCGACGTCTCTCGTCTTGAGCCGGAAGATGGGATTTGTCATCATCGGAAACTTGGCGTCGTAGGTGGCGAGGAGGACTCGATCGTCCTCCAAAATCTCCGTCCTGAGGAGGTTCAGGAGGGTGTGGCTCTCCCCCTCGAACTCCAGGTGGAGCTCATCAGAGGTCTTCTTGAGAACCTTAACGTTCATCTGATCATCCCCGTTCCGTAATCGGTGGAAAGCTTTCGAGACTCGATCTGCTGGCACTCGGGACAGACGAGCTTTTTTTCCTCAAGCTTGAGGGGCGTCCCGCACCTCGAGCAGTAGGCCTTGACGACCCCCAGCTCCTCGTCGACGATGGAGAGGCCGATGGTGGGGGTATCGTCGATGATTTTGGCCTTGACGATGTCCCGGAGGCCGAGGACCTGGCGTATCTCCTTGACGTAGGAGCTCTTCACCCGCGAGATGTGGATCAGGGCCTCGGTGTTGTGAATCGGCCTCGCCTCGCACCCCCTCTTGAAGGCGAGCCGGAGGATCGCCAGGCTCTCTTTGAGGTCGGTGATCTGGCCTACCACCACGTCCCCGTTCTTCAGCTTCACGGGGGCGTTGGTCCGAGGGAGGACTTTGGCGGACCGCTCCTTGGAGTCGACCTCCGTCACCCCCGTCGTCGTGGAACGAAGGTACTCTCCTTTGACGTAGGTGCCTTCGCCGGGCAAAAACTCCTCTGCGGTGCCGACGACGTCACCGGGAATTACAAAATTGCATTGCATCTTATAGTTCACCTGCAAAATATCCGGTATAGCTCGACCTCTATCGTCTCGACGTCTTTGCTGTGAAATTTGAAGGACCTCTTCAGGGGAAAGGCGATCCTTTGGACCTCTTCGACCTTACAGGGTTCTACGAACCGTCTAATGAACCCTTCGCTTCCAGCGTTGTGGATCGAGTAGACGACCTCGCCGATCTGTGTCGCCTTTCGAAGGAAGGCCCGATCGCCCCCGCTACCTTTCTGGGCCCCGAAGGGCGGGTTCATCACCACCGTGGAGACGTTCTTGAGGGCGATGGAAGCGGCGTCTCCTCTCACAAACTCCACCTCGACGCCGAGACGGCGGGCGTTCTCTTTTGCCGTCTTGAGGGCGGAAGAATCCAGCTCGACGCCCACGGACCTCGCCCCCAGTAGAGCGGCCCCTATCGCCAGGACTCCGGTCCCACATCCGAGGTCACAGACGGTCCCCTCCAGGTCTCCGCGCATCAGGGCCGAATAGAGTAGCTCTGAGGCGACTCCTGCGGGGGTGGAGTACTGTTCAAGCCTGGGGTCTGGGGCGGAAAACCCCTCCAGCCGTTCCAGGATCATTTCGAGCTTTCGTTTCTTCATCGTTGGGGGGACGGTTTGATCGGCAAAATGGGCGGTCTACGGGGTCAGGCACGCCCTTCTGTCCCTGACCTATAAGAAGTAGTGGGTCAGGTCGACGATCAGGTAAAGGACGACCAGGGCCAAAAGGAGCCTGAAACCTCTCAGGGCGACGAACTGGAGGACGGCCTTGTGAGACTGTCTCTGCAACCGGGGCGTCTGGAAATCAGAACTCCCTGGAGCAAGGCGTCCCAGGTCCTCTGCGAGGCCCGAGACGAACCTGGAGGTCGATCTCAAAAGGGGCCTGCGATGCTCCCCGGCGAAGGCGAAATCTCCGCAGCCCTCCGTAATCGGAAGATCGTCGCCGGAAGAGGCCGATTCGAGGGAGTCGGGCAGCTCGATGGGAGTGGTCGGTTTTTCGTCAACATCGCGGAAGGCCTCAGGCCCCGGCTTTCTGGCCCATTCTTCTGGATAAGCCAGGAATTCTGAGGCCTCGAAGGCTCTTTCGACTGGAGGTCTGTCCTTGGAGAGGACCTCTTCGACGGGGCGGATCACCGGAGATCTCGACTCGGACCTCTTCTCACAAAGCTCCTCATACTCCTGGATCAGCTCATGAACGTAAAGGGCGTCGTCATCCATCGAGTCGGAGGGCGAGAGATCCTCGTCCCTCCTCGGCCTGGAACTGCCTGGCTCCTCCTCCACCATATTCATCGACTCGTTCCAGGTCCTGACGACCTCAAGCCTGGACGCCTCCGTCAGGGCCGTCCTGGTCAGAACCCGACCCATGAGGAGGAGGGTCCCCTGATAGGTCTCCAGGAGAAGGTGGCGTTCTGTTCCGGACGTTGAGATCTCTTCGAGCCTCTTGGTCATCATGCGGGCCTCTCGGATCTGGAAGGGGTTTATCATCCCCAGATCCGGCGCCGCCAGCTCGAAGCTGCTCTCGGCCCGTTTGAGGTACGCCATCGTCTCCGTCAGGTCCGTCGGAGATTCTTCCTTCAGCTCGGCCGTCATGAACCTCCCCAGGGTCTTGAAGGCCGGGAGGAGGTGTCCGCAGGCCTCCTGGCAGCCCCGGCTGGCAGAGCCGAGCTGGAGGATCGCCTGAGAGAAGTGTTCGGTGGCGTCGGCGACGACGTCGAAGACCTTCCAGGGCTCATCTCTGATCAGGGAGAGGCGCCACGCCTCCTTCAACCCCATCATGCCCCTGCGCAGCGCCTCGACAGAGGGGCTCTCCGAGTCGTCCTCGACCTTCGAGAGGGCTTTGTTGAGGACACCGACCCCCTCTTCGGCGAGCTTGATCGCCCTCTCAGGCTCGCCCTCCATCTCCAGGATGACGAAGGCGGAAGCGAACCGTGCGATACCGGCCTCTATCTCCAGGTCTGGATGGCCCACCCCCGGGGTTCGAGCGATCTCGAGGAGGCAGTCGGAGGCCGCTGCGTAGCTGGTGGAAGCCTCGGTTAAGATCTCTTCGGCGTTCTGACCTCCAGCCTCCCCGGTGATCTGACCGAGAGCCTGCTGGTGGAGGTCTCGACCCCGCATCCGCCGGACGAAAGATAGCAAGCTGGCGGCGTTGGCGCGAACGGGCTGCATGTTCTTTTTGATCAGGTCCAGGCTCGCCTCGAGATGGTAGGCGGCGAGATCGTAGTCGCCCCGGTCCAGGCGGAGGCGGCCCAAATTCGAGAGGACCACCCCTGCGTTGTGGTTCTGGCCGATGGCCTCGAAGATCTCCATGCTTCTGTGGTAGTAGCCGATGGCGGCATCCGCATCGCCTCCATCGGCGTTGACCTTTCCCATCCGGTTGAGGAGCCAGGCCACCTGCCTCTGGTCGCCGAGCCCCTCGAACTCCGCCAGGCTCTTCTCGTAGTGCTGGAGGGCGAGGTCGAAGTCGCCGGTCTCGGCGCGGATCCGTCCGAGGCTGCCGGTCATCTGGGCGACGCCGAACTCGTCGCCGAGCTCTTTGAAGATATCGAGGCTCTTCCGGCAGCTTTCGAGGGCCTTATCATAATCCTGGCCGCTCCGATAGGCCGACGCCATGTTGCCGAGGACGTGGGCGAGGCTCCCCACGTCCCCGAGGAGAGAGAAGCCCTCGGCGGCCTTTTCGTAGTAGCGGAGGGCCCGTCCGAGGTAGCCCTGCCTGGCGTGGACCTGGCCGAGGTTGTTGAGAAGGACGCATTTCAGGTGCTGGTCGGAGGCGAGGTTGAGGGCCTTGTTGTAGCATCGGGCTGCGGTCCCCAGATGGCCCGCCAGCCTGCAGATGTCCCCGAGCCTTTTGGTGTCGTAGATGTCGGAGAGACAGTTCAAGAGTTTGTGGCAGATCTTCTCGTCGATCTGTCCCTCTTCGAAGCTCTCCAGAAGGGCGGCCACCAGGTTTGCACAGTCGCCGCTAATCGATTTTGGATCGATGGTGCGGGAAAATCCGCCCCTCATGTAGGACTCGAATATCTCCTGGAGGACGACGAGCTGATCCATCGGGTATCCATCGACTTTTATCTTTAAGTAGTTTCTGCGGGAATAATATATCGAGGGTATATCGGGGAAATCCAGTTGGAGCGGATTAGGCATATAAGCCCTCGAAGAAATAAAATGTTACTGTCAGGACGGTTTCCTCACTGTCGGGACGGATTCCTTAAAGTATGCGGGGAGACCCCGGCCAAATTTCAAGGATTTGTCAGGGGAGGGGAGAGTGAAAGATGATACAAGAGAAGGTGGCTTACAAGAATGGAGAGGCGGACGGGTACGTCATACCCCTGGGGCCCGCAAACCTCGTCCTGGTGGTGGGAAAGAGGGGGATGGTCGGCTGCGGGGCCTTCGACGTCGCGGCGCTGGACAAGTTCCGCTATCCGGCCGCGAGGGTGAAGCCGACGCGGGGAAGCTCCATCGCCAACGTCGAGGACCTCCTTTCCGGCGAGATAAAGGACGCGAACGCCGCGGCCGCGAAGCTCGGAGTAGTGGTTGGGATGAGTGGCAAGGACGCCCTCGACCTCCTCTGAATCACGAAACGAGGTCCCTCATGATCACCTTAGAAGAGATCAGGAAGGCGGCCCTGCTTATTGAGGGGAGCGTCATACGAACCCCCCTCGTCCGCTCGCCCACCTTCTCCCGGATGGCAGAAGCCGAGGTCTATCTGAAGCTAGAGTGCCTCCAGATGGGCGGCTCCTTCAAGGTGAGGGGAGCCACCTACAAGGTCCTGAAGAGGCGGGAGGAGATCGGCTCCGCCGGCGTCATCGCCGCCTCCGCAGGAAACCATGCGCAAGGGGTGGCCCTCGCCGCAAAGGCCGCAGGCCTTCCCGCGACGATCGTGATGCCGGTCTGGGCTTCTATAGGAAAGCAGGAGGCGACCCGGGGGTACGGGGCCGAGGTGATCCTGGCAGGCGAGAGCCTCGCCGAGAGCATCTCGGTAGCCCAAGATATGGCAGAGGACGGAAGGTGCTTCATCCACCCCTACGACGACGAAGATATCATCGCCGGCCAGGGGACGATCGGCCTTGAGATCCTGGAGGACCTCCCCGACCCTGACCTTGTGATCGTCCCCATCGGCGGTGGTGGGCTCATCGGCGGGATCGCATCGGCGATAAAGGCGGCGCGGCCCGAGACGAGGATCGTCGGGGTCCAGGCCGCGGCCTGCCCTTCCGCCCTCGAGTCCCTCCGGGCAAAAGAGAGGGTGGCCGTCGAGGCGAAAAAGTCGATCGCCGACGGAATTTCAGTAAAACAGATCGGCGAGACGAACTTTCCCATCGTCAGGGATAAAGTCGACGAGGTCCTCCTGGCTGAGGAGGAGGAGATATCATCGGCGGTCCTAGCCCTCCTGGAGAGGAAGAAGGTCCTGGCGGAGGGGGCGGGAGCCGCGCCTTTGGCAGCCCTTTTGAGCTCGAAGGTCGTGGTCCCAAAGGGGAACAAGGTCGTTTTGGTGATCAGCGGGGGAAACCTCGACTCTCCCCTCCTGGAGAGGGTGATAAGGCAGGGGCTCTTGAAGAACGGCAGGATCATGCGCTTTTCTGCCTGCATCGAGGACGTCCCCGGCTCCCTCGCCCGACTTCTTCGCCTGGTGGCGGAGAGGGGCGGAAACGTCCTCGCCATCCACCATGCCCGGGGCGGAAGAGACCTCTCCCTTTTCAGATCGAGGGTGGACCTGGAGGTGGAGACCCGGTCCTTCGACCAGATCGAAGAGATCAAGGAGGCTCTTTTGGCCGCCGGGTACGAGATCAGGGTCAGGTGATGATCTCAACCGATTTCATTTACGCTTAAGGATCGCCTCAGTCTGAGGCGATGGCCTCTACGGGATCGAGCTTTGACGCCCTGATCGCCGGGTATAGCCCCGCCAGGAAGTTGAGGGCCAGGGCGAAGAGGAGGGAGTAGGCTACAAGCTCGGGTCGCAGGGAGAAGGTGAGGGCGACCCCGCCGAAGCCCGAGGGGCCGTAGGTCGAGATCAGCCTTCCCGCCAGAAGGCCGACTATGGAGCCGAGGACGCCTCCTGGAACTGCGAGGAGGAGGTTCTCCAGGATGAATATCTTGAGGATCGATCCTCGATCGGCACCCATCGCCATCAGTATCCCGATCTCTCGGGTCCTCCGGCTGATGATCATGATGGTGGTGTTGGCTATGACGAAGCCGGAGATGGCGAGGATCATGGAGTAGAAGATCAGGTTGATCCGAGACTGGGTGCCGACGAACCTCGCGATCTCCCGGCTGAACTCCTGCCATGAGCTGGTCTCGCGGTGGAGGCTTCTTTTGAGATCGACGGCTGCAGCGGGAGCATCCTCGAAGTCGGAGAGCCGCACCCCGATCTCTGATACTACGTCTCCGTCTCCCACCAGGTCCTGAGCTGTCTTCAGTGGGATGTAGACGAGGCTGTAATCCTTGACCGTCCCCTTCTCCACCAGACCTGCCACCTTGAGCCTCACCCTCCTATCCTTCAATACCAGGTCGAAGCTCTCTCCCGGACGGATCTTTAGGTTCTCGGCGAGCTTCGTCCCGATGAAGGCCGAACTCCGCCGATACTTCAGCTCCGAGAAATCCCCGGCGCGAATCGAGGCCTGGACGTTCATGAGGAGGTCTTCGGGGCCTGGTTCGACGCCGACGAACTCGACCCCCTCGACGTTACCCCTGTGTCTTGCTGCCCCCTGGCCGACGAGCCGTGGGGAGGCGGCGACGACCCCTGGGTACTCCCAGGCCCGGTCCGATATGGTCCTGTAAAGGTGGAGGTACTCCTCGTCCTCTTTCGGCTCGATGTAGAGGTGAGGGTTCTTCTCGATGGTGTTCGCCACGATCTCGGTTCTCACGCCCGAGGTGAGGCCGAGGGACATTATGATCACCCCCACCGCCACCCCCACCGAGAGGAGGGTGAAGGCGGTCCCCCTCCGATTGGAGAGGATGTGCCTCGTCGCCACCGCGGTCTCAAACCCAAGGGAGATGCACCGGCAAACAAATCGCTCCTCGAGGAAGGTCGGCCTCCAGATCCGGCGCCTCCGCCACCCGACATCCGCGCCCTTGAGTGCCTCGACGGGGTCGAGGCCGGAGGCCCGATAGGCGGGGTAAGCTCCGGCCAGGAGGCTGAGGCCGAGGGCCATGAGGACGTAGGTGGGAAAGTTCCAGGGGTCGATCACCAGGGGGATGGAGCTCAGGTCCCTCCCTCCGGCGGTTATCTCGAACTTGAAGCTTCCCAGGGCGAGGATGCCAAGAAGGCCCAGGATGCATCCGAAGAGGCCGCCGATCAGACCCAAAATCCCGCTCTCGTAGATGAAGATCTTGAGGAGGCTTGGCCGGTCGGCGCCCAGGGCGAGGAGCATCCCGATCTCCCGGGTCTTCTCCAGGACCAGCATGTTCATGATGGCCGCGATCCCGAAGGCGGCGATGATCATCACAAAGAAGATGGAGAGGGCCCTCCAGAAGCCGCCGACTTCAATAGACCTCATGATCTCGGGGTTTGTCTCCTGCCAGCTCATGGCATCGTACCCGAGACCGTCGACGACAGAAGCGACCCTCTCGGCATCGTCGATCTCGAAGAGCCGGAGCTCGACGGAGCTTATGACGTCCCCCTCGTCGAGGAAGTCTCGTGCCGTCCTGAGGGAGACGTAGGCGAAGCTCTCGTCGAGAGGGGTTCCGGTATCGAAGGTGCCCACCAGCTCCAGGTCCGTGGTCCGAGCCCGAGGAAAGCTCACCTCCATCCGGTCGCCGACCTTTAAATCAAGGTCTTCGGCCAGCTTGAATCCCATGACGACGTTTTTTCCGTCCAGGATGTCGAAGAACTCGCCCTCGACCATCGAGTCGCTGATCTTGTAGATGGCGTTCTCGTCGGCGGGATCGACCCCCCGGAGGAGGGCGTTTCTGTTCTTCTCCTTGAAGGAGATCGTCGCCGAGGTAAAGAGGGCGGCAGAGCTGGACCTGACTCCTTCGATGGCGGCGACCTTCTCCAGGAGCCCCCGATAGAGGTGGATGTACTTCTCATCCTCATCCGGCGATATCCGGACGTGGGGTAGCTTCTCCTCGACGATGTCGGTCAGAAGCTCCTGAGAGCCGTTCCCAAGAGAGGTGAAGACGAGGGATATGGAGACTGCCAGGGCGACGGCGGTAATCGAGAGGATGGTCTGGCGCCTGCGGGTTGATACGTGCTTCAGCGCCACGAAGAGCTCGAAGCTGGGGGCGTTGGGGGACAAAACAGACTATATTTTGGGCCTGGAGCTTTATAGCCGTTCTCTTCGAAGCCAGATATAGGCCAGATATTTCGGCAAATCAACATTTTTGTGGAGGTATCGGGACCAAAACTTATAAAAACGCCGAAAAAGGCACAATTATCAGATCAAAATGGAAGTTGAATCTCATAGATCCTCCCCAAATGCGAGGAAGGTCAGAATAAGAGGGCGAAGGAGACGAGTGGGAAGGGTGGGACAAGAGGGACGAGGGATACGAAGAGGAGGGCGATAGAGGATGTATCAGGTTATGGTGGTGGGTTTAAAGGGGGTGGACTCGGGAAAGACCACCTTCTCCCGGGCCCTCCTATCGCACCTCCGAGACGGGGGGCTCAAGGTCTGCGGCTTCAAGCCGATGGCGGGAAACAACATCTGGTACGACTACGACGTCGTCAGCAGGGCTCTATCTGAGGGGAGGCTCTACGGGAAAGATGCGGGCCTATTGAAGAAGGAGTCCAGCGGAGACGTCCCCGAGGAGCTGATAAACCCGGTTCATCGGCTCTGGTCTGAGCCCTCCAAGATCGACGCCGCCACCGGGGTCCCGGCCTTCATCCTCGACAGGATCACATTCTGGCCCGCAGGCGAAGATGGAGACGAAGGCGAATTCGAATACGGTCGTGGAGACGAAAGGAGCGTTCTGGTCGAGAACGCCACCGTCCACCTCAACGGCGAGAAGAAAATCTTGAGAAAGCTCCGTCCGAAGGCGGCGGAAGTCCATCGGGTGGAGGACGCGGAGGGCCTGAACAGCCTCGTGGAGGCCCACTACGGCCGCGCCATCGGATCCGCCTATCAAAAGATCGCATCTGAGCACGACGCCATGGTGATCGAGGGGTACAGCGACGCCGCCCTTCCCGTCGCCCCATCCGACCTGGACCTGGTCGTCGGCGTGGAGCCCTGGAAAATCTCCGTCTACGATCCCGAGAGGTACCAGAATGCCGTCCGGCTCTCGACCCCCTCTTATTCGAAGGAGGTCTCCACGAGCAGGGTGATGGAGCTTCTGAGGCCGAAGAGGGTGGTGGAGTACCGGCCCTCAAACCCCGACGAGCGGGTGGACCGGCTGAAGGAGATGATGCCAGAGGTCCTGGAGGGATGAGCCGGGCCATTGGCCCATGCCGGGCTGGCCAACTCCCAAATGGCGGACATCATATCCAAGATTTTGACTAATTGAGCGGCCCAATTCCGACTCACCTTCCTCCGCCCCTCGGCACCAGGCACTTTGGTCCGTCGCCGATGAGGTCCTCTCGCCCGGCGATCCGGAGCCCCTCCCGGACTAGCCCCCAGTTTCTTCTGTCCCGATACTGGAGGATCGCCCTCTGGATCTCCTTCTCCCGCCCCTTGGGGACGTGGACCCGCTTTCCTGAGAAGGGGTCGATCCCCGAGTGGTACATGCAGGTCGAGACGGTCATGGGGGTGGGGGTGAAGTCCTGGACCTGCTCGGAGTAGAGGCGTTGGTCGCGGATGTACTCGGCCAGCTCCACCATGTCCTTCATCTCGCAGCCGGGATGGCCGGAGATGAAGTAAGGTACCAGATACTGCTCCTTCCCCTCATCCCGGCTCAAAGCCTTGAACCGCCGTCTGAACTCCTCCAGGACCGCCCGCGAGGGCTTGTGCATCGTCTCCAGGACCCGGTCGGAGACGTGTTCGGGCGCCACCTTCAGGTGGCCCGAGACGTGGTGGCGGCATAGCTCGTCGAGGTACTCGGTGCCCGCCAGCGTCTCGTCAGCGAGGATCAGGTCGTGCCTGATCCCGGAGCTGACGAAGACCCGCTTGACGCCGGGTATTTCTCGTAGTCGGCGGAGGAGCTCCACCTGCTGGCGGTGATCGGCCGCAAGGCTGGGGCAGTCTGGGCTGCAGAGCCGATCGGCGCATGCGCCGTCGCCGGTCTTCCAGCGGCCGCAAGTCATGCCGTACATGTTGGCGGTGGGGCCGCCCACGTCCTGGATGACGCCTGCAAACCCCGACATCTTCGTCAGCCCCTCCGCCTCCCGCACCAGAGACTCGATGCTTCGGCTCGAGATGATCCTACCCTGGTGGTGGGTGAGGGCGCAGAAGGAGCAAGAGCCGAAGCAGCCCCGGTGAGAGGTTATCGAGAACCGAACCGGCTCCAGGGCCGGGATCTCCTCTCGATAAGAGGGGTGAGCCTCCCTCGAATAGGGAAGCTCGTAGATCCGATCCAGCTCCCCGGTGGTCATGGGCAGAGCCGGCGGGTTCTGGATGACCACGGTCTTGGGGTGGGGCTGGGCGATCATCCTCCCCCGGAAGGGGTCCTGCTCGGAGTAGTGGAGGCGGAAGGCCTCGGCGTAGATCCTCTTGTCCTTTGCCACCTCCGAAAACGAGGGGATCTCGACGAACCCCTGATGGTCGGTCGACCTCCACTCTCCGACCTCCATCTTGACGGCGGTGCCGGGAACGTCTCTGATCTCGCCAACTCCATCGCCCGCCTCCAGGCGGCGGGCTACCTCCAAAATCGGCCTCTCCCCCATACCGTAAACCGCCAGATCAGCCGGAGCGTCGGCCAGGATCGAGGACCGGACCGAGTCTGACCAGAAGTCGTAGTGGGCGAACCTTCGGAGGCTCGCCTCGATCCCGCCGAGGATGAGGGGCGTCTTGGGGAAGAGGGTGTGGACCTTGTTGGCGTAGACGATCGCGGCCCGATCGGGCCGGAGGATGCGGCCTCCGGGAGAGTAGACATCCCTTCTGCGCCTCTTTTTATTCGGCGAGTAGTTGTTGACCATCGAGTCGACGTTCCCTGAGGCGACGCCGAAAAATAGCCTCGGCTCCCCGAGGGCGGAAAAGTCCTCGTCCCGCCTCCAGTCGGGCTGGGGGATGATCCCAACGGCGAACCCCGCTGCCTGGAGGACCCGACCGATGATCCCCACCCCGAAGGAGGGGTGGTCGACGTACCCGTCCCCCGATACCAGGATCACGTCGAACCGGTCGACCCCCTCCCGCTTCGCCTCCTCCATCGAGATGGGAAGGGGCGGCGAGCCCGCTGCCCAGCCCTTTCTTCCTCCCCCCTTCTTCCTTCTCCTCCTTTTCATCTACAGCCTCTCTTTGAGGAGGGGAAGAGATAGACCGGTCATCTCGTCTACCACTCTTCTGGCTTCAAGCCCACAAAACTCGAAGACCACCGCCTCGACGACTAGGTAAGTTGTCGCCTTCTTTCGAAGACAGCCGGTCAGAGCCCGATCGTCGTGCCCCGCCGAGGCGTGGATGTGGACCGCAGGCTTCCCTCCCTCCCCCGGATAGACAGATGCTACGCCGAAGGTCTCCCAGGCCCCCTCCAGCTCCTCGACGAAGGGCGGAGCCGGCGGGATAGTCGGCTCCTTCGGACCGGTGATGAGCCTTCCCTCCCGGAGGGCTCCGAGAAAGTGGATCATGCCGGCAGAGACCTCCATCCTCTCCACGAACCGCTGGATCGACTCTATCAGATCCTCGCCATCCTCCAGCCTGATCACGAAGACCCTGCCGAGCCGTCCTTCTGAGTACTGCATGGCGGCTACTATGGGAGGAGGATCATAATAAAAGCTTGACCCGGATATAGAGAGGATAAGGGGTCATCGACCGATCTTCACAGGTCGAAATAGATCTTAGCCCATCGATTCCCTGGCTGCCGAAGAGCCAGTCTCTTCCAGGCTTCTCCGGAGACTCGATGGTGGAGACCTCCATCTTCCTGGCGAGCTTTATGTCGTCGACGTAGTTATCGTCGATCTCGATCTGGGGTCTCTTCCAGCCGCGTTCCGCACTTCTGGAACGCGGTGGCGTGCTCGATCGGGTGGTTCATCGAGACTCCCTCCCTGCGGTTTTAGGGATTTCAGAGATTTTAGGGATTTCAGAGATATTGCTTCCGCAAAACAATCAAACGAAAAGGAGATCTACCTGCCCTCCCATCCCCCAACCCATGAGAGCCTTCGTAGTAGTGGGTAACCTCGCGACGACTACCCCCGACTTCTCCCTCGAGGACATCCCCGGCACCTCGGGAAGGATCGACATCCTCTGTCGTTGCATCAACTCGGCCTTCGTCCTCTCCCATGGGATCCGGAGGGACGTTCTGGTCTACCTCATCTTCCGGGGAGGCCCCTCCCCCAAGACTGTCCACCTCCGGGGCCGGGACCTGCGCCACCTCAACCCCGACGAGAGGACGACGGCGGCGCTGCTGAAAAAGGCACTCGCCCTGGAGGCGGATTCCAGTTGGACCAAATCGACGCCGGGGATCTTCGTCCGCGCCGGGGACCTGGCGGACCTTCCGGTCTACGGCGAGGGGACGACCTACTATTTAAGAGAGGACGGATCTGACTTTCGAGGCTTACCCTCGGCAGGAGACGGAACCTTCGTCCTCGGAGATCACATCGGCCTATCGGAGGAGGACGAGGCCTTCCTCGCGGGGGCGGGGGCGAGGATCGTCTCCGTGGGGCCAAAGAGCCTCCACGCAGACCACTGCATAATGCTGATAAATAACGAGCTTGATAGAAGAGAGACGGTCAACCCAGAAAGAGATATGGACGGGAACGGGACGAAAGAGAGAAGATGACGATACGAGAAAGAGACGCGCCAACATGAGCAGAGATGAAATGGAAGATAACGTTGCCAACCTCGCGGAGGTTGCGAGGAGGGTTCTCCGGCTCGGCCCCATCTGCGACAGCTGTCTTGGGCGGCAGTTCGCGATGCTCTCGACGGGCCTGACGAACGCGGAACGGGGCAGGGCCATCAAGATCTTCCTCTCCATGGCCGGGTCCCTGGACGAGTCGGGCAGGGAGATCCTTGAGGAGCTGGCGCCGTCTTCCAAGAACGCGAAGCTGAAGCTGGGCCTTGTGGGCGAGCCTGAGCGGTGCTGGGTCTGTCTCGGGGAGATGGAGCCGGAGAGGCTGGACCGTTGGGCAGAGGCGGCGGAGAGGGAGCTACGCCACCTCGAGCACGAGACCTTTCTCGTCGGCACCAAGATGAGCGGCCTTCTTGCCGAGAACGAGGAGCTGATCCTGGCGGACGGCGGGTCTCGGCACGCCGAGCCGATGAAGTCCGAGCTGAACCGCGAGGTGGGAAAGAGGATCGCAGGAAGGACGAAAAAGACTACGAGCTTCACCTCGCCGGACGTCCTGGCGATACTGAACCTGGAAGAAGGAAGGGTGAATGTCCAGGTCACATCCCTCTACATCCGGGGACGGTACCGAAAGCTGGTCCGGGGATTTCCCCAGACAAGATGGCCCTGCCGCGAATGCGGGGGGAGCGGTTGCGAGGCTTGCGGCTTCACCGGCAAAAGGTACCAGGAGTCGGTGGACGAGCTGATAAGAGACCCCATCATCGAGGCCGCCAGGTGCGACGACACCGTATTTCACGGCTCGGGGAGAGAGGACATCGACGCGCGGATGCTGGGAACGGGCCGGCCCTTCGTGGTGGAGGCGGTCTCCCCCCGGATCCGGGCGGTGGACCTGAATCGCCTCGAAGAGGAGATCAACCGTCGCGCCGCAGGCAAGGTGGAGGTCAGCGGCCTCGAATTCACCGAAAAGGCCACGGTCGAGCACCTCAAGACGGCCCTATTCGAGAAGAGCTACTCGATGCTGGTGGAATTCGGGGACGAAGTATCAGAAGAAAAGCTTAAATCAGTTCTGGACAAACTGGTCGGCCTGGTTGAACAGCGCACGCCAACTCGAGTCTCCCATCGGAGGGCCGACAAGGTCCGAGAGAGGGAGGTCCTCGACCTTCGGCTCGATCAGTTCTCGAGCAAGACCGCCAGGATGACCCTCAGGGGGACGAGCGGCCTTTACGTAAAAGAGCTGGTATCCGGAGACGACGGAAGAACAGAGCCGAGCCTCGCGGGGCTTCTCGGGGTCGAGGCGCGGGTGGTGGAGCTGGACGTAATAAACGTAGGTGGAGAAGAAGCAGATGCCCAAGTCACACGGAGTACGAAAGCGGACTAGAGATAGGCTGAGCAAATCGGTCAGAGCGCGTGGGATCTCCCCCGTCAGCAGGGCGATCCAGGACTTCAACGACGGCGAGATGGTCCACATAGTTCTGGACCCGAGCATTCACAGGGGGATGCCCAATCCCAAGTTCCACGGAAAGACCGGCAAGGTCTTGGGCCGGAGGGGGAGGGCTTATCTGCTGGAAGTGAGGGACGGGAACGCCAAGAAAACGGTCATATCCCTCCCGGAACATCTGAAACCTCAGAATTAAGATGATCGTCAAAAATATTTTGAGCGAAGAGCTCTTGACCCTCACCGAGGTGAAGGAGGCCCTGGAGGAGATAAGGCTCCGGAGGGCCGACGAGCCCGAAGAGCTCGGCTACGAGCTGAGGAGGGCGATCAAGCACGCCGATATCTTCTCCCAGGGAACGGGCGAAGAGAGCCGCAAGATGACCGAGGAGCTCTCGGGGCTCGAGAAGATGACCCCTGAGATCGGGGTCAAGATCGCCGACGTCAGGCCAAAGACCAAAGACGAGATAAGGGCTCTATACGCAAAGGAGCGGTTCACTCTCACCGACGAGGATCTCGACGCGATCCTCGACGTCGTTCTGAGAGGATGAAGATCCAGAGAGGATGAGCATGACCTCGGACAGATCTCCACGGCGCGAAGAGACAGCTTGGGTTCTCGACTACCTGCCTTACGGGCACGTCTCGGAATCGATGGGCAGGTTCCAGAAGAGGCCCATCGTCCAGGCGGTGGGCGAGAGGGACTTCGTGTTGATGGAGATGACCCCAAAGGAGGGCGCAGTGCCCGAGATCGGCGTCAAAGTCGTGCTCGTCGGAAAAGACCGGCCGGTGATAGATAGGGTCAACCGGAGGATCGGCTACGAAGAGCTCACCCAGGGGGCGAGGGTCGAACTTCCCTACGCCCTCCAGAAGATCGTCCTGGAGAGGGAGGCGTTCTACCTCCGCTTCTTCAACGAGGCCGGCCCCCTGACCACCAGGATGCACGCCCTGGAGCTATTGCCCGGGATCGGAAAGAAGCTGATGTGGGCGATCCTGAACGAGAGGAAGAATGGCTCCTTCAAGAGCTTTGACGAGCTCTCCGAGAGGGTGAAGGGGATCTACAACCCCGAGAAGCTTCTCGCAAAAAGGATCGAGGACGAGATCGCCGACGATCGGATCAAGTACCGGATCTTCACCGCGGACCCGCGCCGGAGATGAGGGGTACGCCCCGTCCAGCGGGCCCTGGATTTTCAGCATACGATTTTTCGAGGGGACCGGAGCCTTGAAGAAGCTCGGCCAGCATTTTCTCGTCGATCGGCGGGTTCTCGCCCGGATATGTGATTACGCATCCCTATCCGAAGAGGACAGGGTGCTGGAGATCGGGCCGGGGACCGGAAACCTCACCTGCGTCCTATCGGAGCGGGCGGGGACGGTCTCTGCCATCGAGGTCGACCCGGCCCTGGCGTCGTCCCTGGAGGGGCGCTTTGAGAACGTCGTGGTGATAAGAGGCGACGCCCTCAGGGTGCCCTTACCCGACTACAACAAGATCGTATCGAACCTCCCCTACCAGATCTCCTCGAAGATCACCTTCAGGCTCCTGGAGAGGCCCTTCGATCTCGCGGTCCTGATGTACCAGAGGGAGTTTGCCGAGAGGATGGTGGCAACGCCTGGGACGAAGGAGTACGGCAGGCTCACCCTCAACGTCTCCCTTCGCGCCGAGGCCGAGATCCTGGAAAGGGTTCCACGGGGCGCTTTCCGTCCCATGCCTCAGGTCGAGTCGGCGATCGTCCGCCTCCGGCCCCGCGAAAACCGGATCCCCGTTGACTATGGGGTATTCGACGACCTCACCCGGACCCTCTTCTCCATGAGGAGAAAGAAGGTGAAGAGGTCTCTTGCCGCCATGAGGATCTCTTCCGCCGCACTCTCGCGAATCGATCCCGACCTTCTGGAGAAGAGGCCCCAGGAGCTATCGCAGGAGGAAGTCGTCGATCTCGCGAGGACTATCTCTCGGAAGCTGACCCTATGACTCCGAAGCGACCATGCCGTTCTATCCCCAAACTTTGGCCAGCTAAAGCCTCGATTTTTTATACTCACCCATCCATCTCGAAAGGGATGATAGCATCTGTTGAGCGCTCGCAGGTATCGGGTGAGGTCTCAGTCCCGCCCTCCAAGAGCTACACCCATCGGGCGATCGCCATCAGCGCCCTGGGACCGGGCGGTTCGGTGAAACGGCCGCTCCTCTCCGCCGATACCAGGGCCACCATAAACGCCGCCGAAGCCTTCGGGGCCCAGATTGAAGGAGAGGAGACGGAGCTTTCGGTGATCGGAGTCGGGGGAAGGCCGAAGACCCCCGAGAACGTCATCGACGTCGAGAACTCCGGAACCACGCTTCGGATCATGGCCGCGGTGGCAGCCCTCACCGAGGGAGCCGTCCTCACCGGAGACGCCTCCATAAGAAGGAGGCCAAACGGCCCCCTCCTCAAGTCCCTTCGCGACCTCGGGGCGGAGGCCTTCTCGATAAAGAAGAACGACTGCGCACCTCTGGTGATCAGGGGCAGAATTCGTGGCGGAAAGACCGTCCTCGACGGGTCTGTCAGCTCTCAGTTCCTCTCCGCCCTCCTCATAGCCTGCCCGCTGGCTGAAAATGACACCGAGATCGAGATCGAGGGAGAGCTGAAGTCCCGCCCCTACGCCGAGATCACCCTGGAGATGATGGATGAGGCAGGGGCTCGAATCGAGACCGATTTCAGGAGGTTCTTCATCGAGGGGGGTCAGAGCTATGACCTGGACGGGTACACCGTCCCCGGCGACTTCTCCTCCGCCTCTTACCTTCTCGCGGCGGCGGCGGTGACGGGGTCGCATCTCACCGTCCGCGGCCTTCGACCCTCGAAGCAGGGCGACTCGGCGATCGTCACCATCCTCCGGGAGATGGGGGCGGAGATCTCCTGGGACCAGGAGAAGGGCGACCTCGCGATCGAAGGGCGCGACCTTGAAGGGGTCGAGGTGGACGCGAGCCTCACCCCCGACCTCGTCCCCACCATAGCCGTCCTGGGAGCCGTCGCAAAAGGAAGGACCGTCGTCAAGAACGCAGAGCACGTCCGCCACAAGGAGACCGACCGGCTCAGTGCCATGGCCGTGGAGCTATCGAAGATGGGGGCGATGATAGAAGAGCGGTCCGACGGACTGGTGATCGAGGGCGGAGAGCTCCGGGGAGCGAGGGTGAGCGGCCATCACGACCACAGGATCGTCATGGCCCTGACGGTGGCGGGGCTTGTGGCGGGAGATACCAGCATCGAGACCGCAGAGTCGGTCTCCATATCCTATCCGGGCTTCTTCGAGGAGATGACCAGGATCGGCTGCCGCGTGAAGGTCCGCGAAGGGTGAGCTTGAACGCCGCCCCTCGCCCTCAACCCTCCATAAGTCTTATGTATCAGTAGTGAATCTCAGGCTTGGATTACCGTTTGCGATCGAATTCGCCCCATCGGCTTTTGCTGATGCGCGGGCGGCGTCGGACTATGATCCGGGGCTGCTCCAGAGGGCCTCCGGAAAAACCGGTGGCCTCAGATTTCTGGAGGAAATAATTTGCCAGAAGAGAATGAAGAGCTGAAACATATAGTGCGCATCCTGAACACCGACCTCAACGGTCATCAGCCCGTTCAGATGGCGCTCACCGGCATCAAGGGCATGGGCAGGCGGAACGCTCGGCTTCTCACCCAGAAGGCTGAGATCGAGCCGACCGAGACCCTCGGAATGCTTTCGGATGAGGCGATATCGAGGCTGCGAGATATCGTGGAATCGGCCCAGGACCATCTTCCCATCTGGATGAAGAACAGGAGACGAGACCTCCTCACCGGCGAAGACAAGCACATCATGGGGACCGACCTCATGCTCACCCAGAGGGAAGAGATGGACATCCTCAGAAAGACCCGAAGCTACAGGGGTATCAGGCACGAGCGCGGTCTGCGTGTTCGAGGCCAGAGGACTCGGTCCACCGGTCGAAGGGGAGCTACCGTGGGCGTCAGCAGGAAGAAGAAGTGAGCGAGGCGGGCTTTTATGGGATATCCTGGTAAGTGCCGAAAGAGTTACGATACTCCGCGCCACCCCTGGGAAGCCGATCGGATGGCTCAGGAGGTGGAGCTTGTCAAGAATTACGGGCTCCGAAACAAGAGAGAGGTCTGGAAGGCCCAGAGCCTCATCAGAAAGTACCGGCGTGTAAGCCGTCAGCTTCTTGCCGCCACAACTCGGGGAGAGATGGGGCTTGAGGCTCAGGCAGAGGACGTGCTGGAACACCTCAAGAACTACGGGATGCTCAAGGAAGATGGCGACCTCGACTCCGTCCTCTCGATGAAGGTGGAGGACCTTCTGGAGCGGAGGCTCCAGACTCAGGTCTACCGTCAGGGGCTCGCCAAGAGCCTTAGGCAGGCCCGGCAGTTCATAACTCACGGCCACATTAAGATTACTGGGCGGAAAGTGACCGTTCCCGGATATTACGTCAAGCGTGGCGAAGAGATGACCATCGATTACTACTCTGGTTCGCCCATGGCTCAGGAAGCACACCCTGAGAGGGCCACCAGAATACCCAAGGTGGAAGGATAAACATGGCAGAAGGAAAATGGGGCGTGGCCCACATATACGCCTCCTTCAACAACACCATCATCACCATCACCGACCTGACCGGCGCGGAGACGATCGCCAAGGTCTCGGGCGGGATGGTTGTGAAGGCCGCAAGAGACGAGAGCTCGCCGTATACGGCCATGCAGATGGCGGGGCAGATCGCCGAGCAGGCGATGACGAACGGGATCATGGGAGTCCACGTCAGGGTCAGAGCCCCCGGCGGAAACGGGCAGAGGTCTCCTGGACCCGGCGCTCAGGCGGCCATCAGGGCTCTGGCGAGGGCAGGGCTGAAGATAGGCAGGATCGAGGACGTGACCCCCATCCCCCACGACGGGACGAAGCCCTCTGGCGGAAAGAGGGGCAGACGGGTGTAAACTTTGCAGGTGGAACTGATCGAGCTGAGAGAGGACCGGGCGCGGTTCCTTCTGAGAGGCGCAAAGCCAGCCTTTGCCAACGCTATCCGGAGGGCTTGCCTCGCGGAGGTGCCGTCCCTAGCCATCGATGAGATAAGTATTTATGACAATACGTCGGTCCTCTTCGACGAGCAGCTCTCCCTGAGGCTGGGCCTGGTGCCGATCAAGGCCGACGACCTCAGCCTCTACTCGGTTCCAGAAGAGTGCGACTGCGGCGGCGCGGGCTGTCCCGCCTGCCAGGTGCAGATGACCCTCACCGCAGAGGGGCCCTGTATCGTACACTCCGGGGATCTGAGGTTTGCAGATCCCGGCGTTGTGGTCGCCTTCGAGAAGATTCCTATCGCGATCCTGGGCGAGGGCGAAAAGCTGATGCTTGAGGGGGTCGTCAACCTGAACCGGGGGACGGCCCACGTCAAGTGGCAGGCCGGAACCCAGTGCGGCTACAAGAACCTGCCGGAGATCAGGATAAGCGATAAATGTGAAGGCTGCGGAAAGTGCGTCGAGGTCTGTCCGCGAGAGATCCTCGTGATCGGAGAGGGCGGAGGAAAGGTGGAGGTCACCGACCCCACGAGCTGTTCCCTCTGCAAGCTCTGCGTCAGAGAGTGTGACGTCGGCGCCATCGAGGTCGTTCCGGTCGAGGACGTCTTCGTGATGAAGATAGACACTGACGGATCGATGTCGGCGAAGGATCTCGTGGCCGGGGCTGCGGCCGAGGTGAATAGGCGCGCATCGTCGCTCTGCGACCAGCTGAGCGGGCTTGCTTAATAGCAGAAGAGCGCAACAAGAATCAGATCAGCATTAGCATAAACCCCATGGGCGGGGGTTGCCAAGCCAGGTCAAAGGCGCAAGGTTGAGGGCCTTGTCTCGCAGGAGTTCGTGGGTTCGAATCCCATCCCCCGCACCAAATTACCTTTTCTTGCATCTATTCTTTCTCAGGTTGAAGATTACGTCTTCTTTTTAATGAATACCCCGCAGCTTGCTGCGGTGTGCGCCGCCGCAATTTGATGATTTTAAACATTTTGTGATGTTATAATAATATATATCATCTCAAAATACTTCATATATAATATACACTGAAAATTTATATCGAAAACTTAATAACCCATAAACGTACCCGATAAGATCAAAAAATTAGGAGGAATTTGTTAAATGGGACAAAAAGATGATGGACGTGAAACGAATCATACTCATATAGTAACGTTCGTTTTTGTCTTGGTCTTGATCGTCCTGACAGCGATCACGGTATTCGCGATAGATAAAAAGGGCAGTGATACCACAATTACAACTGTCGATGCCTGGGTGGGGATCGCCTTCGTATGTTTTGTCTTCTTATTCCTGATCTATTTGGGGTGCATGAAAGACGGGACGCTGAACAAGGGAGAGCTGAGAAGGGCAGTCGCGGGATCGCTGGTTCTCGCATTCACATTACTTGCCCTCTTCTCCATTGTGATGGGAAAAGAAAATGAAATTGGCAAGGAGATCGTTATCGCCTACATCCAGCTGGTAGGAATCGCCGTCGGCTTCTACTTCGGCGCCAAGACCGCAGAGAAGGAAGAAGAAGATAAAACGCAGGGTTTGAACGACGCGGGCAAAGCAACGGCGCTCCCCGGGCAGAATCCAGAAAAAACGACTGAAGAATGAGATCATCCGCCGAGGAACACCGGAAAAATGTTTGCAGAACGACGACCGACCTCGTCCATTGATTTTTTATATTTCAGCTCAGCTCACCTTCTCCCGTATCTCCTGCAGCTCTCGACGAACCTCTCCACCGGGAACGAGCAGACGTGAGTGTGAAGATAGCTACCCAGGGTCTCGTGCTCGACGAGGCCGTCTCTGTCCTCGACGATCCCTTTGCCGCGCCGGAACCGATAGGCGAACCGGGCGTCTCTTGCGCAATCCATCTTCGAGTAGTGGAACTCGTGCCCCCTGATCACCGTTCCTCTCTCAACCACGGGGTTTTCGCCGACGACGTCCCCCTCGACGTAGCCGAGGGCCTGGAGCCTCCCGGTCATGGTGGTGGACGCGGGGAGGACTCCAGCCATCCTCTTCTCCGAGCCCCCGTCTTTCGCTATCACCGACTCGCAGAGGTACATCAACCCGCCGCACTCGCCGTAGATCGGCATCCCGTCCTCGGCGGCTTCTTTGATCTTTTGGCGGGTGGGGGAACTCTCCAGGGCCTCGGCGTAGAGCTCGGGGTAGCCGCCCCCAAGGTAGAGGCCGTCGACCACCGGGAGGGGGTCACGGATGGGGCTGAAGAACTCAAGGTCGGCCCCGAGCCTTTTGAGCTCCTCGAAATTCTCGGTGTAGTAGAAGCAGAAGGCTTCGTCGTATGCGACACCGATCTTGATCCTCTCCCCCTGGTGCACGGGCATGGGATCCGCAGAAGGGACCTCGCACCCGAACTCCAGGATCCGATCGAGGTCGGCGTTCTCCTCGACGAAGTCCGCCAGGGCGGCGAGGTCGTGTCGGCCCTCAAACCCCATCGTCAGCCCCAGGTGGCGGCTTGGAAGCTCGATCTCGCCCCTCCTCGGAAGGGCGGCGAGGATCGGAATTTTTAAGGGCTCCAGGGCCTCCTCCAGGAGGCTGCGATGGCGCTCGCTTCCGACCCGATTCAGGATTAGCCCTGCGATCTCCACCTCCGGGTCGAACTTCGCATAGCCGAGGGTCATCGCCGCCGCGCTCCGAGAGGTCCCGTGGACGTTTATGACCAGAAGGACCGGCGCATTCAGGGCCTTCGCCACGGCAGCGGAGGATGCGACCTCCGTTGCATCGAGGCCGTCGTAGAGCCCCATCACCCCCTCGATGACGGCGACATCCGCCCCCTCGACGCCCTTCACGAAGGAGCGCCGTACGCCCTCCTCGCCCATCATGAAGGTGTCCAGGTTTCTTGAGGCCCTCTCGCAGATGGCGGTATGATGAGTCGGATCGATGAAGTCGGGCCCCACCTTGAAGGGCGCAACCACAAGCCCCCGCCTCTTCAGCGCTGCGAGGAGGCCCAAGACCACCGTGGTCTTGCCGACGCCGCTATGGGTTCCTGCTACGAGGACGGAAGGGATCATGATCCTCCGTCGGATTCAAGGCTTAATGTACTTTCTCAGTCGCCCCCCGAGACAAACTCTATAACCGTCCATCGTCCATGAAACGGACATGCGAGTCGGAGTCGTCACCAGGGGAAAGTACGGCGAGCGTCTCATCGAGACGATAAAAGAGAGGTCCGATTTCGAGGTGGTCTCGATCGACCTTCCTCAGTTCCTGCCGGATTTCATCGAGGACCCCGAAGAGTTCCTCGACGGTCTCGACCTGGACCCGGAGTTTTTCAGCTCGGAGCTGATCATCACCTACTCCCTCCACCCCGACATCACCCCCGAGATCGCCGTGCGGGCGGGAAAGGGTGGAGCCCAGGCGGTCATCGTCCCCGGCGGGATGGGTAGAGCAGGATCGGTTCCCGAGCTCCAGAAGATCGCCGATGAGTTCGGGATTTACATCGAGGTGGACGAGATCTGCTGCACCCTGGAAAAGTGCGGCGTCGAGGCGGTGGACGCCTTCGCCGAAAAGTTCGGGCAGCCCGAGATCGAGGTGGAGGTGGAGGACGGCAAGATCGCCAGGGCCGAGGTCGCGAGAGGCTCGCCCTGCGGCAGCACCTGGCACGTGGCAAAAGATATCGTCGGAATGAGCCTCGATGAGGCACCGCCCCGGGCGGGCCTCCTCTGCCAGATGTACCCCTGCAGGGCGGTCCGGGGCGGCGAGGGAGGGATTCACACCTCCGGAGACCTTCACAAGTACGCCATGGAACGGGCCTTGGGGCTAGACACGAAGCTCGCGATCGCCGAGCAGTCAAAGCCGATTAAGATCTGGGGGAAGGACCGACCTTGAGGCGAGAAGACATCGTCGAGGCGACGGTGGCGGTCCTCGCGAGAGCCGAGACCTCCCTCCCCTCCTGGGTGATGGAGATGATCGAGGAGGCCGCCCGGGAGGAGACGAGCCCCATCGCGCGATCTCAGCTTGAGGCGATAATGGAGAACGTCGAGATTGCGTCCGCCGACGGCGTACCCCTCTGCCAGGACACGGGCCTTCCCGTCTTCCACCTGGAGGTCGGCCGCGACCTCGAGATCCCGCCATACCTGGAGGAGGCTATGGCCGAGGGGGTCCGAAGGGCGACAGAGGAGATACCCCTTCGGCCGAACGCCGTCGATCCCCTGACGAGGAAGAACACCGGGGACAACACCGGCCAGGGGATGCCAGACCTGATCATAGACCTAGTCTCCGGCGATGCCCTTCGTATCACGGCCTTCCCCAAGGGCGCGGGCTCCGAGAACGCGAGCTTTCTTTCGATGCAGAACCCTGCCGACGATCCCCTGGAGTACGTCGCCTGCGAGGTGGCAAAAAGGGCAGGAAGGGCCTGCGCCCCGGTCTTCGTGGGGGTGGGGATCGGGGGGACCTTCGACCTTGCGCCGAAGCTCGCCAAAAAGGCGCTCTTCAAGATGCCCGGCACCTCGGACCGAGAGCTGGAGCTCTTATCGAGGATCAACGAGATCGGCCCAGGCCCTATGGGCCTTGGGGGGAGGGCGACAGCTCTTGCGGTCAAGGTCGAGACCGCCCTATGCCATACCGCCTCGCTTCCGGTGGCGGTGAACATCCAGTGCTGGGCGAACAGGAGCGCCTCCGCGACGGTGAGGGATGAGGGATGGAGCATAGACTGAAGACACCGATATCAAAAGACGACGTCTCGGCCCTCCGGGCGGGGGATCTCGTCTGGATCAGTGGGACCGTCTACACCGCGAGAGACAAGGTCCACGCCCTCCTCAGGTCTGGAGAGGAGCTTCCAGTCGACCTCGCGGGGGCGGTCGTCTACCACTGCGGCCCCCTGATCCGGGACGACAAAGTGTTATCCGCCGGGCCCACCACCAGCGGCAGGGTCGCCCGGTACACAAAAGAGGTCGTCGGTCGCGGCGCGAGACTGATCGTCGGAAAGGGCGGCATATCCGAGGAGGCCGGGAGCCTTCGGGGAGAGGCCGCCTACCTCGCCTACCCCGGTGGGTGCGGGGCCCTCGCGGCCCGCCACCTGAAGGTGAAACGACTCCACCTTCCTGATCTGGGGATGGCCGAGGGGCTCTGGGAGCTTGTGGCCGAGGACTGGGGGGCGATGATCGTCGCCATCGACTCTCGCGGCAACGACCTCTATCTGGAGGCGAAACGATCTCGAAAGGAGATCAAGAACCCCTGAGCCGGGCGGCGGTGGAGGTCCGCTACCTCCTGGATCGGGGCTACCCCTCGGGACCCGCGATCAGGTTCGTATCCGACCATCACCGCCTCCCCCAGGAGTCGAGGTTCGTCCTGGCGAGGGTCGTGGCGTCCTCGAACGTGGCGGCGTCGCGCAAGAATAAACGGATCTATTCGAGGGATTTATCGGGGCGAGCCGTCGCCATCGACGGCTACAACGTCCTCATCACCGTCGAGAGCCTCATCGCCGGCGCCCCTGTCTACCTCTGCGACGACGGCTTTTTGAGGGACACGAGGGGGATCTTCAGACGATACCGCTTCTCGGATCAGACGATCCTGGCCCTTCGCGAGATCCTCTCGATACTCCAGGAGAGCGGGGTCGGTCGGGCCGATTTTCTCCTCGACCAGCAGATCAGCAGAAGCGGAGCGCTGGCGGCCAAAATCAGGGATATGATGGCCGAAGACGAAGTTCAGGGATCTGCGAAGACCGCAAAGGATGTGGACAGAAGGCTGAAGCTCGCGAACTGTCCCGTCGCGACCGGCGACGGCGCGATCATCGATCTGGCCAGTGAGGTCGTCGACCTTCCTGCCGAGGTCGCGAAGAGGAGGCGGATCGAGGCGAAAGTCCTGCAATTTCCGGGTCCCTGACCGATTTTCTGGCCCACCGGAGGTCCGACCCTACTATAGTTATTTATTATATCCATGATCAAGAGTACTAACATAGATCATGGCAATGTAGGGGGTAAATCCGAGATGAATAAGATCAAGGCTATGCTGGCCTTTTTTGTGGTTCTCTTAACCACGTCGGTGGGCGGGGCCATTTGGTTTCCCTTCGTTCCGCTCAGCGATCACACCATGGCCAAAGAGGTGGACGCCGAATGGGACCCGGTCAACAGGACCTATTCCTTTTCGCCTTTAGACGACCAGGCCGTCTCCTGGATAAGGTTTGCAAGAGACCTCCAGCCCCACGAGATGGAGTGGAGATGGTACGCGCCGAACGGACAGCTCTACGCCCGATCCTTTGCGGTAGTTCCGCCGAAGGACTTCACCAGCGGTGACTGGGAGGGAAAAGCCTGGAGCGCCATCCAGATCCAGGGCTGCGACCCCGCGATGATGCAGGGAACCTGGAGGGTGGATATCCACAGGGACTGGAGGAAGGTCAAGTCCGAATCGTTCAATATAGGCGGCCAGTACGTCTCGTGTTAGCCTTTTTTGGCTGACATATTTCGAGGGTCCCACAGATTATATGAGTGGCGTTAGCTCATGCTCTATCTCCAGCTCTGAACAGAAGCTTTAAAGTACATCCTCTCAAATGGCAGATTTAAACCGGGCTATGACATCATGCAGAGAGGATCGAGATGTCTGTGGCTTTGCGGATGTTTGTCGGCTTGATCCCCTCAGCCGGATTGAAGTGGCGACCGGAACGGGACTAGATGGGGATTTAAAAGATGATAATATCCGTAGCCAGCGGGAAGGGTGGCACCGGAAAAACCCTGGTGACCACCAACTTGGCAGCCTCCATCGGAGGGGCCGAACTGGTGGACTGCGACGTCGAGGAGCCAAACTCGTATCTCTTCTTTCCCGACCGCCAGGATGAGGCGAGCTTCGACTGCAACGTGATGATCCCAAAGATCGACGAGGATAAGTGCAAAAGGTGCGGTCGGTGCTCGGAGTTCTGCGCCTACAACGCCCTCGCCGTCTTCACCAAGAGCGTCCTCCTCTTCAAGGAGCTCTGCCACGGCTGCGGCGGATGCGCCTTGGTATACCCGGAAGGGACGGTCTCTGAGGGATCCTCGGGGTCACGGAGCACTTCGGGATCAAGCCCCTGGTCTGCGTCAACAAGTACGACCTGAACCCCGAGATGACTGAAGAGATCGAGGTATTGTGTCGCGATCTGGGAGTCGATATCGCGGGAAAGCTCCCCTTCGATCCGGGGGTGGTGGAGGCGATGATCTCGGAAAAGGCCCTCGTGGAGGTCGAGGGTCCCGTGGGCCAGGCCATAAGGTCGATCTGGGAGAAGGTCAGGGTGAGGCTCTGACGAAACCAACATCATCCAAAGCGGTCGGCCTTCTTTGTCTTTCTATCACGAGTACAGCCTGAAGGTGAGGGTGGATACCTCGCCCTCCGGGTCGTGCTCTACCCCCTCCAGGGCGGCGAGGATGTGGGCGGTCTTGTGGAGACCAGCCACGATCAGTCCGCCGATGGGGCAGAGGGGGTGCTCGAGCCCTGCCTCAATCTGCCGGTCGCTCGCGGGGGCAAAGAAGCAGTCTCTGATGGTGACGGTGAGGCGGCCGTCCTTCTCCTCGAAGGAGGACTCTCCGATCGCACCCGAGTTCTTGAGGGTCTTCATGAAGCATCTGATCTTCTCTTCCCTCGTCTCGAAGCTCGGCATGTCGCACTCCCTGAACTGCTCCATCTCCTCCCAGAGCTTGGTGCCGATGGCGACGGACATGATCATGAGGCCGCCGGTCCCCTGGGTAGCCTGGATCGCCTCGGCGGTGGTGGCGACGAAGGTCATGATGAACTTTCTCTGGTCCTCGCAAAAAGTTGCGGGCTTCTCATCATTTTTCATTAGGTCTACTTCTCTGAAAAACGTTATAAATTTGCCGTTCCATCTTCATCCGGGTGTTGAGACTTGAACGAGCTCGAATTCGGCGGAAAGACAAAGGAGCCCGACGTGAGAATGCTCCACGACATGGACGACGTCCTCTACGATCAAGAGTGGGCGAGGGGCGCAGAGAACCTGGAGCTCTACTACATGTATCGGGACCTCTTCCTCAGCAGGAGGGATGGCGACCTATTCGTAGAGCAGGGGATCAGGTACGACATCACCATCATCCCGCCCCTGGTGCTCGGGTGCGAGTACGTCAAGACCGCGGGCCACTATCACCCGAAGGTCCCCGGCCAGGAGGTCACCTATCCCGAGGTTTACGAGGTTCTGGAGGGGGAGGCGACCTACCTCCTCCAGAAGGAGGACCTCAGCGACGTGGTGGTGGTGAGGGCGAGGGCCGGCGACAAGGTCGTCGTCCCGCCCGATTACGGCCACATCACCATAAACGACTCCAACAAGAGGCTGAAGATGGCAAATTTCGTAGCCAGGGAGTTCTCGTCGATCTACGAGCCGATAAAGGAGCGGGGAGGCGGAGCCTACTTCCTCACCGAGGATGGCTTCGTCGAAAACCCAAGGTGCGAGGATGCGGCCCCCTTGAGGGAGATCGAGGTCCCGAAGACCAAGGCCCTGGGCCTATCCAAGAACCGGGAGATCTACCCCATCGGGAGGGAGAAGGGAACCCTGGACTGGCTCGTCCGACCCCAGGATTACGGAGAGATCTTCGAGGGGTTTTTGGACTGAGGGAAGAGGAGGGTGAAGCTTTGAAGGGCAGCACGGACAAGATAGATGCGAAGACCACAGAGAGCGGCGGCGGGTTCAGTGCCTACTGGCAGCTTCTTCGCCCGCCTCTGGCGCCGATGGACATCGCCCTTCCGGGGGCGGCGGCGCTCCTCGCGGCCTACGCCACGACCGGGGGCCTGCCGTCCGCCTTACCCTTCGTCATCGCGACTTTGGGGGCGTACGCCGCCATCACCAGCTCCTACGTCTACAACGACTGCTGCGACGTCGACGTCGACGCCGTCGGGATGCCGGACCGGCCCCTCCCATCATCTCAGGTGACAAGATCGTCGGCCCTCGCATACTCTGGGATTCTGTTCGGGATTGCGGCCGCGGTCGCCCTCTACCTCAACCCCGAGAGCCTCGTCGCCCTGATCGCGGCGACGTTGATCATGGCCGTCTACTCGAAGGCTGCGAAGAGGACGACCCCCTTCTCCTGGGCTCTCGTCGGCCTCTCCTTCGGGATCGTCCCGGTGGGCGTCTGGCTCGCCATGGCCCCGGCGGGCTTCTTGAAATCGGGCCCCGGCCTCCACCTGGGGGCGGTCATCCTCGGGGCGATGATCTGCATCACCGACTGGGGGTTCACCAACTGCGACGCCTCCCGGGACGTGGAGGGCGACCGGCGGGAGGGGATACCGACCTTTCCCGTCACCTTCGGCATCCCCAAGACCGCAAAGCTCGTCGCCGCGGCCTGGATCGTCGGCGTCCTCCTCTCCATCGCCCTCGGCATCGTCACAGGCCTTGGGCCGATCTACTTCGCCGCGGCCATCGTGGCGGGGATCTGGATGGTCGGACAGACCCTCGACTTCATCCGAAACCCGACCGCAAAGCGTGGGGAGGGGATCTTCTACCAGGGGGCGAACTACCGGGCGGTCCTCTTTGCGGCCCTGATCATCGACGTCCTCCTCCGGGCGACGGTGGCGGGGTACCCTGGAGTCTTCGGGTGAGAAAAAGGTCAGGACGAAAGGAGGAGCATCGCCGGGATGGGAGGCGAAGCATGCGAGAACGTAGCGTTTTCTCCCCCCACAGAGGCGAGCTGGCGGAATGCGGGCTGTGGCCGGCCCGAGGGGCGCGGCCCCCGCCTACCCGAATTATGGTCGTTATCGCCTTTTATCTAAATGGTTGATCACATCTCTTGCCCGAGCTAAGAATCTTTCAGCATCCTCGACGCTGGCGGCAGCCTCTTCATCGGATATCTGGCGCGATATGGAGTAGTCAGCCTCTGATCGGAGCTCTTCGGCTATCCTGAGAATCCGACCAAAATGGGCCTCTAAGAGCCCCGTCTCCACGAACTCACGGCCGAATCTGGCCACAAGACCCCGGTGGGTCTTCACCCGGATGCCCTTTGCAAGAAACATGGCGGTGGCGCCAAAGTACATGCTGTAATAGGCCCTGCTGACGGCATCGTCGTAAAATCCGGTTTTCAGCAGATGCTGAGCAGCCTCAAGCCTAGCTTCCGCCTGAAAGAGGAGAAGATCGATCTCACCTTCAGGCAAGCTTCGCCCCCTCGGCGAGGACGTTCCTCAAAAATGAGTAGGATTTATGTTTCTCGAAGTCTCGATCAGAGAGGACCTTCACCGAAAGGTCTCCGCCCGTCTCCAGCAGGATATCGAAGGATAGACCCACGAGCTTTCGCCGAAGCCGGAAATCCTCTTCGTCTATCACGACCAAGAGGTCGATGTCCGAGTCCTCGACGGCGGTTCCCCTGGCCGCAGATCCAAAGAGAGTGATGCCTCTTATCCTGTCTCCGTATTCCTGGGTGGCCCTTCTCACAAACTCCTCGACGGCCTTCTGCCTTCGCTCCTCAGTCAGGGAAATCTCCGAATCGGTGACGGTCATCATACTCGCCTGAATATGATAATCTATCCCAATTGGGATATATCTTTGCCTGAATTATCTCATGAAAAGGCTTTAGTGGCGGTGAGGGCGCGAAACCCCGAGCGAAGCGATATAACCTCTTTCTCCTCTCTCGTTTGGCAAAGCCGGACAGCTCTGCCCAAAAATATCGAGCGTCACGATACCATCCGCGCCATCTCCTCTTCGATATACGGGTCCATCTCTCCGCAGCGGCCGTGAGTGGCGCACTCCACGATATGCATCGCCTTTGGCACTGGCGCCTTTTCATAGGTGCAGCGCGCGTATTCGATAGGAATGACGCCGTCGCTTTTCGAATGGATCATCACGAACCTTCTTGGCGGGATTTTTTCAAGATACGTGTCGGGGTCGATCGACCTGAAGAATTTGACTGCATCCGGGCCGTTCATCCTCAGATAATTGATCTCCTCCTCCACTCCGTAACCGCAGGTGCTGATCGCGATCACGCCCCGAGACTTCGGGTCCAGGGCGGAGGCGATGATGGCAAACCGCCCGCCGTTGCTCTCCCCGAGGTACACGATGCGGCCTGGGTCGATCTCGGGCTGCATCCTCAAGACTTAGGCTGCCGCCAGAGCATCGTGTACCATCTTGTATTCGGTCGGCTCTTCGCCGTCGAGAAACGTCTCTCGATCGCTCCTCATATCGACGATGCCCAGGTTGCGCTGATCGAGGGCCAGGCTTGCGTATCCCAGGCCGGAGAGGAACTCCGCCAGTCCCTGCTCCTGCTCTTTGTTGATGGTCGCTCCGGGAAGCAGCACCACGCCTGGAACGCCTCCCGGTTTTTGAGCCTCGGGCTCGGGGATTCTGAGAAGGCCCGCCACCTCCGTCCCCTGGCTGGAGAATCGAACTTCGCAGAGGTTCTGGTCGCTTGCGGCCTTTGATGGGATCAAACGATATCCCGGCGCGGGGGTCGGGTACTCCAAAAAACCGTCGTCTGTTACGCGCCATTCATCTTTGATCTCCGAAGAGAGGAAAAAGCCCACTAGCAGGGCGACGATGCCGAGAACGGCGATCAACCATCCGATAGGACGTCTTTTGCCCATATTTTCCGCCTCCTCCGGCTTCAAGCCTGCGGGGAGGCTGCTCTCGGCAGCACTAAAACCCCAGCTCCCCGGCCCTGGCGTAGGCGGCATCCGCCTCGGAGCTTCTGCCGAGGGCCTGGAGAGAGGCGCCTTTGTTCTTCCAGGCCGCGGCGTCCTCCGGGTCGAGGCTGATCGCCTCGTCGTACGCCTCGATCGCCTCGATGTGTCTTCCCAGCTTCTTGAGAGCAAGCCCCTTGTTATTCCAGGCGTGGGCGTAACCGGGATCGAGCCTGATCGCCTCGTCGTAGGCCAGGATCGCCTCCTCGTACTCGCCCTGGTCGTAGAGGGCGACCCCCCGGTTGTTCCAGGCGTGGGCGTAACCGGGATCGAGCCTTGTCGCCTCGTCGTACGCCTCGATCGCCTCGTCGTATCTCTTCAGGTCGTAGAGGGCGACCCCTCGATTGTTCCAGGCGTCGGCATCTTCCGGGTCCAGCCTTATCGACTCATCGTACGCCTCGATCGCTTCATCGCACCTTCTCAGGTTCCGAAGGGCGATCCCCTTGTTGTACCAGGCGTCGGCATATTCGGGCTCAAGCCTGATCGCCTCGTCGTACGCCTCGATCGCCTCATCGTACTTTCCCATATCCCTGAGGGCAACCCCCTTGTTGTTCCAGGCGTAGGCGTCCTGGGGGTCGAGCCTGATCGCCTCGTCGTAAGCCGAGATGGCCTCGTCGTATCTCCCCAGATCATAGAGGGCGAGGCCTTTGCCCACCCAGGCCAGAGCCGACCCGTTCTCCAGCCTGATCGCCTCGTCAAAAGAGAGGAGGGCTTCGTCGTATCGGCCCTGGCCGTAGAGGGCGAAGCCTCTGCCCGCCCAGGCTCGAGCCGACTCGTTCGCAAGCCTTATAGCCTCGTCATATTCGTGGGCCTCTACCAGAGGATCAACCGCTCTCAGATCGCCGATATCTGCGAGGGTCGAGGCGGCCATCCCTCGAACTTCCGGGTCGTCTTCTCCCAGAAGCTCGATGAGGGGGTCTACGGCAGGCTCGCCGATCTTGACCAGGGCTTCTCTCGCCGTCCCTCGCACCTCGGGCTCTCGATACTTCAACGCTTTGATGAGGGGATCGACGGCCCCAGGGCCGCCGATATCTCCGAGAGCCTCGACCGCCCCCTCTCGGACCCTCGCATCCGCATCTTTTGAAACCAGATAAGCGAGGGGCTCCGCCGCCCTGGAGTCGCCGAGGCAGCCGAGAGCCTCGGCAGAACGGAGGCGGACCGACCATTCCTCGTCTCTCACCGCCGCGATGAGGGGATCGACGGCCTCGGCGTCGCCGATTTTGCCGAGGGCCGCTGCAGCCTTTTCTCGGACCGTTCCATCCTCATCCTTCAGCGCCGCGATGAGCGGGGCAACCGCCCTGGAATCGCCGATATCTCCGAGGGAAGCCGCCGCCGACGATCGGACCGTATCGTCCTCGTCCTTCAGGGAGACGATCAGAGGATCGACGGCTCGTGGATCGTCGATGCTGCCCAGAGAGATGGCTGCGTCCGCCCGGACGTCAGCCTGTCCGTACTTCAGGTCCAGGATGAGGTCGTCCACCTCGTCCGAGGCGGCAGGGGCCGTCAGCGCCGCCAGGATCAGCAGGGCCAAAATTAGCTTCGTCTCCGTCCTAACCCCCTCGTGAAGATCGGTAACGTCACAATCCACTAAATATGCTTCGGTGGCGACACCGACGATGAACCGCCACCATTTCAGGCCTACGATCCCCAAAACTCGAAAGTCGACATATCGGGGTCCCAGGGCAGATGCGAGATCCAAATCCTATTTATTCAAACACGTGGAGACCCAGCTAGGTGGGACTATGGGCCGTTTCGCATTTGAAACCATAATTTTGCTGATCGTCTCGTGCTCTTTAACTCAGGCGGCGACTATCACCGTAGGCGAGAAAGACTGCGATTTTTACAGGATAGAAGCCGCCCTCGACACGGCAGATCCCGGAGACGTAATCGAAGTTCACAGTGGCGAGTACCGCGTGAACCTGAACATAACCACGCCCTCAGTGGTTCTGCGAGGAAACGACACCGGCGGCGGAATGCCCGTTCTTCGGGCTGGAAGCTCCACCGCGGATATCGAACACACCTCCCCCGGATTGACCGAGATGGTGGAGATGGCAGGGGGGACCCCCGTCGCCATCAGGGCGGATTTTGTCACCGTCGAGAATTTCGTCATCACCGGCGTCACCTGGCCGAAACCTTACGACACCGGCGAGCATAACGACGTCATCGGCCACGCCGGCATAAAAGTCTACTCCGACTTCAACAAGATCGCGAACAACACCTTCGTCGGAAACGACCTGACCGCCATAGGCCTGATGAACGCCAGCAACAACCAGATCTTCGGGAATACGATCAAGGAGATCCCCTACGGCTACGGGATGAACCTCTACAACTCTCACGCCAACAACATCGAGAAGAACGTCCTCTTCCAGAACGACTGGGGGATCGAGCTTCAGCGAAGCGACTCGAACACCATCACGGAAAACGAGATCCGAGAGAGCGTCAACGACGGGATCTGGGCCGCAAATTCCAACTACACCATGATAACCGAGAACATCATCAGCAGAAACGGCTTGGGGAGCGAGTTTGAGGGGAACGGGAAGGGGATATCCCTGGTGGGGTCAGAAGGCCTCATCGCCAACAACATCATCTCCTTCAATCGAGACCACGGGGTATACATCGCGAGCATATTTTGGGAATATTGCAGCGAACCGCCCTGTGGAGCCGAAGAGTCCTACGAGAACCTGATAATCGGAAACAGGATCGAAGGGAACGGAAAAGACGGGGTCCGGCTGGAGAAGACCTGGAGAAATAACATAATCGACAACAACATCACCTCCAACCATGGAAACGGCATCAGCTTCGTCTTGAGCAACAACAACACCGCGGAGCTGAACAACCTCAGCAAAAACGACCACGGGCTACGCCTGGATCAGTCCAACTATACAAAGGCGAAGAACAACACCATAACGGAGAGCGTGAAGACGGGTGTCCGCGTCTGGTCGACGATCGGAGCTTCGTTGGACAATAACACCCTCTCCGATAACCCAACCGGCATTGCTCTGGAGGAGTCCTGCAAGAGCAACCTGTTGATCCGAAATCGGATCGCCAACGGCTCCTCTGGGATCAACATTTCGGGCGGGTCCAGCGAGAACGAGATACGACAGAACAGCGTGACCTCTTGCCAAACTGGATTGAGCCTGATCGGAGCCAGCCGGAACGTCGTAACGGGAAACGCGATCATGAACTGCCTCCTGGGCCTTCTGGCCGACGTCACCTCTACCGAGAACGCCATCCATGGAAACGATCTCTCCAATAACGGCGAGGCCGCGAGGGACGAGGGGGATAATATGTGGGACGACGGATCGAGTGGAAACTACTACGGATCGAAAGGATGCGAGGACGAGGACCGGGACGGGATCTGCGATGCCCCCCGTCCCATCTCCGGCGGGGACAACGAGGACGGTCGCCCTCTTGCTACCATGCCGGCTCCTTGAGAGGCGACAATCTATCCTGCTCGCGGGGCCCATCTCACCTATTTCTTGATACTCGCCATCATTACTCGACACGCAAGATCAATCCAAAAGCAAGCGAATTTGATCGGATTTCATCGACGACGGTTGGTGAAAACCGAAAGGTTAATGAGACGACAGCATAAGAAATTACAGCAAAAATTGGCTAATCAAAACTCGTCGAAGCACGAGATTGACCGTGCCGATGCGTCAAACGTGGGCTTAAGCTTTTGATGCCGCACGTTTGGCACCTCTTGCTCTTTGTAATCAGACGGCGGCGAAGTTGACGAAAAACGATCGGATCTTGATATGGTGGATGAAATGCGAATAAGCATGATATCGTGGGAGAGCCTTTATTCCTCGAAGGTCGGGGGCGTCGCCCCCCACGTCTCAGAACTCTCTGAAGCCCTCGCACGGAGGGGGCATGAGGTGCACGTCTTCACCCGGCGAGGGGATTTCGGTTCCTACGACGAGATCAACGGAGTTCACTATCAGAGGGTCGACTCCGACCAGTCTGGGAACATCCTCGCCCAGATGGACCGGATGTGTGACGCCATCTTCGATCGTTTCGGACACGTCCAGAAGCTCTTCGGCAAATTCGACCTGGTCCACGGCCACGACTGGCACCCAGTTGCGGCCCTCAGCAAGATAAAGGCAGAGTACAAAATCCCTTACCTGATCACCCTCCACAGCACCGAATGGGGGAGATGCGGCAACAACTTCAGCGGTGATTTCATCCCCCGAGAGATCTCCCACCGCGAGTGGCTCGCAGGCTACGAGTCGGCGATGGTGATCACCACCACCCAGAGGATGAAAGACGAATTGATGATGCTCTATCAGATTCCGGCGAAGAAGATCGAGATCATCCCGAACGGCCTGGTCATCGGCAGCTTCAGGCGGTCCGTAGACCCCGGAAGGATGAAGGAGAGGCACGGGATTCATCCCCTGGCGCCGGTGGTCCTCTTCTGCGGGAGGTTGAACTACCAGAAAGGGCCGCGCATCCTGGTGGACGCCATCCCCTCCGTCCTGGCCCGCCACTGGGACGCGAAGTTCGTCTTCATAGGCGAAGGCGACATGAGATGGGAATGCGAGCGGAGGGCCCGGGAGCTGGGGATCGAGGGGTCCTGCGTCTTTTTAGGTTACACACCCAGCACCGTCAAAGAGGAGTGGATGAACGCCTGCGACATGATCTGCCTACCCAGCAGAAACGAGCCCTTCGGGATCGTGGTCCTGGAGGGGTGGGACGCGGGAAAGCCGGTCGTCGCCACCGAGGCCGTCAGCATCATCAAGAACTTCGAGGACGGCCTCCTCGCCTACATCCAGCCCGAGTCGATAGCCTGGTGCATCAACAGGCTCCTGGACAACCCCGAGGAGATGGAGAAGATAGGCCGGGCCGGGAGGGAGCGGCTCGAAAGGGAGTTCACCTGGGACGAGATCGCCCGAAAGACGGAAGACGTCTACGAAAGGGTTTTGGATAATTGATTGAGAGCCTCATCAACTCCCTCCTTTATGCGTTTTCTACCCGTTCTACGTTCTAAATCTGGGCGTGCATCATGGATATTATCAGGTCGTGAACCTGCTCCGGGCGACCGACCCCTTCAAGGAGGTGGTGGGACCTGCCCCGGGGCGTCGATACGGTCTTGCCGCCACCGACGCCGATCATACCCCTCGTCCCAACGGCTGCGCCCGCCATACTGAAGTCGTCTCCGAGGCCGAGGCCCGAGGCGGTGATGGGGATGATCGTCCCGAAGTTGAAGATCTTTCCGGCAAAGGACTGCTCCACCACCAGGTCGTTTATGTTCCTGTAGAGGAGGGTCCTCCGATGGACCCCGAGATGGCCCGACTCCATGATCAGCCTCCAGTTGGTGATGTAGTACCGATGAGACCTCCGATGCTCCTCCGTTCCCAGGACTCCCAGGACGCCGAAGGCCGTCAGGATGTGGCTCTGGTCAGAAAGCCAGAAAAGGCCCCTGGCCTCGAGAAAAGCCGTGTACTCCGGCTGGCCCGGCAAGTAGAAGGCGAGAAGGCCAGGGATCGCCAGGGCGAAGAGCCACATCCAGTTGATCCTGAAGAGGGCGATCAGAACCGCCGGCACCAGGATGGAGAGCCACCAGAGTACCCGGACCGACGTCTCGGGGCTCATCTCCAGAACCTCGATCCGAGGGCCGGAGGCAAAGTATACCCCCACCAAAGCGAGGTAGACCCAGATACCATAGAGGCGGTAGAAGGCCAGCGGATGAGGCCGGAGGGCCCGGATCAGCTCTTCGCCTTTCTGGAGCTTGGGTGACACGCGCCTCGCTTTGAGGCCGATCGGATAAATAACCCTTCCTCTGAGAAGCTCGAAGCCGTCCCGAAGTTCTGCCACTCGATAAGATCTAAGGCCCCTTCGGGAGCTTCGCAACACCATCTCTTCGACGTCGAAAATTATGGAGACGACCGGGAAGCCGAGGGATGGCCGGATCGAGAAGGAACGCTGGAAGGTTGACCGAAAGGTTCAAAAACAGGAAACGCGGTGGAGGCAATCGCACCTTTCCGTGCCTCGGTGGCTTAGCTGGCATAGCGCGTCCTTGGTAAGGACGAGGCCGTGGGTTCAAATCCCACCCGAGGCTTATCCTCCCCTAAGAGAGTTTCATCTCGCTTTTCTGAGGTAAATTGTAAAATCCAGGATTACTGATCTAATATGTATTTAAACTAAAATGAAAAAATAGTTTGGTGATGCTGGAGTGCGAAACGCAAGCCAGCTCACCATTTCCGGCAGGGTTACGCGTCGACAATTACGGATGCCGAGGCGTATGAGACCACAGATACACGGCCCCGGCTGTTTTCGGCTGTGGCCATAGCATCGTCAAGCACGTATTTTGTTCCAGACCAGTGAGTTTGTACGTCCGATTCAGCGACCACGTAGGTACCAGTTTTTTCCATCGGACCGTCCTCCATTAGTAAGGGTGTAAACGAAATAGATTGTATCGCCGATTCCCGGAATAACGCCTGGATTCTCAAATTACGTCGTCACTTCCGCCGTCATGCAACAGGCCGATGCCGCGGGCAGAAGGAAGAGCATCGACGCCAACAGGGCGATCACGCCAGCTCCCTTCAGCCCGGATGTAGCTTCTCTGGGCTCGTTCTTCATTTCTACCATTCCTCTTTTGGTGAACAAGGCAGAAGAGATTTTTTGTCTACATTAGATGATACTTAATATTATTATAATATAATTTATAATGATTATTAATATCGTATGGGTTGGCCACCATAGGATTCGTAACCTACATACGATAAGAGTCATGCTTACAAGAACTACCGTCACCGATACCATCGACATGTGGCGGTCGCCTTTACGTAGCTATAGGCGGAAGCCAGGGGCCAAAGCGTGCAGATCTTTGAGGGGGCCGCCGATGAGACCTTTTGAAGATCGGGTCTCCGATCGGCGAGAGATCGGTGTCATCTAGAGGCCGGCGTCATGATATCGTAATCCCCCTTCGGCGCCGCGATGGAGGATAAGATTTAAATATAGGTAACTTACTGTTACTAACCCTAAGTTAGTAATTCGGTGACTGCGGATCTGATGGGCAAGGTGGCGTCAGTAAAAAGAGATGGCATTGAGATGGTCTACGGAATATCAGCTCGCAGATCCCAAAACCGCACCCAATGGCATTCATGTCGATTTAAGAGGATAGGTTGAAATAAAAAGATATTGATATTGTACGAGGATTGATATGGCAGAGGAGTACACGCTGAAAGTGGGTGAAGCCCGTCCTTCCGACGTAGGAAGAGGGATCGCAAGGGTCGACCAGGCCGTACTTTACAACGCCGGCTGGCAGGCTGGAGACGTCCTCTCCATCGCCGGCAAAAAGAAGACCGCAGCCCTTCTTCTCCCCGGATATCCAGAAGATACCGGGACCGGGATCGTGCGGCTCGACGGAAACATCAGACGAAACGCCGGGGCGAGCATCGACGACCGGGTGCCGGTGAAGATCATCAAGTCATCTCCCGCGGGCAAAGTCGTCTTCGCGCCGACGGTCCCCCTGAGGATCACGGGGGGCGAGGAGTACCTTCGCCGATACCTGGAGGGAAGGGTCCTCACCAAAGGGGACGTCATCGAGATCAGCGTCATGGGCAGGAAGATCGAGCTTGTGGCAACAAAGATCACGCCAGCCGCCGACGCGGTGATCATGGGCGACAGGACCGGGATCGAGATCAGCGAGAAGCCCGCAAAAGAGGAGAGGGCGATCCCAAGGATCACCTACGAGGACATCGGAGGGCTCGGACCTGAGATCAAGAAGATCAGGGAGATGATCGAGCTTCCCATGAAGCATCCCGAGCTCTTCGAGAGGCTGGGGGTCGAGGCGCCCAAGGGCGTCCTCCTCCACGGCCCACCGGGGACGGGAAAGACCCTCCTCGCGAAGGCCCTCGCCTCGGAGACGAACTCGCACTTTCAGACGCTGAGCGGCCCTGAGATCATGTCCAAGTACTACGGCGAGTCCGAGCAGAAGCTCCGGGAGATCTTCAAGGAGGCGGAAGAGGAGGCCCCCTCGATAATATTCATCGACGAGATCGACTCGATCGCCCCCAAGAGAGAGGAGGTGACCGGCGAGGTCGAGCGGAGGATCGTCGCCCAGCTCCTGGCGGTGATGGACGGCCTTGAGTCACGGGGCAAGGTGGTGGTAATAGGCGCCACCAACAGGCCCGATGCCCTGGACCAGGCCCTGCGGAGGCCCGGACGGTTCGACCGCGAGATCGAGATCGGGGTTCCGAATAGGGAGTCCCGGCTCGAGGTCCTCCAGATCCACGCCCGGGGGATGCCTCTCGCCGAAGATGTGGACCTGGAGAAGCTCGCCGACATCACCCACGGCTTCGTCGGAGCCGACATAGCGGCCCTCGCCCGAGAGGCCGGGATGAGGGCTCTGCGGAGGATCGTTCCGGAGCTGGACCTGGATGTGGAGAGCATACCCGTCGAGATCCTGAACAAGATCGAGGTGGTGGGCGAGGACTTCGTCGACGCCCTCCGGGAGCTGGAACCCTCCGCCATGCGCGAGGTGCTGGTGGAGTCGCCGAACGTCCACTGGGACGACATCGGCGGCTTAAAAGACGTAAAGCAGGAGCTGATGGAGTCGGTGGAGTGGCCTCTCACCTACGCCAAGCTCTTCAGCCACATGGCGGCAATCCCGCCAAAGGGGATAATGCTCTACGGCCCGCCTGGCACCGGAAAGACCCTGATGGCGAAAGCGGTGGCCACAGAGAGCCAGGCGAACTTCATCTCGATCAAGGGCCCAGAGTTCCTCTCCAAGTGGGTCGGCGAGTCGGAACGGGCGGTGAGGGACATCTTCAGGAAGGCGAGGCAGGCCGCGCCCACCGTCCTCTTCTTCGACGAGATGGACTCGATCGCGCCCGCGAGAGGAAGCGGCTCCAGCGACTCTCACGTCACCGAGAGGATGATAAGCCAGATACTCTCGGAGATGGACGGCCTTGAGTCGCTTCACAACGTCGTGGTGATCGCGGCCACCAACCGGCCCGACATCATCGATCCAGCGCTCCTCCGGCCCGGGAGGTTCGATCGGATGATCGAGATCGGGATGCCAGACCAGGAGGCAAGGCTCGACATCCTGAAGATCCACACCGAGAATAGGCCCATCGCCGAGGACGTCGACCTCGTCTCGATATCGAAGCGGACCGACGGCTACTCCGGCGCCGACCTCGCAGCCGTCTGCAACGAGGCCGTGATGCTGGCGATAAGAGAGTACGTCCTAGGTGGAAAGCCCCAGGAGGACGAGGAGATCGCGAAGTACAAGATCGAGGGCAAGCACTTCGAGGAGGCGCTCAAGAAGGTCATGCCGAGCAGGAAGGAGAAGGAGAGCTACAGCAAGTTCGCGGAGATCGCCTGAGGCGAATGTTGAGGCCGGCACTCAAACCGGCCTTCACCTCAATCTTTTTTATGAGTTTGACAACGACCAGTTGCTGCCGTGTAAATCGCTTTAATAAGTAATAAGCCAAAATAGAGTCAATAGTAGAGTCCAAGGGTTTCGGGACTATACACCCTCTCTTTTTGAGCTATGAATTTAAAAGGAGGGAGGAGCAAAAGTCGTTATAGGAGGTAGAGGGAGAGAATAGCATACGACTTTTGCCATACCCTTATACGTCATTTGTCGAATATATACTTTTCGGTCTAGTTATAAGAGAGAAGACGCCTCTGGCTCTAATCAGGGCTTACCCACCTCGAAATCGATGACGATGTTGTACTGGTGCGGAGCGTAGCTTCGCACGATCCCGTGGCGCAGAAAAATAACCTTCGCCCCCGCGGCCAGAGACGCCTCTTCGACGAAAGCCGTATCCCGGCCGTAGAGCTCCTCCTCGGGGGCGATGGCGTAGTAGTGGACGACTCCTCCGTCCTTCGCAATTCTGATCGCCTGCTTGAGAAAATCGGAGGCGGTGTGGGGGAGGTTCATGATGACGTGATCGGCAAAGCTCTCGTACCGCTCCGCCATCGCGCCGGCGTCCCCCTCCAGGATCTCTATCTTCTCTATCCGGTTGAGGGCCGCGTTCTCCCTTAATAGCCTCACTGCATCGGGGTTCTTGTCCACGGCGACGACCCTCGCCCCCCGCTTCGCGAAGAGAAGGGCGAAGGGGCCCACACCAGCGAACATGTCGAAGACGACGTCGCCTGGGGCCACCAGATTCGCCACCCTCAGCCGCTCCGTTCCCAGGCGGGGGGTGAAGTAGGCCTTTTCGAGGTCGATCCGATACACCAGGCCGTGCTCTTTGTGGATGGTGGCGGTCTTCTCCTCGCCTGCGACGATCTGAAACCGGCGGGTCCGATACTCACCCTCCACCGGCGTTATGGGCGATATCACCGTCTTGACGTTCTTTTTGACTTTGAGGATGGCAGACGCCGCCTCCCGGTCGGGCGAGTCCTGGATGGCGATCTCCCCCACCACCTCATAGTGAGCCCTTCTTCCGAGGAGAGCCTCTACGGTCTCTTTCCGCTCAGCCTCCTCAAACTCGGTCTCCACCGGCTCAAAGTCGCCGATCTTCGCCAGATCCTCCGCCGCCTCCGGGCTCAGGTCCAGGACTGGAAGATAGATGCAGTCCTCATCAGACCTTATCTTTCGCTCCTTGTCGAAGAGCCCCAGCTCTACAAGCTTCTGTCGGAACTTCTCGCCACCGCTTCGATCGACCTTCAGCCCCGCTGAATGCGCCATCTCTCGAACTCCTCAACCAAATTCATGCCCGACCGTCAGCCGAGCCGAAGGCCGACGCCTCCATCTGCTCTCCCTTGATGGCGGCGTAGATCTCCTCTTTGCTCGGACGGCTCGTCTTCACGTACCTTCCACCGGCGGCGGAGCTGATCCGTCTCGCCAGATCCGACCCCTCGAAGCCGACGTCCACCACCAGGAGGTGAACCCCCGCCCGCCTCAGATCCCTCGCGACCTCTTCGGCCTCCATGCCGGCATCCCCCACCACCTCCAGGGGGACGTTGGCGCTTCCGTCTGTGATAAGGACCAGGATCGGGGTGGCGGAGGGCTCCTTCTCTTGTTCTCGCGAGAGTAGGGCGAGGCCCGTCGCAAGGCCGCTGGCAAGAGGCGTTGTCCCGCCGTACTCGATTCCCTCCAAACGTCTTTTGGCCGTCACCACCGCCGAGGTGAAGGGGAGTACCACCTCCGCCCGCCGTCCCGAGCAGGAGACGAGGGCGACCCTGTCCCTCCTCGCATAGGCGTCTTTGAGAAGCTCGATCACCACCTTCCTCGTGGCATTGGCGGACTCCTCCATGGAGAAGCTGGAGTCAAGGACGATCCCTATGAGGGTGGCGACTTTGCGCCTCCTAACCTTCTCCCGAAGGTCCTCCTCTCTTATGACAAACGGCCCGCCGCGACCGCCGGATCGGGCCGCTGCCGCCCTGAGGGTGGGGGCGAGGGCGACGTCCGTGGTCTTTCCCCGCGGTATCCGGGCCCGCACGTACCTCCCCCTCTTCCCCTCGGCCAGGACCTCCGCCCTCCTCCCGGACTTTGGCGACTTCGGGGCGGTCCGGGTCTCGGATCGAGCGAAGTCGGTGAGGATATCGGCGAGGTCGTAAGAGCCTTCCTCCTCTTTTTTTTCCTCTTTTTCCTCGTCTTCTTCGCCAGCATCGCCGGAAAACGCGTGGTCTTGAAGCTCCTCGGGAGCTATCTCGACGAAGGTCTCGTCTGAAAGGAGGATGACCGTCGCCACCTCCCCCGCCCTGATGGCCGACTTTTGCGTCTCCAGGATCGACTTTATCCTTGCGATGTCCTCGGGGGTGACCATGCTCGCCCTCTGCCGGGGGACCCTGATCCCCATCACGGGAACCCCGGCGAAGAATACCTTGCAGCCGTAATTCCGGTCGAGGTTTCGTCGAAGAAGAGCCGCCAGCTCTTCGGCCGGCGGCAAAAAGGAGGCATCCCAGCCAGAGGGCATGATCAGCTCACCATCGATCGGAGCTTCTCGGGGCTGAACTCGCCGTCGTCGAAGGGAGTCTTCCTCATCCGATGGGGAAGAACCATCTCCGCCGCGGTGACGATGTCGGCGGTCTCGACCCTCTCCCTCCCTTCGAAGGCGGCGTTCGTCCTTGCGGCCCGCTCGATCATGATGTCCGCCCGATGGCCGTCGACCCCAAACTCGATAGAGATCCTGGCTATCTTTCGTAGCTCCCCTTTCCCGGTGCTGACCTTCGAGAGGAGCTTTTTGGCGGTGACGATCCTGGAACGGAGCCTATCGCTCTCGGCCCTGAAATTCTCTCGAAACTTCACGGGGTCCGACGCGAAGGCACCTCTCCGCTCGATGATCTCGACCCTCTGCTCGACGTCCGATATCCCTTCCACCTCCACCTGGAGGGCGATCCTGTCCAGAAGTTGCGGTCGCAGCTCCCCCTCCTCCGGGTTCATGGACCCGACGATGATGAAGCTCGCAGGATGGCTTGCAGACACCCCCTCCCTCTCGACGGTGTTCATCCCCATGGCGGCGGCGTCGAGGAGGGCGTCGACGACGTAATCGTCGAGGAGGTTGATCTCGTCGACGTAGAGGATGCCGCGGTTCGCCTCGGCCAGGATCCCCGGCTCAAAGGCCCTCTCCCCACCCCGGAGGGCCCGCTCCATGTCCAGGGACCCAACCACCCGGTCCTCGGTGGCGCCCACCGGAAGGTCGACGACCCTCATCGGCCTCACTTCCGTCGGGAGAACTCCCTCTTCCAGCCTCTCGGCACACTCCCAGCAGAGGTTCTCCTCGTCCCGTGGGTCGCAGCCGAAGCGGCATCCCACCACCACCTCGATCCCCGGCAGAACCTCCGCCAGCCCCCGGACGGCTGTGGACTTGGCCGTCCCCTTCTGCCCCCTTATCAGGACTCCGCCTATCGAGGGGTTGATGGCGTTGAGGATCAGGGCCCTCAACATCCTCTCCTGGCCGACGATGGCGTCGAAGGGGTAGAGGAGGCGCTTCGACCGTGAGAGGGAGAGAGAGAAGGAGAAGGTCCCAGATGCGTGGTTGGAGGGACCCGTCGTTGACCTATCTTGATCCTTCCCAGAAGAAGATCTTTGGCCGATCGAAGATGCTGTTTTTTCTTTTGGATGGGCTGACCTCGAATTTGCGGCCCTTTCCGAAGCCTCTGAATCCCTTTCCGAGAACGATCTCCTTTCCCGTATGACGCCAGTTATCCGCAAAGCCAACACCTCAATAGTACCTTAGCATTATCGCCGAGAGCAGGGTTACGATGAGCAACAGAAGCCCCAAGAAGAAGAGCCCGAAGAGGGGGTTCAGATTCGGCGTCCTCTTTTTTGTCGATAGGAGGTTGAGATAGACGAGGGATACGCTCATGGTCAAAAGAAATATTATCGCCGATACCAGGATCACCGACCCCGCCAGGATGACGTACTCCGCCGTCCAGGTGTAGCTGGTGGCGTACAAGAGGTCGAGGAAGAAGTCCTTTCCGTTCCTCTCATAGGCAGAGGTGACCCAGAGCATGGTGTAGGCGATCTCCGCCGCCCCTATGACCGCCGAGGTGACGGCTATGCCGAGGAGGGTGAAGATCGAGCCGATATCAGAGACCTTTACGTCTATCTCCCATTCTCTCTCCAAACGAGTTCACCAAGCAGAGGATATGTCGAGGTGGATTAAAAGGGTTTAGATGGCCCCCTCGCTTTGACCATATCAGATTTTATCTCAGAAGCCTCCGATACGGCCAGGCTCATCGCACCGAACCTCAGGCCCAGGGGGCCAAAAATGTCAAATATAATACTGTCTCAATTTACATCTGTGTACGCGATCAGGATAGCCTTAAATCGATCAAAGCCCAACATCTGCTAAGGTGTGAGACGTGAAAGAGATTCAGCTCAAGGTGGCCAAGGCATACCCCAATGACTCGGCCCGGGGGATCGCAAGGCTCGATCCCAACGCCCTCCTCACCCTGCGGCTCTCCCCCGGTGACATCATCGAGATCGAGGGGAGGAGGATCTCCGCGGCCAAGGTATGGCGGGCCGACCGGCAGGACTGGAGCCAGGACTACATCAGGATAGACGGCTTCATTCGGCACAACGTCGGGGCGAGCATAGGGGACAGGGTCAAGATCAGGAAGGCGAAGGAAGGCGAGGCGCTCCGGGTCGTCCTCTCCCCCCCTTCCGGGGCTCACACCTACTACGGCGAGGACGCATCCGAGCAGATCAAGAGACAGACCCTGAAGCGGCCGATCGTCCGGGGCGACATCCTACCGATCATGAGCTCCTCGGGCCACCCCTTCATAGGGAGGATGGAGGCGGTGCCGCTGGTGGTGGCGGATACGGATCCCGAAGGCGTGGTGGTGATCACCGAGAGGACCGAGGTCTCCCTCCTCGACCGGCCTGTCAAGGGCTTCGGCTCGGTTAAGGGGACGGGGATCACCTACGAGGACGTTGGCGGCCTTCGAAACGAGGTCCAGAGGGTCCGGGAGATGATCGAGCTTCCCATGAAGCACCCGGAGGTCTTCACCAGGCTGGGGATAGAGCCCCCCAAGGGCGTCCTACTCCACGGCTCGCCGGGGACGGGAAAGACCCTCATCGCGAAGGCCGTGGCCAACGAGACCAACGCCAACTTCTTCTCCATCGCCGGTCCCGAGGTGATGTCAAAGTACTACGGCGAGTCCGAGCAGAGGCTCCGGGAGATCTTCGAGGAGGCTAACCGGAACACCCCCTCGATAATCTTCATCGACGAGCTCGACTCCATCGCCCCCAAGAGGGGCGAGGTGACGGGCGAAGTCGAACGGAGGGTCGTAGCCCAGCTTCTGGCCATGATGGACGGCCTCAAGGAGAGGGGGCAGGTGGTGGTGATCGGGGCCACCAACAGGGTCGACGCCATCGATCCGGCGTTGAGGAGGCCGGGAAGGTTCGACCGGGAGATTGAGATCGGCGTTCCCGACAGGGTCGATCGGATGGAGATTCTCCAGATCCACGTGAGGAACATGCCCATCGACGAGTCGGTGAGCCTCGACGACCTCGCGGACAGGACCAACGGTTTCGTCGGAGCCGACATATCCGCCCTCTGCAAGGAGGCGGCGATGAAGGTTCTTCGTAGACACCTCCCCGAGATATCATTCGACGACGACATCCCCCAGGATGTCCTCGACGAGATGTCGGTGACGGGCGAAGACTTCGAGAACGCCCTAAAGGAGATCGAGCCCTCCGCCATGAGGGAGGTCTTGGTCGAGATCTCCGACGTCAGCTGGAAGGACGTGGGCGGGATCGGCACCCTCCGGCAGGAGATCGTCGAGTCGGTGGAGTGGCCGCTGAAGCGGCCTGCGAAGTTCGAGGAGATGGGGATAAGGCCCCCAAGGGGCGTCCTCCTCTATGGCCCGCCGGGGACGGGAAAGACCCTCATAGCGAGAGCCGTCGCTCGGGAGACGAAGGCGAACTTCATCTCCGTCAAGGGCCCCCAGCTCCTCTCGAAGTGGGTCGGCGAGTCGGAGAAGGCGGTGAGGGAGGTATTCAAGAAGGCTAGACAGGTCTCTCCCGCCATCATCTTCTTCGACGAGCTCGACGCTATAGCCCCCATGAGGGGGATGGAGGAGGGGCACAGGACGAGCGAGCGGGTCGTAAACCAGCTTCTCGCAGAGCTCGACGGCCTTGAGACCCTCAAGGACGTGGTGGTGATCGCCGCCACCAACAGGCCCGACATCATCGACCCCGCCCTCCTCCGGTCCGGCAGGTTCGACAGGCTCCTATTCGTCGGCCCGCCCGATCGGGCGGGAAGGCTTGAGATCCTCAAGATCCACACGTCAAAGACACCGAACGGCGACGACGTCAGCCTGGAGGAGCTGGCGGAGCTGACCGAAAGCTACGTGGGGTCCGACCTCGAGTCCCTCTGCAGGGAGGCGGTGATGCTGGCCCTGAGAGAGGACCCGGAGGCTCGTGAGGTAGAGATGAGACACTACCGGGAGGCGCTGAAGAGGGTGAGGCCGAGCTTCGAGGAGAATATGGTGCGGTACTACGAGCGGATCAACGAGAGGTTCCGGGGCGGGGTCAAGGTCGACGCCAGCTCCTACCTGGGGTACCGGTGAGGTGAGAGGATCGTGTCCAAGATTTACGCCCGGAGCCTCGCCGGAAAGGAGATCGTGACCATGGCGGGAACCGTCCTTGGGGAGCTTGAGAATATAATCCTCGACCCCGAGACCGGCAAGTTGATCGACCTCTTGGTCAAGCCCGACTCGGAGCTTGACCCCGCTAGGTACCGGAAGGAAGGAAAGCTGATCCTCGTCCCCTTCTCCTCGGTCTGCGCCCTCAAAGACTACATCGTCGTCGACGAGAAGAGGGCGGAGAGATAGAGATTAAAGATAAGTGGGCGGAGAAGGGCGAGATCGGAGAAGGGAAGGCCCGCGAGCAGGAGAGGTCAGATCTTGATTAAGCCCGTCACCGGCCTCTTCCTCGTCTTCTGGGGATTGGTGAAGGTCTTCCAGGGCTTTTTCCTCCTCGAAGGCGGCGAGGGCTTCGGGGCCGCCTTGATCGTCTTCGGGCTCCTCGCGGCCCTCGTCGGAGGCCTATTTCTCAGGGACTCTCTCAGTTGAAGCACTTTTGGCCCTACAATCCGGGAAAAGTTTAACTTTCCCGGAAAGCCACTCATCACCGATGACCAGGACAAGATCTCATATCGTTGTGGTGGTCTTCGTAATGCTCGTTATCTTCGGAGCTGGTTGTATGACAAAGGACGATCAAAAGAGTGAGGAGGCCGGGGGGACGAAGGTCCTCCTGGAGACGAACATGGGCGATATCACGATTTTGCTCCGCGACGACATGCCCATCACCGCGGGGAACTTCAAGAAGCTGGTAGATGACGGATTTTACGACGGGGTGATATTCCATCGGGTCATAGAAGGGTTCATGATCCAGGGCGGCGACCCCACGGGGACGGGCCGCGGCGGTCCCGGCTATACGATCAAAGACGAGTTCACGGCCCAGAACAGAAATGATAGGGGGACGATCTCCATGGCGAACGCCGGCCCCAACACCGGTGGAAGCCAGTTCTTCATAAACCTCGTCGACAACAACTACCTCGACAAGATGCACCCCGTATTCGGCGAGGTCGTCGACGGGATGGACGTGGTGGACAAGATGGGTAAGGTCAAGACCGGCCCCGGAGACAGGCCCCTCAAAGAAGTTGTGATCGTCAAGGCGAAGGTCATATCCTGAGCCACCCTTTCTCCTTTTGCCGGAACCTCTACATTCCCAAGGCCTTGCTCAGGCCCGTCATAACCTGTAAATACCCTTCCCGATGATGGGTGAGAAAGTCGATGGGGGTCATTGAGGCTGGATCGAGGAGAGGTGAGGGAGTTAGCGTCTGTTTTCGCGATATTTCTTCTGGGCCTTTTTCTGAGGATGGCCCCCTCCAGGGACGCCATCGCCGGCGGAGACCTCCTCTTCTTCGGCTCGGACTCCTTCTACCACATGAGGAGGATCCTCTACACCGTCGACCACTTTCCCTCCACCCTCTGGTTCGACTCCTACCTCAACTACCCGCGAGGCCTGGAGCTATTGTGGCCGCCGCTCTTCGATCAGCTGATCGCAGGGGTCGCCCTCCTCGTGGGGGCCGAAACGCCGAGGGAGATCGAGATCGTCGCCTCCGTCATCCCTCCGATCCTGGGTTCTCTGACCATCGTCGCCCTCTACTTTTTGGCTCGGGAGCTCTTCGGAAGACGAGTGGGGCTCCTATCGGCCCTGTTCTTCGCGATCAACCCCCAGCACGCCAGCGCCTCCATCTTCGCTCGGCCCGATCATCACGTCTTCGAGACCTTCCTTCTGGTGAACATCCTCCTCTTTCTCGTCATCGCCCAGAAGAGGCCCGATAAAAGGGGATGGTCCGCGACCGTCGCCGGGGTTTTGATGGCATCTCTCGCCTATTCCTGGATCGGAGCTGCCGCCTATCTCGGGATCTTTCTCGTCTACGTCCTGATCCAGACCACCGTCGACCTCCGCCGAAGGGCCTCCTCGAAGGACGACCTCGCAACCTTCATCGTCGCCTTCGGTGTGGCGGCGGCCCTGCTCCTCCCCTTCTGGAAAGAGGCGTGGCTTTTGCCCTCCTTTTTGGGGGCAGCCGGAATCCTGTTGTTGATCGTCGTCCTCACGGCTCTATACCAGCCGTTTCTGGAGAGGGGCCTTTCCTGGGCCGCCCTTCCTCTGGTGATCGTCGTTCTCGGATACGTCCTCTTAATATCGTCCTACTCCTTCGGCTCGTCGCTGGGAGTCCACCACCTCTTCGATCAGGGCTTGGGCTACTTCTTCGGCGAAGACCTCTCATCGAAGGTGTCGGAGGCGGTCCCCCTTTACGGCGCCGTCAAGCCCCTTTCCGTGGCGGGGTTCAATTTGACGATAGCAGTCATGGGGTTTTCCCACCTCTGGCGATCCGACATCGACAGGCCCCAGCTGCTGTTCCTGGTATGGACCGTCTCGGTCCTCGTCCTCGCCCTCTTTCAGAATCGGTTTTTGTACGTCTTCTCCGCCAGCATGTCGATACTCATGGCCCTCTTCTTCTTCCGGGCGGTGGCGATCGTCGGCGGCTGGGACTGGACGAGAAGAAACCGGCTTTCGAGGTCTCTTCCAAAGATCCTTCTCATCCTCCTTCTCCTCCCCTCGGCGGCCAGCTTTGCGGGAGCCTTCTCGGTCCGTCCCGCCATCGTCGAGGACGGATGGGACGAGCCTCTCCTCTGGCTGGAGAGAAACTCTCAAAAGACCGGAGGCTTCGAAGATCCGGATCAGACGCCCGAATACGGGATCCTCTCCTGGTGGGATCGGGGCAACTGGATCCTCTATCGGTCGAGAAGGCCGGTGGTGGCCAACGGGTTTCAGGCCGGAGCCGAGGATGCGGCCCGGTTCTTCCTCTCAGGCTCCGAGAAGGAGGCCCTGGAGATCTTGGATGAAAGGATGTCACGGTACGTCATCACCGACTCGAAGATGCTCGGATCGGGCCTCTCGGCGATGGCCTTATGGACGGGCGATATGCCCTCCGATTACATCAGACGAAACGAATCCGGATGCGACAATACAGAGTTCCAGCGAACCGTCCTCGCTTGCTGCCACCTCTACGACTGTCGGGAGATGAGCCATCTGAGGCTCGTCTACGAGTCGGAGCCGCCGGAAGGATCTTCAAATCAGGTGAAGATCTTCGAGCGGGTCGTCGGCGCCAGGATCAGAGGCAATTCGATGGGGGGCGAGCCGGTCGTCGCTTCTTTGAACCTGACGACAGATCATGGCAGGCTTTTTCAGTATACAAAGACGGTGACGGCCGAGAACGGCCGTTACGAGATGATAGTCCCCTACTCGACGGCGGGGAATGGCTCGGTCCGGGCGGCTGGACCCTATATCGTATCTTCTGGGAGCAAAAGCAGATCTGTTGATGTCGCCATCGAGGAGGTTCTCCTCGGTGGAGAGGTCGCCGTCGACCTTTGATGGCGTCGACCTCTCCAAAAGTCTTAAACCCCTTGGATCCGATCCTTGATGTCGGATTCTTTCCGATGTGGAGGAGAAGAGGCCACAGGACTGAGGTTTCAATCTCAGATCGGTGGTTATTTCAAAGATGCTGTTAGATGAGGTTGGTGCGAGGAGTTGCTATGAGACCGTCACTTCCGTTCATGCTCGCGATCACGCTGGTATTGATCACCGCTTCGGCTCAGGGTCAGGAGATCTTCGACATCTACTCGGACCTTCAGTCCTGCGATGTCACCGTGAAGGGGGATGCAGCAGGATGCCTTCTGAAGGTGGATCTATCTTCGGCAAAAGAGGGGATAATCGAGACGAGGACCCTCTCGCTGGACGGTCCAGGCACCTGGATTGTGGCCTGGGACGTCTCGGCAGCTGAGGAGGGGCCTTATGACGTCTGCGCCAAACTGATCAAAGACGGCGAGGTCGTCTCCGATATGTGCAAGGACTTCTATTACGGCGGCAGGGTCGACATAAGGTTCGACGTCCGGGACGCTCACGCCGACTACCGGGGGATGACCCTCCTCGTCTACTCCGCAGATCTCGCCGTGGTGGACATCTACTACACCCTTGTCAAGGGCGACAAGGCGGTCTACATCTCAAAGAAAGAGTCCGTCCCCATATCCGGAAGTTATGGTTCTCCCTCCGACATGAGCCTCGAATGGAAGCAGCTCCTCGATGACGGCCAGGAGTACAAAGGTCGCGTCAAGATGGTCGAGAAGAAGAACGGTCAGACCAGGGTCTTCATGAACTCCTTTGTCGCCAGTGACGACGCCGAGATCACCGACACCTATGAGGACGAGACCGGCGCCAGCGCCACGGTGATGGGCAGGTCCCGGGTTCCCTTCGAGGGCACCCTGAAGTTCGACCTATATCAGAACGGCACCCTCCTTGCAAGCGTCCAGGAGAAGACGCCGATCCTCCTCGCCGGCGACGACGAGACGGTGGAGATCTCCTGGAACGAGACCCTGGACCCGGGGGTTTACCAGCTCACCATCCTGCTCCTAGGAAACGACGGCGATGTCTTAGATCTGGAGGAGAGCATCATCGAGGCCGAGATCCCGCCTCGACCTCAAACCGTCGAGGCCCCGGCGGAGGATGAGGGCTCCGGGACGTCCAAGATGGTCCTGGCCGCGGCAGTCATCCTGATCGTAGCAGCATTGGTTTTCGTCGTGCGGCGGCGGAGGGGCTGAGATGTTCCGTCTTCAGGAAATTAAAATAGCGAAGATCCTCGCGGTTAAAATAGCGAAGATCCTCGCGGTTAAAATAACGAAGATCCTCATGGAGGGCGCCGGGGCTTTGATTCCCCGGACCCCTTCCGGCCCGGTCTGGCGTTGGCGGCGAATCAGCTTCCTCTGACCACGCCGTTTCTGAGGGTCCCGAGCCCCTCGATCTCGACCTCCACCACGTCTCCGGATGACAGCGATCCTACGCCTGGCGGCGTTCCCGTGGCGATGACGTCGCCAGGAAGGAGGGTCATGATCCGGCTCACAAACTCAACCAGCTCCGGCACCGAAAATATCAGGTCGGAGGTGAGCGACTTCTGTCTCACAATGCCGTTCACCCTCGTCTCGATCGCGAGGTTCGAGGGGTCGAGATCGACGACGAATGGGCCCATCGGAGCGAAGGTGTCGAAGCTCTTGGCCCGGGTCCACTGGCCGTCTCTTCTCTGGAGGTCGCGGGCGGTGACGTCGTTGAAGTTCGCGTAACCGAGGATGTAATCGTCCGCCTCTCTCGCGGGGACGTTTCTGCACTTATCTTTGATCACCACCGCCAGCTCTCCCTCGTAATCGACCTGGCTGCTCGACCGCGGCATCACGATATCGGAGCCGGGCCCGATCACCGCCGTAGGGGGCTTCATGAATATGATCGGCTCCTCCGGAATAGACATCTTCAGCTCCTTCGCGTGTTCGACGTAGTTGAGGCCTACGCAGACCACCTTGCTCGGCTCTGCTGGGGCGAGAAGCTCCACCTCTTCGAGATCGTACCCCTTACCTCCGGCCACGATCGACCTTCCTTTCACCTCTCCCAAAAAAACCTCGTCTCCGAATCGAAACCTTGCCATCAAAAGACCATCCCTCCAATCCTCTCCATCATTTTTTGAGGCCGCTGGGACCTCTCCTGTACCTGCCAAACTCGGTTCCGGCCAATCGGTCCGCCCTGATTACAGGACCCTCGACGCAGACCCTGATCCCTGATGGATCGATGGCGCAGGAGCCGCAGATCCCCATGCCGCACTTGAAGTATCGGTCGATCGACGCCTGGATCTTCGTCTCCATGCCCCGGCACTTTCCGATCACGTCCGCCATCATCGGCTCAGGGCCGCAGAGGTAGATCTGGTCGAACTCCTGCGGGTTCAGGCACGAGAGGCCCGCCGAGGCCCTGCCGCATATCCCCTCGGAGCCGTCGTCGGTCGTTATCACCAGCTCGCCGATCCTCTCAAACCTCTCCCGAAATAAGAGGTCGCCAGAGCACCGGAAGCCGAGGAGGGTCGTTATCTCCATCCCCCTCTCGCAGGCCGCCTCTCCCAGAAGGGCGAGGGGCGCGGCCCCCACACCGCCGCCGACGAGGAGGATTCTTTTGCCCTCGAGGACAAAACCGTTTCCAAGAGGGCCCCGGAGTCCGAGGTCGTCGCCGACAGATAGGTCGAAGATCGCCCTCGTCGCCTCGCCCACTTTCTGGACAGTGATGCCGTTTCGATAAGATATGCTCATGGGGACCTCGTCGACCCCCCGAACCCAGACCATCAGGTACTGACCCGGGACCGGATCGAGATCGAGATCGAGCTCGAACCGCAGCGTCCTGACGCTGGCGCTCTCCTCGACGATCTCGACTATCTCGGCGTTCTTCGGCCTCATGAAAACCTCCTGGCGATCCCTCTCAGCTCCTCCAGAGTCATCTCCTTTCGGTCCAGGTAAACTCTGAGCCCCTCGGCGATTGATCGAAAGATCCCGTACCCCTCAGCTCGACCAAGGGCCGTCCCCACCTGGACCCCCGCGGCTCCCGCCATGATCATCTCTGCCGCGTCCTGCCAGGTTGCGACGCCACCGACCCCGATCACCGGTATCTCGAGGGCAGAGGCGAGGTCAAAGACGCACCTTACCGCCACCGGCTTTATCGCCGGGCCGGAGAGGCCTCCGAACCGGTTTCCGAGGATGGGCCTTCCGGACTCGACGTCGATCGCCATCGCCTTGAGGGTGTTTATCGCCACCACGCCGTCGGCCCCCCCTCGCTGGGCCGCGAAGCCCAGGCCGACGATGTCGGCGACGTTGGGGGTGAGCTTCACCCAGACCGGGACGTTGACGCTCCCCTTCACCGCCCTGGTGATCTCCTCAACGTTGCAGGCCTCGCACCCGATCTCGGCTCCGTACCGCTCGGCGTGGGGACAGCTGAGGTTCAGCTCGAAGCCGTCGGCTTCGAGCCCCTCTGCCACCTCTTCAAACTCATCAGGGCCGGAGCCGAAGATGCTCGCCACCACCGGGGCTCCGCCCTTTCTTCCGATATCGACCTCCTCCTGAAAGCTCCGGTAGGAGGGGTTTGGAAGCCCCATGGCGTTCAAAAGCCCCCCCTCCACCTGGACGACCGTCGGCCCCCGGTGCCCGTCCCTTGGAACTAAACCCACCGATTTGGTTACGACGCAGCCTGCACCAGACAGGGCCGCTCTTCTGAGGGAGGCTCCCGTGGTCCCCAAAATCCCCGCCGCCAGCATGACGGGGTTTTTCATCTCGATTCCTCCCACCTCTCCCGAAAGGGATGCCATGCCGGAAAGTCGGCAAGAGAGGATAAAAGTCTTGTCGGAGAGAGGCCGGATCCTCGCGAGGGCAGAGCGGTGCTGCGACGATTCTCGGACCCAAAGATTTTTCGCTGGAAAGGCATATGATAGGATGGTGTGAGGCATGAGGCCAGGTCTTCTCAATGTGATGCTGCTGATCTTTCTTATGGCAGGGACGGAGTTCGCCCAGGGTGCCGCCGCCCTGCCGGCCTGGGACGGGGGAGATGGGGCCGCCCTGAAGCTCTGCTGCGATGCGAACCCGACAGTGGTGAGGCGCGGCGAGACCGTAGCCTGGAACGTGACCCTCTGTAACCCCGGCCCCGAGACGATGAAGAACGTATCTTTGGAGATCGACTTCGATGGCCCCATTGAGCCGGTGGCAGCCTCAATGATGCCTTCGGTGGCAGGGGTCTGGAGTTTTGAGGAGATGGGGGCCAAAAGTTGCAGGAGCCTCGAACTCTTGGCGAGGGTGCCGAAGGAGGATAGGAGCTTTGTTATGAGCCGCTCCATCTCCGGAGAGGGGTTTGTGAGCCTCTCGGAGGAGTACTCCACAGACGAGGAGCCTTATGAGATAAGGTGCGACGTCAGCGCCTGGATCGAGGGGATGAACGAGCCCGCCCGAAACACGATCATCGTCGCCGTTCTGGGGGAGGAGGGTGCCGAGGTGAGGGTCCAGGAGAAGGGAAGCGGAAACTACAGCAGCGTCGAGACGGTCAGGGTCGATCGTGGGGATAAGTCGATCGAGGTGGCACGGAACGTCTCGGCTGTATTTCACCCATTCGATCTCGGCATCGGAGGGGAGAGGCCTTGGAACCTCACCTCCCCCTGGTTTGAGACTGTCTCCTTTCGAAGCGAGGCTGGGAACTTCACAAACCTGAGCACGAGGAACGCCACCGTCCTCGACCGCTGGTTCCGCGCGAGGCTCGACGAGAACGGGACCAGTCTCCTCGCGGATCAGAGAGGATCGGTCAACTCTCCAGGTTCCGGTGCCGCCTCCGCCTCGGAGATCTCCGCCCGTTGAGGCTCTGTGAGGTTGGCGGCGGATTTCGTCTCGTTGATCTTTCCCGCTCCTTCGAGATATGTGGAGTTGATCACCTTCACCGGCTGGGCGGGGTCGATCACCGTCACCTCATCCGTGGAGTTGATCACGGTTACGGAGCCCCTCGGGTTGATCAGGGTGATCGGCACCGTCAGGTTCCTCAAGATGACCGGTTCGCTCGAGTTGGCGAAGGGCAAAATGGCCGCATCCGCCGAACTCTCATTGGAGCTCAGGTTCTCCGAGGTCTCGTTCTCTGTCGCGTTCGGCTGGGTTGGGTTGACGTCGATTACGGGTTTGGTGGGGTTGACGTTAATCTTCGGCTTGGTGGGGTTGACGTTTACGTTGAGGGGTGAGAGGTTGACGCCGACCTTCGGCTTGGTGGGGTTTATCTTCACGTCCGGCGGCGAGATCTTCACGTTGACGTTCGGCTTCGGGGGGTTTATGTCGATGTTGAGGCCGCCGATCTTCGTCCCCGCCGCCTCCTCTCCGCTGACGTTCTCCTCTGACCCATTCTCCTGGGGAGGCCACCAGTCTGCCGGATCGAACTCGTTCAGTTCGGAGTCGTTCAGCTCGGCGATCCTGTAGTCCACCAGCATCCTGTTGAAGGAGGGGGATACCACCGGCTGGCCGTCGAGGCCCGAGAGGTAGAGGACGGAGACGAGCTCGCCCTCAGAATTCCTTCCGTCCTCGGATTTGTCGTCGATGTCGAGCCAGACGGTTTTGTTCAGGAGGATGGCGACGGCGAGCTCCTTCGCCGAGGTCTCGTCTGCGGTCGACTCGTTCGCCGATCCGATCAGCTCATTCATCGCCTCATCGATCGATTCGCCCGGAAGATCCAGATCCGCCAGGGTCACCCTCTCAACCCCCTCTCTGATCCGGGAGTCGTTCTTCTCGATCCTGACGTCGAAGGTCTTCCCGTCCGCGACTTTGACGACGGTGCCGCCGGCCTCTTCCGGCGAGGCTTCTGCGAAAGCCGGCAGAAGTAAAACAAGCAGCATCAGAGATGCGATCTTTTTCGGCCTCATTCAAATCCCCCTTTAGGTTGACGTTGTTCAAATTATAAGAAATATCTTTCGATCCTTTCGCGAACCCCTCCGCAACTTTCTGATGAAAACTTCCACCTTCATCCTCCAGGACAAGCTGAGATCCGCTGATGGAAGGAGGGCGCACCCTGTACCAGAAGGAGTTTCAAAATCAAGCGGATATCTTCATATAGATTATAATCCAAAATATGGATATGAAAAAATTGCTGACATTATCTCTGCTGGGGATGTTGCTCCTCGTCTCCGGCGGCTCGGCGGCGTGGGAGAGGCTCTGGGACGAGAAGGTGGACTCCGTCGTTTTAAACAGCAGGATCTCCTCACTGGAAGATCCATCGTACACGGTGAGGGTCTTTGCGGTTCAGAGCTAGAGCGGGGACATCTACAGGTACGCTGAGGCGACGGGAGAGTGGACGAAGGTGGGCAACCCCGGAAAGAAGTTTGTGGCCTCGGGCGGTGTCGACAGCAGGGTCTACGGCCTCGACCCGGCGGGGATGGGTGTTTACGAGTTCAGCGGGACCCCCATGGAATGGACTCAGGTGGGAGGTCCCGCCGGTGATATCTACGCTGGCGGGGCGGAGCTTTACGCCACCAACCCCGAGGACGACTGGGCGATCTATAAGTATACGGGAAATCCCTGGGAATGGACCCTGATAGGAGAGTTTCCAGTTGGGGGCGGAGAGATTGTGGACTATGCTGCTGCCGGCGCCGGATACCGGAGGGGACCGGCCGGTCTCGTCGAGACCTTCTATCCGACGCTGTACCTCCTCGAGGATAGAGCGTCTCAGTCCAAAGGCTATACCGTCGGAGTGGTAAGGAAGTACACCGGGACGGGCCTCGACCCCATCGACTGGGAGGTGTTGCCGGCTGGAGATCTGGACTTCAGCGCCATCCACGGCGACGGTTTCAACTCGGGCACCATCTATGCCCAGGATTATCATTCCCGCGATATCTACCTGTGGTCGGAAGATGACGACTCCTGGGAGAAGGCGAGCGGCCCTGCCAAGATCCTCCTGGCGGACCAGTACAAGGAAAGCTCAACGGTCCATAACCTCCTCTACCGGCTCGAAGAGGATGGAGATCTCTGGGTCTCGGACGACACGAGGGGTCCTGGACCAAGATCGATACTTCTGGATGGAGGAATCCCCTGAAGGCGATATACGCCGCTGGCGGAGAACTATATGCGCTGTCAGAGGCCGGCTACGTCTTCAGGTACGTGCCCTGAGCCTGGAGGCGACCTCCAGGCGAACTTTTTTTTGAGTTGATTCTGGATTAGTGAAGGGTGGTCGCGGATCGAGCCGATCACTCGACGCCCCGAGCGGTGATCCGGATCTCTGCCGTCGCGCCCTCGGGCATCGACCTGTGCTTCACGAGCCGGGCGAGCCTCTTTCCCTCGCCCCTCTTTTCGAGAAAGATCGAGGTCTTGGTGGCGTGGTCCATGGCCATCCCCCCCAGGGGCCTGAGGTTTCCGGTCTCGATCTCCATGTAGACCTGGTTTGTCACCACCACCGGGATCCGGTGCCTTCTCGCCATCTCCTGGAGATCGCCGAGCTGGGCCGCAAGAGACCTTCTCACGGGCCTGTTGTCGTCCCCCTCGAAGGCCGCCCTGTACAGGGAGGTTGCAGAGTCGAGGATGAGAAGGCCGAACTCCTTATTCATGATCCTGGTGGCGTCTTTTATCGATGCGTGCTGCTGCTCCAGGTTCAGGGGCTCGAAGACGACGATCTTGGCTCCGATCTCCTTCGCCCCCTCGCCCGCGATCTGTTTGAACCTCTCGACGGAGAAGCCCTCGGTGTCGATGAAGATCACCTTGAACCCTCGGGAGACGGCGCCGACCGCCAGCTGTAGGATGATGTTCGTCTTGCCGGTCCCGGCTTCGCCGTAGATCTGGGTTATGATCCCCGGCTCAAACCCACCCCCGAGGAGCAGGTCCAGCCCCTCGCACCCCGAAGAGAGCCTCTCCTTCATGATTCACCCGTTCTGTATCGGCTGCATATCGTCAGCTTCGCATCTTCCGGCTTCCTCGCGGCTCACTCGTACCGCTCTATCAGCTCTTCGAGCCGGTCCATCGCCTCGATCTCCCGGGGACCGCCGCACCGGCCGACGATCCGCCTGATCTTGAAGATCTCATCGAGGTATAGGTCGCTTTTGAGGGCGACGTACCGGGTCGCGGCGACGGCGGCCTCAACGACCAGGTTGATGCCCCGGTTGACGGCCCTATACTCCCTCTCGAGGACCTCACCCCTGACGAACTCCACCTCCGGGAGGGCGATGTCCAGCCCGTTGGGCTCACATTTGAAGAAGGCCCAGGCCTCGGCGTCTTTGAGGGTCAGCTCTCCGTCCCGTTCGACGAACCTGTCGGCGGGGATGTCGCCCAAGGCCGTCTCCACAAAGAGCATCGGGTCGTGGGATACGTTGGCGACGAACTTTTTTTCTCTCATTATGTTCTCGTAGGTGTGGGAGCCCACAAAGAGCCTCACCGATAGGGTCTCGCCCTTCTTGATCAGCCCCAGGGGCGCAGCGTTGGGCGCTCCCGACTCGTTCTCCGTGGTGGCTATGATCTCATTGATCCCGTCGAATATTCCTAGCTCTTCGATCTTTTCAAGATCGCATATCATCATTCTTCACTCCTCAGAATGGTGCCTTTTGCCAGGGCTATAAAGAGGGCAGCTCCGATCAGGTCCGCCGTAGAACCGGGGTTTATGTCCTCGGCCACGAACTCTCGGTCCAGCTCCTCGGCTCGCCGGAGCGTCTCGCCTGCTTCAAGCCCCAGGATCGATCCGGCCCTCGCCGACGCCTCCAATGCCTTCTCCAACCCGAACTTCGAGGCCACGAGGCTGTCGGGGACCTCGGCCAGGGCCTCGAGGTAGGTCATCACCACCCCGTCGTTGGTGCCCAGATCCGCGACCCTTCTTGCGAGATGCTTCGCAAGCGAAAAGCTCCTCTCAAACCCCGTCGACCACTCCCTCGCCACCAGGTCGTGGCCCGATGAGAGACGCATCAGGTCCAGGAGCGTCCTCCCCTCCGACCGGACCCGATCGGAGGCCTCGGGGTCCTTCAGGCTCAGCTCCCCCACCTCCGCCACCCGAGCCCCGGCGATATTGAAGGCGGCGTAGAACTCGACCGCGTCCTCGGCGGTCGTCTCGTCCAGAACCTTTGCGACCACCTCCTTCAGGTCGCCGCCCCTCCCCGCAGCCTCTGCCAGAGGGACGAGGAGGGCGACGGTGCCGAAGTGGGTGTTCTGGACGAGGCCCCACCCCCTCCAGGACGAGACCGCCCGTCGGATGAGGGTGCCCGTCAGCTCCGACCCCAGGGCCGCGTCCCTGAATATGGGGTAGGCTGAGACGGCGCTGATCAGGAAGTGATGGAACTTTATCTCCTCGAAGTCGTGGCCCCGATCGACGTTCCCAGGTTTGGGGCTGGAGGATAGCTCGATGAGCATCGCCAGAAGTGCCGCCTGGGCCACCCGGTCCGGATTCGTCTTCATGCCTTCAGCAGATCCTCGGCCAGCTTCTTCTTCAGCCTCATGTACTCGTCGGGAGCGATCCCCTGCCTCTCCAGGACCGCGTCCCTCATGAAACAGGGCTTTGTGATCTTGCAGCACCAGGCGAGGCTTCCAAAGCAGGTCCCGTCGCCGGGCTCTAGCGGCGTCCCTTTAGTCAGCGCCAGCTTCCTTTCAACGAACTCCTTCGGGGAGAGGTCGATCTTTTTGAGGGCTCCCAGGAGGGGGCAGTTTTTCACCGGAGGGCAGCAGAAGGCGATGCCGCGAAGGTCGCCTCCGGAGCAGATGTGCTTGGGGGCGTTGTACCAGCCCACCAGCTCGCCGAACCTCTTGAGGGTCTCGGCGAGCCAGCCGACGAACTCGGGGTCGGCCTCGTCGGATAGGGATATCATATCAGCCCCCATGGAGAGGAGGTCTCTTGCCCCCTGAAAATCGCTGACGTCGAACCTGACCATCAGTGGAGGCGCTCCGCCGTCGGAGAGCCTCTTCACGATTTTGGGCGCATCGGAGCCGACGGACCGAAGGTCGAGGTGGAGGATGTCGGCCCCCACCTCCTTCAGCTCTCGGGCTAACGATCTCAAGTCCTCGACTGCATCAGGTTTTACCCTGACCGAGAGGGTGGCGCCCGAGCTCTTGATCTCTCTTGCAAGCTCGACGATCCCGTCCCCTCGGGCCAGTTCCACCTCCATGAGCCGACCGTCCGAAGCCGCCATCTTCGCCGTCTCCATCAGCTCTTCAAGCTCTCCCCCGCCGATCGAGAACCCCATGAGGGAGGAGGGGCGGCGCCGATCCAGGGCCCTCTTTATTTGCGAGGGGGCGACCTCGTCGAGGTTGAAGGGCCCCAGCATGGTCAGGCCCGCCGACGAGCCGTTCAGGCCGGAGACGTCTAATTCTGCTGATATGATCGCGATGGGATTTTCCAGGTTAAGGTATCCGATTTTCAACATCAATATCGGGCCCCATGACGACTCTCCTGGCGGGGATATCAGCTTTTCGCCCATCGCCGGATCTGGACCGGATCGGATTTGGAAAAACCACCACTCCCCCCGAGCTCTGCATCACGTCAGCCAGGCTCATGCGTTGACGTATCCCGGGGTTGGACCTCCGGTCATGCCGGGCGGAGACCAGGATACGTCCGAGTACCTGAAGTACCAGATCCTGGTGGAGGGCCGAAAGACCCCGATGTCGTCTGAGAGGCCGTCTCGGTCGAAGTCCCCGGATATGGGAAGGTCGCCGCTGAGGGCCCAGGGGCTGAGCCTCCGGTCGGTGCTGCCGTCGAAGTTGTAGTCGAGGTACCAGAGGCGGTTTGACGGCCTGAATACCCCAAGATCGTCCCGATATCCGTCACCGTCGAAGTCTCCGGCCACGGGAAGGTCGCCGCGAAGCCCCCAGGTTATGCCGGAGAAGGGGGCAGACCAGGCGATGGAGCCGGTCTCGGGGTTGTAGGAGAAGGTCCCGAAGTACCATCTCCCCGAGGCCATGAAGATGCCGACGTCGTTGACGTAGCCGTCGCCGTCGAAGTCGCCGACGACGAACTGGTCGCCCTCGTCGCCGGGGCCCATCCTGGTACTGGCGTCGGTATCGCCGTCGGAGTCCAGGTCGAAGGACCAGCTGTTGGGGCCTGGCCGGAATACGGCCAAATCGTCGTCGAATCCGTCCCGGTCGAAGTCGCCGGCGATGGGAACGTCCCCCCGCTCTCCCCAGGGTCCCTCAGACCTATCCGACTGGCCATGGGCCAGGCCCGAAGATATCAGGATGGCGGCAAAGATCAGCTCCGTCCAGATATCTCGTCTGAATATCATATTTCTCGACATCTTCCTCACTCCGAGATTAGCACAATCAGGTGCGGCGCCTGTAAAAGGCATCATTCCGCGTCCACGGTGATGCGTCCACGGTGATGCGTCCACGGTGATGCGTCCACGGTGATGCGTCCACGGAGATATATCTTCCATGGGTGATATATGTTGCTCAGTCCTGCCCAGGATCTTGTTTGCATCAGTTAGTGTGGCTCGGATACTAACTTAGAGTTAGTATTATATACCTCCGCGATAAGATGAAATCGAGATGGGAAAGGAGTTCAAGATCCAGCTTGAAGAGGCCGAGAGCCTCGCCGACGTCTTCGAGGTGGTGAAGGCCGCCGTCTTGAAGAGCACCGGCATGAGCCGGGGAGGGCTGATGCTAGGCATGGCAGACCTCGGAAACCACCCCCGAGGATTTCTGGGGGGATTTTTCACCGTAGGCTCGAACGTCATTGTGCTGAACAAGACTCCCCTCCAGAGGATCAGGGAAACGAGGCCCGAGCTCAGAAAGCCCTACGCCTTCTTCGTCCTCCTCCACGAGTACATACACTCCCTCGGATATCTCGACGAGGGGCTGGTGACTTCGAAGACCCTCGCGATAAGCCGGGAGTCCCTCGGCGAGGACCATCCCGCCACCAGGATCGCCGCCGACGTCAGAGGATTTCTGAAGGATCTCGTATACCCGGAGGCGGCCTGGAGTCCCGATGACGAGAGGATGGGGATCGTGGAGGGGTTTGACAGGTCCAGCGTCCCCTACTACATCCGCTGAAGACGGGCTGAAAAATCGAAGGTCAGTTTTTCAGGAGTTCCTCGATATACTCAAGGGCTATCTTCCCTGCGATCTCCAGGGATTTCAGGGGGTTCCACCCCCGGACTCCGCCGTAGGCTGTGGGGTGCCCCCCCTCGTAGGTGACGCCCGACTCCCCGTAGACTTCGTCGGCCACGTCGCCGGCGATGGCTCCGACGGTGAGAGCGATGGCCAGGGCCAGCGCCAGGACCCAAATTAGTATCACTTTAATGCTCTGTCCAAGGACGGGCATATTCCTCATCTCGTTTCTGGTTTTAAAAGTTTTAAAACACCTCAGAGCGATGCTGTTTTTCGTTCCGACCAGGATCGGAAGGGCACAAGATATTTTTGGATATAGATGTCATGCAATCTATATAATTTTGATCCAAAACTTTTATCTACAATCTATTATAATGGTGGGGATTTTATGAGTGGTTTGTTGAAGCCTTGCCTTGTCAGCTTCGCTCTTCTCCTTTGCCTGATGGTGACTGGAGAGGCAGCTGAGTATGGCGTCCCTACGACTGACTCGATTGGAGGACTCGGTATAAATTACGATTCTGCTACCGATTTCGCCTCCAGGATCGACGCCGAAGGATGGTACAGACAGTTCCTCTGGGGAAATAACGCCGCCTTCGAGAAGGACTGGAAGGACGTGACGAAAGGAGGGTGGGATGATCGATACGCCGACGCTGCCGATCTAGCCTTCTTCGAGGGTCACGGCTCACCTAGCGGCATCTACTGTCCCAACGACTGCTGCGACGACAACAAGTGCTCCAAAGACGATGCCGAGCCCCGACGGAAGGCGGTTCAAGACGCCGGTCATCGAGTTCGGCGGCGCAGCGAAGGCGATCCAGTGGGACCAGCGCCAGAGGGGCGATCCCGATAACGTCGCCTCCCGGGGCGGGGGTACAGGATGAAGTTCTATGAGCCAGAGGCCTTCGACGGCTTTTTGACCGCGGAGTTTGCGACCGTTTAGGCCATCGAACAAAAGACGGCTTATCGTCTCCGGGGGCAAGGCCAATAACCCGCCTCAGGAGACGCACGAAGCGGAATTGGGGCTCGGATCACCAGTGAACCATTTGCCCTAGGCCCCATTACCATGAAAGCATATGTGGGAAAGGAAGAAAAGCTATCCTCCTTCCCCACCCACTCTCTTTTGAACCACATATCCGGCTTTGGCCAGCATCTCAATCGCGTCGTCGATGGTCAGTTTACCTGCCGAGATCGTTCCTTTGAGCTTTGATCTCTTAGGTCTCTCAGTCGACTCATCTTTGAACATCTCCCTGTTGATAATCAGATGGTGCATGATGCAGACAATCTTTCTTGCGAGAGTGACGATTAGCAACTTTGGCACCACTCCTGGCCTTTATCCTGAGGTAAAATCTTTTCAGCCTCGAATCGCCTCTAGTCCTCGATACCGCATGTGCTACCTCGATCAACATCCTTCTCACGTGAGGTGATCCCCGTTTGGTTATATGTCCAGTAATTAGCTTGCCTGCTGATTGGTAGACGGAAGGCACCAAACCGCAATACGAGGCCAGTTGATCGCCCGTTTTAAAGTCGTTGAAATCTCCTATTTCAGCGAGGATAGTCGATGCGGAGACTAAGCCCATTCCAGGAATTGACATCGCGATCTTCAAATCCTCGTTCCTTCTTAGAACGAGCACCTGGATCTGCTGGTCAATTAAGGCGATCTGGCTGGTGAGAAACTCGACCGAATCGAGGAGTGCTGACCGATCAGATAGATCTGGACCGGAGATAGGTTTGCCACGATCGCATCTCGTATCTCCTCCTTTTTGGCCTTTAGATCCTTTGCGGGGATTGTCTTAAAAATCTCTTCGAAGCTCATTCCGCTCAAAATGCCCCTGATTATGTGGAGTCCAGACTTGCCGAAGATATCTGAAAGTATTGAGGATAGCTTTATCGACGCAGATTCGAGTTCGTGGTGAATTCTGTTATTCACCTGACGTCTCATTTTGACATAGTTCTCTCTCGATCTGGTCAATGATCTCAGTTCTCGTTCTTCTCCTGAAAAGATGCGAGATGGAGATATCAGATCCTTTAAGCATAGTTCGGCAATCCACTCAGAATCGAGGGTATCCGTCTTCCTGCCAGGTATATGCTTGATTTGATACGCGTTTGCCAGAACGAATTCGACGTCATCTCCTATGACGGCATAAATTGGCAGCCAGTAGTTGGCCGTCGACTCTACTGCGACCTTCTGGCATCCATGATCTTTCAGCCAGTTCCTGAAGCTTATGAGGCCTTCAAGATCCGAATCAAAGCGGTTCTGTATCTTACGACCATCGCTGAAGAGGATCGTCGCTAAGAGAAATCGTTTATGGATATCCGCCCCGCAAACTACTTCTCTTCCCAATACCATTTATATCACGGTCCTGGTATGGGCAGATATGATAAAGTGAGTGAATTACCATTCGCGTTCAAAGACGCATTATAGCGCTCACGAAGAGCGGGCCAGTTTTTTCACGGGCTAATCGCCCAAATAGTTTAAGCGGCCTGCACTGCCCATACCAAGGAATCGTTTATGTTCCAAGGCTTTCATCTTTAGGGCGCGAATCGGCTATTCATGGATGGTTTTTTCGCGATTTGATGGTATGCTATGGGAAATGAATGCCCTAATCAGTTCTATCCAGCAAAGGGGTAAAGCGAGCGGCCTTCTTCGGCTCCATCGTCCGGGGCGAGATGGACGAGGAGAGCGACATCGACATCCTGATCGAGTTCGAGGGGAGAAAGAGCCTCCTCGATCTTGTCCACCTCAAAAACGAGCTGGAGGATGCCGTGAACAGGCGGGTGGACGTTCTCACCTACAGGTCGCTTCATACTCGGCTGAGAGATCGAATCCTGGCCGAGCAGGTCCCGATATTAGGGCTAATCGAGGACCATTCTGAGAGGACTGAGGCCGTTCTGGAAGACTTGCCTTTCATCGCATGACCAAGGTATTTAAGATCTCAACGCAAAATAGTCGAGAGATGAAGACCAAGTTCAACGTCCTCGTCGAACGGGACGAGGACGGATACTACGTCGCCACTGTCCCCTCCCTCCCCGGATGCCATACCCAGGCGAAGAGCACAGATGAGCTCATCGATCGGGCGAGGGAGGCGATAGGGGCCTACTTCGAAGCAACCCAACAGAACGAAAAGATATGAATACATCCATGACACTGTGAATATTATGGCCGATCAGATGCAGGCCGTGCGGGACGCAGTAATCGAGATCCTTCAAGAGAACGGTGTCAAGCGAGCGGCCTTCTTCGGCTCCATCGTCCGGGGCGAGATGAACGAGGAGAGTGACATCGACATCTTGATCGAGTTCGAGGGAAGAAGGAGCCTTCTCGATCTCGCCCACCTCAAAAACGAACTGGAGGACGCCGTAAACAGGCGGGTAGACGTTCTAACCTACAAGTCGCTTCATCCCAGGCTTAGAGATCGAATCCTGGCCGAGCAGGTCCCTATACTATGAAGAAAGATCCTGGGGTGTTTATTGAGCATATCCTGGAGTGCATCGATCTCATCGAAGAGTATTCTGAGGGGGTTTCTGAGGCCGAGTTCGCTAGGTCGACGCCCCTTCAGGACATGATCGTTCGAAGAATCGAGATTATAGGCGAAGCTGTCAAGAACCTTCCCGCTGACCTCAAAAGAGAGCATCCTGAGATTCCCTGGAGGGATATCGCAGGACTGAGGGACATCGTCGTACACCAGTATTTCGGGTTGGATCTGGAGCTAATATGGGATGTGGTCACGAAAGACATACCGGAACTTAAGCCTAAGATCTTGAAGATGATGGATGAGATGGAGAGACGATAGCGGGTCTTGTCCGAGCTGATCTTTTATGCCTTGGTTTTTGCCGGTGCGCCGATACGTCCTTCATGATTAATTAAGATATTTTTATACCAACACCGGTAAATATCACCACCACCGATAATTATCCCAGCCAAAAGGCTGCGTGCATTCGATTTCGCCGGGCCTTTTGATCAGACTTTTGGGGGGATTTTGGCGCTCTATCCGGACGATAAAAGCTCAGATTTGGAGGCGATGAAGACGCGGTGGCCGAAGAAGTTCTGGCCGGAGAACGCCATCTTCAATCAGATCCACCCCGGCGACCGGATCTTCGTCGGGACCGGCTGCGGCGAGCCCCAGCACCTAGTCGGCGCCCTGAAGAGCTACGTCGAGAAGAGGCCCAACTCCCTCCTCGGCGCCGAGATGATCCACGTCTGGACCCTGGGGATCGCTCCCTGCGCCGAGGAGAAGTTCCGGGAGAACTTCAGGCTCAACTCCTTCTTCGTCGGGTCCCGGAGCCGGGGCGCCATCAACCGGGGGGACGCCGACTACACCCCGATCTTCCTCTCGGAGGTCCCGGCCCTCTTCCGGAAAGGCGCGATCCCCATAGACGTTGCCCTGGTCCAGACCTCGCCTCCGGACGGCCACGGCCTGATGAGCCTCGGGATCAGCGTCGACATCGTCAAATCGGCGGTGGAGGCTGCGGCCATCGTCGTCGCCCAGATCAACCCCCGGATGCCGAGGGTCCACGGTGACGGGTTCATCAGCGTCGAGGACGTCGATTATCTGGTCTACTTCGACGAGCCGCTTCTGGCCTACTCCGATCCGGTCTCGGGGGAGATCGCCCAGAGGATCGGCGGCTACGTCGCAAGGCTCGTCGAGGACGGCTCCACCATCCAGGTGGGCTACGGCTCGGTCCCCAACGCGGTCCTCTCGAACCTCGCGGGCAAAAAGCACCTTGGGGTCCATTCCGAGCTTTTCACTGACGGGATCGCGGACCTGATGAGGGCGGGGGTCGTCGACAACTCCAAAAAGACGATCGACCGGGGAAAGTCCGTCGCCTCCTTCTGCATGGCGAGGGAGTCGACCTACCGGTTCCTGGACGATAACCCCCTCGTCGATTTCAGGTCGATCGACTATACGAACAGCCCCCTGGTGATCGCCAAAAACCGGGGGATGACGGCGATAAATAGCTGCATCGAGATCGACCTCTCGGGGCAGGCGACGGCCGAGTCCCTGGCCGGGGCCCACTACAGCGGCATCGGCGGCCAGGCCGACTTCATGCGGGGCTCGGTCCTGGCCCCGGGCGGAAAGTCGATCCTCGCTTTGCCATCCACCGCCGACGGCGGCAGGACGTCGCGGATCGTTCCCTTCCTCAAGCCCGGCTCCGGCGTGACATTGAGCCGGGGCGACATCCACTACGTCGTCACCGAATACGGGATCGCCTACCTCCACGCCAAAAACGTCCGGGAGAGGGCGATGGACCTGATATCGATCGCCCATCCCGACCACCGGACCTGGTTGATCGAGGAGGCGAAGAGGTTGAAGTTGATCTATCCGGATCAGGCCTTCGTCCCCGGCGAGGCCGGGATCTATCCCGAGAGCCTCGAGATTAGGAGGACGACGAAATCGGGGCTTACGATCCTCCTGCGACCTGCCAAGATCACCGACGAGCCGCTCCTCAAAGAGTTCTTCCACGCCCTCTCCGACGAGAGCCTATACAGCCGTTTCATGACCCCGAGAAAGGAGCTGTCCCACCGATGGCTCCAGGACTTCTCCGTCATCGACTATTCCAAGAAGATGGTGATCCTGGCGACCGTAGAGGACGGTGTGGCCGGAAGGGAGACGATCGTCGGGGTTGGCCAGTACGGATTGACTGGGGAGACTCACATGGCCGAGGTCGCTTACGTGGTCAGAGACGATTACCACCGTCGAGGTGTGGGAAGAGAGATCCTCGGCTACCTATCCTACCTCGCCAAAAAGCAGGGTCTCCTGGGGTTTGTGGCGGAGGTTCTCTCGACGAACGTCCGGATCTTCCGGATGTTCCAGAAGATGGGCTTTGAGCTTGAGAAGGTATGGGAGGAGGACGGCGTCTACGAGATGAGGGCCTCCTTTGGAGACGTGGGGGCGGCGGGCGGAGACGTCGAGATCGAGGGTGGCGTCCGGGACTGAGGCGGTGCGAGCCCCGCCCGCGAGACTTTCGGCAAGATTTAAAAGTTGGTCGACGCGAATCGTCATCTTTAAAGTCAACGGAGACAAAAGATCGGGGAGGTGTTGGCAGGTGACGCGATCGATTATCTGTGGACCGGGGAGACTGATTTTGATGTTGTTCCTGATATCGGCCCTCGCTGGAGGGGCGACGGTGACCGTCTGCCCGAGCGGCTGCGACTACTCCAGCATCAAGGCCGCCATCTTCGCCGCGTCCCCCGGCGACGTCGTCCTCGTCCAGAGCGGCAGGTACTACGAACACCTGAAGATCGATAAGAAGATCGTTCTTTGCGGGGTCGATTCCGGAGAGGGGATGCCGATCTTCGACGCCACCGGAAGTGGGAGCCCCATCACCGTCGCCGCCGACGGCGTCGTCGTCGAGGGGCTGAGGCTTCTGAACGGGGGGCCCGACTCCGCCGGGATCCTCGTCCTCGCCGACGACTGCGTCATAAGAGATAACGACGCGAGCAACAACTACATCGGAATCCACCTCGTCGGATGCGAAAACTGCACCGTCCGGGGGAACGTGGCCTCTGGAAACCTGGAGTACGGCATCCGGCTGGACGGCTGCTCCGGAAACTTCGTCTTTGAGAACGAGATGATGAAAAACTTCCTCGGGAACGCCTTCGACGACGGGACGAACTTCTGGGACGACGGGACGGTGGGCAACAGATACGGCGACTTCGACGATCTCACCGAGGGCTGCATCGATGCGAACGGAGACGGCCTCTGCGATTCTGCCTGTGATATTCCTGGAGGGTCGAACCGAGACCGGTTTCCCCTGGTGGGAGGCTAAATTCTGTGATTCATCCCCTTCCACCGGCCCCACCCTATTTTTGTGCCTGTCTCCTGGAGGGCTCGCACCATCCTCTTCTCTCATTCTCATCTAGTTAAACGTTTCTGTTTACCTTTCTACCGTTATGTTTATGTTTATGGTTGCATTTATGCCGCCCTATGAATCGCAGAGCTTTATCATTGATTATCGGGCTTATCCTGGCGGCAAGCCTCGTCATATCGGGGTGCGCCGCCGAGGATTCGCTTTTAGTTTATTGTGGTGCGGGATTGAGAGAGCCGATGGAGGAGATCGCAGGCCTCTTCGAGGAGAAAGAAGGCATCGAGATCCATTACACCTTCGGCGGGTCGGCCCAGCTCCTCTCCCAGATCGAGCTGTACCAGACCGGGGATCTCTACATGCCCGGTGCGCGGTCTTACATCGAGTCGGCGATGGATAAGGGGTACGTCGACGAGACAAGAGATGTCGTCTATCACGTCCCCTGCATCGTCACTCCAGAGGGAAACCCCGCCGGGATCGAGTCTCTCGAGGACCTGGCAGAGCCGGGGGTGAGGGTCGTTCTCGGCGAGCCGACGGGTCCTGCCATAGGAAAGAACTCGAAGGTCATGCTGGATAGGTTGGGGATCTGGGAAGATGTCGAAGCTAACGTAGTCGCCTTCTCGGGAACGGTAAACGAGCTGTTGGTCTACATATCGATGGAACAGGCGGACGCTGCCATCGTCTGGGAGGACCTCTATAACCCCGATTCGATGGAGAAGGTGGAGATACCCCTGGAGATGAACGGGATCAAGTTCGTTCCCATCGGAACCCTGGTCTTCTCCGAAGACGAGGAGGGCGCCGAGAAGTTCATGAACTTCGTCGCCTCGGAAGAGGGGAAGGCTGTATTTTCCGATCACGGGTTTGCTACATATCCTGACCTTAAGTACGAGGGTGAAGCCGAAGTAGAAAGGTAAGGGGGCAAAGTAAGCTGACGGTCCTTGAACGGCTATGGCTGAAGGCGGCGACTATCGGGGCTAGCCTCGTCCTTGCAGCCTTCATATCGATCGTCCTCCTCCTGGTTTTGAGCCATTCGCCTCCCGAGACCTTCCTCGCATCTCTTCGATCCGAGGAGATCCAGTTTGCCATCGGCCTGAGCCTTAAGACGGCGGTCGCCTCGACGATCCTGTGCATCCTCGTCGCGGTCCCGGCGGCCTACGCCCTCGCTCGCTACGATTTTCCGGGAAAGAGCGTGGCGAGCACCCTTCTCGACATGCCCCTCGCCCTCCCGCCCCTGGTGGCTGGAGTCGGCCTCCTCCTCTTCTTCGGCACAAGCCTTCCGGGAAGGGGCCTAGCCGAGGCGGGGCTCGTCTTCGTATTCACTCCCCTGGGGATCGTGATCGCACAGTTCTTCGTGAACGTGCCCTTCATGCTGAGGGTGATGAGGTCGACCTTTGAGGGGATCAGCCCGAGGTACGAGTATGTCGCCAAGACCCTGGGGTGCACCGACGCCCAGGCTATCTGGAGGGTGACTCTGCCGATGGCCTCAAATGGCCTATTGGCGGCGTCTGTGATCACCTGGTCGAAGGGGATCGGCGAGTTCGGGGCGGTTCTGATGCTGGCGGGAACGACAAGGATGAGAACTGAGACGTTGCCCACATCCCTCTTCCTTAACATGTCCTGCGGGAAGCTCGACGAGGCGATCTCGGCGGCGACGATCCTGATACTTATCTCGGTCGTCTCCCTCTACGTCTTCGAACGGCGGGTTGGAGGCCTCCGCCTTTAGGAGGAGGGTGGAGAGAGGAGAAGGTGGAGAAAGGAGAAAGGAGACGGTGCTGAGGATTGAGAGGATCTCCAAGGATCTGGGCGACTTCGTCTTGAGGGACGTATCCCTGAAGGTGGGGTCCGGCGAGTATCTCGTCATAATCGGGCCCACCGGCTCGGGAAAGACGATCCTGATGGAGACGGTGGCAGGGATTTTAGCTCCCGACGGAGGGAGGATATTCCTCGAAGGCCGGGATATCACCGAAGAGGTGCCGAGGAGACGGAGGATCTCGATGGTCTACCAGGACTACATGCTATTTCCCCACATCTCAGTAAAAGAGAACATCGCCTTCGGCCTGCGATCCAAAAGGGCCTCCTCCGACGAGATCGAGAAGAAGGTGGCCGAGGCCTCGGAGCTTCTGGGAATCGGCCACCTCCACCATCGGCAACCAGACACCCTCAGCGGGGGGGAGAAGCAGAGGGTGGCGATCGCCAGAGCGATCGTGATGGAGCCGAAGGTTTTGCTCCTCGACGAGCCCCTCAGCGCCCTCGATGGGGTGACGAGGGAGAAGCTGCGGCGAGAGCTGAAGAGGATTCATGACGTCTACGGTACGACGATAATCCACGTCACCCACAACTTCGAGGAGGTGTTTTCCCTCGCCGATCGGGTGGCGGTGATGAGCGGGGGCGAGATCGTCCAGGTGGGAAGCCCCGAGGAGGTCTTTCGAAGGCCCAACTGCGAGATGATCGCAAACTTCGTCGGGGTCGAGAACGTATTCAAAGGGGTGGCATCTGAGAGGCAGGGCCTTCTGGAGATCGGTGTGGATGGCCTTGTGATCGTCTCGGCGACGGGCGATCTCGATGGGGATGGAGGCGAAGACGAAGATGGAAGGAAGAACAGAAGGGGGGATCGGAACGGTCGGGAGGTCTTCGCCTCGGTCCGGGCCGAGGATATCCTCATCTCCAAGGACCCCCTCAAATCCAGCGCTCGAAACTCTTTTCAGGGCAGGGTCGAGGAGATCGCCAACGGCGGGATGATGGTGAAGGTCTGGGTCGACGCTGGAATCCCCTTCATGGCGATGCTGACCCGGCGCGGATGCCAGGAGATGGACCTCGCCGAGGGCGACCACGTCTATCTGACCTTCAAGGCGACGGCGGTGCACGTATTCTGAGGGGCCTGGCCGGGCGGCGAAGGAGACGAAGGGCGCGGGCCGAGGGCGTTGCTGATCGGTTTTCGCCCCCGTTGACCCGATTTTCTGTTTGCAATTATATTCTAGCGAAATTATTCTTCCTCCGGCGGAAGGCCGGAGCGGCCACCAGCCGAAGATAAGGCGTAAGTACTATCTCGCCGTTGACGATGCGCGGAGGCAGGGAGAAGTTGACAGCGCCAAAAGAGATCATAGAGCTTGTAGAGCGGTTTGAGAATAACCTCGAAGAATACAGGTCCGGCCGCTATAACGAGACGGAGCTGCGGCGCGACTTCGTCGATCCCTTCTTCAAGGCGCTGGGCTGGGACGTGGGGAACAAGGGCGGCCGTTCCGAGCTTTATCGGGAGGTCGTCCACGAGGACTCGGTGAAGGTCAGAGGGTCGACCAAAGCTCCCGATTATGGCTTTTATGTCGGCGGTGCTCGTAAGTTCTTCGTCGAGGCGAAGAAGCCCTCCGTCAACCTCGAAAACGACGTCAAGGCGGCGTTTCAGCTCCGAAGTTACGCCTGGTCTGCGGGACTATCGATCAGCCTCCTCACCGATTTCGAGGAGTTTTCGATCTACGACTGCCGGATCGAGCCCGCAAACTCCGACTCGCCGAAGGTCGCCCTCCTGCGGCACTTCACCTACGACAAGTACATCGACCACTGGGACCAGATAGCTGCCCTCTTCTCCCGCGAAGCGGTCCTGGGAGGATCTCTTGAAAGGTTCATCGAGTCGAGGAAGAGGAAGAAGGGGACGATCACCGTCGACGAGGCCTTCCTTCGAGAGATCGACCACTGGCGCGAGATCCTGGCCAAAAACGTCCACAAGAACAACCTCGATCTCACCGTGAGAGAGCTGAACTCATCGGTCCAGAATACCATCGACCGGATAGTATTCCTCCGGATCTGCGAGGACCGGGGGATCGAGAGAGACGAGCGGCTCAAGGACCTTTTGAAAGGCGAGCGGGCGATTTATACGATGCTCGTCGAGCAGTTCCGCCAGGCCGACGAGAAGTACAACTCCGGCCTCTTTCACTTCAAAAAGGACAATTCCCGTCACGGTGAACCCGACGAACTCGCCCTCGGCCTCAAAATCGACGATGCGGTCCTTTCTGAGATCATCGAGAACCTCTATCCGCCCAAGAGCCCTTACCGGTTCTCGGTGATCCCGGCCGAGATCCTCGGCCACGTCTACGAGCAGTTTTTGGGAAAGGTGATCAGCCTGGGAGATGACGGCGATGTCGAGGTCGAGTACAAGCCCGAGGTCCGAAAGGCAGGAGGCGTCTACTACACCCCGACTTACATCGTCGACTACATCGTCGAGAACACCGTCGGAAAGCTCCTGGCGGGCGCGACCCCCACCACAGCCTCGGAGCTGAGAATTCTCGATCCCGCCTGCGGTTCGGGCTCGTTTCTCATCGGCGCGTACCAGAAGCTCCTGGACTGGCACCTCGAATGGTACGCCGACCACCTCGTCCCACTCCTGGAAGCCAAAAAGCCCGAGACATCAAAGGAGGTGCGCGCCCTCCTGCCGGAGAGCTACTCCGCCGCCGCAAACGACGGTGCCGGAGCCGGAGGCGCCGGAAATAACAGGAAGCGAGGGAGAGGCAGGCCGAGGAAGAGCAGCTCCGCCACCAACGCCGCCACCGCTGGCCAGTTTCCCGTTTTCCAGGCGGGGGGAGGCGAGTGGAGGCTGACGACCGCCGAGAGAAAGCGAATTCTCCTCAACAACATCCACGGCGTGGACATCGACCTTGCGGCGGTGGAGGTGACGAAGCTCTCCCTTCAGCTCAAGGTCCTGGAGGGCGAAAACCAGGAGACTCTATCGAGGCAGCTCACCCTCCTTAATGAGCGGGCGCTTCCCGACCTGGGCGAGAACATCAAGTGCGGAAATTCTCTGATCGGCCCCGACTTCTACGACCGCCAGACCTCCCTCTTCGACGAGGAGGAGATGTACAGGGTGAACGCCTTCGACTGGGAGGCCGAGTTTCCCGAGATCATGGGCCGGGGCGGGTTTGATGCGGTGATCGGGAATCCGCCGTATATCCGAATACAGAACCTCAGAGAGTTTCAACCCGAGGAAGTAAACTATTATGAAGCCTTCTACGAATCAGCCCGAGGAAAATATGATTTATATATTTTATTTTTAGAAAAGAATGTGCATCTTGTTAAACAAAACGGTATATTCGGCATGATTGTACCAAATAAACTGCTTATTTCTGATTATGGGAAAAATATTCGTAAAATATTATCAGAATTAGGTTCAATTGATGAATTGGTCTCATTTGAACAACTTCAGATTTTCGATCAAGCTAGTATCTATACTTGTTTGCTTTTCTGGGTAAATGATACTCGTGAAAGGTATCAATATATTGAGTTTTCAAGTCTTGATAAAATCAACGATGACCTCAAACAGATAAAACAATTAACTAATACTAATCGATTCGCAAAAGCATCTCTTCCTGTGCCCGTCGGCCAAGATGAATGGAACCCAACGGTAAATCAAGCGGCAAACATAGTTTTAACATTGCCATCTAGATGGAACAATCTACAAAGTATTGCTCAGAGAATCTTTCAAGGTATTATTACTGGTGGTGATAAGCTATTTCTTTTTGAAATACGAAGCATAGGAACACAAAGGACTACTGTATATTCCCGCGAATTTAAATCTGAATTTGAAATAGAAAGTGAGTTATTACGTCCATTTTTGCGGGGCTCGAATATCAAACGGTATTTGTTGCAAGATCCAGAATTTTACGTTCTTCATTTGTATAAGCTCGTTGACAAAAAAACTGTTTACCTATCTGAAGACGAGATAGAACACCAATACCCACTTTGCTGGGAATATCTGAAACACGCAAAATCAAAAATGTCTTCTCGGGGGTCTGCTCGAATGAAATACCCTATTTGGTATGGCCTTTGGAATCCACGAGATTTACGCTTGCTCGAATCTCCAAAATTACTCGTTCCCACGATAGCAAATAAGCCATCCTTTTCCTTCGATACTGTTGGGGAATATTTTTTCTTAGGGAGTGGTGCAGGTGGCCCTGGATGTTACGGTTTAATCTTACCCGAAGGCCCCCATAGCCCCTATTATGTTCTTGGATTGCTTAATAGTCGCGTGACTGACATTTTTATTAATGCAACGAGTAGTGTATTTCGTGGCGGATATCGTGCTTATAGTCAACAGTTTTTGCAGGGAATTCCATTTCGTTCGATCGATTTCTCCGACCCCGCGGACGTCGCCCGTCACGATTCGATGGTGGCCCTCGTCGAGAATATGCTCGACCTGCACAGGCGGCTGGCGGAGGCGAAGACCGGCCACGAGAATACCCTCCTTTCGCGGCAGATCGATGGCATCGACCGGCGGATCGACGCCCTCGTCTACGAGCTCTACGAATTGACGGCGGAAGAAATAAAGATAGTAAAAGATTTATAATAGGGGTGATCAATATGGCATCTAATTTTAACATATCAAGTTCCAAATCAGATCGAATAGAAATATTACTAAAAATTTATGAAGTAATCGTTGATGAAGAGCACTACTATTCTATAGCAAATGAAAAAAACATTGCTTTTTATTCAGGAATAATTACTGCATTATTTGCAGGAACTGTAGTAAGCCTTTTGCGAACCACTGAATGGTACCATCTAATTGCGCTGTGTTTGGCCCCAACAATAATTTATATTATATCAGACATTGCTGTAGAATCTACTCAACGGTTCTATCACCGCTGGTTAGTAACTGTAACCATGCGCGCCAAAATCGAGCAAGAACTTGGCTTGACTGTATGGAATTCAAATGTCGATGACGCCTCAAACATTTATTGGAAAACAGAACCTATTATTGCGCTACGTCATATCGAAAGCCGCAAAAATCATCCCTCATCCGAAGATTTCATTGAAGCGAATCTGGAAGAAGGAAATCGCAAGTGGACAGTTAAGCTATTCATAATTTTTAAGGTCTCAAGTGCTATTATGCTCGTGTTGCTTTTATTTTTGGCGATTATGGATTTCTATAGCTTGTCTATATGATCAAATCAGCGGACTGTGAGAATCAACGCCATCGTCTACGAGCTTCGCGGGCTCTCGGAGGAGGAGATCGCCATCGTCGAGGACGCCGCCTGGAATATATTTTAGATCGTATTTTAGTAATTCGATATAACTGTTGTATCCTCGATGGACTTCTCCCGCCACCCTTCGACGATGGTAAGCCTCGTCGAGAATATGCTCGACCTGCACCTGCGGCTTTCTGAGTCGAAGACCGGCCACGAGAAGACCCTCCTCTCGCGGCAGATCGAAGGCTTCGATCGGCAGATCGACGGCCTCGTCCGCGAGCTTCGCGGGCTGACGGCGGAGGAGATCGCCATCGTCGAGGACGCCGCCCGGTGATCTCGCCGCCCGGCGGGCGGGGCCAGCGGGCGGTCTTTCGCCGCCGGGAGTATATTTTAAATCATATTTTAGTAATTCGATATAAATTTGTATCCTCGATGGACTTCTCCCGCCACCCTCCGGCGATGGTGAGCCTCGTAGAAAATATGCTCGACCTGAACCGGCGGCGTTCCGAATCGAAGACCGGCCACGAGAA
>NPID01001017.1_pt2 | contig 81260 bp, 85 predicted proteins | sample 8637491 | NCBI WGS metagenome assembly NPID01 (sample SAMN07420843, study PRJNA396082) | bioreactor metagenome | isolation source: sample BA6 brine-fed electro-methanogenic bioreactor BA | place: Japan: Kochi | collected 2016-06-14 | reverse complement strand
CGAGATCATGGTGGACCACTTCCATGCCCAGGTGATCGGCCACCGCAAGATCGGCGGCCAGGCTCGGGCCATGGTCATCACCAACGGCATCGTGCGGGCTATCCAGTATTTCCACGCTTTCAACAACTACCTCAAAGAGCGCAAAAGCCCCTATGAGCCCATCGTGGCTTTTTCCGGGGAACATGAGTACGGCGGCAAAAAGGTCACCGAAGCGACACTGAACGGCTTTCCCAGCAGCCAGATTCCGGACAAGGTGCAGCAGGACCCGTACCGCTTCCTGATCGTCGCCGATAAGTTCCAGACAGGCTACGACGAACCGCTGCTGCACACCATGTACGTTGACAAGGCGCTCTCCGGCATCAAGGCGGTGCAGACCCTCTCGCGACTCAATCGCGCCCATCCGCAGAAGCACGACACCTTCGTGCTCGATTTCTACAACGACTCGGAAACTATCAAAAAGTCGTTCGAAGACTATTACCGTACCACCATCCTCAGCGACGAGACCGACCCCAACAAACTGCACGACCTGAAGTCGGATCTGGACGGCTACCAGGTCTATTCGCAGGTGCAGATCGACGACCTGGTGGGGCTCTATCTGAACGGCGCGGACCGCGACAAGCTCGACCCGATCCTGGACGCCTGCGTGGCTACCTACAATGCCGATCTCGATGAAGACGGCCAAGTAGATTTCAAAGGTAAAGCCAAGGCCTTTGTTCGTACTTACGGCTTCCTGGCCTCGATCCTCCCATACTCGAACGCCGAATGGGAGAAACTGTCGATCCTCCTGAACTTCCTGATCCCCAAGCTTCCCGCACCCAAAGAAGAGGACCTCTCCAGAGGAATCCTTGAGGCCATCGATATGGACAGTTACCGTGTCGAGGTCAAGACCAGTTTAAAAATCGATCTTCCGGATCAGGATGCCGAAGTCGGTCCCGTGCCCACCAGCGGCGGTGGTCGAAAACCGGAGCCGGAGCTGGACCAACTGAGCAACATCATCAAGGCGTTCAACGACCAGTTCGGCAATATTGATTGGAAGGACGGCGACAAAATCCGCGAGATCATCGCCGAAGAAATCCCGGCCAAGGTGGCGGCGGACGCGGCTTATCAGAACGCCATGAAGAACAACGACAAGAAGACCGCCCGGATTGAGCACGACGCCGCGCTACAGCGCGTCATGATCGACCTGTTGGCCGATCACACCGAGCTATTCAAGCAGTTCAGCGACAACCCGTCATTCAAGAAGTGGCTGGGCGACACCATCTTTGGCGTGACCTACCAGCAACAGTCAGGTCAATCTGCGACGGGGGCGAGCCATGGACGTTAAAACGGCCCATATTCAGGTTTCGAGGCTTATCTGTTTCTTCTCTGTTTTATGGCAAAGCTCATGAGCAACCCTTTCTCCTTACGAATTTTCGTTGCCGACGGCGACCCCGATGGTCTGCGCCTGGTCGAGCGCTCCAACTGGTTCGGCAAAGCCGTCGTTTTCCCCCGTTCACTGCTGCCAAACATCAAGAAGCGCGACGAGTTCAACCAAACCGGCGTCTATCTGCTGCTAGGCCCTCGTGAGGATGGCGAAGGGGAGAAGCTGTACATCGGCGAAGGTGATCCCGTCCGGCCCCGATTGGAAAGCCACTACGCTCAGAAAGATTTCTGGAACCGGGCTGTTTTCTTCGTCGCCGGGCAGGGGCAATTGAACAAGGCCCATGTGCAGTTTCTGGAATCCAGACTGATTCAGCTGGCCAAGGCCGCCAAACGTCTTCCGCTCGACAACGGCAATCAGCCGACGGAGCCGACCCTTTCGGAGGCGGACCGGGCCGATATGCAGGTTTTTCTGGAAAACATGCTCGGCATGCTGCCGGTACTCGGTATCAATGCCTTCGAGCAACTGGCGGAGGTGAAAGCCGTCACGCCGAATGCGCTGTTGATGTGCAAAGGAAAAGGCGTTGTTGCAAAAGGTTATGAGGCAACCCAGGGCTTCGTTGTCAAAAGCGGTTCGCAGGCGACCGGGGAAACTGTTCCGTCGATGCAGCAGCATGTGCGAGGAATGTTCGACCTGCGCCAGGATCTGATCGAACGTGGCGTCCTGCAGCAGGAAGGCAACCATTACCGATTCACTCAGGACTACGCCTTCAGCTCGCCATCGACAGCCGCAGCTGTGGTGTTGGGTCGCAGCGCCAACGGCCGGATTGAATGGAGAGACGGGCAGGGGAGAACGTTAAAAGAGTTGCAGGAGAAGCAAGCCGAGGAGTTTCCATTGTGAAACTGAGGGGGGCCACGAAGAAGTCCAGCAAGATAACGCCAGTTGAACGGTGAATTTATGAGCACCTACCAACCGCCCTACACCATTACCCCCGAGATTCTGAACCGGGTCGCAGCCATCAGCGAGGCCATCGGACGGCTGACCGTGCTCACCGACCAAGCAAGGGCGCTGCGGCTGCGACGCATCAACCGCATCCGTACCATCCACGGCTCGCTGGCCATCGAGGGCAACACCCTGAGTGAAGAGCAGATCACCGCGATTCTGGAAGGTAAACGGGTCATCGCCCCGCCCCGCGAGGTGCAGGAGGTGAAAAACGCCCTGGCTGCCTATGACCGCTTCGATTCCTGGAAACCAGAGACAGAAAAGGACCTGCTGGAGGCGCACCAGATTCTGATGTCCGGCCTGATTGATGAGGCGGGCAGATATCGGCACGGCGGCGTTGGGGTAATGGCGGGAAGCCAAGTGATCCACATGGCACCGCCTGCCGACCGGGTGCCGCAGCTGATGGCCGACCTGTTCGGCTGGCTGGCTGTGACCGACGCTCATCCACTTATCGCCAGCTCGGTCTTTCACTACGAGTTTGAATTCATCCACCCCTTTGCCGACGGCAACGGCCGCTTAGGAAGGCTCTGGCAAAGCCTGATTCTGGCTCGCTGGAATCCCCTGTTCGCCGATATCCCTTTGGAAAGCCTGATCTTCCATCACCAGGCCGAGTATTACCAGGCCCTTCAGGAGAGCACCCGACAGACCGACTCCGCGCCCTTCATCGCCTTCATGCTGCGGATGATTCTGGATACGGTGACTACCTCGACCCCGGAAGTTGCCACGGAAGTAACCCCGGAAGTCAGATTGCTCTCGTTCCTTTCCGGAGAGATGACCCGGCAACAGCTCAAAAAGGCGCTCGGGCTGAAAGACGATGAGCATTTCCGCAAGGCCTATCTGCTCCCGGCTCTGAGTGCCGGACTGATTGAAATGACTATCCCCGACAAGCCGCGCAGCAGCAAACAAAAATACAGGCTGACCGACAAGGGACGTCAGGTGATGGCCCAGCATGGCGATGGATAATACCGGGGAGAAGATATGGCACTGGACTACGCCACTTTAGAGCTGCTCCGCCAGAACCACCCTGCGTGGCGGCTACTGTGCGCACATCACGCACCGCTGGTGGCCGGTTTTCTGCACCGGATTTTCATCGTGCCCAATGTCCGCAATCTGTCTCAGGCACACCTGGTCGAGGCGTTGGAAGACGAGCTCTTCGTCCTGCGTGAACAGTTAGGGGCTGAGGCCTTTCCCGGAACCGCGCAAAGCTATCTCAACGACTGGGCCGAAAACGACAAGGGGTGGCTACGCAAATTCTATCCACCCGGGACGGACGAACCACACTTTGATCTGACTTCCGCGACGGAAAAGGCTTTGGCTTGGCTGGAAGGGTTGACCGAACGCGCCTTTGTCGGCACGGAATCCCGCCTGCTGACCCTGTTCGAGCTGCTGCGGCAGATGAGTGAGGGGAGCCAGACCGATCCGCAAGTTCGGATTGCAGAACTGCAAAAGCGCCGCAGCGATATCGACGCGGAGATCGCCCGCATTCTGTCTGGTGATATTCCGCTTCTGGACGACACCGGGCTGAAGGACCGTTTTCAGCAGTTTCTGCAGCTGGCGCGGGAACTGCTGACCGACTTTCGCGAGGTGGAGCACAATTTTCGCACGCTTGACCGGCGGGTGCGCGAACGCATTGCCCTCTGGGAAGGAGCCAAGGGGGCGTTGCTCGAAGAGATCATGGGCGAGCGCGACGCTATCGCCGATTCTGACCAGGGGAAGAGCTTTCGCGCCTTCTGGGATTTCCTGATGTCACAGTCCCGCCAGGAAGAGTTGACCCGCCTGCTGGAACAGGTTTTGGCCTTGCCGCCGATCCAGTCCATGCATCCCGAAACCCGTCTGCAACGCGTACATTACGACTGGCTGGAAGCAGGAGAACACACCCAGCGCACCGTGGCCAAGCTTTCCGAGCAGCTGCGGCGGTTTCTCGACGATCAGGCCTGGCTGGAAAACCGCCGCATCATGGACATTCTGCACAGCGTCGAAAACCATGCGCTGGCATTGCGCGAGGAGTTGCCATCGGGGGATTTCATGCCCTTGGCCGAGACCTCCGCAACGGTCGAACTCCCCCTGGAGCGACCCCTCTACCGGCCGCCGCTCAAGCCCTTCATCGCCGAGATGGCGTTGGACGAAGGGGATGCGGATGTGGATACGGCGGCTCTCTACGCACAGGTGGTGGTTGATCGGGCCGAGTTGGCCCGGAATATCCGGCAGGACCTTCAGGGCCGCAGCCAGATCAGCCTTGCCGAGGTGGTGACGCGCCATCCACTGCGTCACGGTTTGGCCGAACTGGTTGCCTATCTGCAACTGGCCGGAGAATGGCCCAAAACGGCCGTGGACGATGAGGTGCAGGAACAGGTGAGCTGGCAGCTGGAGACCGGCGTCATGCGCCAGGCGACCTTGCCGCGCATTATTTTGTTGAGGGATTGATGATGAATGTTGCCGATACCAACCCCAGCCATTCGGCTAAGCCGACCCACGAACTCTCGTCCGTGGTGGTGCCTCTGCTCAAGGGCGTGCTCTATCAGGAGGACAACCCGGGATTGTGGAGCTCCCTGCTGAATCTGCAAGCGAGCGTTCGGGATTACGTCGCCGTTCTCGGTCTGGAGTTGATGCTCGACGAGGCGGAAGGATATGCGTTTTTGCGTTCCCGGCAGGAGGGCGATGAGGCCGGGCAGGCGGCCATCCCACGCCTGGTTGCCCGGCGGCAGCTCGCCTATCCGGTCAGTTTGCTGCTCGCACTCTTGCGGAAAAAGCTGGCCGAGTTCGACGCTGGTGGCGGCGACACGCGCCTGATTCTTTCCCGGGATGAGGTGGTGGAATTGATCCGGATTTTTCTTCCGGCGGGCAGCAACGAGGTGAAACTCATTGACCAGATCGATGCCACCTTGAACAAGATTGCCGAACTCGGTTTTATCCGTCGCCTGCGCGGGCAGGGGCAGATGATTGAAGTACGGCGCATTATCAAGGCGTTTGTCGATGCGCAGTGGCTTGCCGACTTTGACGAACGGCTGGCGGAATATCGGCAGCAAAGTGCACAACCGCCGGAGGGGACGGATGGCTGAAACATTGGAGCTGGAATTTATCGGCGATGACCGGCTGGCCGGATTTCGCCTGCAACGGCTCGAGGTTTTTAACTGGGGAACCTTTGACAGCCGGGTCTGGACACTGCGCCTGGGTGGGAAGAACGGCCTTCTCACTGGTGATATCGGTTCCGGCAAATCGACCCTGGTTGATGCTGTCACCACCCTGCTGGTGCCGAGTCATCGCGTTGCCTACAACAAGGCGGCCGGGGCCGACAGCCGCGAGCGTTCGCTCAAGTCCTATGTGCTGGGGTTTTACAAATCGGAGCGCCAGGAAACCCTGGGCAGCGCCAAGCCTGTCGCACTGCGCGACGTCAACAGTTATTCGGTCATCCTCGGCGTTTTCCACAACGCAGGCTACAACAAGACCGTCACCCTGGCGCAGGTTTTTTGGATGAAGGAAGCCGGCACGCAACCGGCTCGCCTGTATGCGGCCTGTGAACGCGATCTATCCATTGCGGCTGATTTTTCCGGATTCGGCAGCGAGATGGCCGGTCTTCGCAAACAGCTGCGGTCAAGTGGGGTCGAGTTGTTCGACAGCTTTCCTCCCTACGGTTCGTGGTTCCGCCGTCGTTTTGGCATCGATAACGAACAGGCGTTGGATCTGTTCCATCAGACTGTGTCGCTCAAGTCGGTCGGGAATCTCACCGACTTCGTGCGCAGCCACATGCTGGAGCCCTTTGATGTCGCGCCGCGTATCTCCGCCCTGATCGGCCACTTCGAGGATCTCAGCCGAGCGCACGAGGCGGTTCTCAAGGCCAAGCGTCAGGTCGAAATGCTGGAGCCGCTGGTGGCTGATTGCGAGCGACATCGGGAGTTGGCGCAAACGGCGGATAATCTACGCGCTTGCCGTGATGCCCTGCGCCCCTGGTTCGCCACCCTGAAGCTCGATCTGCTGGAGAAGCGTCTTAACTCGCTGAATGACGAGTTGACCCGGCATCGCGTCGCCATCGAGCGGCTGGAGGAGCAGCGTCGCGCCCAGCAGGGGCAGGAGCGTGAGCTGCGCCTCACGATCGCGGAAAATGGCGGTGACCGTATTGAAAGCATCGGTCAGGACATCCTCCAGAAACAGGATGAACTGGAGCGTCGGAAGCAGAAAGCCTCCCGCTATGAGGAGCTGGTACGCGCCTTGGGGCAGCACCCCGCCGCGACCGAGGAAGATTTTCTGCGGGAACGGTCTGAAACCGCCCATTGGCGCGAAACGACGGAAGATACCGAAGCTCGCACGCAGAACGATCTCAATGAGGCAGGCGTCTCATTCAAACAGGGTAAGGATGAATACGATCAGCTGCAAACTGAAATCATCGGGCTAAAAGCCCGGGTCAGCAATATCGATGAAAAACAGGTCGCCATGCGGCGCGCGCTCTGTCAGGCACTGAATCTGGCTGAAGACGAGATGCCGTTTGCCGGTGAATTGCTGCAGGTGCGCGAGGACGAGCGTGACTGGGAAGGTGCCATCGAACGGCTGCTTCACGGCTTTGGCTTGTCGCTGCTGGTTCCGGATCGGTATTACGCCAAGGTGGCTCAGTGGGTTGATCGAACCCACCTGCGCGGAAGGCTGGTTTATTTCCGGGTGAGGGAAGGGGTGCGCGGCGAGTTGCCGTCGCTCCATCCTGATTCCCTGGTACGCAAGGTTCAGGTCAAGCCCGATTCTCCATTCTACGACTGGCTCGAACGGGAGGTGGCTCACCGCTTTGATCTGGCCTGCTGCGAGAACCACGAACAGTTTCGCCGCGAGACCCGGGCGATTACCAAGGCCGGACAGATCAAGGCACCCGGGGAGCGGCATGAAAAGGATGACCGCCATCGGATCGATGATCGTCGGCGCTATGTCCTCGGCTGGAGTAACGCCGAAAAAATCGCGGCATTGGAAAAGGACGCCAAGCGGCAGGAAGCACACCTTGCTGAACTCGCCGGTCGCATCAGCACGCTACAGAAGGAACAGTCCGCCCTCAAGGAGCGCCTCTCGGTCCTCTCGAAGCTGAGCGAATACAACGACTTTCGTGATCTCGACTGGAAACCCGTGGCGGTTGTCATCGCCAGGTTGGAAGCCGAGAAAAGTGAGCTAGAAGCGGCCTCCGATCTGCTGGGGACTCTGACGGCGCAATTGGCCGCGCTCGAAGAGGAGTTGAAAAATACGGAGGGTCAGCTTGATGAACGGAAGGATAAGCGTTCGAAAACCGAGCAAAAAATCAGCGCCGCGCAAGAGCTGCAGCAACAAGCGCAAGCTCTTTTAGCGGAAACAACAGAAGATATTGTCCTGCGATTTGACCTACTGGAAGCGATGCGTGAGGAGGCGCTTGGCAGTCAGGTGCTGACGGTCGAATCCTGTGACAACCGTGAGCGTGACATGCGCGAGTGGTTGCAGGCCAGGATCGACGCTGAGGATGCGAAGATCAAGCGTCTGTCCGAAAAGATCGTCAAGGCCATGACCGAGTACAGAGGGAAGTGGAAACTTGAGACCAGGGAAGTGGATGCCAACCTGGCTGCCGCTCCTGAGTACAAGTCAATGCTGGATCAACTGCAGGCCGATGACCTGCCTCGTTTTGAGGGACGTTTCAAGGAACTCCTGAACGAGAACACCATCCGAGAGGTCGCGAATTTTCAATCCCAGCTGGCACGCGAACGGGAAACCATCAAGGAACGCATCGCTCAGATAAACGAATCGCTCACCCAGATTGACTACAACTCCGGCCGTTACATCAGGCTCGAAGCACAGATGAATCTCGACGCCGACATTCGCGACTTCCAGACCGAGCTGCGGACCTGCACCGAAGGAGCCCTCACCGGTTCAGAGGATGCGCAGTATTCGGAGGCCAAATTCCTCCAGGTGAAGCGAATCATTGAGCGGTTCAGAGGCCGGGATGAACATTCGGATCTGGATCGGCGCTGGACGGCCAAGGTGACCGATGTGCGCAACTGGTTCGTGTTTGCCGCCAGCGAGCGCTGGCGTGAAGACAACACCGAGCATGAACATTATGCGGATTCCGGCGGGAAATCGGGCGGACAGAAGGAAAAGCTCGCCTACACCGTACTTGCCGCCAGCCTGGCGTATCAATTCGGTCTGGAATGGGGAGCGGTGCGGTCGCGTTCCTTCCGTTTTGTAGTGATCGACGAGGCGTTCGGGCGCGGTTCCGATGAATCGGCTCAATACGGTTTACAGTTGTTCGCGCAGCTCAATCTGCAACTGCTGATCGTCACGCCCTTGCAGAAAATCCATATCATCGAGCCTTTTGTTGCCGGTGTCGGGTTTGTTCACAATGAAGATGGCCGCAACTCTGTCCTGCGCAACCTGAGCATTGAAGAGTATCGGGCCGAGAAACAAAGGATGCAAGGATGACGTGGACGACCCCGGGTGATCTCAAAACTCAGGTGCAAAAGCTCTGGGATCGCGGTTTGCTGCTTGCCTCCATGGTTGGCGAAGAGTCGCTCTTCCCTCGCCGTCTGACGCTTAAAGGCCCTGACTCTCGGGAACTGAGCGAGCGGTTCCCCGAGGTGCGGGACTGGATTGCCGCGTTGTCCTCAGCCGCCGGTCCCTTTCGAATTGAATGGCGCAGCGTCAACCACCGTGTTCTCGGAACCAATGACATCCCGGCGGCAATCTGGATCGACCAGCTTTCGGACGCTCTTGGACTGATTGGGAAGCGCCGAGCAGCGGATCAGTTTGCCGCCCTGGTTGAACTGACCAGAGAAAAACAGCCTGAATTGCTCACCTGGCTGGCAAAGCGGCCGCTGCGGGCCTTGGAATTGGCCGAAGACTGGCCGCGACTGCTGGATATTGTCTCCTGGCTGCATCAACATCCGCGACCCGTCATTTATCTGCGTCAGATTGACCTGCCGGGTGTCCATACCAAGTTGATTGAAAGGCATCGCGGCGTGCTGGCGGAATTGCTCGATCTCGTGCTGCCGAAGGATTTTGTTGATGCGGCGCACACAGGCATCGGCGGGTTCTGCCGTCGGTATGGTTTTCTCGAGAAACCTGGACGGGTGCGTTTTCGGGTGCTGGACCCGCAGGTCCGGCTGCTGCCAGGGGAATCCGACCAGGATATCACCCTGACACAGACAGCCTTCGCCTCCCTTGATTTGCCGGTATCGAACGTTTTCATCACCGAAAACGAGATCAACTTCCTGGCTTTTCCGAATGTCTCTGATGCGATGGTGATCTTTGGAGCGGGGTACGGATTTGACAATCTTGCTGCCGCCCCTTGGCTGCACGGGAAAGAAATGTACTATTGGGGGGATATCGATACCCACGGCTTTGCCATTCTCAATCAGTTGCGCGGTTTATTCCCTCACGCTGAATCTTTTCTCATGGATCAGCAGACACTCTTGGCCCATAGGTCATTCTGGGGAGTTGAAGATCAGCCTGAAACTGGGTCACTTGACCGATTGAATACCGAGGAGTCCATCCTTTATGATAACCTGCGCCAGCACCACTGGGGGGAACGAGTTCGCCTTGAGCAAGAGAGAATAGGGTTTGATTTATTGCTTGATATTCTGCACACGTTGAGGTGAAACAACGCGAGGTTCCTGAAAGGCATCCTATGAAGCAGATTAAACCGTTTGCCGGAAAATGGCGCATCGTCGAGATGGAGGTGTGGGGCCAGGATTATGTGGATATGGAGGGGCCTGGATACTTCCGCATCGGCTCGGATGGGACCGGACGTTTTCAGTTCGGGCTGGTCTCCGGGGATATCGATGGCCGGGTGGAGCAATGCGGCAATACGCCACGTTTCGAATTCTCCTGGTCTGGGCAAGAAGAAAACGACCCGGTTTGCGGCCGCGGGTGGGCGGTCATCGAAAATCATGAGCTGAAAGGCCGCATCTATCTGCACCTGGCTGACGACTCGGCCTTTCGGGCCACAAAACTGGCAACTGGCCGAGCAGGCTAAAGGCCTGCGGTTGATCGAGGAAGCCCAGGCCCGCCAGTGGTTGTCGCAGCATGGTGTTGGATAACTTGCGACAAACGTCCCATGTCCCGGCGGGATCTGGAAGACGCTATCTTGCAGGCCAGCGGTGGCCGCCATCCCCTGGACGAGGCTTTTGCCACCGAGGAAGAAGACAGCAAACCATGGCAGCGACCATCATCTGTACCCGCCCGGATTGCCGGTCCACTGCCGGAATCGTTGACCCTGGTGCTGGCCCAACCAGATTTTCATCGCCAAGGCCGACCTGCCGCAACCGCTGGCTAACCGCCTGATCCGGCTCGCCGCATTCCAGAATCCTGAGCTCTACAAGGCCCAGGCCATGCGCCTGCCGGTGTGGAACAAGCCGCGCATCATCGGCTGTGCCGAGAATTATTCCCAGCAGATCGGCCTGCCGCGTGGTTGCCTCGAAACGGTGCTGGACCTGTTGCAGGAGAACAATATTCGGGCAGAGCTACAGGACGAGCGCCTGGCTGGACGGAGAGTGACAGCAAAATTCACCGGCACCTTGCGCAAGGACCAGAAAACAGCGGTGCGGGAGATGCTCAAATACGATGTCGGCGTACTCTGCGCTCCGACGGCCTTCGGCAAAACCGTTACCGCAGCCGCCCTGATCACCCGGCGCAAGGTCAGCACCCTGATCCTGGTACATCGCACCGAATTGCAGCGCCAGTGGCAGGAGCGGTTGACCGGGTTCCTGGAAATCCCCAAAGGCGGGCTGGGCGTCATCGGTGGTGGCAAGAAAAAACCGTCCGGTAAGATCGACATCGCTGTCATGCAGTCGCTCTCGCGTCGGGAAGATCTGGGGGAACTGCTCGATCAGTATGGACAGATTATCATCGACGAATGCCATCACCTGTCGGCCTTTTCCTTCGAGGCGATCCTTAAACAGGCCAAAGCGAAATTTGTGGTGGGCCTGACCGCCACACCGATACGCCGCGATGGGCATCAGCCGATTATCTTCATGCAGTGCGGGCCGATCCGTCACAGTGCATCAAGGCCGGAAACCGCCCCGGCGCAACTGGAGGTCTGGCCGAAGGTGCTACCCGCGTCGGAGATCCCGCCGGATTCACCGATTCAGGATGTGTTCCGTATTCTTGCCAACGATTCAACCCGCAACCGACGCATTTTTGAGGATGTGCTGACCGCCTATCGGGAAGGGCGAAAGGTGCTGGTGCTCACCGAGCGGACAGATCATTTGCCGCTGTTGCGGGAGGCGCCGGGGGACGAGGTTGAACACTGCTTTGTCCTCCATGGCCGTTTGTCGAAAAAGCAACGAGCGACGGTCTTTGCCGAGCTTGATGCGTTGGAGGAATCTGCGCCCAGGGTGCTGCTCGCCACCGGCCGTTTGATCGGCGAAGGTTTCGACCACCTCCGTGATGTGGCCAACCTGCGCAACCTGGCGGTTTTTCTGCTGACCAACAACACCCGGCTGACCAGTGTCAACAAGCTGAAAAGCAACTTCTCCATCTCCCAGGACAAGACCGAGAACTACCTCTCCGCGATCCTGGAAAGTTACCTGACCTTCCAGTTGCAGAAATTCAGCTGGTCCCTCAAAAGCGTTCAGCGGGCCGGTTTCAAACCCTACGCCATCGACACGGGGTTGCGTAACCGGGTGGCCTTCTCCTTCTCGGCTGCTGCCGGGCGTCTGGTCGAGAACGTCGTCCACAACCAACTACGGCGCTGTCAAGAAGAGGTCTGCTTTGGCGCTGAAGGAAGGGAGACCGACTTTATCGTCAAGGAGGGGGTGAGCATCACTCGGCGCATTCAGATTTGGTATGAGGATGCCTTGCAGGCGGAGATTCCGGAGCGGGAACTGACCGCCTTTGGTGATTTACAAAGGGATGCCGGGCAGTGCCTGCTGCTCACCAACGATCTGGAGAGGGACATCGAGATCGGTACCACGAAGGTACATTGTGTTCCAGTGGTCAAATATCTGTTGCTGGGGGGAGGGAATGAAGGCGGTCTGAAAAACAACAGACAAAGGCCTGATTTTATGCCCCCTTAAGCCCCTGTCGGGCGATTTTTCGAGGCAAAATGGAGCCCACAAAGAGATCCTGGGCTGCCCAAAGGCCTCGCGAAAGACTAGAGAGAAAAGGCGCTTTTCCCTCCTTCGCCATCCAATTGACATTTCCGCGGGGTGTTCTAACGTTTCAGTAAAATCCTCAAAATTTTCGTGCGTAAACCAGAGGCCAGGGAGGTTTGTTGTGCTGCTGTCCGATCTCCCCCTGTCATTCCTGTTTCTGTTCTTCCTGCTGATATTCGTGCTGATCGGGCTCTATCCGGCCTGGCAGAGAACGGCGGCAAAAATCCGTAAGCACCTCCAGGCCTCCGGCAAGCCGCAAGAGCCCCTCCCTGAACCCTTCAAAAGCGAGCAAACGGCGATATTTTCGGGGCAGCAGACAACCCTGGCGTTGAATGACTTCGAAATTTTCGTTCTCAAGCGGCTTGCCCAGAACGGCGGCAAGGCCCTCTCCCGCAAACAGATCAACGCCGACCTGCACCTGGAGCCGGCAATCCTCTCTACGACCCTGGAGTCTCTCCGTCGCAGGAGACTGATCCAAATTGCCATGACCCCCCTGTTGGGCATCCGTTTTTATTTATCCGAAAACGGGCGTGACTATGCAATTGAGCAAGGCTTTATCCCCGGAACCCGGGGGCGCAACGAGCGCTTCTGAACGAAAAAGGGCGGGCGGACCGTTACTGAAAAATCTTTTTTTGCAGCGAATCGCAGTTCTCAACTTGAAATGGAAGAAAATTATAATAGGGTTTTAAAATGGCTTCAGCCGCTGGCCGGAAAGGAGTTTTGAATGGGTTTTTTAGACAAAATTTTTGGCGGCAAACATGATTATCCGGCTCTGGATTCGGCTAGTCCGGCGGCCGGACAGCTGGCAAGAATGCGGGCGCAGCTAGAAAGCCTCTCTCGTGAAGTGCACAAGCCGATGGAAGTCATCCCCGGCGAAGAGGAGACGTATGTCTTCATTGGCAAACCACCTAAAAAATTCGGCATCGCCTGGATCGAGGGAAACAGAATCATGAGTTTCAAAACCCTGGCGGAGGAGCGCGGGATTGATCCGCAACGCCTGCAGCCGTTGGCCGAAAAACTGCGGAGAATTTACGAGGCCAATCTCAATGATCCGCGCTATGTGACCAAAATCGGCGATCAGGAGGTGGTGGTTACTCCGGATGAGGAGTTTCGCAGGCAGGTTGGCGATGTCATTCGGGAAGCAGCCCACTGATCGGCTATAATGTTCGGGAGCGCTCTGTCCAAGGTGCCAATGCAGCTGCTTCGGGCCCGGAATCACTCAAGTGCCGGCGGCGAGATGAAGTCAGCGGGCCTCAGGGAAAGGACAGGCGCTCCACATTTCTTTGATCCATCGCCAGATATTTGAGGGTTTCAACGGTCTCTTTCACACCCGCGACCCAACCAAAAGGGTCGCTTGCCTCCGCGCCCGCCCTGAAAATTCCCTTTTCCCACTGTTCGAACCCGGCCTCAGCCCTCCTGGTTATCGCGCAGACGCGTTTCGATCAGCACGTCGCCATGCAGGGTGCGGTGCACCGGGCATTTTTCGGCGATCTCAAGCAGGCGGCGGCGCTGCTCGTCGACCAGGTCCCCCTTCAGATCGAGCTCCCGCTCGAAACGGTCGATCTTGGCGTCCTTCTCCTCGCAGTGTTCACAATCCTCGGCGTGGATCTTCTCGTGGCGCAGGCGCACCACCGCGGTTTCCAGCGGCCACTTCTTGCGCCGAGCGTACATCTGTACGGTCATGCTGGTACAGGCGCCAAGCGCCGCCAGCAGGTAGTCGTAGGGTGAGGGACCCTGCCCGGTGCCGCCATAGGAGGACGGCTCATCGGCCACCATCGGGTAGCCGTTGGCGAACAGTTCGGTATAAAAACCCTCGGCGCCGGTGCGCACCGTCACCCGGTTGTCGATGACTTCGGGAGAAAGCTCGCTTTCCGCACTGGTTTCCAGGTAGCGCTGGGCCCAGGCGGCGATCATGTCGCCGGCGTAGAGGGAGTCCTCCCGGCGGCTGAGCAGATGGTCGGCGGGATCGAGAGAGATGAAGCTTTTCGGGTGCATGGCGGCTTGGTAGATGTCGGCGGCGTTGTCGATCCCCACCACCTTGTCCCGGGGCGAGTGCAGAACCAGCAGGGCGGCCCCGAGCCTGCGGATCTTTTCCGCGGGATCCTGCGCTTCAAGGTCATCGAGGAACTGCTTTTTGATGGTGAACTCGCGCCCGGCCAGGTTGACCCGGGCCTCGCCGGTGCGCTCGATCTGCTCCCGGGAGTCCTTGAACAGCCCGGCCGCGTGGCGGGGGTGCCCCGGGGCGGCGATGGTGGCGACGGCCTTTACCGAGGGGATCTCCCCGGCGGCCTGCAGGGCCGCGGCGCCACCCAGAGAGTGGCCAATGAGGATGCGCGGACCCGCGTAGTTCTCGCCCAGGTAGCGGGCCGCGGCGACCAGGTCGTGCACTCCGGAGGAGAAGTTGGTTTCGGCGAACTCCCCCTCGCTTTCGCCGAGCCCGGTGAAGTCGAAGCGGAAGACGGCGATCGATTTGCGGCTCAGGGCCCGGGAGATGTTTGCCGCAGCGCTGAGGTTCTTGGTGCAGGTGAAGCAGTGGGCGAAAAGGGCGTAGGCGATCGGTTTTTCGTCCTCGGGCAAATCGAGCAGCGCGGCGAGTTCGACTCCTTCGGCGTTGGCAAAGATGATTTTTTTCTGTTTCATGATCTCCTCGGGAACTTTGAGGATTTGACCCGGAAAAGACAGTTTCCAGTGCGGTTCGGCTTTTCCCTTGGGGGCCGGCGACTTGTGGGCCGCGAGGTGGACAGGGCCGGGGGCTTCAGCCGCGACGCCAGGCGTGGTATAGTTTCTCCCAGTTTAACAGCTTTGCGGCAAGCTGCGATTTCCCCCTGCATTGCCGGGCGGACCGCGGGCCGATGGGATTTTCGAGAAAGATCGCGATGGCTAACAAGGTCGAGACAGCGAAAAAAGCACCGCTGATTGCAAGGGTGATGAAGGGGAGCCTGCTGGCCGCTGGCTTTTTCTGCACCGGCCTCGGTGTGCTTGGCATCTTCCTCCCCCTGCTGCCGACAACCCCCCTGCTGCTTCTGGCGGCGGCCTGCTTCGCCCGCAGCTCGGAGCGATTTCACCGCTGGCTGCTCGAGCACCGCCGCCTCGGCCCGCTTATCGGCGGCTACCTCGACGGCTCCGGCATTCCCATGAAAGCCAAGGCTTGTGCCATCGCCCTGATCTGGCTGAGCATTACCCTTTCCGCGCTTCTCGTTGTCCCCCTGGTCTGGGTCAGGATCCTGCTCTTCGCCATCGCCTTGGGCGTCACCGTTTACCTGCTTCGGCTTCCCACCCGGGAATGAGATTCTGCCCTGAATTTCCCGCCTGCCGGTTTGGCAAAATAGCCTTAGCCGCGAATGAACGCGAATAGCGAATCGCGGGGACTCGTGAAAATTTGTGGTGGAGGTTTTCCGGTTGCTCGGAAAAGTTGAATTCGGTCTCAGATCCTGCCGAGGGGCATGATGGACAGGAGGACCTCGTCAATCGGCATTTGCATGACCCGCTTCACCTCCGCATCACTTGCAGGCTCCGACCACCACCGTTCCGATGTTCAGGGAAACGGCCTGCAGATGGTGGGGCGGCGCCCCTGGGCCGCCCAAAGAAGCGGGGATATTTCGCCCAGGGCCAGGGGGCCCGCCGGTACCGGCGGCGCAGCAGGGCCCTTTCCAATGCCAGTTCACTTTCGTACTGAGGACCGGGTAGTTCGATAAGGTCGCCCATAATTTTCGTTTAGACGCGGAACACACAATCGACTTTTTCAGCCCTGATGAATTCATTTTTAACAGACCTGCGTCGTTTGAAAACCCTGCAGCGGGGGAATATGTTTTTTTCAAAAGGGGAGAGGGTTAAAACCGTACAATTTCGAACAGGGTGATCTCCGGCGGTGAGAGGATCCGCATCGGCGGGCCCCAGGTGCCGGTGCCGCGGCTGGTGTAAAGATGGCCGCCGCCGGGCAGGGGGTAGAGACCGCTTTGTTTCGGGTATTCAAGGGCGGTCAGAAAATTGAAGGGAAATATCTGGCCGCGGTGGGCATGGCCGGAGAGCTGGAGGTCGAAGAGCCCCGCAGCGCTCTCACGCAGGCGAGGGCGGTGCTTGAGCAGCACGGTGAACAGTCCGCCCCCCTGGGATTTGAGCAAAGCTGTCTCGTCCGGGGCGCCGCCGCCGGCGGGATCGTCCACCCCGACCAGGGTAAGGGTGTCTTGCACCCTGATCCCGGCGTTGCGCAGGACGATGAAACCGCTCCGATCCAGGAAATCAAGCCCCTGGGCGAGGCCGGCATAGTACTCGTGGTTTCCGGTCACGGCGAATTTCCCCAGGGGCGGCTCTAGGCGGCGCCAGAGCTCGGTCATGCCGTTGAGATGATCGACCTGGGCGTCCACCACGTCGCCGGTCGCCACCACCAGGTCGGGATTGAGCTCCTGGAGCAGGGAGACGATGGGGGCCAAAACCTCCTCGCGGTGGATCAGCCCCAGGTGCAGGTCGGAGACCTGGGCGATGCGCAGCCGGTCGATTCCGGCCGGAAGCTTGGTCGATTCCAGCCGCACCCTCTCTACCCGCAGGCGGGAGGCCTCGTAGAACCCATAGAGCCCGGCCGCCAATACGATGAGCAGGACCACGGCGGCACTCACCGGGCCGTGCAGGGTCAGGGCCCGGGCGGCTGGGAGCAGAAACCCGCTAAGAGTGGTCAGCAGGTGCCAGAGTCCGAGAAGGGAAAAAAGGCTGAAGGCGAGAAACAAAAAGCCCATCCAGCAGTAGCCGACCCAGGCCAGGGCCCGGGCCGGTGCAAGATGCCCCAGGCGGTCGAGCACCCGTACCAGCACCGGGGCGACGATCATCGCCGTCATCCAGAGACCGGTCAGGGCGGGGAGGGCGCGGTGCCCGGCCAGCAAGGGGAAGATGCCCCAGAAGACCAGAGCGTGCATGGCGGCGTAGATGCTCAGAAAGGTCAGGACGAACAGGAACAATGGACTGTCCTTGTCCCCCGGCACCGGCGGTGATCCATGCCGTATAAACCAGGGGTGAAGGTTGATGGAAACGGGAAAAGAAGTATAGCACGGTGATGACGGGTTGGGTTGGGCATGCCGGGTGGCGGCGTCACGGCGTCAGGATGGCGATGTGGGAATTTGAAGGCGAAGGCCCGAGGTCTCAACATTGACAGAGGGTGGCCGTGCCTGGTTCAAGTTTGTTTTGGCAACAGCCCGTTAAGGTTTGATGAATAAAACCACGAGGCTGATTGTTTGGCCTTGAGGCGAGGGGCGTGCGTCGATCCAATTCAAACGAAACAATTCACTTCCGCTTAAGCGCAGGTTGGCGGCTTACTGGTGTAGCTGCATTTGCCGGCGCATCTGCTCCATGCTTTCTTCCCTCTGCTTGTGCAGCTTTTCCCTGTCTTCTGGAGTTATCGAGATTTTTTTCCTATCCAGGCCCACCTTTACCGGCGATGGCCCCCGCCATGCCCACGGTGTCCGCCATGCCCGCCGCGGAAGTGATGCCCGCCGCGGAAGTGGTGCCCGCCTTTGAAGTGATGCCCGCCTTTGAAATGGTGATGGCCACGGAAATGGTGATGGCCGAAGCTCAGGTGAAAGGCGAAGGGGCTGTAGTACCAGAACGGGTAATAATGCCGATAACGGTAGTAACGATCATCCACCACCTGAGCATAGACTCGCCGCTGCTCGAGAAGCGCCATCTCAGACGATTTGTCGGCGGCAATCCGCCAGCTTCCGTCCGGTTGTCGACAGGCCGTACCGTAGGCCTGTTGCATATCGCCGGCGACCAGGACGGTCTGGATATATTCGCGGCAATACTGGCCCTCCGGACTCCGAAAGGTTCTTACCGGAACAAAGGTGCCGGTCGTGCCGGTATCGGGGTTAACCCAGACCCGCGAACTCGTCGTGGCCGTACTCTCCAGAGTGATGCGGGCGTTCTGCTCCATCGCCAGCTGGTCGGCGCGATCCAGGGATGCCCCCAAGTCACGGCCGATGAGCGCGCCGGCCAAGCCGCCCACGGCAACCGCCGCCAGGGTTCCGCTGCCGCTGCCGATCTGCGAGCCGATCAGGGCGCCGGTGCCGCTGCCCAGAAGGGCTCCTGCTTGTTCTTTCGGCCCCATGGCCGCGGTGCAACCCAGAAGCACCTGGGAAAAAATCATCGCCATGATGAATGTACGTTTCATGCTGTCACCTCCCCGTTGCTGCCCGGCTTCCAAGGTGACAGACGTGCTGGTCGGTTATTCAGTACGATTCATGCTGCATTCGTCAGAAAGGCCACCTGCCGGGACGCTCACTGCGGGAAAAGGAGGTATCGGGAACGATTTCCCTTAGTTTCATTATAGCAGGGAACGGAACTGCGGTGCCCGCCAGTCCTCAGGGGGGAGCTGGGCAAATTAAAGCAAAAGAGCGCCCCGCGACATACGGGGGCGCCCTTCGAGTGCAATTTGCCGAATGGGGATTGGTTATGCGTTGATGTTCAGCCCCCGCTTGGAGGATTACGCCGGAAGACGGACCGTCGGGGGGGGGACTCCGTTTTTTGGCGTTTGGGGTTGGAGAGCCGCTCCAGTAACACCAAAGCCACCAGTAGTGGGGATAATACCTCCAGAACAGCAGTCAGATCGGTCATCATCAGCCTCCTTGCTTAACCGGAAAAGACCTTGCCCGGGGTTGGAACTGAACAGGTTGGATATTGTTAATTGCAATATTCTTGCCAGCGGCGCATCCTTGGCCCGTTGACAGTTGGCAGCCCGGTTCTCCGAATGCTTCGGGGTTCGGAATCGTCACACCACAACCAGCCCGGGCCCGCCTGCTTCCAGGACCCTGCCGATCACGCAGGCGGCTTCCACTCCGGCCCTATTCAACTCATCCCGTAGCTTCCAGGCCTGTGAGGGTGGCAGGGACAGGAGCAGTCCGCCTGAGGTCTGCGGGTCGAACAGCAACTCTTCCTGTTCTTTGCGCAGCGGCAGGCGGATGGTCAGCCGGCCGGCGGCGAGTTTTCGGTTGGCGGCATTGCTGCCGGTGGTTTCTCCCTTGCGGTACATGGCCAGGGCATGGGGGTAGACGGGCAGGGCGCTGTAGTCGATTTCGAGCGTCGCGCCGCTGCCCCGGGCCATCTCCAGGGCGTGGCCGAGCAGGCCGAAGCCGGTGATGTCGGTGGCCGCCGAAACCCCGAAGCGCCAGGCCGTTTCAGCAGCCGTCCGGTTGAGATCGGCGACCCGGGGCAATATCGGATCGAGTTCCCGCCTGGGCAGCCGGCCCGATCGACAGGCATTGAACAGCACGCCCGTGCCCAGCGGTTTGGTCAGCACCAGCGTATCCCCGGGTCGGGCTCCGCGGTTGGTCAGTATCCGTGTCGGTTCGACCACCCCGGTGACCGCCAGGCCGTAGGTCGGTTCTTCATTGTCCACCGAATGACCGCCGGCCAGTGACGCTCCTGCCTCGGCGACCTTTTCGTGTCCGCCCTTGAGGATTTCCCGCAGCACCTCGAGGCCCAGTTTCTTCTCCGGGTACATCACCAGGTTGAGAGCGGAAACCGGCCGCGCGCCCATGGCGTAGATATCCGAAAGGGCGTTGGCCGCGCCGATGCGCCCGAACCAGATGGGCTCGTCCACCGGCGGGGTGATGAAATCGACCGTTGAGACCACCGCCAGATTTTCCGCCAGCTTGTATACGGCCGCATCGTCGCTGGTCTCGAAACCGACCAGCAGATTCGGATCGGTTGGGGCGGGGAGCCCCCGCAGTGCTTCCGACAGGACCGTCGGAGCGATTTTCGCCGCTCAACCGCAGGTCCGGGCCAGGCCGGTGAGGGTTCTCTTTTTACGAAACAGTCTCATCGTTAACTCCCGGTAAGCTTCACTCCTCTTCCAGTTTAATACGAAATGGCCAGGACGGTAGTGTTCCGGCTGGGAATGGCTGTAAGCCAGAACTCTCTGGCAAGGGCCGAAGCCGATATGGATGAAGGGAACAGGCCCGGCCTCAGTGGTTCTTGCCCGACGGGTGCCGGTTTACTTCCCCGGCAAAGCCGATAGTATTGAGAGATCGAGGAAGATGGACTTCCGGGCGATCCGGGTGAGTTCGAGCCCCGGAAGGTGCGTCCCTAGAATGGAGGATGCCATGAAGAAGCTGTTCGCAATCTTTTTGTTCATGATAGCCATTGCCGATGGGCACGCCGCCAGCACGATCACGATCGATGGCCAGAGGATTCACGTTGAGGGCTCCGGAGTGGTGGTCGTGGATGGGCAGATTGTCGAGGGCAGGGGGGCGCTTCCGGTGATCCAGGGCTCCGGAAATGTGCTTACCGAAAGCCGGAGCATCCCGGATTTCGACGGGCTGATCCTCAATGTCGCAGCCCGGGTAAGGGTCCGTCAGGGGCCGCCGCCTGAACTGAACATCACCGCGGATGACAACATCGTCCCGATTTTGGAAACCGAGGTGAAGAAGGGCGTGCTGACCATCTCGGCCCGCAACGGGTTTGTCACCCGCAATCCCGTTGTCATCGATCTGCAGACTCCGGAGTTGTCGGCGGCAACCATTAACGGCTCCGGCACCCTGAACCTTGAATCGCTGGTCCTTGCTGCACTGGACCTGAAGGTAGCCGGCTCCGCCACCGTCAAAGCCGAAGGGCGGACGGAGGCTCTATCCGCCGCGGTCAATGGCAGCGGGGAGCTTCTGCTGGCGGACCTTCAGGTCAAAAACTGCAGCCTGGTCATCCAGGGCTCGGGGCGGGCCGAGCTCGCTGTCGCGGACCGACTGACGACCCGCATCAACGGCAGCGGAGAGGTGGTTCTCCAGAGGGAACCCGCCCGTCTGGAATCAAGGATTTTCGGGTCAGGGAAAGTCACCCGCAAGGGAATGCCATGAAGAAGAAGTCTGCCGAACTCGATAAGATAGCGGAAATTTATGCCATTGCCAGGCGCCGGGAACAGGCATCCATCGATTTTTACCGCGAATCCGCCGCCAGGGTCGAAAGCGCCGCCGAAAAAAAGTTTCTGCTCGATCTGGCCGACCTGGAACTCGACCATCTTCAAGTCATCAAGGACAAATACGAGGACGTGCGCAGGCAGATCCTGGAGAAGCGCCGGTCGGCCACCAAGCCGGAGGCAGGGCCTTGACACGTAAAATAAAGATTCATTTTCACGCCATTGCGGTGCATTTCGCCAACGGGGTGATCCCGACCTCGGTGGCCTTTCTGGCCTTGTTCTTCCTGCTGGATCTTCCGGATATGGAGAAAAGCGCCTTCTATACCCTGATTGTCGGTACGCTGGGGGTCGTGGCGACGGTCGGCACCGGACTGCTGGAATGGCGGAAAAACTATCAGGGCGCGTGGGTGCCGGTTTTCAAAAAGAAACTGATCCTGGGCGCCATTTCCCTGGCGGCAGCGGTGGCGGCATGCGGTTTACGCGTTCATGATCCCCAGCTTCTGCACCAGGCGACCCCGATCACCTGGTTATACCTCGGCCTGATCATCGTCGGCCTGAGTTCCGCGGCCTTTGCGGGATACCTGGGCGGGCGCCTGGTGTTCCACTGAAACGGGCTGCAGCCAGGGCTTGGTCCTTTCGTTCCCGCTTGTCCTTGAAGCGTTTGAGCCTGAAATAGGCTTCGCGCTCCCGTTCGCCGATATACTGTCCGATGAGGCGGATCTGTCGGCGCAGTTTGGGCAACACCCGCTCTTCCAGCACCCGGGTGCGGCGCGTGACCTGCAGGATCTCCTCGCCAAGGCGCTTGAGTTTGCTTTCGTAGGTGGCGATCTCCAGCATCGCCTCGACGATCTTTTCGAACAGAAAGATCGATTCTTCCAGGTGCGGCGTGGTCCCGGCATAATCGTAGCCTCGTTGATCCGGAGTCCGCACCAGCTGCCCGTGAACGGTGAGGTCGCGGTACTTGACCCCCATCAGGTTTTTTTCCAGGATGTCCACTCCCAGCTCACGTTCGCTGATGGCGACCAGCGATTCGATAAAGGGGCGGCCTTCATGGCCCTCGCTCAGGTGAAGCTCCTGCAACGCCTGGCGGTAGTCACGGCGGATTTCGTCCCTGGAATCGAGAAACGGCGCCATGGCGCCGAGAAATTCGCGAATCAGGGCCTGGCGCCGGGCTTTGAGGATGGCCATGCTGTCGGCGACCGATACCGCTTTATCCTTGAGCAGCAGCAGATTGGTCCGAGTCGGATGAATCATGGCGCCTCCAGGCCGAATTTGCCGACCAGGTTCTTTCCGGCATCGAGGGTCTGGTCAACGGTGCGACGTTCGTCGCCCTGGTGGACCAGTTCCTTTTCGAAACTCTCGGCGAAGTCGAGCATCAGCCGGTCGGCTTCGCTCATGCCGTCGCGGCCGACAATCGCTTCGAGGCTGCGCAGATCGCGGCCCTTGGCGTAGTGCTTGTAGAGCTGGTTGGCGATGTCCCGATGGTCCTCGCGGGTGCGTCCTTCGCCGATGCCGCGCTGCATCAGGCGCGACAGGCTCGGCAACACGTCGACGGGGGGGAATATCCCCTTCTGGTGCAGCTCGCTGCTGAGCACGATCTGCCCTTCGGTAATATAGCCGGTGAGGTCGGGGATCGGATGGGTGATGTCGTCCTCGGGCATGGTGACCACCGGAATCTGGGTGACCGATCCGGGGTGATCCTTGATGCGGCCGGCGCGCTCGTAGATCGAGGCCAGATCCGAGTACATGTAGCCGGGGTATCCGCGCCGGCCGGGAAGCTCCTCGCGGGCGGTGGAGACTTCGCGCAGGGCGTCGCAGTAATTGGTCATGTCGGTGATGACCACCAGCACGTCCATGCCGTGTTCGAAGGCCAGGTATTCGGCCACGGTCAGGCCGAAACGGGGCGCCAGCAGTCGCTCGACCACGGGATCCTGGGCCAGATTGATGAAGGCGACGAAGTTGGTGTACATCCGTTCGAGGGTGCGGCGGTAGAAGCTGTATTCGTGATAGGTCAGGCCCAGGGCGACGAACACCACGGTAAAACGCTGCTGTCCGCCACGATCCGCCCGGGACGCCAGCCGGGCGTTTTTCAGGATACCTGCCGCCATCTGTCGCGAGGGCAGGCCGGCGCTGGAAAAAATCGGGAGTTTCTGCCCCTTGACCAGCGTGTTCAAGCCGTCAATGGCCGAAAATCCGGTTTCGATAAATTCTTCGGGGCGGGCCCGGGCCACCGGGTTGAGGGGGTGGCCGGATACCGGAGCCCAGCGTTCGGGAATGAACATCGGCACCCCGTCCAGGGGCTGGAAGGAGCCGTTGAACACCCGGTCGAGGACCTCCAGGGAGAGGGGGGCCTGCTTGATCGCGTCGGTGAATACCACCCGGGTGTTATCCATGTCGAGCCCGCGGCTTTCGCCAAAAAGCTCGATCAGCACCGAACTGCCCTCGATCTTGAGAACCTCGCCCTCCATCTGGCTGCCGTCGGGAAGCCGGATCACGACCATTTCTCCCATCCGTACCTCGACCACTTTTTCCACGAACAGTAAAGGCCCCTGGATGGAGCGGATGGTGCTGTAGCTGTGTTCGGCAAGGCGCATGGGGCAATCCTGGTCAGTGGTCAGTGGTCAGTGGTCACGGGGATTTTAATCTTCTTTTTCTGGGTTCCGGTGTTTTTAAGCGCACTCCTTCAAGATATCGTCGAGAAACTCTCCTTTTTCCAGCCGCTCCCTGGCGCAGTCGTAGAACCCGAGAATGCCGGTGATTTTTTCCAGGGTCTGTTCGGGGGGGGAGAAGGCATCCTCGGTGTAGGCGTTCTGGGCCAGAAACTCCTGGCGGATGCGTTCGGCGGTCTTCATGAGCAGCCGGTCGCTGTCCTGCAGCCCCTCGGTACCGACGATTTCGGCCACCTCGCGAAGCCCTTCCTCGCGTTGAAGCAGCTCGCGGCACCGTTTATTGAGTTCGCCCCACCGGGGATCGACCTGCTCACTGAAATGATCGGCCACATCCTCCCCGTACAGAGAAAAGCTCTGAAACCAGTTGATGGCCGGGAAATGACGGCGGTGGGCGAGAGCGGTGTCGAGCATCAGGAACGAGCCGGTGGTTCGCAGGCACGACTGGGTGACCGGCTCGGTGAAGTCGCCGCCCGGGGGGGAGACCGAAAGGACCATGGTCAGCGACCCGGTTTCCCCGCCCAGGGTCTCAACCACGCCGGCGCGGGCGAAAAACTCGGCCATGCGCGAGGCCAGATAGGTGGGATAGCCTTCCTCGCCGGGCATTTCCTCCAGCGCCGAGGAAATTTCCCGCAGCGCTTCGGCCCAGCGTGACAGGCTGTCGGCGAGCAGCAGCACCTGGTAGCCCATGTCTCGGTAATATTCGGCCAGGGTGACGGCGGTATAGATGGAGGCCTCGCGAGCGGCGACCGGCATGTTCGAGGTGTTGACCACGACGATGGTGCGGGCCATCAGCTCCTGGTCGGTCCAGGGGTCGCGAAGGCTGGTGAATTCTTCGAGCATTTCCGCCATTTCGTTGCCCCGCTCGCCGCAGCCGACGTAGATGACGATGTCGGATTCGGCGAATTTGGCGATCGACTGCTCGAGGATGGTTTTGCCGGTGCCGAAGCCGCCGGGGAAAATGGCCGTCCCCCCCCGGGCCAGCGGGAAGAGAAAATCGATGCACCGCTGGCCGGTGATCAGCGGTTCGGACTGGGGAAGTTTCCGGCGATAGGGACGGTGCCGGCGCACCGGCCAGTTATGCCAGGCATGGATGGTTTGTCCGTTGTCCAGGACGGCCACCGGCTGGTCGGCGTCGAGTTCGCCTGCGGCGAGGCGAACAATGTTCCCCGGGCCCTCGGTCGCCAGGATGTAGTGACGAAAGGGGCCCTCCTCGACGTAGCCGAGTTTCTGGCCCCGCTGAATTTTATCACCGGTTTTCACCAGGGGAGTGAACCGCCAGTGCGACCCTTCCTGCCCGGGGCTGGTCTCCCGGCCGCACTGGATGAATGGACCGAACTCGCGGTAAAGTCCCTCCAGGTGGCGCTGCAGGCCATCGAACATCTGGTTCAACAGGCCGGGGCCGAGCTTGACCGTGAGCGGCCGGCCGACCCCCTCCGCCGGTTCGCCCAGGCCCAGGCCACGGGTATCCTCGTAGACCTGGATGATGGCCCGGTCGCGCTCCAGCCGGACGACCTCGCCCATGAGGCGGGTGCGGCCCACGGTCACCCGGTCGTAGAGTTTCAATCCCCCGACATCCACCGTCACCGTGGGGCCGGAGATGCCGATGATCCGCCCTTTCATAGATTCAGCCTCACCTGGTAGCCGATCGCCCGACGCACCAGGCGCAGGGCGTAATCCTCCACCTCGAATTCGGGCTTGTGCGGCGCCGGCAACACGATCAGCAGGCCGGGCCAGCGCCTTTCGATGTCGCGGACTTTCCCGGCCGGGACGGCGGCCATCAGCCGCTCGTCGATGACCACCACGCCGGTCTCCTTCTCTTGGAGGGTCTCCATCAGCACTTGCTCGGCCTCGTGGGGTTCGATCGTCCGCTGAGTGACCCCGGCGAGGCTGAATCCATAGCGGGCATCGGCAGGGCTCAAAAACACGATGCGTTTCATGCGATCAACTCCGCCGCCAGGGTTTCCTTCGGAAGATCGCGGCCATGCCGCAGCACGCCGAGGTTGCGGGTTTCCGTGTAGCAGCGCCAGAGATAATCCAGAACCGGACCGACCCCTTCGATGAATTTCCCCTGCCGCTTCAACCGGGCCGAAATCCTGCGCAGCAGCACGGTTTCCAGTACGCCGGCGTCAATCCCCATGAATGAATCGGAGATGTCCTCCCGCGAGGCAACGAAGGCGGTCAGGTCGCCGGTTTCCCAGGCCGCCTGGAGCTTCCCAGGGGGCAGGCTGCCGCCTTCCAGAAACGCAGGCGGAGTGCCCAGTTTCCAGCGCAGGTGCTTGTACAGGATCAGCAGATTGCGTAGATCAACCAACTCGATAAGAAGCCGTCTGACCAGGGGGTGGAGCTTGCCCCTCAGGGTGTCGATCAGGTAGTTTCGCGTCAGGACCTCTTCGACCCCCTTGAGACCCTGGTCAACGCCGATCTGTGCCAGGCCGGTGAAAATAGGGGTCTCGCAAGCCAGGCGCTCTTCCAGGCCGGCCAGTGCTCCCTGCAGATCGGTGGCGGTCCGCAGCGGCTTTTTAACGCTCGGCGCCAGCAGGCTCAGCGCGAGTAATTCCTCCACCTTGGCGTTGTTTCGCGCCTGGCGCTGGCGCAGACACAGGATCAGCGTCCGCAATTCGAAGACCGTGAACACCGGAGCGAAAATCCGCCGGTATTCGGAGTCCATCTGCCGGTAGAGCCAGCCGAACTCCCGTACCAGCTCTCCCCAGAGATCCCCCGCCGAGGTCCCCGCCGGCACCCCACGGTCGATGCAGGCCGGCCAGTCCCGAATCAGGCCGCTTCGCCGCGCCCGGACCCGTGCCAGGAGGTAGGCGGGCGGATATCCTTCAAAGGGCAGGGTCGCGAGCAGGTTCATGGTTGGGCCCCTTCCCCCGTCAGCTCTCGCAGCAGGACAGGCAGCAGGTCGGGCCAGACGTGCGCCAGGCGTTTTCCCAGGGTGTTGCAGATCCGTACCCCGCCCCCTTGGGTCATTGCTTCCAGACCGCCCGCGATATCGGGATCGATCTCGATCTGCGCTTTGGGGAAACACTTTCGGGCAAGTTCCCGATCACCCGGGTTGACCCGGATCACCTCCCAGGGCAGCGGAGGCAGTTCCGTTGCCAGGGCAGAGAAAACCTTCTCCGGAGATTCCTCCCGCAACGCCGGCAAGGATTTTTTGCCGAGCTGGAACAAGTGCTCGGCCAGGCGGTGTTTTCCCATGGTGCGGATCTGTCTGGCCTGGCGCTCGCCCTCCAGGAGCAGGGCGGCGGTTTCCCGGCCGACAGCGGCGGCCTGCTCCCGGTCCGAGAGTATCTTTTCCTTGGCGAGCCGATCCGCGGCCTCGACCCGGATTTTTTCGGCCTGTTTTTCCGCCTGGCGCCAGATCTCCCGGGCCTGTTCTTCACCTTTAAGGCGAAGGGAGGCCAGCAGATGTTCGTGGCTCATGGCGTCAGACCATTAACAGAATCATGGCCGCGATGACGAATCCCAGGATGACCATGGTTTCCGGGATCGCCACCAAAATGATGATGGTCCCGGTCAACTCCGGTTTTTCCGCCAGCGCGCCGGCGCCCGCCGCGCCGATCTTGGATTGGGCCCAAGCCGTGGCGACGGCGCTCACTCCCACCGCCAGCGCCGCTGCGAAGGCCAGCAGGATTTTTTCCATGCCGATTACTTCTTCCATGACCCTCCTCCTTGATTTTTCCCCGTCGGTTCGAACTTGCGCCCTCCGGGTTCCAGGAACTTACCGAAAAACTCCACATAGTGCAGACGCAGGGAATGAATCGTCGGGGCGAACACCCCCAGCAGTAAATTAAAGGCATGCAACAGGGTCGCCACCAGAATGCCGACAAAGATGTTGCCCGCCATTCCCCCCAGCTGGTTGGCGACATAAGCCAGAAGGACCGAGGTCAGGCCGACGGCCATGATCCTGGCGTAGGAAATGATGTTGCCTAAGTGCTTGAGCAGTTCCAACGGGGCCAACAGGCCCCCGGTCAGCAGCAGAATGGGGATAATGATGGCCATGGTGACCAGCAGGGGCTTGCGGATCAACTCCGGGAAGGGGAGGTAGAACGAGGCGAAAAAGACCACCAGGCAGAGAATCACCAGGATGCTGAACAGTTTGAACAGCGCTTCCCTTTTCATCTTTCGCTTAAAGGCTGAAACGGTACCGAGGGTCAGCCCGAGAACGACATGGCATACCCCCACCGACAGGGCGAAATAAAGCATCGGCACGATGGCGGTCAGGCGGTCGAAACAGATCGGCTCCAGTCCCAGGAGGTGGCTGCCGAATTCGCCGAAACACTCGCCATAGAGCCAGCCGAAAAAGATCGTGTAAAGCGCGGCGACTCCCAGGATCTTTCCGGCGTCGATGAGATTTTTATGGTTTTTGACCAGAAATACCAGGGCCAGAGCCGTCAGCAGTAGAATCAGGCCGTAACCTATGTCTCCGAGGATCATGCCGAAAAACAGCGGAAAGAACAGACCGATAAACGGAGTCGGATCGAAAGATCCGTAGCGGGGCAGGGGAAGCAGCCGGGCAAACAATTCAAAGGGTTGAAAATAAGTGGGATTTTTCAGTGCGACGGGGACCCGCTCGACGTCTTGTTCCAGGATCTCCTTTTCCTCAACCACCACCCGGCCACCAAACTTGCCGGCCAACTCATTCTCAATCCGTTTCAGGTCGGTCGAGGGGATCCAGCCCAGAATGAAAAAGCACATCTCCGTCTCAAACAACGAAGCGGTCTGTTGGAGCAGAGCCAGTTGGCCACCCAGCCATTTCCAGACCCGACGGTAGATAGGCAGCCATCTCTGGGCAAAGCTGGTCAAGGCCGCTTCTTGACCGGCAAGCTCGGCAGTGAGTTCGGAGAGCCGCTTGCGGACGGCTTGAATCTTTTCCGGAAAGGGGAGGTTTGCCAGGGGCGGAGGGAGGGAAAATTCGGGCATCTTTTCGCCGGCCAAAGCCCTTTTCAACGGTTCAGCCAGACCCTTTTCGGTAGCGATCAACCCGAACAATGCACCATCCGGCCCTTCGATGGTCTGGATTTCGAACCGCCCCTCGGTCAGACGATGGGCAAGTCGCCTCAGTTTTTCCACCTGCGCGGGATCCTTGATTTCCATGCCGATAATATCCAGGTCCGATTCGCCCTGGACCTCTTTGACCAGCGGCTCGATGGTGCTCAGAAAGGAGGCAATTCGTTCAGATTCCTCCAGTTCATTCTGCAGCGCCGCCTTTTCCCGGCCCAGAGCCTGGCAAGTAGCGGCATGTTGTTCCACCAGGGTGTTGACCGCCTCAAGGGCCCGCGGGGGATTGAGATAGGTCTCCCGCACCGCGACCTCCGGCAGGCAAGCCAGAAGGGCCTCGATTTTTTTCCTGAGATCCTCAAAGAACAGCCTCTCCGAAAGGGTTTCCTTATCGAGCAGAAGGGACTTCATGTAGGGTTCGACTCTCTCATTGACGGTTCCCCCGATGTCCTGCTCGATCTGCAATACTCCCCAGCCTTGAATAAAGGAAAGAACCTCCAGCGCCAGATCCTTTGGCCCGATGATTTCAATTTTGGACATTCGAACGATCATGCTCGGTTCCCGGGAGTATGCACCTGAGGTACTTCCAGACGACCCCCTGCAAATCCTCCTCGTTGATGGTTTCGAATCGTTCCACCAGGGATGTGGCCTCGCGGATAATTTCCCCAGCCCGCTTCTCCGCCCCCTCTCGGGCCGCTGCTTTACCTCTGTCGGTTAAATCCGCAAGGCGGTCGATTTCCTGGAGCACTTCCTGTTCGGTTGCCTGTTTAATCTGCTCCAGCCATGCCGATGCCCTTTTTCGCTCGGCCTTAAGCATTTGCGCGATTTCCAGTTCGGCATCGATAATGGTTTTCAGGGTATTTTGGGTCATAACCGGATCGTCTCCGGACAGTTGGGAGCAGTGCCTCCCGTCTACGGCCCTGAATCGGAAATGGTTTAAGGTGGATTAATTATAATATGCTACCTTGATAATCGGACATTGCCAAGTGAGTGGTCTACAATCCGTAGCGGTCCGGCCTGGATTTGAAAGAAGCGTCTCCTTAACGACAGGCCTTCGTGCTCGATTTCCGGCCTCAGCCTTGAATGCCGGCTAAAAGCTGCTAATTATTAAGATAATCAGCTTTCCAACAGCCCCCACAGATTGCCCCGTGCTGCAGAAAGGTTGCCATGTCGTTCCAGGATGAACTCAAAATGGTTCTCGAAGTCGAACGGGAAGGGAAAAAACGGCTCGAACAGGCGCGAAGCGAAGCCGAGCAGATCATCGAAAGGGCCCGAGGCAAGGCCCGGCGGATCCTCGAAGAAACCGAGGAGATCATCGCCAGGGAGCGCAAGGAAAAAATTTCGGAAACCGATCTGGAGGTTGACCGACTGATTGCCGATCTACGGCAGCGGGGACGGCTGGAGGAGACGCGGCTGCGGAGCCTGGCCGAAAAAAAACGGGAAACGGCCGTTCGGCGGGTCCTGTCGTGGTTTTGGGGGGAAACCTGATGCTGTTGCGACTTTTGAAATTCCCCTACGCCAACACCAAGGCCCGGGCCCTTATCGCCGGTTACCTGGGGCGGGAGGATTTTGACACTCTGGGCCAGGCCCCATCCCGGCAGAGCGCGGTCACTATGCTCAGGGAGCGGCGCCGCCTCCCGGTGGAAGACCAGATCCGGGAGGCGGAAATCCAGCTACGCAGTGATCTCTTCGCCCTCGGAGGGCGGGTTGCCCGGACCCTTGCCGGCCGGGAGCGGCGCCTTCTGGAAACCTATCTGCGCCGGGTGGACGTGGAGAACGTCAAGACGGTTTGTCGGGGGGTGCTGACGGAAAGGGGGCCCGAACGGTTCCAGCCGCTTCTGGTTCCGGCGCCGTCGGTGGCCGCGGTCCCGGTTGACAGGCTCGCCGAGGCGAGCAGCTTCGATGACCTCCTGGACATTCTGGCCCGTCATCCCCTGCGCGCCGTCTTGGGTGGCATAACGCAGATTTCTCCGGAGCGGCGGCTGCATCTGTTGGAGGTGCGGCTGGATCTCTTCTTTTGGGCCGAGGTCCGCGAGCGGCTACTGGAACTGGCCCCCTTCGACCGCCGGGCGGCCCTGGAGATACTGGGCCTGCGGGCCGATGTGGACCGCTGGCAGGTGGTGCAGAGGGGCTGGGCCGCCGGACTTGAGGCTGAGGAAATCCTGGCGGCCCTCCCGCCCTTGGGGAGCTCCCTTGATTCATCCGCAGTGGAAAAGGCCCTGCTTGCAGAGCAGCCTGGGGAGCGGTTGCGGGAGGTTTTCCCGGTCAAGGGGATAGCGGACCCCTTCGGCCCTGCCGGCGAAACAGTACTGTTTCGCCGGCTATACTGGCAGTTGCGGCGCACCCTGGTCGCTCCCCCTTTCGATATTGCGATTCCCCTGTCGGCAGTGCTGCTCAAGGAACTGGAGGTGCGCGATCTGCAGGTCATTCTGAGCGGTCTGCGGCTGGGACGGGAGCCGGAGAACATTGCACCTTTTCTGGTCAGCACCGAGGGGTGAGCCATGTTTCGACCCCAGCCGATGATCCAGGTCGATATCCTGCTGCTGCAGAAGGACCTGGCCGAAGCCACCCGGGCCCTGGCCGGGGTGAACCTGTATCATCTGCGCCTGGCGGCGGATCATGGGGAAATCCCGGCGGGCGATCTCACCAGGCAACGTCTGGCCGCACGCTACCGGGAACTGGCGGATCGGCTCAGGCATGTGCTCGGTTTGCTGGGTATTGAACCGAGCGGAGGGCAATACCTGGGCTTGGGGGATTTCCCCCTCTGGGAGCGTCAGGCGGCGGAACTGGCTGCCCGCCTCGAGCGGATCATCCATCGGGTGGAAGAGGTGCGTCGCCGCAACCACCTCCTGACCGGTCTCGAGCTGCTGTTGAACAGGATCAATGCGCTTGAGGCCGACGTGGAGGAACTGCGCACCCTGCGCTTCAGTCGCCTGGCGGTCGGATTTCTTGCTCCCCAGGAATGGGAGAAACTCCTTGGCGCCACCCCCTCCCTGCGGCCGTGGCGGCTGGGGGAGGACGGGGGGGATGTGCTGGTGGGAGGATTCTCCTCACGCCGCCACGCCTCTACCATGGAACAGCTGCTTGCGGACTCCGGCTTTCGGGCGCTGGAGATTCCCCGCGCCCTTTGCGGTCCGGTGCAGGAGGCGCGTCGGCGGCTGATCCAGTTGCGGACCCGCTCCGGGCAGCGGATCGCCAGGCTGGAGGCGAAACTGGCGGGGCTCCAGGTGGAGAACCGCCAGTGGCTGCAGGATCGTCTGGTGACCGCCAACGCCGAGCAGCACCTGCTGAAGGCCCAGGAGACCTTCGGCTTCACCGAGCGTGCCGCCATTCTTTCCGGATGGTTGCCGGAAAAGCGCCTCGGCGATCTTCAGGGGGTGCTTGAGAAGGTCTGTGGCGACCGGTTTGTGGTGCGCCGCGCCGCGGCCCGCGGGGAGGGGGTTCCGGTGCAGCTGGACAATCCGGCCCTGGTGCGCCCCTTCGAGAAGGTTTTGTCGGTTTATGGCACCCCCGCCTATGAGGAAATCGAACCCACCCCCCTGCTCGCTTTCGGTTTTCTGCTGATGTTCGGCATGATGTTCGGCGACCTGGGGCAGGGTCTGCTGCTGGTGGCCGCGGGACTGCTGGTGAGGCGCCATACCCGGTTTCGCGACCAGGGGCTGCTGGTGGCGGAGATGGGTGGCTTCGCCGCCTTGTTCGGGCTGCTGTTCGGCAGCTTTTTCGGCATCGAGGGGTTGTTCCCCCCGCTCTGGTTTTCCCCGATGCACGACATCCCGCTGCTGATGGGGGCCGCCCTGTTTCTCGGGGTCGCCATGGTTCTCACCGGGTTGACCCTGCGAATTCTCAACGGTCTGCGTCAGGGAGATCTCTGGGCCCTGTTGACCGACCGGTATGGGCTGGCCGGCCTGGTCTTCTACGGCGGGGCCGTGGCTACGGCGGTTCTTGTCTACCTTGAGAAACTCCCGGCCGCCAGCGCCTGGTGGCTGATCCTCCCGCTCGCTGCGATCTTTCTGCACCCCTTCACGCGGGAGGGCGCCCGGGCCGAGGCGGGTCTCCCCCTGCTCCTGTTCGAAGGGGCCATCGAGGTCATGGAGACGGTCTTGGGATATCTGGCCAACACCTTTTCCTTCCTCAGGGTGGCCGCTTTCGGTCTGGCCCATGTCGGTCTGGCTCTGGCGGTATTCGCGGTGGCCGATCGGGTTCAGGGGGCGCCTCTGGGGATCCTGTGGGCCGGTCTGGTGCAGGTGACCGGGAATCTGGTCATCGTGTTGCTCGAGGGGCTGATCGTTTCGGTGCAGACGGTGCGGCTGGAGTTCTATGAATTTTTCAGCAAGTTCTTCCGTGGGGGAGGGGTCGCTTACCGACCGCTGACTCTCGATTCGGTTGTGGAAAGGAGGACATGAGCATGCGCGCCAAGAGAATGGTCGTCTCTCTGACCCTGTTCAACCTGGGGGTGGTGGTTCTGGCCACCCTGGTTATCATCGGGATGGTTTTCCAGGAGTCGGTCGCCGAAACCGAGGCGGTCACCGGGGTGGTTACCGACGCCGCCACCGCGGGGCGCCAGGGATGGGGATACATCGCCGCGGCCCTGGCGGTGGGGCTCAGTTCCCTGGGGGCCGCTATCGCCGTGGCCACGGTGGGCAGTGCGGCCATGGGGGCTTTGAGTGAGAACCCCGATCTGGGGGGACGGGCGCTGATCTTTCTCGGCCTGGCCGAGGGGATCGCCATCTACGGGCTGATCATCGCCATCATGATCCTGGGAAAATTTTGAATGAGCGTTTTCGTTCTCGGCTCCAGAGAAGTGGTGACCGCCTTTGCTCTGGGCGGCATGGCAGGAAAAGCGGTGGCGCGTCGCAGCGAGGCAAAGGCGGCGCTCGAGGAGACTGCCGCCCGGTCGGGGGTGAAGATTCTGGTGGTAGAGGAAGCCGTCGCCGAAATGGCCCGGGAGGTCCTGGATCGGCTCAAGCTCGATCCCCACGCCCCGCTGGTGGTGGAGGTGCCCGGCCTGGCGGGGCCCGCCGAAGAGCGCAGGAGCGCCCGGGACCTGGTCCGGCGCGCCTTGGGCATCCGTATCTGAGAGGGGGCAAGTGCCATGGCTCGGGAACCTGCCCTGAAAAAAGAGCTGCAGCGGGAGATCGAGGCCGAGGCGGAACAGATCCTGGCCGGGGCCCGCAGCAAAGAGGAGGCCCTGGTGGGGGACGCCCGCATCGAGGGGCAAGCCCGGCTCGAAGCTGCCCGGGACCAACTGGGACGGGAACTGGCCCGGCGCCGCTCGCGCGCCCTGTCCCGGGCCCGGCTGGAGGTGCGCAATGCGCTGCTGAACCTGCGTTACGGTGAACTGGATGAAGCCTTTGCCGAGGCGCGGCGGAAACTGAAGGCCATGACGGCCAGTGAACCGGATCGATTCGGCGAACTGCTTTGGAGCCTTTTCGCCGTGGGGCGCACCCTGCTCCCCGCGGGTCCGCTGCGGGTCCGACTCGGTGAGGGGGGGGATCGGGTGGTTAGACGCATCCGTGAACAGGAAGGGGTGACCCTCCGGCAGGAGAAAGGATGGCACGGCCTGATCATCGAGAGCAAAGACGGGCGGGTGCGCTGCGATTACTCGCTGGATTTCCTGCTGGGGCGGTGCCGGGACGAACTGCTGGCGGAAATCGAGGAGATACTGTTCGAGGCGGAGCGTGAAGACTGACAACGGCGACAAACAAAGAGTTGGTACCGTCTCCTGGGTGAACGGTCCGGTGGTCAGGGCCCGCGGGATGACCGGCTTTTATATGCTCGAACTGGTCATGGTGGGAGAGGAGGGGCTGGTGGGTGAGATCATCGAGCTGCGGAGGGACCAGGCCACCATCCAGGTCTACGAGGACACCTCGGGCCTGCGGCCGGGCGAGCCGGTGGCCGGTAGCGGCGCCCCCCTCTCGGTCCAGCTCGGTCCGGGGCTGCTCGGGCAGACTTTCGATGGCATCCAGCGTCCCCTGGAGCGGATTCACGAGGCCACCGGGCTCTTCATCCGGCGCGGCGTCAAGGCCTCCCGTCTCGGCAAGGAGCGCAAATGGGCCTTTGAGCCCCGCCTGAGCGCCGGAACCGAGCTCCAGGGGGGAGAGGTTCTGGGGGCGGTTCAGGAAACCCCTCTGGTCGAACACCGGGTGCTGGTGCCGCCGCTCGTCCGCGGGGAGCTGAAGTCGATCGTCGAAGGTGGGGAGTACACCCTCGAGGAGCCGCTGGCCACAGTGGCAACCGCCGCCGGCGAGGTCACCCTCACCCTCAAACAGGAATGGCAGGTGCGAAAACCGCGACCGTTCCGGCAGCGGCTCCATTACGGGGTGCCGCTGGTGACCGGGCAGCGGATCGTGGATGTCTTTTTCCCCCTGGCCAAGGGGGGGACTGCGGCCATTCCCGGAGGGTTCGGTACGGGCAAGACCGTGACTCAGCACAACTTGGCCAAGTGGTCCGACGCCGACATCATCGTCTACATCGGCTGCGGCGAGCGGGGCAACGAGATGACCGGAGTGCTGACCGACTTCCCCGACCTGAAGGACCCTCACACCGGTCACCCCCTGATGGAGCGTACCATCCTGATCGCCAATACCTCCAACATGCCGGTGGCCGCCCGGGAGGCTTCCATCTACACCGGGGTGACCCTGGCCGAGTACTACCGGGACATGGGCTACCACGTGGCGGTGATGGCCGACTCCACCTCGCGCTGGGCGGAGGCGCTGCGGGAGATCTCCGGGCGACTTGAGGAGATGCCGGCCGAAGAGGGGTTCCCGGCCTATCTCGCCACGCGCCTGGCCGAGTTCTACGAACGGGCCGGGAGGGTCAGGACGCTGGCCGGAGAGGAGGGCTCCATCTCTATCGTCGGGGCCGTCTCCCCCCCGGGGGGGGATTTTTCCGAACCGGTGACCCAGCATACCAAGCGCTTCGTCCGCTGCTTCTGGGCCCTGGACAAGGAACTGGCCTCGGCCCGGTTTTTCCCCTCCATCAACACCATCGATTCCTACAGCGAATACCACGAGGCGGTGGAACCCTGGTGGGAGGAGGCCGGAGGGGAAAACCTCAAGGAGCTCAAGAGGCGGGCTCTGGAGCTGTTGCGGGCCGACTACCGGCTGCAGCAGATCGTGAGGCTGATCGGCGAGGACGCCCTCCCCGACGAACAGCGCATGACGGTGCTGGCGGCCCGGTTGTTGCGGGAAGGATTTCTGCAACAGAATGCCTTCGATGAGGTGGACCGCTATGCCCTGCCGCGCAAGCAGGCGAAGATGCTCAAGGCGATCCTGCGGTACTGCGACATGGGCCGGGTGCTGGTGCGCCAGGGGGTCCCTCTCTACCGGGTTCGGGAGATGGAGTCGTACCAGACCCTGATGCGGATGAAGTCCACCATCGCCAACGAACAGGCCGACGAGATCGACGCCATCATCCGCCGGGTCGAGCAGGAGATGGAGCCCTACGTGCGCCGCGAGGAATGGCCCGCCGCGGCCGAGAAAAGCCGCGAGGAGCGTATCCTCGCCCTGGCCCGGGAACTCGCCGAGGAGCATACCCGGGAGGAACTCTACGAGCTGGCCAAGGAGCAGGATCTTCCCGGGCGCAGCACCATGACCAAGGATGAGCTTGCCCGCCACCTGGCCGAACGGCGGTTGGGCGAGAAGGCCGAAAAGGGCGAATCATGAGCATCGGTCAAAGAGAATATGTCGGTTTGAGCAGCGCCAGGGGGCCCCTGGTCTTTCTCGAAGCGGTCAGCGGAGTCGGCTACGACGAGCACGTGGAGCTCGTCCTCCCTGCCGGCGAGATCCTCCACGGCCGGGTCCTGGAGATCGGCGAAAGCCTGGCCGTGATCGAGGTCTTCGAAGGGACCGGCGGGCTGGCCCTGGAGGAGGTTCGGGTCCGGTTTCTCGGACGCCCTTTTCGCCTGCCGGTGAGCGAACAGATGCTGGGGCGGGTCTTCGACGGTCTCGGCCGGCCCCGGGACGGCGGTCCGGCCCCGGTTTCCAAGATTTTGAGGGATGTCAACGGCAGTCCGATGAACCCGGTGGCCAGGGCCTATCCCGAGGATTTCATCGAAACCGGGATCGCCACCATCGACGGCATGAACACCCTGGTGCGGGGGCAGAAGCTCCCCATCTTCTCGGCTTCGGGGCTGCCTCACAACGAGTTGGCCTGTCAGATCATCCGTTTTGCCCGCATCGGCGAGGGGGAGGAATTCGCCCTGGTATTTGCCGCCATCGGGGTCAAGCACGACGTCGCCCGCATGTTCCAGGACATCTTCGAGGAAGGGGATGTCACCGGCCAGGTGGTGATGTTTCTCAACCTGGCCGACGACCCTTCCATCGAGCGCCTGCTGACCCCGCGGACGGCTTTAACGATGGCGGAATTTCTCGCCTTCGACCGCGAAATGCAGGTGCTGGTGGTCATGACCGACATGAACAACTACGGTGAGGCATTGCGCGAGGTGGCCACCGCCAAGGGGGAAGTTCCCAGCCGCAAGGGGTTCCCCGGCTACCTCTATTCGGATCTCGCCTCCCTCTACGAGCGGGCCGGGCGAGTGCACGGGGGGAAGGGGTCGATCACCCAGCTGCCGATCCTCACCATGCCCAACGACGACATCACCCATCCCATCCCCGACCTGACCGGCTACATCACCGAAGGGCAGATCGTGTTCGACCGCGACCTGGAAAAAAAAGGGATCTATCCCCCCATCAATCCCCTGCCGTCCCTGTCGCGCCTGATGAGCGACGGCATCGGCGCCGGCCGAACCCGCGGCGACCACCCCAATCTGGCTTCCCAGCTCTACGCCGCTTACGCCCAGGTGCGGCAGATCGAACGGCTCGCCTCCATCATCGGCGAGGAGGAACTGTCGGCGGTGGACCGTCGCTATCTGGAATTCGGTCAGGCCTTCGAGACCCGGTTTGTGGGGCAGGCTCCGGACGAGCGGCGCACCATGGAGCAGACCCTTGCTCTTGGCTGGGAGTGCCTGTCGATTCTCCCCGAGGAGGAACTGCATCGGGTCACCGTGGAAGAAATCGCCCGCTACCTGCATCGCAAGGAATAAGCCGTGGAGCGTCTGCGCGTTTCGGTCACCAAGAGCAACCTGATCCGGTTGAAAGAGGAACTCACCTTCGCCCGGGAGGGGAAGGCGCTGCTTACTCAGAAACGGGAGGTCCTGGTCATGGAGATGATGCGCCTGCAGGACGACGCGACCAAGGCGCGCCAAGAACTGGACGAGTTGCTGGCCGAGGCCTACCGGGCGTTTGCCGAGGCGGCCATGATGGAAGGATTTGACGCCATGGAGCGGCTCGCCCTGGCCGTCGCCGAGATCCCGCCGCCGACAATCGAGGAACGCAGCGTGATGGGGGTGGTCGTCCCCATCGTCGAGGGGAAAATGCGGCCCTGGCAGCCGAGCTACGGCCTGGCCCAGGGCTCTGCGGCAAGCGATCGCACCATCCGGCTGTTCATGAAGGTGGTGGAGAGGATCTATGAAGTGGCCGAAATCGAAACGGCCATCTACCGCCTCGCCGCGGAAACCCGCAAAACCCTTCGCCGCGAGCGGGCCCTGGAAAACATCTTCATCCCCCAATACGACGAAACCGTCCGATTTCTTCAGGAAAGTCTCGAAGAAAAGGAGCGCGAGAGTTTTTACCAGCTCAAGCTGATCAAGGAAGGATTATCCCGATGACCTCCCATGAACGCTTTTTTCTCCACATGCTGGTGCCGGTGGACGGCTCGGAAAGTTCCCGCAAGGCGGCCGATTTTGCGGTCCGACTGGCCTTTTGCGAAAAGTGCGAGGTGGCGGCCGTTCATGTCGTGGACGAGCAGATCGCCGAAGAGATGGCCCGCTTCTCCGAAGCCCCGTTGGAAGTGGTGGTGGAAAAAATGAAGAAGAGCGGTGCCGCCTACCTCGAGGATGTGCGCAAACGGGGTGAAGAGGAAGGGGTTCAGGTGACCGGAGAGGTTCGGGTGGGGGTTCCCCACCAGGTGGTGCTTGCCCTGGCCGCGGAAAAAGGGGCGGACCTGATCGTCATGGGGAAAGTGGGGCGCAAGGGGCCCCGGCGGGTTCTCATCGGCAGCGTCACCGAGCGGGTCATCGAGCACTCGCCGGTGCCGGTGCTGGTGGTCAAGTAGGGGACTGCAAGCCTCTCTCAGGCTGCCCGACGCAAACACTCCAGGGGACAGCGGCCGTCAGCGATCTGCCAGGCCATGCGGTGGCGGCAATCCCGGTGGGTTTCGGCAAGCCTGAGGCTCGAACGGGGATCGCCGAAGATCCTCCAGGGTCCCTGACAGGTAAATGGGATCTGTGCCAACCCCATGAATGCTGCCACATCCTTTAGCGGGTAGCCGAGAAGAACCCCGATTTCGTGGGGAAAGGAGCCCGGACCGAGGCGCTTTTCAAGACAGCTCAGGATCTTCTCGAGGCTGTCCCCATGGTTGTATCCGGCCTGTCTGAGCAAGGCTGAGACCCTGCGGTCGGCCACCAGCGCTTCGAGGGCGGCCGGGTGGTAGATCAGCACCAGCAGCGAGCTGCCCCGGTCGCAGAGCTCCCGGTAGTGCAGGCCGGCCGAGTCAAGCAGAACCGGACCGACGGACTTCCACAGCCGGTAAAGATTGCGTCCGCAGCCCTGCTTGCGATTAACCAGGTTGACCAGGTTCGCCGGCTTGACCCCTTCGAGAATCTCGGCGGTTTCCAGGGCCAGAAAAGCAGCCAGGCAGTCACGGTCGTCGACGAACCGATGCGAGAGGTCGCGCCAGAGGGGCGGTGTCCCGGTTGGGGAATCAGAGCGTCTTTGCACTGGGGTCATGGCGGCCTCTCAACCTGGTGGAAATGAAAATCGATTTCAAAAATATCCGAAGGACGCGCACAAGTCAACCGATAAATGAATTTCCCCGGCGAAACAGAGGTCTCTGCCTGTTATGCGAACCAGGAAACGGTTGCCCGCCGATACCCCCTGTGCTACCCTGTTCGCCGTCCGATTCAGGGCGAATTTAACCCAGATGAAAGAGCGATCGGCATGGCCAAAAGCGAGCGTCTCGACAAGCTATTGATCGAACGTGGCCTGACCTCGTCGCGGGAGCGGGCCCGGGCCCTGATCCTGGCCGGCAAGGTGGTGGTCGGCGATCATGTCGTCGATAAGGCCGGAGCCCAGGTCGCGCGCGATGCCGAAGTGCGGCTCAAGGGGGAGGATATTCCCTACGTTTCCCGGGGCGGCCTCAAGCTAGAAAAGGGTTTGGATGTTTTCGGCATCGCCGTGAAAGGGGTGATTGCCATCGATGTCGGGGCCTCCACCGGCGGTTTTACCGATTGTCTGCTGCAGCGGGGCGCAGCCCAGGTCTATGCGGTCGATGTCGGCTATGGTCAACTGGCCTGGAGCCTGCGTCAGGACCCCCGGGTGGTCAACCTGGAGCGAACCAATATCCGCCAGATGAGCGCCGAGCGTCTGGCCGAGAAGCCATCCCTGGCCGTCATCGATGCCTCCTTCATCTCCCTCGATAAGGTGCTGCCCGCCACTTTGCCGCTGCTGACCGCAAACGGCCAGGTGGTGGCCCTGATCAAGCCCCAGTTCGAGGTCGGTCGCGGCGAGGTGGGCAAAGGCGGAGTCGTTCGCGACGAGGCCAAGCAGCAGATGGTGGTGGATAATATCAAGGAGCTTGCGGTCGGCCTCGGCTGTCAGGTGTTGGGAGTGACCGAAAGTCCGATCCTTGGGCCCAAGGGGAACCGGGAATTTCTGATTCACCTGCAGAAAGCGCCGGCCGGTGCTGCAATAAGCGAAGGGGAGCACAAATGATGAGCCGGATTTATTTTATCGGCGCCGGGCCGGGTGATCCGGAGCTGCTGACCCTCAGGGGAGCGCGACTGCTGGAAGGGTGCCAGACGGTGTTCGCGTCTCCCCCGTTTGAGCAAACCTTTGCCGAGCATTTGGCGGGCAAAAAGCTCCTGATCCCCTTCGATTATTATTTTCAGGAAATGCTCGATCTCATCCACCAGCTTTTGGAAGCCGGGGATGTGGGGTTCCTGGTGCCGGGCGATCTCACCTTCTATTCCCCCTTCCAGGCCCTGATCGATGCCCTGGGAGAGCGCGCCGAGGTGGTTCCCGGCATCGGCACCGCCAACGCGGCCAGCGCCATCCTGAAGAAGACCCTTGATTTGCCGGGGGTGTGCAACCGGGCGATCCTCGCCTCGCCCCGGACCCTCGGAGACGGGGAGGGGGCGCCGGCCCTCGAAGACCTGGCGGCACCGGGGGTGACCCTGCTGATTTACATGAACAATATCCCGCTGCCCGAACTGGTCAGCCGGTTGAAGCACGGCTACGGCAGCAATGTTCCCATCGCGCTGGTTCACCGCTTGTGTCTGCCCGGGGAGACAGTTGTCACTGGAACCCTGGATGATATAGTAGCCAAGGCCGGCGACCGCGATTTTTTCAATCTGGACGGTCCCGACAGGCGGCCGGCGCTGACCCTGGTGATCGTCGGTGAAACCATCGCGGCAACGGTTGACGGAACCTGGTGGGATTACCGCCGGGACACCATCTGGAAATACCGGGAGAGCTGACGGCAGATGAAGATCATCTCGCCCATCGACAACCTGGCCGAAGCAAACAGGCTGCTGGAGGCCGGCGCCGACGAACTCTACGGTGGCTATGTTCCCGGCGAGTGGCGGGAGCGCTTCAGTCTGCTGGCATCCATCAATCAGCGAACCTTCGAGGGGGCGCAGATCGAAAGTTACCAGGATCTGGCCGCCATCATCCGGCTGGCCCACGATCGCGGCCGGACCTTCTCCCTGACCCTCAACGCGCCCTTTTACACCGAAGAGCAGATGCCGCTGCTGCTCGATTATGTCGACCAGGTGGTCGAGGCGGGCGCCGACGGGGTGATCCTGGCCGACCTCGGGCTGTTGCGGGTGCTGCGCCGGCGCCATCCGAACCTGGAATACCATGCCAGCACCCTGGCCCACCTGATGAACTCGGAGGCGGTCCGATTCTATGCCGGGAAGGGCGTGACCCGGGTGATCTTCCCCCGCCACCTGACCGTGGGCGAGATCAAGGAAGTGACCGCGAAGCTTCCCGATATCCGCTTCGATGCCTTCATGCTGGTCGGCAAATGCCCCAATACCGAAGGTCTGTGCACCTTTCACCACTCCAGCCCGGACAAGATCTGGCCCTGCGAAATCCCTTACCGGATTGCCCCGCAGAGCGAGTCGGCAACCCCCTCGCTGCTTGAAGCCATGCAGCGCCAGGACAGCTGGTCGCGCACCGATCGTCGGCATGGCTGCGGACTGTGCGCCATCCCGCATTTGCTGACGGCGGGGATCTGTGGCCTCAAACTGGTGGGCCGCGGAGCCCCAGCGGCGCAGAAGATCAGGAATATTCTCCTGGTTCGCGACTTTCTCCGCCTGGCCGGGGAGGCCGGTGACTTTGCCGCTTACCGCAGACAGGCGATGGCTGCCCATCGGCAGCGGTTCGGAGCACCCTGCTCCCCCAACGTCTGCTACTATCCCGAATTCTACGAAGCCGAATAGGTTAAACCAAATATGATACGCATTCTGCATACCGCCGATCTGCACCTGGACGCCCCGTTCCCGGCTCTGGGCGAACGGGAGGGCCGGCGCCGGGAGGCTTTTATAAAGACTTTCGAGCGAATGGTCACCCTGGCGATCAAAAATGACGTCCAGCTTTTTCTGGTGGCCGGCGATCTCTTCGACAGCCCCCGTCCCACCTCCGCTACCCTGGGCAAAGTTCAAGCGGGCTTCAAGCGTCTGTCGGACCGTGGCATCGTGCCGGTGCTGCTGCCCGGTACCCACGACGGGATGGTTGCCGCCGATTCGGTTTACCGGCGCGCCGAGTTTCCCGGCGCGGTTTTGCTGGGGGAACCGGTGGTCGAGGAGCCGGTGCAAATTGAGGTCAGAGGCGAGCAGGTTTTTCTCTACGGTTTTGCCTACCGCAGCTTCGCTTCGGATGAAGCTCTGGCGGGAATGAGCCGGCGCTGTAAGGAAGGGGTCCATATCGGCTTGCTGCACGGCTCCCGGCAGGGGAGCCCGGAGTGGGAATACCGGAAAAAAGATCTGCCGTTCACCGGCCCGCAGCTGAAGCAGTGGGGGCTCGACTATGTGGCCCTTGGTCATTACCACGGGTTCGAAATTATCGAGGATGCCGGGCGCGTCTGCGCCTGTTATCCCGGTTCGCCGGAAGGGAAGCGCTTCGGCGAGAACGGACCGCGTCATTGTGCCCTGGTGACCGTGGAGGAGGGTCGTGCGACGGTCGAGCCGACGGTGGTCAACAGCCAGGTTCTCGAAGAGGACGAGCTCGATCTGACGGGCTGCGAGAGCCAGCAGAGCGCGGTCGAGGCGATCTGCGCCAAGGGACGGCCCGACCTGCTGCTGCGCCTGCGGTTGACCGGGATCGTCGAGGCGCCCCTCGACCTGGAGGGACTGCACGGGCGCTGCGGCGACGGATTCTTTCACCTCGAACTGAAGGACCGGACGCGGCTGTTCGACAGCGATTTCGCCCGGCGCATCGAGCAGGAGGAGACGGTCCGCGGCGTTTTCGTCCGCCAGGTCCGCACGCTGATGGAAACGACCCCGGCCGAGCAGAGGCCGGTCCTCGAGGAGGCCTTTCGCGAGGTCCTGATCAGGTTCCATGCCTTCGGCGGAGGTGCGTCATGATCCTGCGCGGCCTCGAACTCAGGCATTTCGGCAAATTCGCCGAGCGCGGCTTCGAATTCCGGCGGGGCATGAACCTGGTGGTGGGTCCCAACGAGGCCGGCAAATCGACGGTCATGGAAGCCATCCCGGCGGTATTGTTCGGCCTGCGCAACAAGGATCGCTTCAGGCCCTGGGGGCGGCAGGGCAGCTGCGAAGCGGCCCTGGTTCTCGAATCGAAGCAGGGAACCCTGCGCATCGAGAGGGATCTGCTCGCTGACCGGGTCAGCCTGGTGGAAAGGGACGATCTCTACCATCAGCTCTACAGTTTCGACGGCAAGGCCTCGCCCCAGGGGCGCTCCTCCGAACGCGGCGAATATCTCGATCAACTGGTCAGACTGTTCGGGATCGCCGAAGACGACATATTTCGCGCTTCGCTCTTTTTCGGCCAAGGGAGCCTCGAAGTTTCCGGCCAGGGAGGGCTGGCCGTGCGGATCAAGACTCTGCTCTCCGGGTTTGTCGAGGTCGATTACGACCGGGTGCTCGAATCGCTGTGCGACGACCATTTCGCCATCACCCGGGAAAACCCCTGGGGTAAGGACAAAACCAAGGACCGGGAACTCGAGGAGGTTCGCGCACGGGTCGGCGAACTCGAGCAGCGCTGGTTCGCGGCTCAGGAAGAGGTCAAGGAGCTTGAAAAGCTGCGCCGTCAGATCGCCGGGCTGAATGAATCTCTTGAGACCGATCGTGAGGAATTCGCCAAGGGCGAGCGCTATTTGCAGTGGATCCGCAAGCAGTGGCAGCTCGAGGATAAAGAAGAGACCCTGCGCCGGGATTACAACCGGGTCAACCGGCAGTCGGAAAAAGTGACCGACCTCGAAGCGAAGCGCCTGGAGTTGGAAACACAGCTCGCCAGGACCGGCCTGCCGCGGGAGATCCCCGCGGACCTGCCGCGGCTGCTGGCCGAAGCCGAAGAGGTTCGCAAGGAGATGGTCGGACTCAGCAGCGAGGCGGCCGGATTCCGGGAGCAGCTGCTGGCCTGCGGGGCGCCGCCCTGGGGGGTAACCGCAATGGTCTCGGTACTGGCGGCGGGCTTCGGCGGCGCAGTGGGTTGGTGGCGGCCCGAATGGCTGAGCCCAGGGCTGCTTGCCGGCGGCCTGGTGGCCGCCGTGACCTGGAGTGTTTACCTCTGGCGGGCCGGACTCAAGCGGGCCGAACGAAGCCGCATCCAGGGCCAGGCCCAGGTGGTGGAGCGCAAGCGCGAAGAGGCCCAGGGGCGTCTGACCGGATTGGACGAACGCTTCGAGCGGCTGGGCATGTCGCCTTCGGCGGTGGAAATCGTCAGGATGCAGAAGAACCTCGATACCCACCGGCAGTTGGCCGGGCAACTCGGTGAAATTCAAAGCGCCCTCCGGGTCCTTGAAAAAGCTGAAGAGCTGACCCGGGACAAGGAGCAGCTGACCAGGGAGCTGGCGGTGCTCGATGAACGCATGGAGAAGGAGCGGGCCCTGCGCGGGGACTCCCACCTGACCCCGGAAGAGCTGCCCGAGGCCGAGGAGAAGCTCGAAGCCCTGGGGGCGAGCATCCGCGAGCGGGAGCAGCAGCTGCTGGAGCTGACCAGGCGCGAAGCGACCCAGCAGGGGAAGCTGGCCGACCTGCAGCAGATGGAGGAAGAGGGGGAGCGGCTGCGCGAGCGGGAGCAGCACCTGGCCCGCCGCCGCGACGCCCTGGCTCTGGCCTACCAGCTGCTGTCCGGGGCGATCAAGGATTTCCGCACCACCTATCTCCAACGATTCGCTGCCGATATCGGACGCCATCTGGAGACGGTTACCCTCGGTCGCTATGCCGAGGTTCGGTTGGATGATGATTTCAACCTGTTTCTCAAGGGGCCGGGGGGCGCGTGGCAACCCGTGGAGCACTTCAGCCGGGGGACCGCCGATGCCGTTTATCTCGCGGTGCGTCTTGCTCTGACCCAGCATCTTTCGAGCGGCCGGAGGTTGCCCCTGTTCATGGATGATCCCCTGGTCAATTTCGATGCGCAGCGTCTGGGGGAGACTCTCAAGTCTCTCGAAAATCTCAGCCGGGAGCACCAGGTCATCCTGTTTACCCATGACGACAGGCTTCTCAGGCGCGCCGCGCAAAAGCGCTGGAACGTGATATCTTTAGAACAAGCCGGCAGCCCGAAAACTCCGGTTGCCGAAGAAAGGAGGGCCGATGCCGGAGAAGGACAGCTGTATCTTCTGTAATATCATCGCCGGGGAAATCCCCGCCAAGGTCGTTTTCGAGGATGATCTGGTGGTGGTTCTCGAGGACATCAATCCCCAGGCGCCCCATCATTATCTGATCATTCCCCGCAAACATATCCGCACCACGCTCGATCTGACCACCGCTGACAACGAGCTTGTCGGCCATGTTTTCCAGATTGCCGGCAAGCTGGCCCACGACCTCGATTTTGCCGGGGATGGGTTCCGGGTGGTCAACAATTGCAACGAGGGCGGCGGCCAGGTCGTCTGGCATATCCACTTTCATCTACTGGGAGGCCGCGACATGGGCTGGCCTCCCGGTTAGCCGAAGCGGCGCTGAACTGCCGAAATAGATCCAACGACTGCCAAACGGCGGGCCGGAACCCGGTCCGCCGTTCCTTTAAGCCCCCCCCCCCCGGAGGGGGAAGGGAGTCGAGAACAGGCGCCCTGCTCTGGCAGGAAGCCTGGATGATCCGCTCTCAGGAATCACTGGAACGGACTCTGGTCGCCTGTCAGGTTCTCGCGAATGAGTTCGAGGCGACCGGAGCCGGCGGGAATCTACGCCTGTGGTACGAGACGCGCGACATGCTCACCATTGCCAGGTTGACTCTGCAGGCTGCCGTAGGTCGCAGAGAACGCCGCGGCGCTCATTTCCGCAGCGACTATCCCGTACCGGACGATCAGCAGTGGCGCAGAGCCCAGATGGTGGAGCAGCCTCCGGAGACAGGTCTACCCCGCTTTGAGTGGACTCCGGTTGGGCTTGAATGAGCAGAGGTCTGCTGGCGACCGCGGGATTGGCCACGGGGATTTTCTTGACTTTCACAAGGTGCCTTTGCCTGGTCCGGCTTTCACGGATTCTTCCTTTTCAAGCTCCTCTTTGCAGGCAACATCGTAACGGGTAAAGGGGCGCAGCTCGAGCCGCTCGATGTCGATCGGCTCGCCACAACGTGAACAAAAGCCGTAGGTCCCGGCCTGAATACGGTCAAGGGCTTCGTCCACCTTCAAAAGGTCTTCACGCTTGCTGTCGCTCAGCAGGTGGAGGAATTCCCTGAGATTGTCGGTAAGCCCCTGGTCGGCCAAGTCCGGAACTCCTTCGTCGGTCAGCCCGGCCGCCTCACGGTTTTTTTCCTGGATTTCCGCATACAGGTCCTGGCGGAGGTCGATCAGGTGTTTCTTGATAGCTTCGAGTCGCTGTTTTCTCATGATCGATTCCCTTCCGTTGATGGTGCCTTAGTTCAAGGGTAAACCTTCCGGGCGGCTTGTCAAACACCTGTTAAAACAGGCTTGCTGAGCACCGATTTCTCCTTTAGTATATAATGCCATTCAGGAATTTGCCGGGCGGAGGTTCATGCCCGCCGGGCAGAGGAGAACTCCCTTGGCAACCGATAACCGCCGTAAAGAACAACGCCTGATCAACGAAATCCTTGAGCTGTTGGTAACCCATTATGGTGGCGGCCTGAGCGAATGCGAACTCGACAGCGGACTTGATACACTGCAGCGGGCCATCGAACTGGCACGCACCTCCCATTCGGGGGTTTTACGCAAATCGGGCGAACCCTATTTTTTTCACCCTCTGCGGGTTGCCCATCTGGCCGCCCGCCACTGGATGGATTTCGATTCCATCATGGCGGCGATTCTGCATGATGTGGTAGAGGACACCCCGGTCACGCTGCAGGAGGTGGAGGCGATTTTCGGCAAAGAGGTTGCCCTGCTGGTCAACGGCCTGACCAAGGCGGATGACGAGAAGCTCAGCCGCGAAGCCCTCAAGGCCGAAACCTACCGCAAACAACTGCTTGCCGCCCTTCAGGATGTCCGGGTGCTTTGCCTGAAATTCTGGGACCGCATTGACAACCTGCAGACCATCAGTGCTCTCAATCCTTCCAAGCAGTCGCTGATCGCCAATGAAACCCGCACGGTCTATGTGCCGCTGGCCCGGCACCTGGGCATGGGGTATGTTGCCTCAGAGATGGATGCCCTGTCTCTTGGCATCCTTTATCCCCGCCGGGCTGCCCGTTATCAGGACTTTATCGAGGTGCTGCAGCAGCGCAGCGAAGGGCAGATCCGCAAGATCCGCTCTGAAATCCATCACAGCTTTGAGCATCACAAGGTTTCGGTGATGCTTCACGATCGCTGGCGATCCTTTTCCATTGCGGCCGCCAAAGGGGTGAACCGCGGCCTGGCCACCCTTTATACCCTGGAGATGCAGGTGGACCGCACCATGGATGCCTATCTGGCGCTGGGCCTTCTGCACAGTCTGTACCCGCCTATCCCGGGAAAATTACGCGACCACCTGAACGTCCCCTCCCAGTTCGGCTACCAGGCGTTGAAGACCACCGTTCAGGCGGGGGAAAACCGGCTGCGGGTCGAGATCACCACCCGCAAACTGGCCCGGTTCAATGATTCCGGGGTCCTGGCTCCGGGTTTTGAATTCCGCCGGGCCAATTTCCAGGATCTGATGCACAGCCTGCTGGAGGGCGAGTCGGCCTTTGATACCGAAAGCCTTCGACTGGCCTCGGCCTCCATTCAGGTCTATACGCCCACCGGTGAAACCCGTTCTCTTCCCGAGGGGAGCAGCGCTCTCGATTTTGCCTTCGATATTCACGAGGAACTGGGACTGCATGCCGCAAGAGCCCGGATCAACGGCAAGACTCGCCTGCTCAAGTCGAGGCTGGTCGACGGCGACCAGGTCGGCATTGAGTCTGCCGAAACCCCCCAGGTGCTTCCCAAGTGGCTGGAGTGGGCCGTCACCCCCCGGGCCCGCAATCGAATCCGTCGTTATTTACGCAGCCGCGTTCAAGATGGTTCCTGATCTCTTTTGGTACCGGATTCGCATACATCTTCCTGCCTAACTCTTTATCCAAGCGACTCATGCCAAACAGGACTGCCTTGATTTATTTTCTTTTCTGCCTGCTGTTGTTTGTTCCTGTGGCTGATGCCCGGGGGGGCGAGGCCGTCGCCTTTGTTTACCATCGCTTCGGCGACAATCGCTTCCCATCGACCAACGTCGGCACGGATGTTTTTGCGGCCCAACTCGAAATTCTCAAAGAAAAGAATTATATCGTCTTACCGCTGGGAGAGGTTGTCCGTCGCCTCAGCGGTGGCCAGTCTCTGCCCGACCGTTGCGCGGTCATAACGGTGGATGATGCTTTCGAGAGCTTTTTGACTGATGCCATGCCGCTTCTGAGGCGTTACGGATACCCTTCGACCCTGTTCGTCAGCACCGATTTCGTCGGACACGAGGGGTACCTCGATTGGAACCAGCTACGCGCCCTGGCCGCAGAAGGTGTTGAGATCGGCAACCATTCGGCTTCCCATGGCTATCTGGTTGAAATGCGGAATGGGGAAACTCCTGGTTCCTGGCGCGAACGGATCGCTGCGGATATCGCGCGGGCCCAAAGGCAATTCGCAACGCGTTTGAAGATGACTCCGCGGCTGTTCGCTTATCCCTTCGGAGAATATTCTCCCGGACTGAAGGCCGTTGTCCGCGAAGCCGGTTTCCTGGGAGCCGTTGCCCAGCAGTCCGGGGTGATGACCCCGGGAGGAGATCTGTTCTCCCTTCCCCGGTTCCCTATGGGCGGTCCTTATGCCACGGTAGACGGGTTTCGGGAAAAGCTGACCATGAGGTCGCTGCCCGTCGAAGTTCTGGCTCCCTCCGGCCCCGTTTTGATGGACGAAAATCCCCCTGTCATGATTGTTCAGATTAAAGAAGAAGTCGTTGATCTGGAGAGGTTGCGGTGTTTTGTCGCCGGTCAGGAAGAGGGAGAAATTCTACCGGTACCAGGGAAAAAAGGGCGTTTTATGGTGAGGGCCTCCCACCCCCTGGAGGGGAGGCGCAACAAGTACACCCTGACCGCGCCTGGATTGGCCGGCAAGCACTGGTATTGGTTCAGTCAACTCTGGGTGAAAGCGGGTGAGATAGAATAGTAAGTCGGGGAATGACTTACCTGCTGGCTTCCAGGTTTGTCCGGGCGAGAGTGAGGGCATGGATTCGCGAGCATCTCTCCCGGGTTGATAGCAGTCCCGCACCGGGCGGCGGAGTCTGGAATTTAGACCCTGCAGTTTCTTCGGTGCGCAGTGATGCGCTGGAAAAACGTGACAGGCGGTTTCGGCTGATAATGGCGCGGATGTCTTCGACATAGGCCTCTCGACGGGTGGAGTACAAGCGCAGACCCTGTGCAAGCTCCGCCCCCCGCAGGGGTTGCTCCAGATTTCGTAAGCGTGCCCGTTTTTCCCGCAGGGTATGATAGGCCCAGTGCGTGTTGATATTTTTCATGTAGGATTTGACTGAATCGTACAGGCTGGGAAAACGTCTGACTTCATATGTTTCCCCTTCGGGCCGTCCTTCCGGCACCAGACCGGTGCCGGGGATGAAGGTCCACTCGCCAAACAGGTTGTTGGCCTTGCGGGCGAAACGTGAGGTGCCGTACGCGGATTCAGTCGCGGCCTGGGCCAGCGCCATGGATGGGGGCACGATATCGAGCCGGTTGAACAGTTTGATCCGTGCTTTGGCCTCCGTCAAGGGATCGCCATCGACTTTGTATTCCAGCGCGGTTTTTCTGACCAGAACAATCTGGTTTTCTGCAAGAGATTCCCCGCGGTCATAGGCATCGAACAGTTCCAGCATCGTATCGCGCGATTCCCTGATTTCTTCGTTGGCCATCAGGACCAGGGGAAGCAGGGAGAGAAAAAAGATCCTCTTTCGCTCGTTGATTTGCGCGATGCGGTTCAGGTCCTTTGGCAGGGCCTCCAGAATTAACGGCGGAACCCCATCCGGAACGGTATCCAAGTCATAGTTGTGGGAGAAGAAAATTTCCTTCAATTCCAGATGCGTCCTGGGCTCGATTTTTTCCGGAGGAACAGTCTTGGCGAATGTCGTTGCATTCCCCTGCGACTCCTTCGCCTGATTGTTCTGACAGGCGTACAGGCTAAGCAGGATGAAGATTCCGAGTGCAAATTGTTTTATGGGATGGTGAGCCGTCATCATTTCGATTTTCAATGGCATCCGGGTGGAAGTCTCAAGTTCAAGAACCTCTATAAATAACACAAGAGAGCGCATCAAAGCAATTCTTTTGCAAACCCCGTGCAGAGGATGTGGGAGCCGACAAAATGAAATCTTATCGCAAAGAACTCTGGTTTAATGTCCCGTCACGGAGAGGGTTCGTAAATATATCCCGCGAGGTGCAGAAGTGCCTGGAGGATAGCGGGATCAGGGAGGGGTTGCTGCTTTGCAACGCGATGCACATTACGGCCTCGGTATTCATCAATGACGACGAGAGCGGGCTTCATTTGGATTTTGAACGATGGCTGGAAGAGTTTGCACCTCACGAGCCGATTGGTCGCTATCATCATAACCAAACCGGGGAGGACAATGGCGATGCCCACCTCAAAAGAACCATCATGGGGCGGGAAGTCGTAGTGGCGGTCACTGGAGGCCAACTCGATTTCGGGCCGTGGGAACAGATATTCTATGGAGAGTTCGACGGTCGCCGGCGCAAACGGGTACTGGTTAAAATCATCGGTGAATGATTCCGCTCGGCATGGAGGCTCTGTCTATGGAAACAGGCTTGTAGATTGTACACCGATATGTTAAAAGGACTCTTATCGTTACCCGCAACCGGTGGAAACAATGACGGAAACCATCAAGACGGCACCTTTTGAGTACCTGATCAGTCTGGCCAAAGAAAAAACTGACGGGGGCTATGACTTTACCCTCGACGGGGAGACTTACCACATCGAGGATGTGCTTGAAATCTCCCGAATTGCCGAAAAGCATGGTTACATTGTAATATATTAACGAGGAGGAGTGTTGATATGAGTGAGCAATCACCTGCTTGTTACACCTTTGAAGCTGCTATCGAAATGGCGGTGCAGATGGAAGAAGAAGGTTTCCGTCATTATCTGGCCGCGATGCGCAGGGTCAAGAACCGCCACGCCAAGGAAATTCTTCGTGATGCGGCGCTTGACGAACTGGACCACAAGAAGGAGCTTGAAAAGGCCTTGGTCGAAGGGACGATCGAGGGTGTGCACGCTCTTGAGCGACCGGTTCCTACCATGAATCTTGATTACGTTCTCAAAACCGAGGAACTGAGCCCCGATGCGGGGGTGCGGGAAGCTTTAGCCTACGCCATCCATCTTGAGAAAGGTTCCCTCGATTTTTATCGGAAAATGGCCCAGGGGTGTGCGGGCGCGCCGATGGCCTCCCTATTTGAACGGATTGGCAATGACGAAAGCCGGCATCTGAAAACCCTGGAGGATCTCTACGAAGAGCATTTTCTTACCGAGAATTGATCAGTGAAGATTGATTTTGCGACAAAAGGCGCCTCCGGTCGGATGGCGCCTTTTGTCGTTGTCGGGAAATGCCGCGGCAGGAACGCTGTCAGTCTAAAGGTTAAAAAATCACCGATATGAGGAAGCGTCAATTAGCTTTGTAAGGCCTTGTAGGATGGGGTATAATTAGCTGTAAATTGACCTGCTGAGGGGATGCTTATGGGGACTCCGGAACACAGCCTGCTGAATTCACATTTAGCGATGGGGATTTTTGCCTTTTATGTTGTCATTGTCTCTTTAGTGCGAATCATGGCCGACAAGGAATTTTTCAGGGTTGCTGCCATGAAGAGAATCTGGGGACGTACCCGGGGGCTCGCCATGCATTTCATCTCCAATGTGGCCGTGCCTCTGGTATGTGGAATCATGTTTTTGACCAGCGGAATCACGGGTTTCGGTCTCCGGGAGGAGAGCGATTTTCGTGACCCGGTTATTCGAAGTTATGTCCTGCGCCATGCTGCCGCCACTGAGGTTGCCTCGGGGGGAGATGCCCCGATGAGGCCCGGTGAGTCTCTCCTCCCTCACAAGGCTGAGGAATTTGATCCCGGCGCCTGGTTTAGGTTGGCGCCCTGATCCTCCCCCCCCTCATCTTGACAAACCTGTCCCGGGCGACCCCTTTTTGTGGCCTGAATCCCTCTCGTCAATGCTGACTGCTTCCCTTTTTACCATAGGTAAGAGGGGGCCGCTCGCGATCAAAGGCGATGAATGGTGATGTTGCCCTTGTCGATGTAATGCTGCAGCCAGGTCCTGAGAAAGCGTTTCAGGCCAGCGCGGGTGGCGGGGACCAGCAAGGTGAAGCCAAGAAGGTCAGTGCAAAAGCCTGGGGTAAGTAGAAGGAGGCCGCCGGCGAGCACCATGGCGCCGTCGATCAACTGTTCGGCGGGCAGGCGGCCCTGAGCCATTTCCGTCTGAATGCGTCGCAGGATATCAAACCCCTGGGTTCGTGCCAGATAGGCTCCGGCAATTCCAGTCAAGAGAATCAAAGTCATGGTGTAGCCAACTCCGATCAGTCCGCCAACCTTAAGTAGTACATAAAGCTCCACCAAGGGTACGATTGTAAAAACCAGCAGGAGTCTTATAAACACTTTTCGCCTCATTTCTGAAGATGTTTTTATTTCTCTCGGGTTCTTGAGTCCAGCTACGGGATCTTGGTTGGGTCGATTTTGTAACTAGTCGAATTTTATAGAAAAAAAGATGTGATTAAAAAACAGTCAGGCTGTTGGAGGGCTTGTCTCGACTGTTGGGTGGTCCGTTTTAAACAGGGTTTTCAACACCTTTTCCACAGAATTTGTGGAAAAGGTCCAGACCCCCTTGAAAGAGCTAGCCTTTTTAATCTTTACAGGCTCTAGGGGCGTGCCTTTGCCTTGCCTCTTTCTGGCGGGGGCAGTTCGAGTCTGTTTGTTTCTCTCGGATTCTGTCCCGTTTCGACAAGCTGCTGTTCATTTTGTTCAAAGCGGGCTGCGAAGTGATTCATTGCCCCCCGAAGAGCCTCTTCTGCATCTAGCTCCAGGTAACGGGCCAGGTTGGTCAATGAAAAGAGCAGGTTGCCGAACTTTTTCTCCGTTTCCGGGCGGTTGCCTTGCCCGTGAGCTTCTTCAAGTTGATCAAGCTCCTTGCGCAGGTGTTCGAACGCCTCTTCGCCTTGAAACCATTCGAATCCTGTCCGACTGGCCTTCTCAGTCAGCTTCTGGGCGCGCTGCAGGGCGGGGAGGTGGCGTGGGATGCCGCCGAGGGTGCCGTGCCTTTTGCCCCGCAGGCTCTTTTCCTGGGACTTGATCCGTTCCCATTCCCGATCCAGGTCGAGCGGATCGCTCAGATTGAGTTCGCCAAATACGTGAGGGTGTCGGCGGACCAGTTTGTCGGCAACCGATTTGGCCACATCGCTCATGGCAAAGGCGCCACGTTCTTCGAAGATCCTGGCCTGAAAAACGATCTGGAGAAGCAGGTCGCCCAACTCGTCACAGATGTCCGTGGGGTTGCCCGAGTCGATGGCTTCCAGCACCTCGTATGTCTCCTCCACCAGAAAAGGCTTCAGGCTTTCGGGGGTCTGGCGGAAGTCCCATGGGCATCCTCCAGGAGAGCGCAGGGTTTTCATGATTTCCAGCAGCCTGGCTATTTCCGTCGTTGGTTTTCCGGCGCTCATAAGGGCTTTCCTTGCAGGGTTTTCGAGTATTACTTTTGTAGCTTATGCCATCGGCTATTGCAAGATGTCGACGGCGATGCAGGGTGAAATTAATCACTTGCATATTTACCGCCAATAGGCTAATAGAAAAGGCCGATTGGCGGGGGTCCCAAAGGGCTGTTTTCCCTTGACAACCTGGGGTCAGTCACTATACTAGCGCTTTTCAGATAGTTGCGGGGGATTTGTTGCTTATTCGCGTCGACGAAATCAAGGATAAGGGGCTGGTCCTGGAGGTGGAAGAGGGGCCGGGAGACTTTCCCGATCTGGAAAGGTTGGTTGCCGAAGGTGTTCTCGATCTGGCGGCTCCGGTAAAGACGTATCTGCGTGCCATGTTCGTCAGTGGCATGATCGAGGTCGAAGGGCAGGTGGAAACATCTGTTCGTCTCAGTTGCGGTCGTTGTCTCAAGCCGCTTGAGCTTCCGGTTGCTTCCGAATTTTCGCTGACCTTTACCCGCCATCTTCCCGATGTCGAAGGCGAGGATGAGGATGATTTCGAGCTGAGTGCCGAGGATATGGGACTGATCCTTTTTGAGGGCGACGAGATCGATTTGCGGGAAGCTGTCCAGGAGCAGATCGTCATGGCCCTGCCCCTCAGAGCTCTTTGTCGTGATGAGTGCAAGGGGCTCTGCCCCAAGTGCGGGGCCGATCTCAACGAGGCCGATTGCGGTTGCCAGCGAGAAAATTTTAATCTCAAATTCGCTGCCCTTAAGGATTTCAAGGTTGAGAAGAAAAAGTAGCTAAGTAAATATATAAAACCCAAGCTGTGCCGGATTTCTCCGGCATTCGTCATCTTTGAGGCGCGAGCTTGAAAATCATCGGCCGCGGGCCGGTACCTAAGGAGATAGAAAATGGCTGTACCCAAGAAGAAAACATCCAAGTCCAAACGTGATATGCGCCGTGCGCATGATGCCATTTCTGCACCGGGAATCAGTACCTGTCCCCAGTGTCAGGAGCCCAAGGCTCCCCACCGTGTATGTGAAAGCTGTGGTTTTTACAAGGGCAAAGAAGTTCTCGGGTCTGAAGAATAGCAGGAATTCCGATTGAAGGATCGTATTGTAGTAGCCGTTGACGCCATGGGGGGGGACAATGCCCCGGGCGTTGAGGTGGAAGGGGCAGTCGCCGCCGCGCGGCGCTGGCAGATTCCGATCATCCTGGTTGGCGATTCAACCCGGATTGAAGATGAACTGAAAAAGCATTCGGTCGCTGGGCTGGATATTTCCATTCGCCACGCCAGCGAGGTGGTTGGAATGCATGATTCGGCCTCCGATGCTGTCCGGAAAAAAAAGGATTCATCCATCCGGGTTGCATTTAACCTGGTGAAAAATGGTGAAGCCCATGCCGTGGTCAGCGCCGGAAATTCAGGGGCCACCATGGCTGCGGGCATGTTCGTCCTGAAACGGATCCAGGGTATCGACCGACCGGCCATCGCCACCATCATGCCCAACCTTAAGGGCCAGACCCTGGTTCTCGATGTCGGGGGGAATGTCGACTGCAAACCCCAGCACCTGGCTCAGTTTGCCTTGATGGGCGAGGTTTATGCCCGGCAAGTGCTCGGCAAGAGCAGTCCCCGGGTCGGCCTGCTGTCAAACGGAGAAGAGCTGAGCAAGGGCAACGAACAGACCCGTGACGCCCACCGCTTGTTGAGCGGCGCGCCCTTTAACTATGTCGGTTACGTTGAGGGGCGCGATATCTTCAACGGTTCTGCCGATGTCGTGGTGTGTGACGGATTTGTCGGTAATGTTGTGCTCAAGGTTTCCGAGGGGCTGGCTGAGGCCATAGGTACCTTGCTGCGTCGGGAAATCGGCAACCGCTTCTGGGCCAAGATCGGATATCTGCTGTCGCGTCCGGCGTTTCGAGCATTCAAGAAGAAGGTCGATTACGCCGAAATCGGTGGTGCTCCGTTGTTCGGGATCGAAGGTACCGGGATGATTTGCCACGGCGGGTCCAGCCCGCGGGCGATTATGAACGCCATTCACCAGGCCAGGGAGTACGTCGCCAAGAGAGTTAATGAGGCGCTTGTCCTTCAGTTTCGCGATACTGCCGCGGCCGGTAACCTCAAGGCCGGCGGTGAAGCGGCGGCGCAGGGCGATGGGGCCTCGCTCTAGAGGAGTTCTGCAGTGAAAAAAGCACGAATCATCGGTACCGGTTCCTGTGTTCCGGAAAAAATCGTCACTAATTTCGATCTGGAAAAATTCCTCGATACCTCGGACCAGTGGATCGTGTCCCGTACCGGCATTCGGGAACGCCGGATTGCCGCTGACGATGAAACGACTTCCGATCTGGCGACCAGGGCTGCCGAGCGGGCCCTGGCGATGGCCGGACTGTCCGCTGAGGATATCGACTATATTGTCGTCGGCACGATTACCGGGGATTACCCCTGGCCGGCCACTGCCTGCGTCGTACAAAACAACCTCGGCGCCAAAACGGCAGCCGCGTTTGACGTATCCGCAGCCTGCAGCGGCTTTGTTTTCGCCCTCGATACTGCGGCACGACAGATTGAGGCCGGAGCAGTCAGGAGGGCTCTGGTTATCGGTGCCGAAGTCCTCAGCCGCATAATCGACTGGGAAGACAGGAATACCTGCGTTCTCTTCGGCGATGGCGCCGGTGCTGTGGTCCTCGAAGCCAGCGAGGGGGACCAGGGGGTTTTGTCCACCCACCTGCATTCCGACGGATCTTATCTGGAGCTCCTTTATCAGCCAGGTTTCGGCAACCGGCACCCGGCCAGTGAGCAGGGGGTCCGTGATCGTCTGCAGTTTCTGAAAATGCAGGGCAACGAGGTTTTCAAGGTGGCCGTTCGCTCTCTCTCCGAGGTGGCCCTCGAGGCTCTGGAAGCCAACGGCCTTAAGGCGGAGGACCTCGATTTGTTTATTCCCCATCAGGCCAATCGTCGTATCCTGGAAGCTACCGCCAAGCGTTTGGGGCTCACCGAGGAGCAGGTGTATATTAACGTCGATCGCTTCGGCAACACCTCGGGCGCCTCTATTCCCATCGCCCTGGACGAGGCCAACCGGGCCGGCCGGATGAAGGAGGGGGACTTGGTCATGTTCGATGCCTTCGGCGGTGGGTTCACCTGGGGAGCTGCGCTTCTGCGCTGGTAATCCCGGGTTCCCGGAAAATCCACGATAAAGGAGTCTGGTAATTTCATGATCGCTTTCGTTTTTCCCGGCCAGGGTTCACAGAGCGCCGGCATGGGTAAGGACCTGGCCGACAATTTTCCGGTCGCGCGCCAGACCTTCGAAGAGGCAAACGATGCGCTCGGTTTTGATATCGCATCCCTCTGCTATAATGGTCCCGATGAAGACCTTAAGCTTACGGCCAACACGCAACCGGCCATCCTGACCCACAGCGTGGCTGCCCTGCGGGTGCTTGATCAGGAGGCGGGGCTGGTTCCCGCCTTTGCCGCCGGTCATTCTCTGGGGGAATATTCGGCCCTGGTGTGCAGCGGTGCTTTGCGGTTTGCCGATGCCGTGCGCACCGTCCGCCAGCGTGGCGCATTCATGCAGGAAGCTGTTCCCGTCGGAGTTGGTGCCATGGCGGCGGTCATGGGACTTGAGCTGACCATGGTCGAAGCCGTCTGTGCCGAAGCCGCGCAAGGTGAGGTTGTTTCTCCGGCCAACTTCAATAGCCCCGGACAGGTCGTTATTGCTGGCCATGCCACAGCCGTGGCACGTGCCATCGAGATCGCCAAGGGTAAAGGTGCCAAGCGGGCTCTGCCGTTGCCGGTCAGCGCCCCTTTTCATTGTTCGCTGATGCTCCCCGCTGGCGAGCGGCTGCAGGAGGTGCTTGACGGGATAAGCGTTGGAGAGCTGAAGTTTCCGGTCATCACCAATGTCGAGGCTGCTCCCAACAGCGATGCCGGTCGGGTCAAGCAGCTTCTGGTGAGCCAGGTAAGTGCTCCGGTCCGGTGGGACGAATCGGTTACCACGATGGCTGATCTCGGGGTGGACCGTTTCATTGAAATCGGTCCCGGGAAGGTCCTTTCCGGTCTAATCAAGCGTATTGCCAAAGGCAGCGTTACTCAGAACGTGGAAGATTCGGCAGGACTCAAAGCCCTGTAACCTTGCTGGCCCAGGAGAGAACTAATGCTTAAGGACAAGGTGGCCATCGTTACTGGCGCCTCACGGGGGATCGGTAGGAGTATTGCTTTGAGTCTCGCCGCCCAAGGTGCGAAGATCGTTGCTTCGGCGAGAAATGCCCAGCTTCTCGACGAATTGGTGGAGCAGATCAAAACTCTGAATGGCGAGGCCATAGGTGTCGCAGGCGATGTGGCACGGACCGCTGATGCCGATGGCCTGATCGATGCTGCGGTCAAAGCTTTCGGCCGGGTGGACGTTTTGGTCAACAATGCCGGAATCACGCGGGACGGTCTGCTTCTGCGCATGAAGGACGATGACTGGGATACCGTTCTCGATGTCAACCTCAAGGGCGCCTTCCTCTGCACCCGTGCGGTCGCCAAGGTTATGAGCAAACAGCGCTCGGGGCGGATCATTAACATCTCTTCCGTGGTCGGGGAAATGGGCAATCCCGGGCAGGCCAATTACTGCGCGAGCAAGGCAGGGCTTCTGGGGCTTACCAAATCGGTGGCCCGCGAGTTGGCGCGGCGCAATGTGACGGTTAATGCCATTACCCCCGGTTTCATCGCCACCGACATGACGGAAGAACTTCCCGAAAAGACTCGTCGGGAATTGATTGCTCAGATTCCTCTCGGGCGTCTCGGGGAGGCCGAAGATATCGCAAGTGCCGTTTTGTTTCTTGCTTCAGACCTGTCCGGCTATATCACCGGTCAGGTTCTCGGAGTCAACGGAGGCATGTACATGTAGCAAAAAATTCGGTCGATCTAGAATCGACTCGAACATCAACAAGGAGGTGAAGCAGATGGCTTCTATCGCTGAAAGAGTAAAACAGATTGTAGCAGAGCAACTTGGAGTGGATGAGGATCAGGTGACCAACGAAGCGTCTTTCATGGACGATTTGGGTGCCGACTCCCTCGATACTGTTGAGTTGGTCATGGCCCTCGAAGAAGAATTCGATATTGAAATCTCCGACGAGGACGCCGAAAAAATCCAGACTGTTCAGGACGCTATCGATTATATCACCGAGAACGCCTGAATCGGGATGCGGGGAGGAGGAAGCGGATGTTTCCTCCTCCTTTGCGTGGATTTTCAGTTGAGCACGCCCCAGCTAAAGAACTTACCTGCGGCTGAATGTTGTTCTGTTGCAGGTGGTTGAGTTATAATTCCTGAGAAACGGGTTTAATGCCCTGTGGAAGGAAAAGATTATCATGCGTAGAGTCGTTGTAACTGGTCTCGGTGTGGTGTCCGCCCTGGGTACCGGCGTTGAGAAAAACTGGACTGCACTGCTGCAGGGCAAGTCGGGCATTGATCGCATTACCCGGTTTGATGCCACGGATTTGCCGACCCAGATTGCCGCTGAGGTCAAGGATTTCGACCCCGAAGAGTTCATCGCTAAAAAAGAAATCAAAAAGATGGACCTGTTCATCCAGTACGCCATGGCTGCGGCTGAAATGGCCATGGCCGATTCGGGTTTCGAGGTTACCGAGGACAACGCGGAGAGAGTCGGAGTTCTGGTCGGGTCCGGGCTCGGTGGGTTGCCGACGATCGAGAAATACCATCAGGCCATGCTCGATGGCGGGTATAAGAAGATATCTCCCTTCTTCATCCCGATGCTGATCATCAACCTGGCTCCCGGGCAGATATCCATCCGTTTTGGTGCCAAAGGGCCAAATGTTTCGTCGGTCTCCGCCTGTGCGACCGGAACCCACTCCATTGGCGACGCTTTCCGCATGATCCAGCGCGGCGACGCCGACGCTATGATCGCCGGTGGATCCGAATCGACCATCACGCCTCTGGCCATCGGTGGTTTCAACGTCATGAAGGCCCTGTCCACCCGCAACGGTGACCCTGCCGGAGCCAGCCGCCCCTTCGATAAGAATCGCGACGGCTTCGTCATGGCCGAGGGGGCCGGAATCGTTGTCCTTGAGGAATATGAGTCCGCGGTAAAAAGAGGGGCCAAAATCTATGGCGAGGTTTGTGGTTACGGCCTGACCGCCGATGCCCACCATCTGACCGCTCCGGCACCTGGCGGAGAAGGTGCCGGCCGCTGCATGAAGATGGCCCTGGACACCGCCAAGGTCGGCCCTGCCGAGATTGATTATATCAACGCCCACGGGACATCGACTCCATTCAACGATCTTTATGAATCCATGGCGATCAAGGCCGTGCTGGGCGACCATGCCCGCAAGGTCATGGTCAGTTCGACCAAGAGTATGACCGGGCACGCCCTCGGCGCTGCCGGTGGTCTGGAAGCGGTCTATACGCTGCTGGCCATGGACCGGGGCGAGGTTCCCCCGACCATCAACTATCAGGAACCCGATCCCGAGTGCGATCTCGACTATGTACCCAATGAGGCGCGGCGGGCAGAGGTGAAAGTCGCCCTTTCCAATTCCTTCGGGTTCGGCGGCACCAACGCCACCTTGCTGTTCCGGAAAATTTAAGGGATTCCTTCCATGTTTATCATTGCCAGTGATCACGGCGGACTCGAGTTGAAGGCCTCCATCAAGGAATTTCTCGCGCAAAGAGGTATCGAAGTTAGGGATCTTGGTACCGGCAACAGCGACTCCGTCGATTATCCCGATTTCGGGGAAAAGGTCGGGCGGGCGGTATCCAAAGGGGAGGCCGAAAAGGGCATCCTGATTTGTGGGACCGGCATTGGTATGTCGATCGTCGCCAACAAATTCCCCGGTGTGCGCGCCGCCCTGGTTACCGATGAGTTCACCGCCCGCATGTCCAAGGAGCACAACAACGCCAATGTCATTGTCATGGGCGGCAGAGTGCTCACTCCGGCAGCGGCCCGGTCTCTGGTGTCAGCCTGGCTCGATGCCAGTTTCGAGGGAGGCCGCCATCAGCGGCGGCTGGAAAAAATAGCCCAGATCGAACAGGATGTTCGACAGGGGAAAGTTTAGCGACCCACAGAGCCGAATGGGCAGGCCGACCGGCCTGCCCATTCGTTTTAAATCGTTTACAGTCAATTCAATGCGGATTGCTGCCGCGCCGGAGGACAGATCAACATGTCGGATACGCTCACCCAATTCGATCCCGAAATCGCCGCGACGATCGTCAGGGAAACCGAACGTCAGGAATACAGCCTGGAATTCATCGCCTCCGAAAACTTCGTCAGCGAAAGGGTTCTTGAGGCTCAGGGGTCGGTTCTGACCAATAAATACGCCGAAGGCTATCCCGGAAAGCGCTATTATGGCGGGTGCGAGTTTGTTGACGTCGCTGAGCAACTGGCTATCGACCGAGCCAAAGAACTTTTCGGCGCGGAGCATGCCAACGTTCAGCCCCATTCTGGTTCCCAGGCCAATATGGCCGTATATTTCGCGGTCTGTCAGCCTGGCGACACCGTCCTCGGCATGAACCTGGCCCATGGGGGGCACCTCACCCATGGTTCTCCGGTCAACTTCTCGGGCAAACTTTTCAATATCGTACCCTACGGCGTCAAGCAAGAGACCGGGACCATCGACTATGAAGAGGTCGAGCGTCTGGCCGTCGAGAACCAGCCTAAACTTATCGTGGTCGGTGCCAGCGCCTACCCCCGGGAAATCGATTTTGCCGCTTTCAGGAAGATCGCCGATAAGGTCGGCGCCATGGTGATGGTCGACATGGCCCATATTGCCGGTCTGGTGGCTGCCGGGGTGCATCCCAGCCCGGTTCCCCACGCGGAATTCGTTACCACCACGACCCATAAGACCTTGCGCGGCCCCCGTGGCGGCATGATCCTTTGTCGGGAAGAATTCGCTAAAAAACTAAATAGCAACATCTTTCCCGGGATTCAGGGCGGTCCTCTGATGCACGTGATTGCCGCTAAGGCGGTGGCTTTTAAGGAGGCCTTGGCTCCTGAATTCAAGGATTATGCAAGGCAGGTGGTCAAAAACGCCCAGTCCCTTGCCGAGGGCCTCAGACAGCGCGGCTACAATCTGGTTTCCGGCGGTACCGACAATCATCTGATGCTGGTCGATCTGTCCGGGACCGAAATTACCGGCAAAGTGGCCGAAGAAACCCTCGAAAAGGCGGGGATTACCGTCAACAAGAACGCCGTTCCCTTTGACACCCGCTCTCCCTTTGTGACCAGCGGCATCCGCATCGGCACTCCGGCCACCACCAGTCGGGGTCTCAAAGAACCCGAAATGGGCAAGGTGGCCGGCTGGATCGAGCGCGCCTTGAACAACATCGAAAACGAGGCGGAATTGGCCGCCATCCGCGGCGAGGTGAAAGAGCTTTGCAAGTCTTTCCCCCTTTACGCTCATCGTTTGGTATAAATGGAACGCCCGTCCTGGGAAGAATATTTCATGGAGATTGCCCGCCTGGTGGCCAGACGCTCGACGTGTCTGCGCCGCCAGGTGGGGGCCGTGGTAGTCAAGGAAAAGAATATCCTGGCGACCGGCTACAATGGCACTCCCTCTGGAATTACCCACTGCTCCGAAGTCGGCTGCCTGCGGCAGCAGCTCGGGGTGCCCTCGGGAGAGCGCCATGAGCTCTGCCGTGGACTCCACGCGGAACAAAATGCTATCATTCAGGCCGCCAAGCACGGGGTTAACATTGGTGGTGCGACCATTTACTGCACCAATTCTCCTTGCGTCATCTGTTCGAAGATGATCATCAATTCGGGGGTCGAGCGGATTGTCTTTCTCGATGGATATCCCGATGAACTCTCCAGGGAGATGCTCCAGGAGTCAGGCATTGAAGTAAGCTCCTTTGATGAAGTGGTAAGCGAGGCTCGGGAGAAGCACCCATGAAGTGTCCGTTTTGCGGTTTCGCCGACACCAAGGTCATCGATTCGCGGCTCGGCAAGGAAGGGAACAACATCCGCCGGCGTCGGGAGTGTGTGGACTGCGAAAGGCGTTTCACCACCTACGAGAGGGTGGAGGAGACCTTGCCGCTGGTGGTAAAGAAGGACGGTCGCCGTGAGGCTTTCGACCGGAACAAGATTATTTCCGGTATTAAGCGGGCCTGCGAAAAACGCCCGGTTTCGATTGCCACCATTGAAAAACTTGTTGACCGTTTGGAGGTCTTTTTTCAGGAAAGCGGCGACAAGGAAATCGAAGCCCGACGCATCGGTCAGGCGGTCATGGAGGCACTGCACGATATCGACGAAGTCGCCTATGTGCGCTTCGCCTCAGTGTACCGGCAGTTCAAGGATATTAACGAATTCATGAGCGAGCTGACCGAAATTCTTGCCAAGGGCGGAGAAAAAACGCCTTAATTGCCCATCCCAGAGTATCCGATGCCCTCGACCAAGAAGTTCATGCAACGTGCGCTGGACCTGGGCCGCCAGGGGGAAGGTCGGACCAGGCCCAATCCCGCCGTGGGCGCCGTTGTCTGCAAAGACGGCCAGGTGGTGGGAGAGGGTTATCATCCTCGGGCCGGAGAGCCTCACGCCGAGATCTTTGCTCTGCGCCGGGCTGGCGAGCTGGCCCGCGGCGCCGACCTCTACGTCACCCTTGAACCCTGTTCCCACCAAGGCAAAACCGGACCCTGCGCCGATGCGGTCATCGCTGCGGGAATCTCCAGGGTATTCGTCGGGACCAGCGATCCCAACCCCCTGGTCAGCGGCCGCGGGATTACCCGTCTGCGAGAGGCCGGCATCCAGGTCGAGGTCGGCATCATGGAAGCGGAATGCCGTCGCCTGATTGCTCCGTTTGCCAAACACGTTGCCACCGGCCTGCCTTACCTTGTTCTCAAGTCGGCCATCACCCTCGACGGCAATAGCGCAACGTTCACCGGCGATTCCCAATGGATTTCCAGTGAAACGAGCAGGGCGTCTGTCCATCGGCTCAGAGACCGGATGGATGCGATCATGGTTGGCGTCGGAACGGTTCTGAAGGACGATCCTCGACTCACCACCCGGTTGCCCGAAGGCGGGCAAGATCCGTTGCGGATTGTGGTCGATTCCGCTTTGCGCATTCCCGAAGCGGCCTCGGTGTTGTCGGTAGCCTCCGGCGCACCGACTCTCATCGCGACGACGGCCAGGGCGCCCCGCGACAAGATCGAAAGGCTGCGGGCCAGGGGCGCGGAAATCCTCGAGATCGGCGAACGCGGCGGGCGGGTCGACCTCAGTCAGTTGATGGTGCAGCTCGGGGCGCAGGGTATTCAGAGTATTCTGCTGGAAGGCGGTGCGGAGCTCAACGCCGGCGCCTTGGCCGCGGATATCGTCGACCGGGTCATGATTTTTGTTGCCCCCAAGCTTCTCGGCGGCTTCGGGGGAAAGGGGATATTCGCCGGGTGTGGGGTCGCTACCCTGGCCGAGGCCAGGGAGCTGGAAGATGTCCTGGTCACCCGGTTCGGAGACGATATCCTGATTGAAGGGGAGGTGAAGCGATGTTCACCGGATTGATCGAAGATCTCGGAACCCTGCGGGACCTCAGCCGCGGCTCCGACAGCGTGCGCTTGACCGTGGCCACCCGGATTCCCATGAACGAACTGCAGATGGGCGAGAGTATTGCGGTCAACGGCATCTGCCTGACGGTGGTTGCCTTCGGCGGCGAAACCTTCAGCGCCGATGTGTCGCCTGAAACCCTGGACCGTAGCAGCCTGGGCCGGCTGACGCCGGGCAGCCGGGTCAACCTGGAGCGGGCGTTGCGGCTTTCTGACCGCCTCGGCGGGCATCTGGTCAGCGGGCATGTGGATGCCGTTGCCTCCGTCAGTCATCGGCAGCAGGATCAGAATGCCGTTCGCTTCACCTTTAAAATCCCCCAGGCGGTCCAACGCTATGTGATCGAGAAAGGCTCGGTGGCAGTCGATGGCATCAGTCTCACGGTCAATGCGGTGGGTGAAGGCTGTTTTACCGTGGCCGTCATCCCCCATTCGCTGGCCCTGACCACGCTTCAGTTCAGGTCCGTCGGGGATCAGGTCAATATTGAAACCGACCTGATCGGCAAGTACGTGGAGCGGTTTTTAAAAGCGCCCGGGCCGCCGGCGGACAAGTCCCCCGTTGATCTTGAATTCCTTGCAAAGCATGGATTTCTGTGACATATTTGCGAGTCACACAAAGGAGCCGGATGAATGCCAATTTCCAGAATCGAAGCAGCGCTTGAAGATATCCGCCAGGGCAAGATGGTCATCCTGGTCGATGNNGGCGATCAACTTCATGGCCAAGGAAGGGCGGGGCCTGATCTGCCTGTCCCTCACCGAGCAACGGGCCGACGCGCTCGATCTTCCCTTGATGGTTCGAGAAAACACCTCTTCTTTCGGTACGGCCTTCACCATCTCCATCGAGGCCCGCAGAGGCGTCTCCACCGGGATTTCAGCGGCCGACCGGGCCCGGACCATCCAGGTTGCCATCGACGACGCCTCGGGTCCCCATGATCTGGCCCGCCCGGGTCATGTGTTTCCGTTGCGAGCCAAAAAAGGCGGAGTGCTGGTTCGGGCCGGGCAGACCGAGGGGTCGGTCGACTTGGCTCGCCTTGCCGGACTCAAGCCCGCCGGAGTCATTTGCGAGATCATGAATGACGACGGAACCATGGCCCGGATGCCGCAGTTGAAGGTTTTTGCCAAAAAGCACGAGCTCAAAATCGTCACCGTTGCCGACCTGGTAGCCTACCGGATGCGCAAGGAACTGCTGGTAAGGCGGGCCGCCGAGACGGTTCTGCCGACCCCTTTCGGCGGTGAGTTCAGGGCCATCGCCTATGAGAACGACGTCGACAGAGCCCAGCATCTGGCCCTGGTCAAGGGGGAGATCGATCCGGCCGAACCGGTGCTGGTGCGAGTCCATTCCGAATGTCTGACCGGGGACGTCTTCGGTTCCCAGCGCTGCGATTGCGGTGATCAACTGCATGCTGCCATGACCCAGATTGATCTTGAGGGGAGCGGGGTCATTCTATACATGCGCCAGGAAGGCCGCGGCATCGGGCTTATCAACAAGCTCAAGGCCTATGCCCTCCAGGACGAGGGCCACGATACGGTGGAGGCCAATGAAGTGCTTGGCTTCAAGGCCGATCTTCGAGATTACGGTATCGGGGCACAGATTCTTGCCGAACTGGGCGTCCGCCAGATCCGGCTGATGACCAATAACCCGAAAAAGATCGTCGGTCTCGAAGGGTATGGGTTGGAAATCGTCGAGCGCGTACCTATCGAAGTGGCTCCCTCCGGTACTAACCTCAAGTACCTGAAAACCAAACGGGAAAAGATGGGGCATCTGCTGGAGAATTTATAATTCAGGAGAAGGGGCGAGGTTGGCGCGCCCTGTACCTGCTTTTAGGAGATAAGTCATGAGCAAAGTCATCGAAGGAAGTCTCGACGCCAAGGGCCTCAAGGTGGGCATCGCCGTCAGCCGCTTCAATAGTTTTATCTGTGATCGCCTGGTGGAAGGCGCCATGGATTGTCTGCTGCGCCACGGGACCGATGCGAACAATGTCGACCTGATGAAGGTGCCCGGAGCTTTCGAAATACCGCTGGCCGCGAAGAAGATGGCGGAATCGGGACGGTATGATGCAGTCATCTGCCTAGGGGCGGTTATTCGCGGTTCTACACCCCATTTTGACTATGTCAGCGCCGAGGTTTCCAAGGGCATCGCCAGCGTCAGCCTCGATACCGGGGTGCCGATCGCCTTTGGTGTTCTGACCACCGACAATATTGAACAGGCTATCGAACGGGCCGGCACCAAGGCCGGCAACAAGGGATTCGAGGCCGCTGCCACCGCCGTCGAAATGGCCAACCTGTTCAAGGCGTTTTGAGACGATCATGGCTAAAGGAATGCGCAGAAGGGGGCGGGAGCTCGCCCTGAAGGTGATCTACAGTCTCCAGGATCAGGATCTCGAAATCCGCGAAATCCTGGACGACTTCTGGACAAACTTCCGATTCAACGACGACGTGCTTGGTGAGGCCCGGGACGATGTCGATGAAGCGATCCCTTATGAGGTCCGCCGTTTTGCCGAGGATATCATTATCGGGGTTTGCGAAAACCTTGAGAAAATCGATGCCGTCATCCAAGAGTTCTCTACCAACTGGACCCTGGAGCGAATGGCCAGGGTGGACCTTTCACTGCTTCGTCTGGCGGCATTTGAGCTCCTTTGCCGCCCCGACGTCCCCGTCAATGCGGTAATCAACGAAGCCATCGAAATCGGCAAGGTGTTCGGCACCAAGGAAACGCCTGCTTTCGTCAATGGGATCCTCGATAAGATTTCCCGGGTGCACCGGCAACAAGGCCAATGAGCGAGCTTCAGGTGGTTGATCTTCCCGCCGACCGTCTGGCAGGGGAAGCGGTGGCTGCCTTTTTTTTTGAAGACGAGCGTCCGCTGCGCGGTCCCGCCGCGATGCTCGATTGGCGTCTCAACGGTTTGTTGACCCGGATGCTGCTCGAAGGCCGGGTGAGTGGCAAGGCGGGCGAGCATGTCCTGGTATCCAATAACGGCAAGATCAAAGCCGAATGGGTCTTATTCATCGGTGGCGGTAGCCTTCAGGGCTTCGGTCGGGAGACCTATCGGGGGTTAATACGGCATCTGTTTGAAACCTGTCGCCAGGCCGGAATCCACCGCCTGGGGGCCTGTCTGGCCCAGGTTGAGGGGCTTGATCGGGCGGGATTGCGTCAGCTGGTGCTGGAGCTATTCGAAGCGCTCGAGGACAAGACGCTCGAATGCAGCGTTTCTTTCCAGGCCACCGGACATTGAACCGCTTGTCCGCTTCGGCCGGCATCTTCGTGCCGGTTGTCTCTCGATGAAACTGCTAATCTCAAGGTTGTTTTGAAAGGGCTTGATATGAAAGAAATCAAGGCAGGTTTACTTGGGTTCGGAACCATTGGCACCGGGGTGGTCAAGGTGTTCCAACAGAACGCCCAACTTATCGAGGAGCGACTTGGGGCCCGGCTGACTCTGCATCGAATAGCGGATCTCGACATTACCACCGACCGCGGGGTCCGCGTCGATCCCGGGATGCTGGTTGACAGTGCCGATGCCGTCCTGAGCGACCCCGAGATCAAGGTGGTCATCGAATTGATCGGCGGCTACGAACCCGCTCGCACCTTCGTCCTCAAGGCCATTGCCAACGGCAAGCATGTGGTTACCGCCAACAAGGCGCTGCTGGCTCTGCATGGCGAGGAAATTTTCGCTGCTGCCGAAAAGGCGGGGGTGGAAATTCTGTTCGAGGCTGCGGTCGGTGGCGGAATACCGATCATCTCGGCCATCAAGGAAAACCTCTGCGCCAATCGTTTTCGCAGTATTTTCGGTATCCTCAACGGCACCTGCAACTACATCCTGACCCGCATGACCAATGACGGCGAGGATTTCTCCTCCGTTCTGGCGGATGCCCAGGCCAAGGGGTATGCCGAAGCCGATCCGACTTTTGACATCGAGGGCGTCGATGCGGCCCATAAGCTGGCCATTCTGACCTCCCTGTGTTTCGGCACCCGGGTGAAGTTCGAGGACATCTACACCGAAGGGGTCAGTCAGATCTCGGCCCTGGATATCCAGTTTGCCCGGCAGTTCGGTTATAAGATCAAGCTGCTGGCCATCGGCAAGAAGGACAATGGACGTATCGAAGCCCGGGTCCATCCCACCATGATCCCTCTGAACTATCCCTTGGCCGATGTCGACGGGGTCTTCAATGCGGTGCGCCTGGTGGGTGATTTTGTCGGCCCGGTCATGCTTTACGGACACGGTGCGGGCATGGAGGCGACGGCCAGCGCGGTCCTGGGGGATGTCATGGCGATTGCGCGCAATCTGATGGTCGGCGCTGGAACCCGCACCCCGGCGATGGGGTACTGCCGCGATAAGATCGGCCAATTGTCGGTCAAGGCCATGGATGACATTGTCAGTCACTACTACCTGCGGTTCACCGCCGTGGACAGGCCGGGCGTGCTGGCTAAGATCTCATCGGTCCTCGGCAGATACAATATCAGTATCGCCTCGATGATACAGCCCGAGCGTCAGGCCGGCGAAGCGGTTCCGATCGTAATCATGACCCATGATGCCCGCGAGGCCGATATTCGCAAAGCTCTGGAGGAAATCGATCGACAGGAGGTCATCCAGGAAAAAACCCGTCTGATTCGCATTGAAGGCGAATTGGTCTGATCACCGAAGAAATCAGCAACCAAAAAGGCGCCCGATGCGGCGCCTTTTTGGTTGCTGGGAACGGGAGGCTCAAGGTTCTCAATCCTTCAGGTCCGCTAGCATTTTGCGGTAGGCCTCCTCTCCGGCAATGAACCTGGAGATCTGGATGCCGACCCCGGCTTTGGGGTGCTTATGGACGATGCTGGCAGGAACCCGTTTGGCCCAGCGGACCCGCCCCTCAATCAAGACCGTTTGGCCATCGGGGGTGGTGATCTCGATATGCATTCGTCCGTGAACAAATTTGGCTGCCACGGTATTGATGAACATCCCTTCGTCGGAAATGTCTCCGGTATAGGCCATTTTTTCCGGTGCATTTTCGCCGAATCTGATTTTCACCCGCTTCCGGATGCGCCTTTTGGTCCGTTTGTCCGTCATATCCCCCCTCCAGGATCTCAGGTTGATGTTGCTGCCGGTGCTTCAGTTGGTGGTCAGGGCACCGTTCTGCCGCAGGGCCTCGTAAAGAATGATGCCGGCGGCCGTGGAAAGATTGAGGCTGCGGACCTCCGGGCAGAAAATAGGAATCCGGATGGAGCCTTCCGGGTGCGCATCGAGAAGGGCTCCGGGAAGGCCTGAGGTCTCTTTGCCGAAGACCAGGAAATCGCCTGGTCGAAAGTCAACCTCCACATGAGATTTGTTTGCCTTTTTCGAGGTGTACCACCAGCGCCCCTCGGGATAGGCCTGCTGAAGCTCGGTGAGGGACTCCCAGCGGCGCAGGTGCACATGCTTCCAGTAATCGAGGCCCGCTCGTTTCAGGTGCTTGTCCTCGATGGAAAACCCCAGTTTCCCGACCAGGTGAAGGATCGTCCCGGTTGCCGCGCAGAGCCGGGCAATATTGCCGGTGTTGGGCGGGATCTCTGGTTCGATCAGGACGATGTTGAAGGGAGTCATTTATCAGGCCTTGGCTGGCAACGGATTGAAAGGATATGCCTGTGTGGTCCTGGTTTGAGCAAATTGTATGCCCACCGAAAGCCGGAGCGACCCACATTTCCGGCACGATGGCGAAAATGCGATCATGAGCGATTTCACTGAGCAATGAAAAGGGCAGGCTCGCGAAGAAGCCTGCCCTTTGATGGTGTTGGCGAACCGCTTGATTTAGTGCAACAATCAGCCCTGGCTCGCGATGAGCGCCTGGTCCAGGTCGGCGATAATATCTTCCACGTCCTCGATTCCCACCGAGACCCGCACGTAATCAGGGGTCACCCCGGCGGCCTGCTGCTCCTCGGGAGACAATTGCTGATGGGTGGTGCTGGCCGGGTGAATAACCAGCGTTTTGGCGTCCCCGATGTTGGCCAGATGACTCGCGAGTTGGACACTGTCGATGAATCGAGCGCCGGCTTCCGCCCCCCCTTTGATGCCGAAGCCCAGGATGGCTCCCTGACCCTTGGGGAGGTATTTCTGGGCCCGTTCGTAATCCGGATGGCTCTTCAGGCCGGGGTAATTGACCCAGGCCACGTTGGGGTGGCTTTCAAGGAACTGGGCAACCTTGAGGGCGTTTTCACAGTGGCGCGGCATGCGCACGTGAAGCGTCTCCAGGCCCTGGAGAAACTGGAAGGCATTGAAGGGAGACAGGCACGGGCCCATGTCGCGCAGCAGGGTGATGCGCATCTTCAGGATGTAGGCCAGTTCGCCGAGGGCTTCGTGGTAGATCAGCCCGTGGTAACTGGGGTCGGGAGTGGTGAATTCGGAGAATCGACCGCTCGACCAGTCGAATCGGCCGCTGTCCACCACGGCGCCGCCGATACTGGTGCCATGGCCGCCGATGAATTTGGTCAGCGAATAGCACACGATGTCGGCGCCATGGTCGATGGGGCGGAAGACCACCGGGGTGGCAACCGTGTTGTCGACAATCAGCGGGAGGCGGTTGTCATGGGCGACTTTGGCCAGGGCTTCAAAGTCGTCCACATTGTTTTTGGGATTGCCGATGGTTTCGGTGAAAATCGCCTTGGTATTGTCGTCAATGGCCGCCGCAACCTGTTGCGGATCGGAGGAGTCGACGAACTTGACGGTGATCCCCATCCGGGCCAGAGTGTGATGGAAGAGGTTGTAGGTTCCACCGTACAGGTAATTGGTAGAGACGATATTGTCACCGGCCTTGGCCAGGTTGAGAATGGCCAGGGTGATTGCCGAGGAGCCCGAAGCCAGGGCCAGGGCGCCCACACCGCCATCCAGTTCCGCCAGGCGTTTTTCCAGTACGTCGGTGGTCGGATTCATCAGCCGGGTGTAGATGTTGCCCATCTCCTTGAGGGCGAATAGATTCGCCGCGTGCTCGGAGGAATCAAAGGTATAGGAGGTGGTCTGGTAGATGGGAACGGCCCGCGAGTTGGTGGTCGGATCAGGTTGCTGCCCGGCATGCAGCGCCCGGGTCCCAAGGCCGTGAGGTTTTTGTTCTGCCATGGCGAATCTCCTTGTCAGGGCTGAAGAAAGAAGCTTGAAAACTTAAGAAACCAAGAGCAAAAAGGTCAAGAAAGAAATGGTTTCCATCCCTATCATGCAGATGGTTTCTTGTCAAGAAAGTTGTTGATATGGTTCAGGTGTTTTGTTCTTATTGTATAGGTTGAAGGGGCGGATCCAAGTCTTGTAGCCGATTTGCGGACAACTCGCTTAATTATACCAGAAAAGCATCTGAATGAAATGGAAAACATTGTGTGAATCCCGTGGGTTGAGGGCTCTCGAAGGTTTTTTTGACAGTTCTGATATCAATCGAGGATGACATGGATATTTTTTCAATCGAAATGATCGTCCGCGAGCTGCAGACGGTGCTGCCGGGGGCGCGGTTCAACAAGGTGCATCAGCCCGGCCCCGATGATCTGATTCTGCGGCTGTGGACCGGCCGGGAAGAGGTGCGTCTGCTGATCTCGGCCGCGCCGAGGCTCTGCCGCATCCATCTGACCGAACAGACCTTTCCCAATCCGTTCACCCCCCCGCGCTTCTGCCAATTGCTGCGCTCCCGCCTGGCCGCGGTGAAGGATGTTGGACAGATTCCCGGCGAGCGCATCGTCCGGCTTGGCTGCCGCGGCAGAAGCGGCGAAGATTATGTGCTGGTGGCCGAACTGCTCGGCCGCCACGCCAACCTGATCCTCCTGGAGGGTGAGGGCACCATCGTCGATGCGCTGAAGCGGTCCTCCGGCGATGAAACGCGTCGGAGTATTCTGCCCGGCCGCACGTATCGATTGCCTGTTTCCTCTGGCCGTTCCCCGCTTGCCGAAGGTTTGCCACCGATCCCGACAGGGGTGGCGGCTGCTGCCGATGTTTTTGAACAGTGGCTCCTGGACACCCTGACCCCCATGTCGCCGATAATGGCCAAAGGCCTTGCGGCCGAGGTCGCCGGGGGCAGAGATGCCGAAGAGGCCCTTGCCCGATTCCGGGCGCGCTGGCTGGAGCGGGATTGGCATCCGATGGTCGGCGAACTGGAGGGGAAAACGGTTCTGCTGCCATTTGCACCGCCTGTTCTGGAGCTTTGCAACCCCACCGAGTTTCCCGACCTCTCCGCGGCGGCAGATTATTTTTACCGGACGGAGGTGAAGCAATCAGGAACGCTCGGCGATCGGGGTGAACTGGAAAAAGCGGTGCGCAGGGGATTGAAGCGCCTCAAATCGCGGTTGAAGAACATTCAGACCGAGCAGCGGGAGATCGTGGATTTCGATCACCAGCGGGCTATAGGGGAACTGGTGCTGGCCAATTTGCACCGGCTGCGCAAGGGAATGAGCGAAGTGATCCTGGAGGACTATTACCAGGATCCGCCGATGCCGGTGACGATCATGCTGGATCCGCGGCTTAGTCCCCATGAAAACGCCGAACGCTATTTCAAGGGGTTCAAAAAGGCCAAGCGCGGCGTTGCCCACGTTGCCCGGCGGATTGAAGAAACCCAGGAGGAGCAGACCTGGCTCGAGCAGGTGGCGCTGGCCCTGGAAGAGGCCGATTCTGCCGAGGAACTGCTGGCGATTCGGCGAGAACTTGAAGAAGCCGGCCTGGTGCAAAAGGTTGCCGAGCCTGCGTCAAGAAGACGCACCCCCGATCCCAAGGAGCAGCTTCGTCAGGCGAAGACCCCGGGTGGTTTTGCCCTGTATTGGGGCAAGAACAACCGCACCAACGATTACGTCAGCCGACAGCTTACCACCGAAGACGATCTGTGGTTTCACGCCCATAATCTTCCCGGTTGTCATCTGGTTCTGAAGCGCGGCAGCCACCAGGGGGCTGTCCCCGAGGAAGATGTGCTTGTGGCCGCCTCCCTGGCGGCAGGATACTCCCGCGGCAAGGATAGTTCCAAGGTGGAGGTGATGGTCGCAGACGGAAGGGACGTCCGTAAGCCCAAGGGGGCCAGGCCGGGCCTGGTGACGGTCCAGCGCTATCGCACCCGGATGGTGCAGCCCATGCGGCAGGCAGATGACGCGGGTTAGGGGGGACCGGTTGGATCACCGGTCAGTTCAACGCCCTTTTTCGGACGATCTTTTCGCATCAGCTTCCACAGGTTGGAGGGGCGCTCTGCCAATCGCCGCATGAGGTAGGGGTACCAGTTGGGCCCGTAAGGAAGGGTGATCCGCAGCCGGTAGCCCTGCTGGAGGAGTTTTTTCTGGAGGCCCGGCCGGATACCGTAAAGCATCTGGAATTCGTAATCCTTTTCGTTGAGGCCGAAAATGAATGCGATGTCAATGGCGAACTCGATGAGCTTTTCATCGTGAGTGGCAATGGCCGGCTGGTGACCATCGCGCAGCAAGGTTTCGATCAGCCGCATGAAGTAAAGAACAACCTCTTCCTGATCCTTGAAAGCTCCCTCCGCGGGTTCGAGGTAGGCCCCTTTAACCAGGGTCACCGGGATTTTTTCCTTGTTGAGGATCTCGATATCTTCACTGCTGCGGGCCAGGTAGGACTGAACTACGGTGCAGATGTTGGAACTCTGGACAAAGGCCCCCCTCACCAGAGAGAGGACCCTGGCGGTAAGTTCTGAACCTTCCATGTTGACCCGGATCCGCCGGTTGTTCTCATGGGCCTTGCGGGCCAGCAACAGAAGGTTCCGGGCGGCCAGTTCTTCAGAAATGCCAAGTCCCAGCTGGGTGGGATGGACTGCGAGGCCCGCATCCAGGTCCTGGTTGGCCAGTTCATCCAGCAGGTTCTGATATTCCTCGACGGTTGCCTGAACCTGCTCCGGCTCGTTTATCGTATCTCCCAGGAAATGAAAACTGACCCCGACCCCCTCGCCGGCCATGCGCCGTGCCAAGGCCATAACATCCCCCCGACTGGTTGCCGGTACAAACCGGCTGCAAGCCTGCCTAACCAGGGCATTGTCCTTGAGGTAATCCTCAAGTTCCCGGTGGCGTGATAGAAATAACAGGGCCTGCCTCAAAACCATTGTCGGTTGCCCTTCTCTGCAGGGTGGGGAGGGGAGGTCTTTGGGGACAATACTTACATTTTAAACGGTAACCACGGCCGCGGGCAAGTCAACGGAAATGCTTTGGATAAAAATTTCAGGCTCTCAGTTTTTTTTGTTGCATTGGCAAATCCCTTTTGTTATAAAAACCCTCGCTTCACGCCGAAGTGGTGGAATTGGTAGACACGCTAGGTTCAGGGTCTAGTGTCCGTAGGGACGTGGGAGTTCGAGTCTCCCCTTCGGCACCAAAACAAAAAGTAAGGGAGTTGACGCAGGGCGTTAACTCCCTTTTCTTTTTATCGCGGCTTGCCGTCACCGGCAGTGGCGGAATGATCGCTTTTTCTCTTCGAGTCCGGGATCCGCCTGGCTTTTATCCCTCCTTTGAACGACCCGAATCCTTTTTGGCACTGCCTGCTCCAAATGTCGGATGTATCGTTCTGCAGCCCCGGCACTTTCCGTACGTTGCCTCCGTATCGACAAAGTTGACCGATAAGCACTTCGGGCAAAGCCAGAACCTTCCGGTGGCGGTCTTTTGATCGGAAAGCTGGCTGAAAAACCATCGATAATAGGCATCCCAGTCATATTCTCGGTCTTTTTCCGCCTTTTCAACCAGTTGTTCCAGCAGCATGGGCAAACCCTTCTTAGATGAAGAGACGATTCCACGGGGATAAGGGAAATACCCCGGAAGCGAGGTCACACAGCCTGCCCTTCAATTTTAGATGGTTCGATAAAATCCTCAACCTCATCTGGAAGGGTTTGATTCCATGATCGGAAAAACCGCCGGGGGAACCAGGACGCTATTTTCAGGAAAGAGCGTTTCGATAGTCGGCGAGAATTTTTCCGTGATCGAAACACAGGGGGGAGGGGAGCTCATCCAGGGAAAAAAGTGCCGCCTTTGCCGCGTCGTCCCCGCCGCGCAGTTGACCCTGGCCTTCGGCGATGAACACCATGGAAATGTTGTGCTGACGCGGATCTCGGTCGGGCTCCGAATAGGCCCTGAACTGGCGCAGGTCGCGCAGGTCCAGGCCGGTCTCTTCCCTGGCTTCCCGGATGGCGGCTTTTTCAAGGCTTTCGCCGTAATCGACAAAGCCCCCGGGAAGGGCCCAGCCAAAGGGAGGGTTCCTGCGTTCTATCAAAACGATTTTACCCTCGTAGCGGATGATGATGTCCACCGTCGGAACCGGGTTGCGGTAGGTGACGACGGTGGCATTGCACTGCGGGCAGAGAAGCTTGTTTTCCGGCACGGTCGATTCTCCTTAAGCTGTAGCGTATTTTCCCGCTTTGGCCTTTCAGGAATTGCGCAGATCGTATTTATTGATTTTGCGGTGCAGGGTGTTTCTGGCTATTCCCAAGGTCTTTGCCGCCTCGGTGATGTTCCAGCGGTGTTGCTCCAGGGCCTTTCTGATCGTCTCGAGTTCCGTATCCTTGAGGCCCTGGCGGCGGGATGGGGCGAGTCCCTTTTGACGCATGACGGAAAGAAGGGATTTTTCCAGGCCGTGCAGAGCATGAAGCATCTGGTGGAGCTCTCCGGCGCTCATCGCTTTCAGGACGTTTTCCTTACCGTAATGTTCCCAGAAGCTGTCTATGGGGGTCGCTCGGTCAGAAATCGGACCGGATGTTTTAACTGCCGAAAGGCGAAGGGGTTCGGATGCTTCGGCAGGATCGGTGACCAGACTGCTTCCCAGGTGCTCGGGCAGGATCTTGTCGTCCGTGCAAAGGGCCACTGCCCGTCGGATGACGTTGGCCAGCTCACGGATGTTGCCCGGCCAGCTGTGCTTCAATAGAAATTGCAGCGTTGCCGGGGGAAGGCGAAGGCCGGGTCTGTACTGCTGGATGAAATATTCGGCCAGCAGGGCGATATCTTCGCTGCGGGAGTTCAGGGGGGGAATCTCCAGGCGTACCACGTTGAGACGATAATAGAGGTCTTCACGGAAGGTCTTTTCCCGGATTGCCTTCTCCAGATCGACATTGGTCGCCGCCAGGACCCGGACATCGGTGCGCAACGGCTTCTCCCCGCCGACCCGCATGAACTCGCCGGTTTCCAGTACCCGCAGCAGTTTGACCTGAATCATCGAACTGGCATCGCCGATCTCGTCGAGGAACAGGGTGCCGCCGTTGGCCAGCTCAAAAATCCCCCGACGGGACTGATTGGCGCCGGTAAAGGCCCCTTTTTCGTGGCCGAAAAGTTCGCTTTCCAGAAGGTTCTCCGGCAGGGCTCCGCAGTTGACCGGGATGAAGGGCTGGTCGGCGCGGTTCGAGGCAACGTGAATGAATCGGGCCAGAACCTCCTTGCCGGTGCCGGTCCTGCCCTGGATCAGCACGTTGATGTTCTTGGCGGCGATTTTGTAAGCCAAGGCTACCAGGCGGCGCATGGCGGCTGAGGTCCCGACCTGGAACCCGACGGCCTGGGCAACATCGGACCATTCGTCCCGGGCCGAGGGATCCTGGGCAAGACATGACCCGTAGTTGGCGGCCTTTTTTACCAGTTCTTCTATTTCATCGATATTGTCAAAAGGTTTTTCCAGGTACTCGTAGGCCCCTAACTGGATGGCCTGGACCGCCGTTTTGATGGTGCTGAAGCCGGTCATGATGATGACTTCGCACTGGGGCTGACGATCCTTGATTTTTTGCAGAAGGGTCAGGCCGTCAGTGTCCGGCAGCTTCAGGTCGACCATGGCCACATTGAAGCTGTGGCTGTCCAGAGCCTCCAGGGCCTGCGGCTCATTGACCGCCGTTGCCACGGCGTAGCCCCTTCTCGTCAACAGACGTCGAAAGAAGGTGCAGACATCCGCTTCGTCATCAATGATTAAAATGTGGTTCCGGGACAAGATATCACCATCCTTCCGGCATGCATTGGCCATCTTGATTACTGGTCTATCGGAAGAATCAGGGAGAACGTACTGCCTTTGCCGGGGCTGCTCTCGACCTCGATCGTGCCGTTGTGGGACTCGGCGATCCCCAGGCAGACCGACAGCCCCAGGCCGGTCCCCTTGGTAGCCTCCTTGCTGGTATAAAAGGGGGCAAAGATTTTGGACAGGTTTTCCGGCGGGATCCCGCAACCGTTATCCCGAACGCTGAGGACCGCCCGTCGTTTGCCCTTGATCACCCGCTGCGAGGTGATCACTTCGATTTCCTTGGTCGCCCAGTCGCCTTCTGCCATGGCATCCCTGGCATTGACCAGGAAATTGGTCAGAACCTGTTGAATCTGGGGGCCGTTGGCGGTCAGGGTCGGCAGGTTGGGCTCCAGGTGTTCCACGATTCGGATCTGGCTGCGGTTGATCTGGTACTTGATCAGGCTCAGGACCCGTTTCACCTCGGCATTGAGATCGGTGTTGGTTACCGGAGCCTGGTCCTGCCGGGAAAAGGTCAGGAGGTTCTGAACGATTCGTTTGCAGCGAAGGCCGCAGTTGACGATATCGTCGAGCTCTTCCGCATGGTCCTGCCGGTCCTCTTTTTTCAATTCGCGGATGATCATCTGCGCCGTTCCGATGATAACGGTCATCGGGCTGTTCAGTTCATGGGCCACCCCGGCTGCCATTTCGCCAAGGGCTGCCAGCTTGGCCGACTGGACCACCTGGGCCTCCAGTTTGGTCTTCTCGGTCACATCTTTCATGAAAACGGTGATGGCGACCACCTGTTGCTCCTCATTCAACACCGGATAGTAGGAGAGTTCGAGCAGCAGCCCCGATTCGGTCCGGGTTCTCAGGTGAACCGGCTCCAGAGAGTCTTTGACCTTTTCCACCGGACAGTTCCGGCAGGGGGTCTCCATGCCATGGAGCCGGTCATGGCATCGGTTGCTCGCGGCCCGGTTCCAGTTCTCCATCAGCTCCCCGGGCAGGCGGTCGTTGTGGAGCAGGACATTGTAATCGGTATCGATCAGGAGGATAGGATCGGTAACCGCCTTGAAGGTTTCTTCCCATTCCTTTTTGGCCCGCGAAACCCGCTTGTACAGTCTGGCGTTCTGAATGCTGATCGCCAGCTGATCGGCGAGGTGCTGGACGAAATTGAGTTCGGCTTCGCTGTAGGCCGACTTCATCACGCTCCCCACCAGCAGAGCGCCGATCACTCCGCTACGTTCGAACAGGGGGGCGATGGCGATCTCCCTGAGGGGCTCCGGGTAGGCCGGATTGTGCCGCAGATGGCTCCGGTAGCTCGGCTCGGGATCGAAAACCGCGGCCTTCTGCGAGCGGATCACCTGCCAGGAGGGTGCATGGTGGGGGAACGTATCGACCTGGCAGAAATCCCGGGGCATCATGGCCTTGAGCACCAGCTCGCCCCCCTGCACGGTGGCCAGGCCGAGAAAGTCACAGGGGAGGGCCTGGGGCAGCTTGGTGAAAGCCCGCTCGAGGATGTCCTGGATGGACATGTCGATGTTGATGTCATGGGTCAGCTGGTGAAGAATTTCCAGCCGGCTGTTCTGCTTGAGAACTTCTTCGGTGCGCTTTTTCAGCTCGACGTAATAGTTGAGCTTGGAGGAGTCGACTCCGGTCAGTTGCTCGAGCAGTTTTTCTTTGTGGTCCACCACGGCAGGCTCCTAGAGGGCTTTGCGGAAAATGCCCTCGATCTCGTCAACGCTGGCATCGCGCGGGTTGGTGACCAGGCAGGCGTCGTTCACGGCGTTGCGGCTTAAGGTCGGTATGAATTCCTGCTTGAGGCCGAGCTCGGCCAGCCCCTTGTCCAGCCCGATGTCCTCGATGATTTCCCTGGCCGCTTCAATGGCCATCTCGGCCGCGTCCATGACGCGTTTCCCCTTCACCCCCTTGCCCATGGCCCCGGCGATGTCCCTGAACCGCTCGGGGCAGGCCGGGAGGTTGAATTCCATGACATGGGGCAGGATCGAGGCGTTGGCTTCGCCGTGGTGCTCGTCGAGCAGGCCGTCGACCTGGTGGGTCATGGCGTGGGTCGCGCCGAGAATGGCGTTGGAGAAGGCGATCCCCGCCGAGAGGCTGGCCATGGCCATGTTGGTGTTGGCCTCCATGTCCTGGCGGTTCTCCACCGCCTTCTGCAGATTCCGGGAGATCAGCCGGACAGCGTTCAGGGCGTGGATGTCGGTCAGAGGGGTCGCGGCCAGCGAAACGTAGGATTCGATGCCGTGGGTCAGGGCGTCCATGCCGGTCGCCGCGGCCAGTTTGGCATCCTTGGTGATGAGCAGTTCCGGGTCGACGATGGCGATGTCCGGAACCAGCGACTTGGAAATGATCGACATCTTGAGCTTGCGTTGCGTGTCGACGATGATGGCGAACTGGCTGACCTCCGAGCCGGCCCCGGCGGTGCTTGGAACCATGACCATGGGGGGAAGCGGGCGGGTGATCTTGTTGATCCCCTCGTAGTCCCGCAGCCTGCCCCCGTTGGTGGCCAGGATGGCGATGGCCTTGGCCACGTCGGTGGGGCTTCCCCCGCCGACCGCGACGATGGCATCGCAGCCCGATTCCAGGTATTTATCCGCCCCCTGGACCACCTCGAAATCCTTGGGGTTGGTGGTCAGGGAATAGAAGACCTCGGTGCCGAGGCCCGCGGCCCTGAGATAGTGCAGCGCCTTTTCGACCCAGCCGGCATTGATCACCCCTTCGTCGCTGACGACAAAAACCTTTGAAGCGCCGAGGCGCAGGGCGCTTTCGCCGATCTGGCTGAGCGAGCCCAGGCCGAATATGATTTCGGGCGTGACAAATTTGCTGATGTTCAAATCGAATCTCTCCTTTAACCGTTTGCCCGGCATTGCGCAGCCAGTCGTTGCGGGGTTGCAAATCCCGTGCGACAGGATCGTCCCGGCAGACCCGCGACCGGCATCCATTATCCGCCAGGCGAAGCTGCGTTTACTGAAAAAGGCGTTTTATGGGGTTGAGAGCTCATTCGGGAGATTATATCGGGGCGGCTTTTCCTCTGTTCATCACCATTTTCATTTCATCACTGTTCCACTTTAGAACAGTCCCAAGTGGAACGCAATGGTGCGATGTGTTCCAGGTTGGACAGGCTGCCGGGGGGATGCGGAGGCCGGGATGCGGTGCAGGCGCAGCAGGTCCTGTTTGCGGATGGTGCAGGCTGGGTGCATATCGATACAGTTTGGCGCAGGGTGATCCAGGTTGGAGCGCCGGCGCGGGCAGCCGGGGCGATCCGGTGTCTCTTGTCGGATAAAAAGTTCTATAAAATAAGCATCTTGAATGATTTTTCCGGACCTGGCACCCTTGTTGCTGTATACCTCAACCGTCGTTTGATTTGATCGGACAGGTACTAACCTAAAAAGGAGAGAACACAATGGCATTGGCAGATCAGACTTTCGGATTTTTCATTCCTACCGTTTCGCTCATGGGCGTCGGCTGCTCCAAGGAGACCGGCGACCAGGTCAAGGCCCTCGGCGGCACCAAGGCCCTGCTGGTCACCGACAAGGGGATCTC